>Ga0105090_10002094_pt1 | contig 11035 bp, 10 predicted proteins | sample PPLLak3March2015_FD_79110 | JGI IMG/M metagenome (GOLD analysis project Ga0105090, IMG submission 79110) | Freshwater sediment microbial communities from Prairie Pothole Lake near Jamestown, North Dakota, USA - PPLs Lake P7 Core (1) Depth... | ecosystem: Environmental > Aquatic > Freshwater >... | reverse complement strand
TCCACCCGCTCGCTCGATCCGCTCACGCCGCACCAGCGCGTCCAACAACTCCAGGTACTCGACAAACGAAATGCCCAGGTACCCCTTGTCCGACGCCCGTCGCCGCGCCGCCACTCCGTCGAAGCCATCGCCGTCCACGTGCACCGCCGCCAGCCAGCCCGACCGCGATCGCTTCGCGTCACCCGCCAGCCGATCGTGCAAGCGCGCATGCATCGACGTGTACTGAGCATCCTCCGGAGTCTCGGCCAACCCGGCCCGAATCGGATTCATGTTCACGTACAAGCTGCACACCAACAGCGCCGCATCGTCACCCAAACGCGTGGCCGAAAATCGACCCTGCCAGAAAAAACCTCGCACGTCGTCCTCGCGGTTCGCCGCGCGCGAGATCGCTTCCTTCAAATGTCCCATCAGCTCGCTGATGCTCGACAGCCGCCTCCGCGCCTGCGCGACCTTCGCGGGATCCAAGAGAAACGCGGCGATCTGCTCCGCCGTCGGCTCAGGGTTCAATTCCAGCTCGGAACGCTTCAGACGCAGCCAACGCCGCGCCACCTCCTCGTCCGACCAGCCGGCCACCACGTCCGGCCGGTTCCGCAGAATCGCGTGAAAATGATTGTCCAAAATCGAGTGATCGAGACACTCGATCGCGAACACGCTCACCAGCGCCTCCAGCCGCCGCTCGAGCAGCTCCTTGCGGTGGCTGTAATCGACCCCCGTCTTCGGATCATAGCCCGTCAAGAACGCTCGCCGCACCGTCCTCGACGTCACGTGGTACGCGCCGACGACCGATTCGTCGATCACGTCCCGCCTTCTTCTTCGAGCCATGGCAGTTCTCCTTTTCCAAGGAAAAATGCCCCACAATGACAGGCCACTAATGTAACGTGGCGCTGGCGATGGAATAGGCCCGGTTCATGAGGCGAAACGCCTGCGAGGAGCAGGTCACGATCCTACTTCAACCACTCACATACGCCGCTGTACTTGGCTGTGTACATTTTCAGGACGCTTTCCTCACCGTCCGGCACCGCACCCATCAGGACCAGGATGGGGCATGATCGTGAAAACGGCGCGATGGCTTCGTCGTGAACCGAGTCCGACCATTTTGTCGCGAATCACGTAGGGGAATTCGCCATTTTCCGCCGACAGCCGGTTTCTCTCGGAGAACTCCGCGAGGGCTTCAAGCTGATCGTATACCGCGTCGGACACCGTTGGAATGTCGTCCGTGTGTTCGGTGAATGCCTGACCAGCCGGGCGCAGCACAAATCGCAGCAGTCAGGGCGCGAAATGACGCCGCGTCGGACGTTGGCTTGCGCATCGATGGCTGCGGCTCGGGCCGGCACCGAAGAACTCGCCCTGGCGCGAACTCCCGACGAATTGCGGGCTTGGACGCAGACATGCGACGCCGTGCGGCGTCAGACCAGCAGCGGAGGGCACGGGGCTCGAACCCGCAACCCCTTTCGGGGCACCACATTTCCAGTGTGTACCCCCCTCGACGTAAACCCAAACCGCGTCGAGAGAATGGGCGACGCGGCCCGACGCGGTGCCGTCAGTGGTGCCGAGATGGTTGTTTGGGTGCCAAGACGTCCGTTTTCGCGGGCAAGACGGGCACCGAGACGATTGGCCGAACACGGAAACGTTGCTTGCTTGGCACTCGGGGACGGCAAACGCTTACGCAGACTTGAGTGTCTTGGCTCTGAATGGTTTAGCGGATGTAGTGCTGTGCCAGCGTCTCAGCCGCCGGCTCCCAAAATGTCGCCCGAGACGGGTGTGGTATCGGAATGAGCCTGGTGAATTGGCCATCGCCGCCAACTTTGACATCACGAGGTTTCAATTCTCGGAATGTTGCTTTCGCGGCTCCGGCGTAAAACAATCGAATCGCGTATTTTCCGACGAGAATCACGTTGCGAGGCGTGATTTCTGTAATGAGTTCTCGTAGCACTCGATCCATTTGAACTTGGCATTGCGAGAAACCTGGCGTGGTTACGATTTCATCAATGCCGTCTGGGCCAGTTTGTATTGGGCAGCGATTCGTCCCCATCCAAGTGGCGTCGAGATCGATACTGGCTCTCCTGCAGACCTCCTGCAATCCCTTCGCGAATTTGTGATCGTGGACCAAGAAAGTGCTTTCGTCAGGGACCTCGGCCGCGAGGCGATCTGCGATTTGATCGGCGATCGCACCTCCGCCATCAACAAAGTCACTGTGGTTCGTCCCAATGACAAGCGCATTCGGGCGTTGGAAGACAGGCGTGCAGAATGGGATGATGCGGTACCGCCTGGAATACTCTGCCCACACCGCCTGAATTCTCTCGAAAAATCGCGGACCTACGTCACCGACCATCGTATCCTCCGCTCCTACACCCAAGTGTGGTTCGAATTCAATGCTAATTGTTGTGTTCATTCCCGAAAACTGGACGCGATGACCTTCGCTTCGGAATGCCACTTCAGGAGGCGGGCACTCTCCAGCAGCGCCGCAACTCCTCGACGTTGAGGCACTCTAATGCCATGTCCGCGTACCACAGTTTTTCCGATCGCAGAACTTTACGCATGTCGTCTGAATCGAGAAGTTGTAGCAACTCTTGGGGAGAATTCAGATTCAGAAGTTGCTTCAGCGGCGAGAACCCGTCATCAGTAACGGCTCGCAGAAACAACTCGCATTTTCCGGTGGAGCTTGCGTAAACCATGCAGCGTGGAAACCAGCCGTACCCTTTTGTCGCCAGCGCGAGCACAATATCCGCTTGCATTACATCGCTGAAACGCAGGTCTTTGCGATTGGCGCGATCATGTACGAGGTCAGCCATGACGCTAAGTCGCCGACGATCACCACTCTGGGCGCACAGTTCCTCCAGTGACTCCGCGTACTCGTTGAAGGTTGTAAACTTGCGGCTAGCAACGTTCTCCCCTCCGAACGTTTTTGGGACAACGTAGCGGTATTCAAGTAGCTGCCGTGCTTCGGAGAATTTCCTTGCTTTGATGAATACAGCGAATGAATAGAGAAAGAGCTCGTAACACATCAGCCTGTAGTTGTCCTCGGACACTTTGTAGGAAAGCCCGCCAGTGTTCGGGCTTTCCTGAAACGCAAGGAGTCGTTCCAAAAGGCCAAGTAGCAATGGCATGAACTGTTGACTAGGCAAATGAGAGACGCCAGTCTTGATCGCATCGACGAATGCGTCACGGTGAGTGGTCGCGGTTGCAATGTTCGCGCGAATCCTGTCGCACCACGTTGCAGCTTCCTCCTTCTTGTACGCCATTCGCAGGTCTGACACATTGCCGAGAAACTCCTCGGCGAAGTCCTCAAATGCAGCTGACGGATTCCCTCGGCCATTCGTTACGAAATCCCGAAATCGTCTCGCTTTTTGCACAGACGTCACGACCGTGCCTTCGTCAATGAACAAATGTGACGGTGCGGTTCCGAGAGCCGGCTTGCGGCGGAGTGGACGCTCGAAAATGTTCCGCAAGAGTTGGTCGTACGCTTCGGCCTCGTTATCCAGATCCGAGAAATCAATGAACTTTCGACTCTTGAGAAACACTGGAAGACAAGGGTTACCATTCTCGTCGCGTTCTCGAAGCACTGGAACAAACTTAGTTTGCTCGACCGAGTCGTATACTTCCTTTGAGATGATCTGGGTTTCGGTACCGACGCCACCTTTGCGATTGTCTGCCTTCGCCGCGTAGAGCGCATCAGACACTATGATAACGCGCTTGATCGATGGATCAGTCACCATTTGTTCCATAAACGCATTGACATCGTGACCGTGCTCGAGCGACCACTGGTCCAAGACGACATCGACGCCGTCCGTCATCAGTCGTTGGCCAAGATCACCGATCCATTCGGCGTGCTCCTCGCTTGTCCAGCTGTAAGAAATGAAAACTCTCGGCGGCGGTGTTCGCTCGTCAGTCATCGGAATGTTCGCCATGTCTCGCCTTCTCCTTCATCGTTCTCGGTGGTCGGCACGTCAATATAGCCGAATACGTATTTGCGATGGAATTCGCGAAATGTGCCGGGGCATGTGAGTACCGGTAAACACTTTCACTTCGTTCAAGCGGCACCACCGAGGCAACGGAAGTGTTGGCGATGGCAGAATGACCGCACCACATCACACTGCTGCGGAGCAGCGCAGTCGATAGAAACCTTCACGGCCATCGCCAACGAACTCGATCAGCCCGCGCTGGTTCAGGTCGGCGAGGTCGCGTTTGGCCGTTAGAGCGTGGATGTTGAACTGTCGCTCGAAGTCGGAGCGGCCCATTTCGGTGCTCATGCGCAGCTCCGCCAGCAGCCACGGTTGTCGTTCGTTGAGCGGCGGGCCGTTGTCGGCCGTGGGCTTTCGACCGGTGGCATTCCGCGCGCGCGTCGCGTCACCGCCGGCTGTGGCCACCGTTGCTTTGCACATGTCCCCGATGGCAACTCGCTTCTTGGGTGAATCCGCCGAGTCGCGCTCGGTGATCCGAATGACCCAGGTAAGTTCGAGCGGTACCAAGCCGAGGCCTTGATCCACCGCCACGTTCCGGTATCGTCCCTGCTTGGGATCGCCTGTAATGATCCGCAAGCCTGCCGAAATGACGGGCGGTCAACCAATTCATGCACGGAGGAAGTATGGCGACGATCATCCGCTCAAATTCCTGGCGAAGGTGTTTGCCGCGTTTCAGCCTCTCTTCCTTACTTTCTGCCGTAACACTCGTTGCTGCCGTTCTCGGTTGGATTCGGTATCGAGCGGAACAGCAGCGGCTGGCAGTGGAGTGGATTCTCAGCCAGGGAGGCCAGATTCGGTACGATCACTATCGCAAGCTCAAAGCGAACGTCTATTACGAGTCCGGCAGTCCGGAGGACAGGGCGCAGCGGGCCGCATTGCGACCCGAAAACTCATGGCTCGCCAACACGCTCGGCGAACATTATGTGCATCGCATCGAGGGAATTCTCTTTCAACAGTCAAAACTAGAGGGCGAAGTCTGGCGACTCCAGTATGCCCATGGAGCCAAAGACATCGGTTTTTGGAAATGCAACGTAACCACCGATGTGCTAGAAGCTCTAGGCCAATGCCGGAGTGTCGAAGACTTGAGCATTGTGGACGGTCGATGTGACCAGGCGGGTCTGAAATATCTGGCAAGGTTGCCAAAGCTGAGACATCTCTCTCTACGTGAGATTGTGCTCGACACCGACGCCCTTGAGCATCTCGGAAAATGTAGCGCCCTCGAATCGCTCGATCTGACTCTCTGCAAATTTCCCGCGGATGATCTTGAGAAACTGCGGCCACTTTCCAAGCTCACCCATTGTGGCTTGGGCTTTACCTCAGTCACCGACCGCCAGCTCGGTGTCGTCGCGGCCTGGCCCAATTTGCAGTACCTCGAGTTGGGCCAACATGTGACCGACGTTGGCCTGGATCACCTTGCCAACTCAAGAAACCTCGAAGCTTTGACCTTCATGAAGAGCGCCGTGACAGACGCAGGCATCCTTAAGCTCGTCGAACTGCCCAAGCTGAAATCGGTCCATCTGAGCGACTGTCGACTGTCAGACGAGCTACTTCTCGCCCTGTGCAACGAAGAACCGCACTGGACCATTACCTACGTGCGGTGAATCCAACGGCTCGGCATCTTCGCTTTTTCCACAACTGCCGCAACGACTTGCGACGAATGCCCCCGTCGTAAGAGTTCTCGGTTTTTCGGCCGAGAGCTATAGGTCGATCGAATGGAACCTTCTCCGCCACCGCCGCGCGGCGGTTTCCCGCAAAGTGCACATTTCGGAAGTGGTCGTGTCATGACGATCTCCTTGGTTTGACCGGATTCCCGCGATTTGTAAAAACTCTCGACCGATCCAAGGTCACGATCCTCGGCGACGGCGTCAAACTGCTGCGGAGCGTCGCAGTCGATAGAACCCTTCGCGGCCGTCGCCAATGAACTCGATCAGCCCGCGCTGGTTCAGGTCGGCGAGGTCGCGCTTGGCCGTTCGAGCGTGGATGTTGAACCGGCGCTCGAAGTCGGAGCGGCGCATTGCGGTGCTCGAGCGCAGCTCCGCCAGCAGCCATAGTTGTCGTTCGTTGAGTTGCGAACCCTCGTCGGCCGTGGGTTTTGAACCAGTGGCATGCGAAGCGCACGTCACGTCATTGCCGGCGGCGGCGAACGTTGCTTCGCTCTTATCCCCAGAGATAACCCGCCTTTGGGGTGAATCGACAGCGTCGCGCACGGTGATCCATTCGCGCAGATAGTAGCCTTGTTCGTCGCTGCGGATCAGATCGTCGGATCGGCACAGAATGTGGCAGTGCTTGGCGAGGCGAGCGACCATATTGCGGCGAATCGCCCGCACACAACCGGTGACTGTGCCGACGCCACCTGGGGCGTCGATCGACTTTGCCAGGTCTTCGCCGGACAGGCGGACGAACCGGCCCTGGCGATCCTGGCGACGGAGTTGGTGGAGCAGCATCAACGACTGGCCGGCCCCCATGTGCGTGACGAAGATCATCTGCCGACGAGTTTTGACCTTGCGGATGCTGTCAACGACCGCTTCGAAAATGAACCGATTGTCGAGATTGTCCTCGGGCTGATACGGAGGTTCGCCGACAGACTGGGAGCTTTTTTCGCGATTGGTTCAGTCAATTAACGGCGAGTAATCTGCAGGACCCTCACGAAATGCAGTTGCTCGAGTCCATTATCGAGGCCCAGCCTGAGGACTTCCTTCCCCAACTCCGTGCATTGCTTGAGCATGCCGCCGCCCAAGACATATTGGCGATTAGCGGCCACGCGGCCGGTGCAAATTGGGGACCGCGCCGCACGCTAGTGTGGCTTCTGGAACGATTGGTGTCATTCTCAGCGTTCTTCGACGATTGCGAAGCGTGTTTGTTGGCCCTTGCGTTGAACGAAAGCGAGCCACAAATTGGCAATAACGCAACTGCGATTTGGTTGAATCTCTTTGAAGTCTACCTTTCGGGCACCGCTCATCCATTCCCTCAGAGACTTGCCGTTCTAGAAAGGCGATTGGATTCTGGCGATCAACGAGAATCGCAAATTGGATTTCAAGCGCTAAGCAACATCTTCGGGAACGCCTCTGGGCACATAATGGGACCGCCGGTAGTTGCAGGCAGACTGCGACCGTCGGATTGGCAGCCATCCACGGGTCGAGAGGAGAGAGAGTGTTACGAAGCGGCGCTGTCTGCTTGCGGCAAGCGACTCGTTTCAAGCGACGACTGGCGTCGCAGACTTGCCGGCGAAACGATCACGTCACGATTGCATTTCCTTCTCTATCACAAAATGCTTGAGCAGGTAAAGGCGTCCTACGCGTCAATCGAAATCGAATCAAGCCAAGCAATTGCCATAGTCAAGAGTGTGGACGATTTTCTCGAACGCGAGACCGAAACGGGTCACGCCGACGCCAATGAGCAAGCGCGCGCTTACCTGGCGTTGGTGCATCAATGGGTCGATAGCTTGCGCCCTGTCGATTTTGACGGGCGACTGCGTACGGTCTGCTCTCGTGATCCGTGGGACCAGCGATTTTCAACTGACTTAGCCACCGAGCGAGACGAAACCGATGATCTTGCGAGTGAGATTGTTGCGGCTCCAAGCCGACTTGAACCACACTTGGATTGGTTAGCGTCTGATGAAGCCGTCGCCGGACATCGGCTTGGATTCGCAATTGGTCGACTTGACGACAGTTTTGTTGTCGGTCGGTCAATTCTTGAACATGCAATTGCGCACGGCACCGCGCGGTTGATCGGCGGATATGTACGGGGCATCGCATTTGTGGGCAGGTCCATACCGTCAGATATCGTGCCATGCCTTGATCGCCTTGATGCGGCACATCCAAAGGTGGCAATTGAAATCTGGGGCTACGGTGGTGACTTAGTCGACGGACTTAATAGATCCGTCAGCCTTGTTCAATCGAGGGCGGTCAGTCCAAGGTATCTATTCGCATTTGCAATGGGCATCGGACGGAGGCAACTTACGAAGATAGAAGTCGCGCGTTTATTGCCACACTTCCTGAACGCACCAGTGACTGGAGACGCGCTGGGCGCTGGAATTCGATTCCTTACCACCCTCCTGCGACGAGACAAAGATAAGGGTGACTTGTGCTTGCTCGATGACGAGACCATCAGAGAGACAGCATGGAGTCTGGTTGATGCGGTGATTCCGTGGCTTGAACGACGCGAAACCTATGACTGGTTGGAACTTCTAAGACCGCTCTGGGACTTCGATTCGCGCCGCGCGGCCCAGGCGCTTGGAAAGTCGTTGCTTAGCGACTCCGTTGGCATGCCTGACAAAGTTGAGGAGAGCCTCGTCGAACTCGCTGGTAGCAATCCACGGGCGGTCATGGACTGCCTCGGCGCAGCGTTGCTCGATAAGGAAAAGGGATGGAAGCTTCAGGTGTGTGTACTTTCGTCACTTCTGGCAAACATTCCAGTGGAACATGTTGCGGAGTGGGTGCGCAGTCACGGACTGGAGGGCGCTCGGCGAATTGCGCGCCACTTGCCCCCCCCTACATTGATGAATCAGGATTGGCGATTGTGCCCGAAGTTTCGAATGTCGTACTTTCCGAGTTCGACGACGATCGCGTATTGTCGAACTTTGTGGCCGGTACGCATTCGGGAGAGTCTTGGTGGGGAAACGCCAGTGAGCGTTTTCGGGCTGAGGCTGATAATGCTCGCAGATTTCTCTCCCATCCAAATCCTCGAATCCGAGAATGGGCCAATCATGAAATCGCTCATAGGCGCACGATGGCGGACTGGGAGGACCGGCATCACGAAGAACAGGATCTACCTGATTAGCTGTGAGTCGCCCCTTTTCGCCAAGACTCACGACTAATCTCGAGCCCAACTCGGCCGGAGTCAGAGACGATTATTACGGTGGTGCGAATGGATGTTGTAAGTGGTGAATGTGCGCCCTAACGTAATGGTCCGAATGGTCGCGAGCGCCCTTCACCCTCCCCGCCGAGGTGCCCACAGTGGTGCCGAGCTGTTCGAAAAGGTGCCCGCTATGGTGCCGTCAAATCCGCCGCTTAGCGTTACTTTTTGCACCGATTTGCACCGGAACGGGCGCGAGGCGCGCGAAAACGGGTCGCCGGAAGTGGCGACCCGTGGCGACGTTGCGCGAGACTGCTCAACGAGTTACAGAAGCGGAGGGCACGAGATTCGAACTCGCAACCCCTTGCGGGGCACCACATTTCCAGTGTGGCCGCTAACCATTCGCTTACCCTCCGGACTTGCACATCCTACCTGACGCGCTCGATCCGGAAAAGATCGTACGCCGGATGGAAATCGCCGGCGAAATTGCGTCATAATCCACCGCATGACGCAGGTGATCTCCAAAGCGGCCGATCGGCGGATGTGCGCGGAGTGCGGTACGTCGATTCCCGATCATGCGCCCCGGTGCTGGCTCTGCGGACGCTTGGCCGCTCTGGCCCACCCGTCCAGTCGCTCGACACCATGGCGGCTCGGCGACAGCTTTCGGTTTCAACTCCATTCCATGTTCCTGACCACGGCCCTGCTGTCGGTCTGCCTGGGAGTCGCTCGGCACTGGCCTTCACTGGCCATGAGCCTGGTCGTGCCCTTGGCCACCGCTTATCTGCGGACGGTGCAAATCGCGCTCGATTTCGGCGCCAGCGGTCGTCCGCTCGGCATCGGCTCCAAAATCACGCTCTACGTGCGTTCGCTCGGCGTCACGCTGCTCATTTTCGCGGGCGCCTCGGCCACGTTGATCGTGTCCATCGGCATTGGCGTCGGCATCGGCATGCTGGCCGGCCAGTGGCTCGAAGATCCGATGTACGCGATGGTCGGTTTCGCGGCGGGGACATCGCTGGGAGTTTTTGGCGCCCTGGCGGTCGCGGCTTGGACTGGCTCGCGTGTCTGGCCAGGCCCGCGACTCCCACACGACGTCGCGGAGTAGGCCGGTGCCGTCTTACACGCCGACTCAGCTTGCGTATGGCCTCACGATGGCCGCCGCGCTGCTCGTTTGTTCGCTCCTCTTGCGCCGCAATCAACGGCGGCTTCCGCTCACGCGCGGTCAAAAACTGGGAATCGGGATCGGCGCGTTCAGTGGAGCGATGTTGGGGGCGAAGCTTCCGTTTCTCCTGGCCCAGTATGAACCGGGCGCGGGACTCGCCGTCTGGCTGGCACACGGCAAGACCATCATGGGAGGGATCGTGGGCGGGTATCTGGGAGTCGAGATCGCCAAGTGGGCGCTGGACGTGCGCGTGAAGACGGGCGATACGTTCGCCGCGCCTGTCGCGCTCGCCGTGGCCATCGGACGGCTCGCCTGCTTCCAAGGGGGCTGCTGCTATGGAACGCCGACCACGTTGCCGTGGGGAGTGCGATTTCCCTTGGCGGTCGATGCCCCGGAACTCCCCCGTCATCCGACACAGCTTTACGAATTCGCCTTCCACTTCGCGGCCGCCATCGTGCTTGTCGTCCTGCAACGTCGAGATCTCTTGCGAGGCCAACTGATCAAGGCCTACCTGCTGGCCTACTTCGTCTTTCGTTTCAGTTCGGAGTTTCTCCGTCCCGAGCCGATCGTCTGGGCCGGGCTCACCGCCTATCAATGGGCGGCGCTGGCGCTGTTTCCCGTCTTCGTCGGACTCTGGTGGCGCGACGCGCGATGTTCGCCCGCTCGCGAATCCGCCCCGACCGATGGCCACGCACGAATTGCCGAAGAGCCGCAGCGATGACGGGGACGGATCGCAGAAATTTCCGGTCAATCTGGCTGGCCGAAATTCACGTTCGCTGCCCATAATCGCTCGACGCGGCCGATCATGCCGCCATCCTTGGGAGAAGTTCATGGCTACGGCGATTCCATCGAATGTTTCCAGTCGGCAATGGTTCATTGTCGGACGGTGGCAGGAGTACGAAGGGGAAGGGCGAGCCAACCTGCTGCGAGTGCTGGCGCTAGGCGCTTTCTACGGTGTGCAGTTGGTCGACCATCATTTTCTGCAAGAGAGGTCGGCCGAGGAGTTGCAGTTTCATCAAGCGGTGACGATGGTCGCGGCCGGCTGGACGTTGCTGGCGCTGGCGGTCCACGTGGCGCTGCGTCGCCAGGTATTTCCCGCCGCGCTGAAGTACGTTTCAAC
>Ga0105090_10002093_pt1 | contig 11036 bp, 10 predicted proteins | sample PPLLak3March2015_FD_79110 | JGI IMG/M metagenome (GOLD analysis project Ga0105090, IMG submission 79110) | Freshwater sediment microbial communities from Prairie Pothole Lake near Jamestown, North Dakota, USA - PPLs Lake P7 Core (1) Depth... | ecosystem: Environmental > Aquatic > Freshwater >... | reverse complement strand
TGCTCGTGCGCGATCTGATCCGTGACGGCCATCTGGTGGACCTCGCGCCGGGGCGTGCCTTGCCGATCCAGCTCTACTGGCATTGCTGGAACCTGGAATCCGAGGTGCTGGACGCGCTCAGCGCCGCGCTCACCCGCGCGGCAGCGCTGGCATTGAGCCCGTCCGGCGTCAGGCCTTGACTTCCAACGGCCCGCCGGCCACCATTCGCCGAACCCATGCCTGACACCCATTTCCAGCCGACGTATTCGATAGAGACGCATGAAGCGGACCCCCGCCGGCCCTGGTTCAACCTGCGAAGACTGCTGGTTTTGCTGGTGCTACTGGGTACCGCGCCGCTGCTGGTGAACGAGTTTCTCAGCTACCAGCGGCAGCGTATCGATCGTGTCGAGAGCACCCGGCGCAGCATCGATGCGCTGGCGGAAGTCGTTGCCGACAGCAGTGCCCAGATGGCGCGGGGTGTCGGGCGGCTCCTGACCGCCGTGGCAGTGTCGCCGCTCGTGCTGGCCGACGACCTCCCGGCGTGCTCACGCTATTTCAAGCGCTTGCTGTCACTGCAGCCAGATTTCCTGAATTTTGGTCTGGTCGGGCTGGACGGACGGGTGGTCTGCGAAGGTACGGGCGTTGGCGCAAATGCTTTCCTCGGCGACCGTGACTATTTCAAGCGCGCGCTGGAGGGCGAGCTGTTGACGGTCGGCGCCCACCAGGTCGGCCGCATTACGGGACGCAATTCGGTCGTTTTTGCCCGCCCTGTGGTCCAGGAAGGTGGCAAGGTGAAGGGGGTGCTGTTCGGCGCGATGGACCTCAAGTCACTGGCGGGAAGCCTGCGCGGCGCAGGGGCGGTGCCTGGCGCGGCAGTGCACCTGGTGGATGTGGCGGGTGTCGTGCTGGCCTCGACGGGCGAAGGGGTCAGCCCCGACAGCTTGCCCTTGACCGATACCGTGCTGCGCGACGCCATCCGGGCACGGCGCACCGGGCGCGTGGCGGAGCCCGGGGGTGAGGAGGCGGGAATGTTGCGGAGCCTGCAACCGGTGAATTTTCAAGGCACGGGCGCCCTGTATGTCACGGTGGCGGTGCCCACCGCGCGCGTTGTCGCTGCGCCGACAAACGACCTGGAATTTCGCCTCGCAGTGCTTGTGGTCATTGCGTTGACGCTGGCGGCCATCGCCTGGGTGCTGGGTGAGCGCCTGATCGTGCGTCCGGTTGAGCGTCTGATCGATGCGTTGCGCCACGTCCAGACCGGCGACTATGCGCGGGCCCTGCGCCAGCCGGTCGCACCACTGCGCGAGCTGGACCAGTTGCAGCGTTCGCTGGCCAGTCTGGTGGCCTCGCTGGTGGGGCAGCGCTTCGAGCGCGATGAGGCGCTGGGCGCCCTGAGCGAACGTGAGGCCCGCTACCGCGAGCTGTTCAGCGCCAATCCGCAGGCCATGTATGTGTACGACATCCAGTCGCTACGCTTTCTGGCGGTCAATGAGGCGGCGACTGTTTTCTATGGGTACACCCATGAAGAATTCATGAGCCTGACGGTGCTGGACATCCGGCCCCCGTGGGAGCGCGAGCCGTTGCTGGCGCGCCTGTCGCGTCTGGGCACCGAGGCGTACGGGGGGGAGGTACGACGCGTCTGGACACATCAGAAGAAGAACGGCGAAACCCGGCAGGTGGAGGTGCTTTATCAGCCCACCGTGTTTGAAGGTCATGCGGCCGAACTGGTGATGGTCACCGATGTCACGGCCCGTCTGGCCGTCGAGGCCCAGGTCCGCGGGCTCTATGAAAAGCTCGAGTACCGCGTGACCGAGCGCACGCAGGAGCTGGAGGCCTCCAACCGGGAGCTGGAGGCCTTCTCCTACTCGGTATCGCACGATCTGCGCAACCCGCTGGGCGCGGTGGGCATGTTCGGGCAGATGCTGTCGGCCCATCTTGGCGAGACGGCTGACGAGCAGGCGCAGCTCTATCTGGCGCGCATCGAAAAAGGCGTGCGCGGCATGGAGCAGCTGATCGACGACCTGCTGGCGCTGGCCCAGGTCACGCGGGCCAGACTGGAGGTGGTGGAGGTCGATCTCACGGCACTGTGCCAGGACGTGGTGAGCGCGTTGCGCGAACTTGACCCGGCACGGGAGGTCGAGGTGACGCTGGACGACGGCCTTTCCTGCGAAGGCGATGCGGGGCTGCTGCGCCGGCTGATGGACAACCTGATCGGCAACGCCTGGAAGTTCACGGCGCGCACGCCCGGGGCCCGTATCCATATCGGGCGCCAGGCGGGGGACGCGGCGGGCGGTGCCGCGGTGTTTTTCGTTCGCGACAACGGGGCGGGCTTCGACATGACCTTCGCCAGCCGCCTGTTCCTGCCTTTCGAGCGCCTGCATGGCGAGCATGAGTTCACGGGGACCGGCATCGGCCTGGCCACGGCGCGGCGCATCGTGGCGCGCCATCATGGGCGGATCTGGGCAGAAGCGGCTGTGGGACAGGGCGCCACCCTGCGCTTCACCCTCGGCCCGTTTTCCGCTGACGCCTGAATGAAACGAGCCTGCGGTCTGAACAGGCGGACTGTTTCGTGACGACAAAGTAAATAAATGTACGGTGCGTGCAAGGGGAATACTTTACAGGCTAAAGTGTCGGGATGAACACACTCGCACCCGTCAAAGTCTCTTTCAAGGCCCAGATGCACCTGGCCCGGGAGGACGCCATTGTCCAGGCCGTCAACCGTCTGCTCGCCGAAAAAGGTTTTGACGCCATGACGGTCGACGAGGTGGCCGCCGAGGTGGGCATCGCCAAGGCCAGTCTGTACAAGCATTTTCCGAGCAAGGAAGACCTGGCCTGCGCCGCCATGGTCCGGGTGATGCGCCGCGCGCAGGCGTTCCTGAAATCCTTGCCGGATAGCGCTGCGCCGATGGACAACATCAAGGCCGTGGCGCGATGGGTCATGACTTTGAATCTGGCGGGTGAAATGCCCACCCTGCCCAGCGAGAACTCCAGCCTGCGCGGGACGTTGATCCAGAGCCGGGAGTACATGGACGGTCTGATCGAAATCAGCGACATGCTTGGCGGCTGGATCGAGGCGGCCCAGGCGCAGGGCACGCTGAACCCTGGACTGCCCGCCATCGTCGTGCTCTATACGCTGTACGCCCGCGCCTGCGACCCCGTGCTTGAATTCCTGAAGGCCGCCGGCCAGCACACCGACGCACAGATTGTCGATCTGGTCATGAGCACCTGTTTTGAAGGCTTGAACGCGCGTTGAAGGCGTTCCACCAGCCCGGCTGGCGCTTCACAGCGGGAAATTCAAGTCAAATGCGGTGTCTCCCAACGTCGGTTGGGCGCCATCAGCTATTAAATCAAGAGTAAAAGAAAAGGCCTGCATGGCGGGCCTTGTGGGAAACAGCGCAGAAGGCAGTTGCCGCGTAGCGCCCTGGTGTCTTCAGCGCACCAGCAGCACCGGCACCCCACAATGCGCCAGCACCTGTGTCGCCACCGAACCCATCACCAGGTTGGTCAGGGCGCCGTGGCCGTGCGAGCCCATGATCACGAGATCGAACTTGCCCGCGTCGGCAAATTTGGCGATGGCTTCGCCGGCGTGCCCGACTTTCCAGGCGCTCCTGGCATTGATGCCGTGACGTTCGAGGAACTTGCACACCGGAGCCAGTATTTTTTCGGCTTCCTCGGCGTGGTAGCCATCGGCGATCTCCTTGCCGACAGCGGCGCGAGCCCGGGGGGGCAGCGGGGCTTGCGCCGTGAACACCGTGTAATCGTTGACTGCCGAGAACAGCTCGATGTGGACGGTCAGGTAGGCGAGCATCTTCTTGGTGTACTTGCTGCCGTCAACAGCCAGAAGAATTTTCATGGGGGCTCCTTGTCGGTGGATGAAAGAGCGAGTTTAGCCTCCACCCGGCGCGGCGCCGAGCCCCCATGCGCCATCAGGCCTTCGGCAGGATCACCTTGTCGATGACATGAATCACGCCATTGCTGGCGAAGACATCGGTCGCGGTGATGCCGGCCACGCGGGCACGTTGGTCGGTGATCTTCAACGACGCATCGATGGTGAAGGTTTCGCCCTGCACTGACGTAATGGGCTGGCCGATGGGCACCTCCGCCTTGAGCACGCGGGCGCCCACCACGTGGTAGGTCAACACACTGGTCAGCAGCGCGGTATTGGCAAACAAAGCATCCTTGGTGATGCCGAGTTCGGTCAGGGCTGCAGCGAAGGCGGCGTTGGTCGGCGCAAAGACGGTGAACGGACCGGGACCCTGCAGCGTGCTGACCAGACCGGCCGCAACGACGGCCTCGACCAGGATGCTGAAATCTGGCACGCTTTGAGCTGTCGCCACGATGTCCTTGTCGGAGGGCAGCAGAACCTTGTCGATGACATGGATCACGCCGTTGCTGGCTGGCATATCGGTCATGGTGATGTTGGACACGCGATTGCTCTCATCGGTGATCTTGAGGCCGCCGGTGCTTTCAATCTTGAACACGCCGGTTTCCACCGTCGTAATGGTCTTGCCCACGGGCACGCCGGCGGCAGGGACCTTGGCAGCCAACACGTGGTAGGTCAGCACCCGGGTCAGCAGGGCCGTATTGGCGAACAAAGCTTCCTTGGTGACTTTGAGTTCGGCCAGCAATGCGAGGAACGCGGCGTTGGTCGGCGCGAACACGGTGAACGGACCGGCGCTCTTCAGGGTGGGGGCCAGGCCTGCGGCAACGACGGCCTCGACCAGGAGGTTGAACTGCGGTTGAGCCTGAAGCACCGAGACGATATCTCCCGGTGGCACTTCGTCGCCGCCGCCACAGGCGGCCAACGCAGCGGTGGCCGCTGCCGCGACCGACAATTTCAGAAAAGATCTCTTGGGCATTGATTGCATGGCGGGGCTCCTAGGGTTGCTGGTCAGGGGACTGATCCGGCGGGGGTTGAACAATGAAGGAGCCCCGATAATAAATACCAATCAGTCACCATGCTGATCGAATGGGTATTAAAACAGACTGAAGAGTATTTATTTTGAATTTTCGGTCACTTCCAGGGTGAGGCGCGCCCGAAAGGCGGCCTGCTCGCCCTTTCGAAGGTAGCCCAGCGGATTGGCCACGACGCGGCAGCCGTGGTGCGTGTAATCGCTCGGCGCATGCAAGTGCCCGTGCAGCCAGAGGCGGGCCCGTGGCAGCAGGTCGTCCAGGGCATTGCAGAAACCGGCCGTGCCCGGGGTCAGTCCGTAGCGGGGGTCGGCACTTTTCAGGCTGGGCGCGAAATGAGTCACCACGACCGTGGGCCCGTCAAAGGGCTCGGCCAGGGCTTCGCGCAGCCACTGCTGGCAGATTAGCGCCTGCTCGCGAATCGGCTCGGCGAGGAAAGGCGCGCCGCCCCGGGTGCCGCCGGTCTTGCGCAGGTAGAAATTGGCGGCGCGAAAGGCCTTTTCGCGCGAGCGCAATTGCTGCGTCAGCGCATCGGTGTGCCCGCCGGCAGGCGGGCCCAGCGCGTCGAAGTCGCTCCACAGCGTGGTGCCGACGAAGCGCACACCCGCGAGCACCACAGCTTCGCGTTCCAGCCAGATCAGCCCCAGGCGCTCACAGGTGGCACGCAGGCGGGCATGGGTCAAATCAAAGTCCAGCCCATCGTATTCATGGTTGCCCGGCGTAAACAGCACCGGCGTGGGCCATCCGTGAAGCGGTGAAAAACGCGCCAGGCCGAAATCGGCGTCGTTTCGGGCACTCAGGTGCGAGCCAACCTGGTAAGAGCCGATATCGCCCGCCAGCACCAGCACATCCGCGTCCGCCGCGGGTTGCGGCTGGAAGTCGGGGTTCGACTCCAGATGCAGGTCCGACATCAGCTGGACGTTCATCGATGCGCCAGGCGTATGCCGGCCACCGGCCTATCGGACCACAAGGACGGGCACGTGGCTGGAGGTCAGCACACCCTGCGTGACCGAGCCCAGCACCAGTGACGTCAGGCCGCGATAGCCGTGGCTGCCCATCACGATGAGGTTGCACTCCTGGCGCCGGGCAAAATCAGGAATCACCGTGGCCGGCTTGCCTTGGAGCGACATCTTGACGGCGTCGAAGCTGACCTGATCGCGCAGAAAATGGGCTGCTTCGTCGAGGATCGGCTCGCTCCGGCTGTCTCCTGATGCGCCGCCATGTCCTGGAGCGCCCGGCGCCACGTGCAGCAGGATGTAGTTGAATTCGCGGCGAAACCACTTCTCGTTGGACGCCACGTAGATCAGCATCTTGCGCGAAAAGGGGCTGCCGTCGACGGCCAGCAAAATCTTCATCGTCGCGAGTGTACGGGATGGCTTCTTCCCGCGGGGTCAGTGGTTTCCATGGCCCCGGGGGGCCTGCGACCGGACCCGTCAGGCGCCGAATGCGTGGCCGGCGGCATGCGCCAGCGTCCGGCGCAGCCACTGGTGGGCGCTGCTGTGCTGCGTGCGCCGGTGCCAGAGCGCCTCCACGTGGACGGCCGGCGCCTCGAAGGGCAGCTTGCGCACCACCAGCTCACTGGCCATGCCGGTTTCTCGAACGAAGTGCCGGGGCATCACGCTCAACAGGTTGGAGTGCGCCACGACACGGCCGGCGGTGAAGAACTGGTTGACTGTCAGCACCACACGGCGTTGCCGGTCCAGCGAAGCCAGCGCCTCGTCGATGAAACCCCAGGGGCGCCCCGAAAAGCTCACCAGCAGGTGGCGCGCCGCGCAAAAGCGCTCCAGCGTCATGGCGCCGCGGGCCAAGGGATGGCCACGCCGCATGACGCACACGTACTCGCCGCCGTAAAGGCGCTGGTGCGCAAAGGCGACGGATTCACCGGCCTGCTCGCGGGCCGTCAGGTCGGCCAGCACGGCCGGGAAATAGCCCACGGCCAGATCGGCGGCGGCTTCGTCGAGCAGGCGCCGGGGGTCCCGGGTGGTCAGCGGCACCACCCGCAGGGACACGCCGGGAGCTTCCTGTTCCGCCGCCTGAATCAGGCCGGGGATGAGCGTGGCCGCAGTGGCGTCGGCCATCGCAAGCACAAAGGTGGTGGCTGCGCTGGCGGGGTCGAAGTCGCTGGGCGCCAGCGTGGCCTGCAGCGAACGCAGCGCTTCGCGCACGCTGGGCCACAGCGCCAGCGCGCGGACCGTGGGCTCCATGCCGGTACCGCCACGGCGGAAAAGCTCGTCACCCAGTGATTCGCGCAGCCGGCGCAATGCGTTGCTGACGGCGGGCTGGGTCAGTGAAAGGTTGCGCGCCGCCCGGGTCAGGCTGCGCTCGGCCATGACTTCGTCGAACACGCGCAAAAGGTTCAGGTCGAGCGTGCGGAAATTGGGCTGGAAGGGAAGGGAAACCATCGGGAGGTATCGCGTTTGTCCGGTGCCCGAACTATATATCACCGTTGTGAATGCAACACATCATCAATATAAACTGGAGTCGCATTAGTATTAACCCTAGTATTTCCCCATGCCCCGTCCCGAAAGAGGGGGGTTCACGAAAGAAGGGAAAAGAGCATGACGAGTTATACCCACGCCGGATATTCGACACGACATCCTGACGCCGAGCAGGCTGAAGCGGCCTTGCAGACGGCGCGCGAATTGCACAGGGGATTCGACGGCGGCAAAGGCATGGCCGCCGTGTTGCTGGCGGCCATCGTTTCGGCGTTGCTGGTGGTCGCCGACCAGTTGCTGGACACTTGGGCGGACGGCCATCTGATGGCGGCCTGGGTCGCATTGTGGGCGGTCGGCTTTGTCGCCATCGCCTTGCTGGCGGGCACAGTGCGTCGTTTTTCGGGCAAGGTGGTTGCGGCGCTGGACGGCTGGGCCGCCCGCAAGGCGCAATCCCGCGCCGACGAGCGCCTGTGGTCGATAGCCCTCAAGGACGCGCGGGTCATGGCCGACTTGCAGTCCGCGCTGGCCCGTGACGACGCAGATGCCGCGCTGTCCCCGGCCGTGGCGCAACGTGCCCGAGCCCACCAGCCTTGAATTCGACGGGCCCTGCGCGGGGCCCGCAGCCGCACCGGCCACTGTCAGTGGCGGCTTTGCCCGCTTGCTACGGCTGCTTGGGGCGTGCGCTCAGCGGGCGCGTGACACCAGGAATATCCCCGGCAGGATCAGCGCTGCGCCGATGGCGTGGTGCACGCCGAGCGGTTCACCCAGCACGCCCCATGCCGCTAGCGCCGCATACAGCGGCCCGAGATACAGGCTGGAGGCCACGCGGCTCGCACCAAGCACTTTCTGCGCAAAGCCATAGGCCCAGTAGGCGCCCACCCCCGGCACCAGCGCGGCGAGTGCCGTGAGCCCGGCGGCCTGCAGCGTCCAGGGGGGTGTTGCCGGCTGCAACAATTCCCAGACAGCAAACGGCAACAACACCGCGACGCCGCCTGCGCTGGTGGCGGCCAGGCGCGCCGTGGCGCTCAAGGTGCTGGGCCATTTCTTGAGCAGCAGCGCGTAAGCGGCCCAGGCCAGCATGCAGGCGACGATCCACCCGTCACCCGCGACCCATTGCACCTGCGCCAGCGCCAGCCATTGGCCTTTCACGATCACATGCATCACGCCGGCCAGCGCCACGGCCACGCCCAGCGCCTGGCGTGCGGAAAAACGTTCGCCGAGCCAGGCCACGGCGCCCAAGGCGATCAGCACCGGCGAGGCGGAATAGATCAGCGCGATGTTCATGGCGCTGGTGGTGCGCGCGCCCTGGTACACCCAGGCGCCGCAGATGTACATGCCCAGCGCTCCGAGCACCAGATACTGCGGCCACGCCGCCAGCACCGCCCGCCGGTTCTGCCAGAGTTCGTCCCGCGCAATGAAGCCGACGATCAGTCCCGCCAGCGCCCAGCGCCCCAGCGCCAGCAGGTGCGGCTCCACCACGCCCGGTGCCTTGCGCGCCACGATGTAGTTCACTGACCAGAGTGCCGGCGTGATCCACAGCAGGGCGAGCGCCAGACGCTGGCGCGATTCAGGGGTTTTCATGGGGGATGCTCAGGTCGCGGGGGCGTTGCCGATGAGCTACTGATTAGGTAGCAATGAATCAAGACTCAACGCCGGAATGACCTCATTTTAGTGCCGAAAACCATGAAAAAAGCCGCCCCGGTTTGTGGCCGGGACGGCGCAAGGCTGGGTAGCCGGGTAGGCCACCAGGCCCTTATATCGGAGTCAAAGCACCGTCAGACGGCCGCCAGACGCTGTTCCAGCGCGGCCTTGGTGTCGACCAGTTCCTTCGGCAGGTGATGCGCGAGCTGCTCGAAATGGGCGTCGTGCAGCTTGAGTTCCTCGACCCAGGCGGCCTTGTCGATACTGGTCACGGTCTTGAACTGCTCTGCGGTGAAAGGCAGGCCGGTCCAGGTGAGTTCGCCATAGGCCGGCGCGATGCCGAACATGGTGTCGGTGCCCTTGGCCTGCCCTTCGAGGCGGTCGATCATCCACTTGAGCACGCGCATGTTCTCGCCGTAGCCGGGCCAGACGAACTTGCCGGCTTCGTCCTTGCGGAACCAGTTCACGCAGAAGATCTTTGGCAGGGTGTGGCCCATGTCCTCGAGCTTGTGCTCCATGTCCAGCCAGTGCTGGAAGTAGTCGCTCATGTTGTAGCCGCAGAACGGCAGCATGGCGAACGGGTCGCGGCGCACCACGCCTTGCTGGCCGGCGGCCGCCGCCGTCGTCTCGGAACCCATGGTGGCGGCCATGTAGACGCCTTCCATCCAGGTCCGGGCCTCGGTCACCAGCGGCACGGTGGTGGAACGGCGCCCACCGAAGATGAACGCGTCGATGGCGACACCGTCGGCGTCATCCCACTGCGCGTCCAGCGCCGGGTTGTTGATGGCGGCCACGGTGAAGCGGGCGTTCGGGTGCGCCGCCTTGGCGCCGGTCTGCTGGGCGATCTCGGGTGTCCAGTCCTTGCCCTGCCAGTCGATCAGGTGCGCCGGGACGCTGCCAGTGTCCTTCTCCATGCCTTCCCACCACACGTCACCGTCATCGGTCAGCGCGACGTTCGTGAAAATCACGTTCTTGTCCAGGCTGGCCATGCAGTTCGGGTTGGTGTGGAAGTTGGTGCCCGGCGCCACGCCGAAGTAGCCGGCCTCGGGGTTGATGGCGTACATCTTGCCGTCGGCGTGCGGCTTGATCCAGGCAATGTCGTCACCGATCGTGGTGACCTTCCAGCCCTCGAAACCAGCCGGCGGCACCAGCATCGAGAAGTTGGTCTTGCCGCAGGCGCTGGGGAAAGCGGCCGCGATATGGTATTTCTTGCCCTGGGGATTGGTCACGCCCAGGATCAGCATGTGCTCGGCCAGCCAGCCCTGATCGCGGCCCATGTTGGAGGCGATGCGCAACGCGAAGCATTTCTTGCCCAGCAGCGCGTTGCCGCCGTAGCCGGAGCCATAGCTCCAGATTTCGCGCGTCTCGGGGAAATGCACGATGTACTTGGTCTTGTTGCAAGGCCATTTCACGTCGGCCTGGCCCGCGGCCAGGGGCGCCGCCACGGTGTGCATGCAGGGCACGAAATCGCCGTTGGCGCCGAGCACGTCGAACACGGCCTTGCCCATGCGCGTCATGATCCGCTGATTGACCGCGACATAGGCGCTGTCGGTCAGCTCGATGCCGATGTGCGAGATGTGCGAGCCGAGCGGGCCCATGCTGAACGGCACCACGTACATCGTGCGGCCCTTCATGCAGCCGTCGAACAGGGGCTGCAGGGTGGCGCGCATGTCGGCCGGGGCCATCCAGTTGTTGGTGGGGCCGGCGTTTTCCTTCTTCTCCGAGCAGATGTAGGTGCGGTCTTCCACGCGCGCCACGTCGGTCGGATCGGAGCAGGCCAGGAAGGAATTGGGCCGTTTGGCGGGGTTCAGTTTCAGAAAGGTGCCGGCGTCCACGAGTTGCTGGCAAAGGCGGTCATATTCTTCCTGCGAGCCGTCGCACCAATAGACGCTGTCGGGCTTGCACAGCGCCACCATGTCGGCGACCCACGCAACCAGCTTCGCGTTTTTCACGTACGCGGGGGTGTTCAGGTTCAGGCCCTGCATCACGGGTGAGTTCATCGGAAAACCTCCTAAGTTGAAAATCAATTTTCCAAAGGCGGGGGCCTTTGGAAAAGCGATTCGGGCAGTC
>Ga0105090_10002092_pt1 | contig 11037 bp, 9 predicted proteins | sample PPLLak3March2015_FD_79110 | JGI IMG/M metagenome (GOLD analysis project Ga0105090, IMG submission 79110) | Freshwater sediment microbial communities from Prairie Pothole Lake near Jamestown, North Dakota, USA - PPLs Lake P7 Core (1) Depth... | ecosystem: Environmental > Aquatic > Freshwater >... | reverse complement strand
TTGAATTGATGCCGGATGGATGGACGTGGGCTTTTGATGGCAGTTATCCTACAAATAGGGATGTGGATAAACCATTTGACAAAGATACCACTACCTGCTCACTAATTGATTTTTTCCTGGTTTCTCCAAACATTGAGGTAGTTGAAACCAGAACTTTGGACCTTGAATTTGAAAATTCAGATCATCTGCCTGTGATATTAAGGATAAGAATTAAAGAATAGATGCTCTTTGCCAAAAATTGATCAGGTGTTGGATACTACTTTACCAGCATCATTTTATTCTTTAGATTAAATCCACTGGCGGATAAGGAAAAATAATAGACCCCTGGAGATAGATTATAGTTGGAAGCATCGAAATGTTCAACATACTTTCCTGTTTGTCTTTCTTCGTTATCAATAAGCGTTACAATTTCATTTCCCATAAGATTATACACTTTCAGGGTAATTATTTCGGGTTGACGAAGCTTAAAAGAAATCACGGTGCTTTGCATAAACGGATTGGGATAGTTGGGTTCCAGCGAAGCAAAAGGAATTTGTTGCGGTTCATCAACAGAATTAATTACAACATCCGGATTAACAATGGCTGTCCACACACTGAGATCATTGTCCTGTAACCTTGTCCAGATGGGCCGAATTACATTATTGTGCGCTGAAACATTGTTATAATCACCGAAGAACACATCCGGATTGGGAAGGAAAGGCTCTTCACTGATTTTGAAGTTTATGAAAGTCTCACCACCATCGGTCGAGACGGCCATGTAAACATCAGTATTGTTATCGTTGTAATTTCTTCTATCATAAAACACAAACCAAAGGTAACCAGTAACCTGGTCAATGGCCATCCAGGTGAAAAACTGCTGTTTACCAGGTGGATCATCATTCACCCTGATGGGTCCAGTCCAGGTATTGCCACCATCAGTTGATTTAGCAAACCAGACATCGGTGTCATCTTCTCCATTTCGCTGATCTGACCAGTTGATGTAGATGTTCCCATCATAAGGTCCTCCGCTTAAATCACATACAGTAATTGGAAGGCCATTACAACGCATAATGCCAGGAATGCCATAATCCCAACCGGTCGGAAAGGGATCGACAAAAATATCCTCCTCAAGCCAGGTTTCACCCTGGTCGAGGGAACGGTCAAAAATTAATCCGGCTGGTCCTGCCCATGCAACATAAATTTCTCCATTCGGGCCAACAGCCGGAACAGCTCCTTCAGCTGTATTATCGCTGTCGATGCAATCTCCATCTACTTCATTAATTTTTACAGCTTCGCTCCAGGTTTCTCCTGCATCAGAAGATTTTGAAAAACGAATAATACTTTTATCATTTGGATTGGAACTTCCGTAGTCATCAAACTGTGTCCAGGTAACGTAAATATTGTTATTTGTCCAGTCAACAACAGCCCATTGCTTATCCTGAGCTTTGTTTCCATTTAAACCCATATAGGTTCCATCGTTCCAGGTAACTCCACCATCTACAGATTTTTGACAAACGATTCGGTCGATAAAACTCCCCGACTGTGGCCATGAAAGGTGAAAGAAATAGACATTTCCCAAAGTATCGGTGATGAGAACCGGATCGCCCCAAACACCGTTTTGTGTGGACGTGAGAATCCCGGTATTCCATGTATAGCCGCCATCAAACGAACTGTAAACATTATTGATGTTGGCTCCGCCCACGATGTGATCAGTATTTTTAGGATTCACATAAATCGAAGGCTCCTCAGGAGAATTGGAAGTACTTATCATTACGTTCTGGTGCTGGGCAAAACTGAAATTCAGGCTCAATAAAGTTACCAGTGCTAATCCATATATTTTTTTCATCTTATTGAAATTTGATCGTAAAAGTATTCAAATTGACTGATAAAAGGACAAGAGTGGGAGTGATTTGGTTGGCAGAAAGGGTCATGGACCAGATGCCTTAAATGTTTTTCCTTAGATTTGGTCCAGGTCACGCTGACACAGGTGGCCGGGCGGGAAGACTTAAACCAGAAGGTGACCGCACCACACCTAACTTAATGGGTGCAATATCCGACATTCGGTTGAATCATAGTGCCAGCGGGTGATAACTCGTAAAATATTTATTTATAAACATGAACTATTTTTCCTTAAATGAATTCATGTTAATTTTAAGTAAATTTGTAAAACATTTTATACTAAAATGAGTTTTGGAATTGCGGAAATACCTTTTAAAAATAATGCATTTTACAGTTTAATAATTATACAATCATCATGGATTTACAAGCACAAAAAACGTTAATAATAGAGCAGTTTAAAAAGGTGGACGATGTGAACCTGATTAATGCAATTAAAAACTTGCTCGATTACGCATTAAAGAAAGAACAGGAAAGTTTTGACATTCCAGAAGCTCACCAAAAACTGGTGATGGAGCGTTATACGAAGGTCAGGAAAAACCCTGAAAGACTTTTAAATTGGGACGAAGCTAAAAAAACGCTGAAAGCCTGATGAAGTACAAAGTGAAAATTGAACCCGATGCCCTTGCAGATATCCGGGCCATTACCGACTGGTACAATGAAGCACAGACAATGTTGGGCAAAAGGTTTCAGGACACTGCCATTAAACAAATTAACAGCCTGGGTAAAAACCCTCAAATTTATGCCATCCGTTACAAGGAAATCCGTTGTATGCTGGTAAAGAAATTTCCGTATATGGTACATTTCTATATAAACCAGGTGAGCAATAGCGTGGAAGTATTAGCAGTAATAAGCACATACCGAAACCCTAAAATCTGGGAAGAAAAAACTGGATAAGTCAACATTACACGAGGTTCACACAGAATTTGTAAGTTGTGGAAGAAAAATGGTCCAGGTCATGCTTACACACATGGCTGGGCGGGAAGACTTGAACCGGCGAGGGGAAATTTGATCGTAAAAGTATTCAAATTGATTAATAATAGGACAGTAAATGAGTTAATTTGGTTGGCTACATCAAAGTATTAGGGCAATAACTGTATGCAACCTTTCTTGCACATAAAAAGTCTTTAGTTCAATCTCAAATCTTGAGAATATGAGGAAATCATTTTACTTATTTGTCATTTGCGCCGGCTTTATTTTTCTGCCTTTTGTTAAAAATTTTGGACAGGAAGAACCTGCTGTAAAGATAAAAACCTACACCCATGAACTCTCTGAGGAGGAAAGAGCACTTTTCCCTTTGGTAGGTAAAGATTTCAAAGCCACCGATCCGCCTCCCGGAATTGTAAACAATATCGCTGAATTTGATCATATGGAAGGCGTTTTGATCCGCTACCCATTTGGTATTTCCTATGAACTGATAGCCGGGATGTCTGAAGAAATTATGGTTACTACTATCGTTTCAAACGCTTCTAATCAAAATATAGTGACCAATCAATATCAATCAAATGGGGTGAACATGAGCAATGTAAATTTCCTCATAGCTCCGACTGAAACTTACTGGACACGCGATTATGGCCCAATGTACGTCCGATATGGAGAGGATCAGATCGGTGTGGTGGATTTTATTTATAACCGTCCTGACCGCCCTAATGATGACCTGATCCCTCAAAAGGTAGCAGCGTTCCTGAATATTGAATGGTTCGGAATGGACCTTATCCATACTGGCGGTAATTACATGACTGATGGATATGGAATTTCATCTTCATCTGAATTGGTGTGGGAGGAGAACCCGGATTTAACAGTTGAAGAAATCAATCAACTGGTTTTGGATTACCTTGGAATCAGCACCTATCTTGTCGTTCCTGATCCCAACAATACTTATATTGATCATATCGATTGCTGGGGAAAATTCCTGGATGTTGATAAAGTTTTAATTCGTGAAGTTCCAACCTCACATCCTCAGTACGATGAAATAGAAGCAACGGCTGATTACTATGCAGCTCAAATTTCATCCTGGGGAAATCCTTTCCAGGTTTACCGGGTATGGACACCCAATAATCAACCTTATACCAATTCTCTGATTCTGAACAACAGGGTTTTTGTTCCGATCATTGGGTCGCAATGGGATGATGAAGCCATAGCGGTTTACCAGGAAGCTATGCCGGGATATGAAATTTTGGGTTTTACCGGATCCTGGGAATCAACAGATGCATTGCATTGCCGGGCGAATGGCATTGCTGACAAGAATATGCTGGACATAAAACATTATCCTTTGCTTGGCGATCAGCCGGTTCAAACTGAATATGAAATTGAGGCCTCTATAACCGCTTATAGCGGGTCACCTGTGATTAATAACGAAGTAAAAGTCTATTATAAAATTAATGGGAGTAGTTACCAGGAAATGACCATGACCCCTGAAGGTGGTAAAATATATTCAGTCATCTTGCCTGGCGCATCCTATGGCTCCGAAATAGATTATTATATTACTGCTGCGGATCAGTCCGGGAAAACGTCAAACCATCCTTTTATCGGGGCGGCTGATCCCCATGTGTTTTTTGTGGGTGAACAATTATTCCCAGGAATCGTAATCAATACAACTGAGATCAATGCCTGGGTCAACCAGGGGGATACTGATGTAGAGGAATTCCAGATTTCCAATTCGGGTCAGTTAGAACTAAATTATTCTATTGATTGGACATCGGCAATGTTTGAGGAATATGATTTTACTGTTGCCAATAGCCCTAATCAAAATCTATGGAATAGCAATACATATGCAGAATTGGGCTGGACTGATTTTGAGATTGACAATGTTGTAGGAGAAATTGGAGGCTGGTCAATCAATTATCAATGGCTTACGGATAACTATCCCGAAGAAGGGACATTCAGGGTTGAATCCCCTTCCGGAACTGAGGCAGTTATTGCTTCCGGTAATGCTTCTGGTAATTACACAATAGAACTCGATGCTTTTAACGGTGAACAGATGCAGGGAACCTGGAAACTTTGGATTACAGATTCATACGGTGATGGCGGTCACAAAGCTTCGAATATTACAATTACCATTTCAAAAACCTACGAGATATATCCCTGGCTAACGGTCGAACCATTCACCGGAACGATAGCTCCCGGAAACGCTCAAACAATTCAGGTTACCTGCGACGGCTCACAGATGCCATTGGGTGATTATGAAGGAACCATTTTCATTACTTCCAATGATCCTGATTCTCCTATGATGGAAATCCCTGTAAATTTCCATGTGGATTTTGCTTCAGGAATAGCTATAACAGATGTTAACGAAACAAAGGTTTCACATTATCCAAATCCTTTCTCAGGCCAGGTGATGATTGATCTGGAATTATCTCATGCAGCTTTTGTGAGCCTGGAAATTTTCGATGTAAATGGCGAGAAGGTTAGAACACTTACCAACAAAAATTACGAGCCAGGAATATATCATTACAGCTGGAATGGGACGAATAAGCAAGGTAAGCCGGTGAATACAGGGGTTTACTTCTATCGCTTGAGAGCAGGAGGTTTCGAAAAAGTTGAGAAGCTACTTTTGGTTGATTAAAAAATTCAAAGAGGCTGCCTCAAATTCGGGGCAGCCTCTTCTTCATTTCTATGCATCTTCGCAAATGCAACCTCACTCAACTTTTATACATTTTTTACATAAACCAGTTTGTCATCCCCAAAATCATAAAAATCAGTAAACCTAGCCTTCAGGTCATAAGTATTCTTTTCATAAAAACGCTGGGTAGGCAGGTAATATTCTTTGGATGATGTTTCGATATAAACCGCCTTTCCTCCAAGTTTAGCAATCTGGTTTTCCGTTTCCTTCAGAAGGATTGATCCAAGCCCCTTCCCCCTGAAGTCATTGTGCGTTACAATCCAATATAAGTCATACGACAGCAATGAACATGGTATCAAACCAAAATTGCAATAAGCAACAGGTTTACCATCAATTTCAAGAAAAATAAACTCATAACCGCTTGCCTTGCCGTCTTTCAATCGCTCCTCTACCAGGCTCACAGCAACAGGTATTTCATCATCCCTAAAAAATCCTGTTGACACACAGATTTCCCTTACAGTTTCAATGTCGGACGGATAAACTTCCATCCTGAACGTATATTTCAAATCAGTTTGTGTAGGCATCTTCAATAATTCTTTTCATTACATCAGTAAACTTATGTCCGGCCTGGCTACATGCCACATAAAATCCTGCATCAGGCGAGATGCAGGGATTTGCATTGATTTCAAGAATGTAGGGTTGATTGTTTTCATCTACACGCAAATCCACCCTTGCATATCCTTTAAGGTTAAAGACATTCCAGCATTTGATACAAATTTCTTGTATCTTTTTAATTAATGGCTTGTCGGCTTCATTTACATCAAATGTTCTGGAAGTATTTTCATATTCAAATGAACCTTCAACCCACTTTGACCGGTAACCCATGATGCGTGGTTTTCCTTCGGGAAAATTTAAAAAAAGCATCTCAGCCGGATTCATTACTTCAGGTCCTCCATTACCACCCAGCACTGACATATTAAATTCGCGTCCAGAAATATATTCTTCAATGAAAAACTTGTGATTGTGTTTCTCATTCATGAATTCTATCATTTTCGGATCTTTTCCCTTTAAAACCCTGTGTTCATCAATTCCAACAGATGCATCCTCCCACAAAGGCTTGATGATGTATAGCTTGTCTCCTGCCAATTTATCCATCTCCGATGGTAAAAACCAATCGGCAGTGGGGAGTCCGTTAGCTCTCATTTTCTCCTTGGCATAAACTTTATTTGAGGTAAGGTACATGCTATCTAACCGGCACCCGGAATACGGAACATTCAGGCTTTCGAGCAATGCTGTTGGAAAGTAAATCAGTTCAGCCTTGCCATCAACACCTTCCACCAGGTTAAAAACGATATCCGGTTGAAGGTTGACAATAGTATCTTTGGCCTTTTGCATGTTCAATTCGAGGAAATCTCTTGAGGTTTTATAACCCAGTTCTATCAGGGCTTCTTCTACCACACGCGCCTGTTCAAGCACATCCAGCTCGTCCTTCGTAGGGTTCTCAGATAATTTATTAATCAGGATCAATGCTTTCATCAATATCAATTTTACTTCTTAACTTTCTTTACCGCCGATTTCATGATCATCGCAATTAATTCTTCGTATGAGATGCCGTTCATCCTGCAAAGAATCGGCAGGTCCGAATTGATCGGATGTAAACCTGCCAGTGGATTTACTTCAATGAAATTGGGAATTCCGTTTTCATCACAGCGCAAATCCACCCGCCCACCATCCTGACAACCCAATGCCCGCCACGAATCTACAGCAACCTTTTTACAAGCCTCGGCTATTTCACCATGAACCAGTGCATATTCAACCACCGTTACGTATTCTTCTTTATTAAAATAGGAGTAGACATTCTTTTCGGCATTTTGCTTCAGCACGACCTCCATCAGGCCTATACTGTGGGCTTCATCGCATGTTCCAATTATACCAACGGTAAACTCTCTACCCGAAAGAAACTTTTCGACTAGAACAGGCTGTTTGAAGGTTTTAAGCAGATGATCCGTCATTTGCTCAAGTTGCTGGTCATTTTCAATCACCGATTTTCCGGTAATCCCTTTTCCGGTGCCTTCAGCCACCGGTTTGACAAATAATGGATAGGGCAGGTTAATGCTTTTTAATTCATTCACAGAATGTATCACGGCGAAATCCGCAGTCGGTATCTTCGCATCACGAATCACCGATTTGGTCATCCCTTTATGAAGGGTAAGTGCCATGACAAGCGGATCGGAAAATACATAAGGAATGTTGTAAGCATCCAAAATGGCCGGAACCTGGGCCTCACGGCCGATGCCGTAAAATCCTTCACAGATATTGAAAACAATATCCCATGTTTTACCTTCAACAAGCTGCTGACATAATGCTTTCACATTACCGATTTTTTCCGTGTCAAAACCGGCTTTTTGAACTGCCAGTTCAATGGCATCAATGGTATCCTGCTTGTCGAACTCTGCAGTCTCTTCCATTGTAAAGCCCTGTTTCAGATAATCTTCACGGAGGTCGTATGTAATACCGACTTTCATCTATAGCTGTTAATTACGGAAAAGCATTTATAAAATTTCAATATGGTTTGCTTTATAAGCAACTGAATGAAAATGCAAAATCAGTCGAAATAAGATAACCAGCTTAATTTATAAATCAATCAGGGTCGGGATAATAAAACATTTTCCCTTCATAATTTTTCAGCATGGCAATTCCATCTATTTTTCCCTGGTAATATTCCGGAAGCAAAGGAATTTTCCCGCCACCACCAGGAGCATCAATTACAAAATGAGGAACAGCATAACCGGAAGTAAACCCACGTAAGCCTTTGATTAGTTCCAATCCTTTTTCAATGGGTGTCCTGAAATGTCCGGAACCTGGTATAGGATCGCATTGATAAAGGTAATATGGTCGTACCCTGATTTTAAGTATACCATGCATCAGTTTTTTGAATACCTCAACATCATCATTTACTCCTTTTAAAAGTACCGTCTGGCTTCCCATCGGAATTCCGGCGTCGGCAAGTCGGTTACAGGCCGCCTGAGTTTCAGAGGTTAGTTCATCGGGATGGGTAAAGTGAATGCTCATAAAAACCGGATGATACTTCTTGATCATTCGTGTCAAAGAGGGCGTGATTCGCTGTGGAAGCACCACCGGAACTTTCGTTCCGATGCGGATAATTTCCACATGTTCAATTGCGCGTAATTGCGAAAGCAGGTATTCCAGTTTGTTGTCGGTAAGAGTCAGTGGATCGCCACCTGATAGTATAACATCCCTCACTTCAGGATGATTTCTGATATAATCCAGTGCCACATCCCATTCAGTTTTTGAAGCATGGCATTTATCCTTTTTGGATACCATGTGCGAACGGGTACAATAGCGGCAGTATGTAGAGCAAAATCCCGAAACCAAAAAGAGAACCCGGTCAGGGTAACGATGAACAAGCTGATTTACCGGGCTGTTATTCATTTCACCCAAAGGATCTGATTTTTCCTCCGGTAAAGTGATCAACTCATCCAATACCGGAACTACTGTTTTACGCAGAGGTTGCTGGGCATTTTCCGGATCGAGTAAACTTGCATAGTATGGAGTCATCCGGATAGGCAGGTTGTAGCCATTCAAGGTTGGCTTGATTTCATCATCCGCTAAAAATAGAAATGATTTGATTTGTTCGTAGGTAGTAAAGCTGTTTCGCAGCTGCCATTGCCAGTTATTCCATTCTTTGTTAGAAATTTGCGGGAAGTGCTTATTTTTAAACGCCTGGGCTTTCGGGTTTACAGGGAAATCGCTTTCACCACGCTTTACCTGCTCCATCAGTTGATTCAGCTCCGTAGTAAAAAGGCTTTTACTCGGAGGTTCGGTTTCCTTTTCGTCAAGGAAACCGGATGTCTTAGACTCTTTTTCTTTCGACTTCATTTTTTGATTTTCGTTTTTCAAATTTTAAGCTATTCTTATTATACTATTTAATTTACTGTCTTATAAATACTTACACTGCATTTTTAAATTCTAAAAAAGCACGCAATAATATGAAAATTAACACTAGCGTATATTTTATTTAAAAAAATTTTAACCAATGTTTTTTTAACAATTTTAGATTTGATTAACAACAACTTAACATCTTATTAACGAATCAAAAATAAATTGCATCAATTTTGGGGTCATAAAAAACGTCATGTTTTCCTTAAGTTTCCAATTAATCGAAAATTTTACTATTGCAAAGTGTGCTAAAAAATCTTTAAATCCATACAACTACGCAAACTGGATAAAATTGTTCAATTATTTTTTGCAATAAAAAAGTAAATAATTTGAATCCCTTATCTATCAATGGTTTTAGAAGTAATGCTATTTTTAAAAAAACTAATGTTGATGGTTCAATTATTGCAAATCATCTTCAATCTATTATGGTTGATGGTTTAAAAAAATCATCTTATTATCCGGCTCAAATAATTCAATTGGAATAGCCTTTCAAATAAAATATATATTTTAGCTTTTGTATCACTTGTATTAGAACATTCGAAATAAGCATTTATGCACGTTAAAGGCAAACATTACCGGACTGTGTGGATGGAAGGTTCATCAGTGTTTATGATAGAACAGAATTTGTTGCCGTTTGAGTTTAAAATCTACGAGGCAAAAAATTGGAAAGACTGTTGCTTTGCCATCAAATCAATGATTACGCGAGGGGCTGGAGCAATTGGCGCAACAGCAGGCTTTGCAATGGCACAGGCTTATCTGGAAGCTACCACGACAAAGAATCAAGGTATCATATTCATTGCAAAAAAAGAAATTGAAGCTACCCGTCCGACAGCACGAAACTTATTTTATGCGGTTGACAGAGTATTTAAGGCCGGACAAACATCACCTGAAAATGCAATAGCAGAAGCACAAAAGATGGCTGATGAAAATATTGAAGAAGCCAAACTCATTGGCAAATACGGAAATGATCTGATCAGCGACGGATTCCGAATCGAAACTCATTGCAATGCAGGCTGGCTGGGATTTGTAGATTATGGAAGTGCGTTATCCCCGATTTATTTTGCGAAGGAAGCAGGGAAAAATATTTTTGTCTATGTTGATGAAACCCGGCCCCGTAGCCAGGGTGCACGATTGACAGCCTGGGAACTGCAAAATGAAGAAATTCCTCATGCTATTATTCCGGATAATGCAGGAGCCTACTATATGTCCAAAGGTGATGTTGATTTGATGATTGTTGGAGCCGATCGGATTGCAGCTAATGGAGATGTGGCAAACAAAATCGGTACGCTGGAAAAGGCTGTCGTTGCAAGAGAATTTGGCGTTCCATTTTATGTGGCCGCTCCACTTTCAACCTTTGACATGAACAGTTCAACAGGAAAAAATATCATTATTGAGCAGCGTAATCAGGATGAAATTTTTTTTCAAAGCGGATTAGATTCAAATGGAAACAAGGTGAAAATCCAGGTTACCAATCCTGGGTCAGAGGCTTTGAATCCAGCGTTTGATGTTACCCCTGCAAAATACATTAAAGGAATTATCACCGAAAAAGGGATTATCTCTGCCGATGCAGAATCCATAAAAAAACTTTTTGAATAAATGGAATATTTGGAATACCGAAAAGAGGTCGCACATTTTATGCG
>Ga0105090_10002091_pt1 | contig 11039 bp, 6 predicted proteins | sample PPLLak3March2015_FD_79110 | JGI IMG/M metagenome (GOLD analysis project Ga0105090, IMG submission 79110) | Freshwater sediment microbial communities from Prairie Pothole Lake near Jamestown, North Dakota, USA - PPLs Lake P7 Core (1) Depth... | ecosystem: Environmental > Aquatic > Freshwater >... | reverse complement strand
CGACCTATGCAACAGCAACCGCGATTCCTGAACACCACGCTACTGAGTCTCTGCCTGCTGGCGCTTGGCGCCTGCGATCAACCGGTACCGGCACCGGCAGAAACGGACGCACAACCGGCCGTGGTTGATACCAGGGCCGCAGCCGCAGCGACGGTCACGCGGATTGCCGACCGTTACTACGCAACAGCACTGGAACTCACCCCGGAAGTCGCCTACTTTGCCGGTGTCGAACTGCCCCGCCATGACGGCATGCAGGACAACAGCCCCGCAGGCAGGCAGGCCCAGGAAGCCATCGAAGACGAAATGCTGGCGGAACTGGAAACCATCGACACCAGCCAGTTGACGGGCCGCAGCGAATGGATCACGCACGCTTACCTGCTGCAGGCGCTGCGCGCTGCAAAAGCCCAGCGCATCTGCCGCACCGACCTGTGGAACGTCAACCAGATGGGCGGCTGGCATTCCGGATACGTACAGATCGCGCAACTCCAACCGGTCGGCGACGAGGAACTCAGGGCACAGTCCATCGCGCGCTGGTCGAAGATGGCAGCTTACATCGACCAGGAAATAAACAAGCTCAAGACCGGTCTGGAACTCGGTTATTCGGCTCCGCAAAGCGTCGTGCAGCGGGTCATCGACCAGGTCGACGGTCTGCTCGCGCTGGCAGTCGAACAATCGCCATTTTACTCCCCCGCCGTACGCGATGCCGACGCAACATTTGTAGCGGCGACACACGAAATTGTTGCCGGGCAGATATACCCGGCCCTGCAACGCTACCGTGACTACCTCGCCGGCCCCTACATGCAAGGCGCCCGCGCGGAACTCACGGTCACGGCAAACCCCGATGGACTGGCCTGTTACGAGGCGTCGCTGCAGGGCTATACCACGCTGGCGCGCAGCGGCAAGGAGGTCTATGAACTCGGCCTGGCGACCGTCGCCGCCAACCAGGCAAAGGTCATCGAACTCGGGCGGACTGCGTACGGCCTGGACGATTTCACCGCGATCCTGGACAAAGCCAAAAACGATCCCGCGGACAGGTTCTCAAACAAGGAGGAGCTGTTGCAATTCTCCCGCGACATGGTGCAGCGGGCGGCAGCGGAAATGCCAAACTGGGTCAGTAAAATGCCCGCGCAGGCCGTCGAGGTGGTGCCGTTCGAGGAACACGAGGAAGGCACGGGCATGTCCGCCCACTACCGGCCCGGCAACGCGGAGCGGCCCGCCGAGTACCGCATACCGCTGCACAAACCCGAAGACCAGTCACGCGGCAATGCCGAGTCAACCGCCTTTCACGAGGCCTGGCCCGGCCATCACCTGCAGGTAGCGGTCGCACAGTCAGTGGAAGGTCTGCATCCGGTTACGCAGATTGTCTGGTTTTCCGGTCCCGGTGAAGGCTGGGCCCGTTATTCCGAAGCCCTGGCCGAGGAGATGGGTCTGTACACCACGACCACCGGTCCCATTCAACGCCTCGCCTGGCCGGCGCGCGGCATGGTTGCCGACCCCGGTATTCACCTGTTTGGCTGGACACGTCAGCAGGCCATCGATTTCATGATGGAATCCGGCCGTTTTCCAGAATCCATGGGTGACGAAATGGTCGACCGCATCGCCATTCTCCCCGGTCAACTGACCGCCTACGACTCGGGTGGCCTGGAAATCATGGCGCTGCGCAAACAGGCTGAAATCGCGATGGGCGAGGATTTCGATATCCGCGCATTCCACGACCGCATCCTGGAGAATGGCACGATACCGCTGGTGCAATTGCGCGCCCACGTCGAAGCCTGGATCGCGGACTACGCAGCAGGCAAGTGATTTAAGCGCAGCTACCTGTGTCCGCCGGCAAACTTGCCCATGAACTGGCGGTAGTACAGCAATTCCTCGATGGATTCCTGGATGTCAGACTGCGCCACGTGCTGGTTTTCTTTTTCGAACACCTTTAATTCAGCGGGCAACCACATGCCGGCGAGGATCTTCAGGGTGCTGACATCCAGGCTGCGGTAGTGAAACCAGCTTTCGAGTTCTGGCATCAGGCGGTGCAGGAAACGGCGGTCCTGGCAGATGCTGTTGCCGCACATCGGTGATACGCCTTTCTCAACCCAGTCCTTGAGAAAATCTATACAGACAGCTTCGGCATCGCGCATGCTGTAGCGGCCGAACACGACCCGCTGCCACAGCCCGGAATCGGTATGATGGGAGCGGTTCCAGTCATCCATGGCTTTCAACACGGCTTCATCCTGACGGATCGCACAGACCGGTCCCTTCGCCAGGGTATTCAATTCACCGTCGGTAATGACGGTGGCGATTTCAAGAATCGTGTCGTTAATGGTATCCAGACCGGTCATTTCCAGGTCGATCCAGATCAGTCTCGTGTGTTTTTCGTCGCGCATAGATTCAATTTTCGGGTTTCTGCGCACTATACCGGCCCGCGTTGTTTTGTGCCATGTTCAATTCGGCGCTGACAGGTACAATAAGCCGATGCACAACAGCAAAGCCGCTCCATGACCGCCAACACGCAAGCCGAGGCCCTGGTACTCGTGTCTTATGGCGGCCAGGGCGTCGTGCGGCTGGCCGACGGCACGCAGCAGCCGTGCAAATTCAGACGCAATGTCGGCAGACCCTATTGTGGTGACCGGGTGCTGGTAGCGCGCGCGGATGGTGACTCGCTGGTGGTCGAAACCATCCTGCCGCGTAAAAATTACTTTGTAAGAACTGACGACCGTCTGCGTCAGCACATCATCGCGGCCAATCTCGACCAGGCCCTGATCGTCGTTGCAGCGCGTCCCCTGCCCTCGCTGGACCTGCTGGAACGCTACCTGCTGGCCGTGCACAGCCTCGGTATCAAACCGGTGATCGTGCATAACAAGACCGAACTCGAAGTACCCGCGGATGAAACCGCCAATGGCGCCGTGGTGCTGGCGCACATGCCGGATTATGCAGCGCTGGGCTATAGCGTCGTGCGCACCTCGTGTAAAACCGCCCCGGGCATCGCGGCTTTGCGCCCGGTTCTCAGGGACCGGACCAGCATCTTCGTCGGCCAGTCCGGGGTCGGTAAATCGTCGTTGATCAACCAGTTGATACCCGACCTGCAAATCCAGACCGGCAGCCTGTCGCTGGCGACCGGGAAAGGCGCCCACACCACCACCACGACCATGCTTTACCATCTGCCGGATGGCGGGCAACTGATCGATTCACCCGGCGTGTGGGAATACGGCATCTGGAAACTGGAGAACGACGCGCTTGCCGCGGGATTCCTGGAATTCGGCGCAGTGCCCGGACGGTGCCGGTTCAACGACTGCCTGCACGCCTCCGAACCGGGTTGCGCCGTCAAGCAGGCGGTTGCAGACGGGCGCATCCTGGACTGGCGTTACCAGTCCTACCTGCGTTTATTGGCACAGAACAACTGACAAAAACGCAGCCAGAAATCATGCATGAAAGGAAACTACAAAAGGAAAATCCCTTGCAGGCAACACGCCGGCAAGCAACTGTTATTTAACCAGTAAGCGATTAATCAGTTTTGTGGTATTCTGAGGCATCATGAGAACTGAATCACGTTGGAGAAAGACGATGACAAGGATTGTTCTGGCTTTCATGCTGACATTTGCCATGCAAGCCGTTTATGCCGATGTTTTGCTCATTGACGAAGTGCGCCAGGCCGAGCGCATGAATCTGCCGAAAAACGGACAGAACAAGGCCGAGGTCGAGGCAAAATTCGGTACGCCCGCGACACAGCACCCGGCGGTCGGCGATCCGCCCATTTCCAGCTGGGATTACGCTACCTACAGTGTCTATTTTGAACACGACCTGGTGCTCTATACCGTCTTGCATCCGGGCGCCGTCATAGAAAAATAGGCAAGGGTTGCGCTTCTGCGATATCCTTGCGCCCTCTCAGGATTAACGGAGCCTCTGTGAAGGCTCGCAAGGCCCAATGTCCGCATCAGAAACACCAGCAACACCGGCAGCGGTGACCCCGGATTCACCCCCCGCAGAACAGCCAACCAGGGAAATTTCCCGTGATGGCGTTCGCTATGTCCTGCTGGGTACCGCCCACGTCTCGCGCGCCAGTGTAGCCGCTGTTACCGAAATGGCCGGCAGCGGCAATTTCGATGCGATCGCCGTGGAACTGTGCCCGGCCCGCCACCAGGCCCTGACCCGGCAACAGCAATGGCAGGACATGGACCTTTACCGCATCATTCGTGAGAAAAAAGCGGGCCTGGTGATGGCCAATCTCGCCCTGGGAGCCTACCAGCGCCGGATTGCCGAGCAATTTGGCATCGAACCGGGCGCCGAACTCAAGGCCGCCGCCGATGCCGCAATCGCTCACGACATACCATTGCAACTCATCGACCGTGACCTTGCCACCACCTTGAAACGCAGCTATCGCGCCGTGCCGTGGTACAAACGCATCATGCTGACGACCGGCCTGGTGATGAGCACCGTCAGTTCGGAAGAAATCGATGAAGAGCAGATCGAGAAACTCAAGGAAGGCGATATCCTCGAATCGACTTTCACCGAGTTTGCCGAACACTCACCGGAATTATACGAAGCCCTGATCGCTGAACGTGACCGTTTCATGGCCGCGCGTCTGCGCCAGGACAACAGCGACAACAGCGGCAAGCGTATCCTCGTCGTCATCGGTGCCGGACACCTTGACGGCCTGTCAAAATACCTGGCCGATGACCAGCAGGATCCAGGCACCGAGGTTGACAACCTGTCGCGATTGCCGCCACCCAGCCGCTGGCTTACATTTGTGCCTTGGGCGATATTGGCGCTGGTCTCCATTGGCTTCCTGGTTGGTTTTGCACGCAGCCCGGAACTTGGCTGGCAACTGGTCTGGCTCTGGGTCCTGACTACCGGTGGTCTTGGCGCGCTTGGCGCGCTGGTCGCGAGGGGCCATCCGTTAAGCATCCTGAGCGCCATGCTCGCTGCCCCGATAACCACGCTGAACCCCGCGATTGCGGCCGGCATGGTCAGCGGCGCGGTGGAATCCTGGGTGCGTAAACCCAAAGTTTCCGACCTCGAAAGATTGCGCGATGACGTCACGACTGTGAAAGGCTGGTTCAAAAATCCGGCGACACGTATTTTGCTGGTGTTCTTTTTTACCAATCTCGGTGCCGCCATCGGCACCTGGGTGGCGGGATTCCAGATCATCGAGGCATTGACCACATAACCATAGCCGGGAAGAGCGGTTGATCACTGCCATGCAAATTGGACCCTACACACTAAGCAGTTGTATTGCCCTGGCGCCGATGGCCGGCGTCACCGACCGTCCGTTCCGGCAGCTGTGTCGTTCGCTGGGCGCGGGTTACGTTGTAACCGAAATGGTCAGTTCGAACCCGCTACTCAAACATACCCGCAAATCCACATGGCGCAGCAACTTCGACGGCGAACCCGCACCGCTGGCCGTGCAGATTGTCGGCAGTGATCCGCAAACACTGGCCGAAGCGGCCATTTACAACGTCGGCCTCGGCGCACAGATCATCGATATCAACATGGGTTGCCCGGCCAAAAAGGTCTGCGGCAAATTCGGCGGTTCCGCCCTGCTCGCGGATACCGGCCTGGTCGAAGCGATACTGCGCACGGTCGTAGCCGCCGTCGACGTACCGGTCACACTGAAGATACGCACGGGCCCCGACCGCGACCACCGCAACGGCCCTGAAGTGGCGCGCATTGCCGAGGCCTGCGGGATCGCGGCCCTGGCCGTGCACGGCCGCACCCGCGCCGACCGTTTCAATGGCGAGGCCGAGTATGCAACCATCCGCAGGATCTGCCGGGAAACCAGCCTGCCGGTATTTGCCAATGGTGATGTGACGACACCGGAACAGGCCCGGGCCGTTCTCGATTACACCGGCGCCGCAGGTCTGATGATCGGCCGCGGCGCGCAGGGCAATCCCTGGATATTCAGGGAGTTCAATCACTACCTGCACAGCGGCGAGAAACTGGCGCCGCCGCAGGCAGCCGAAATCCACACGGTCATGCGCGATCACCTGCAGCGGTTACATGAGTTTTACGGTGAGGATCACGGTGTGCAGGTCGCGCGCAAACACATCGGCTGGTATCTGCAGGGACGCCCGGGTTCAGAGCATATATTGTATGATCTTATGCGTGTACAAACCGCGAAAGAGCAGTTCCATTTGCTGGCACAGCACTTTCCCGATCCATCCAAACTGGCGGCTTGAATTAAATGAACTGGAAACCATCTATTTTTAAACCCAAATGGCAAAGCAGCAATGCGGATATCCGCCTCGAATCGGTCGGCAGCGATCAGGATCCTGAGCTGATCGGCAACCTGCTCGGGATCGCCGCCGACGATGAAGACAAGCGCGTTCGCAGTGCCGCGATCAAACGTCTGCACCAGCTCGAAAATATCCTGAAGCTGTACGACAATGAAGCGGATGCCGAGGTAAAAAAATTGCTGGAAGAACGCATCCGGCAACTGGCCGCTTCTGCAAATGACGCGCGGCCACCGTTGGAATTCCGCCTGCAGGTCGCCAAAACCACGTCGGACCGCGACCTGATCGAACACCTTGCCAGCCACGCGCCCGAGGCGGAGCTTAGACGCGCCGCACTGGCGCGGGTCGAACGGCAGGGCATAGTGGGCGATTGCTGCATTAACGACAGCGACGCCGCAAACCGTGACTTTGCCGCCAGCCGGATCACGCAACATACGACCCTCAAGCGGGTCATTGAGGCATTGAGAAAATCCGACAAATTGCTGCACGCAAAATTGCAGGAACGTCTGCACGGCGAGTTACTCGGACAGGCAGACCCAGCAAGCGTGCAGATCGAGGCGGTGCGCATCTGCAGCGCACTGGAAAAACTGGCGCTGGACACCAACTCGCGGGACCCGGCGGCAACCGATGATCTGCACGCGGCCTGGCAAGGCATCGCCGCCCACGCCGACAAGGCGCTGGCGCAACGCTACCAGCGTGTCTGTGACCGGCTGGCCGCGCCGGCGGCGCCGGTTGCCGAAGCGGTCGCAGAGCAGACGGTTGCAGCCCAGCCGGAACCCGTCATTGAAGAAGCCCCGGCAACGGCGCCGTTGGACGTGACGCCGGCGTCGACGCGGGCGAGCGAATCCCTGGCGCACATGGCCGATGCCGTCCGCCTCTACGCAACTGAAAACGCACAAAACCCACACGCTGCCAGTATCGGCAAGCTGAAGCAGCAACTGGAAAAAGCCTGGCATCACTGCGCGCAGAAGATCGCCGGGGAAAACGCCGGGGACCTCGCCTGTTACCAGGCGGCCAGTGCCGCGCTGGAAGGCCTCGAAGCCCTGCTCGAGCAACAGCGCCAGGCCTACGAACAGGAACTCGGCCAGGCGCGGACCCTGCTGACACAACTGGAAACCGAGCTGGAACAGGGTGAGCTGCACAAGGCCCTGGAGACGCGGGCCACGCTGCAGCAGTCCAGCAAGGGACACGGCAAGAACAAGGAATGGCAAAAACTCAACAACCGGTTGAACTCGATGCAGGCGCGCCTGCGCGAACTGCGTGACTGGCAACACTGGTCGAACAACAAGATCCGCAATCGCCTGATCGACGAAATGGAGGCGCTGCCTGCGGCCGACCTGCACCCCGACGCCCTGCTCGACCGCATCAAGAGCCTGCAGGTGGAGTGGAAAAATCTCGAGCAAAGCGAACAGATCCCCGGCGACAAACAGTTTCCGGCCGCCCCGTGGATGTGGCGCAAGTTCAACGCCGCCGGTCACGCGGCGTTTGAAACCGCCAAACCCTTCCTCGACAAACGCAGTGAAATCCAGTCCCGCCATGCGCAGTCACTCGCCACCTTCTGCGCCGACCTGCAGCAAATGGCAACTGCCGATCCGGTCGACTGGACCGCGTTGGCCACGGGTCTGACGCGGGGGCGCAGGAAACTCGCCGAGCTGAACGAGGTGCCCGCCAACCAGCGCCAGAAACTGGCGAAGAAACTGAAGGCTACGCTGGATAAAACCAACGCTGCGCTGCAGGCGCATTACCAGGTCGTGGAACTGGAAAAAATGAAGCTGATCCGTGCCGCCAGCCAGTTGATCCACCTGCCGGAACGCAGCGAGGCCATCAGCCAGGCGAAATCACTGCAGTCAACCTGGAAAGCCGCGGGCAGCCTGTGGAGAAGCAAGGAACAGGAACTCTGGAACCAGTTCCGCGCGCATCTCGATCCGCTGTTCGACGAACTCAAAACGCAACAGGAGAGCATCCGCGCCGCCGACGACCAGCGCCTGGCGACGCAAAAAGCGCTGTGCAGTGAACTGCAGGCCATCCTGAAAAGCGGGGATGACCTGGCCCACCTGCACGGCAAGGTGCACGGTCTCAAGGACGGCTGGAAAGACATCGAACACCCCGACCGTAAACTCCAGCAGTCTTTCCAGACGCTGGTCGAGCAATACGAAAAACGTGTCGGCCAGGACCAGCAGCGCAAGGTCAAGACCAGGCGCGAGCGCAGATGGCTGAAAAGCGCATTGCTGCACGAACTCAGCGTTACTGGCAGGACTGCCAGCGGCGCACTCAGTGAAACGGTCGGGACAAAAGTTGCCGCTCTCTGGCCCGCAGACAGCTCGGATGATGAACTCGAAACACGCATGGACAGTATCTGCAAACAGATCCTGGCCGGCGAACTTGCCGTTCCCACGGATGAAGAGATCGGGAAAAAACGTGCACAGGCCCATATCCTGTGCATCCAACTCGAGTTCCTCGCCGGGCTGCCGTCACCCGCGGAGGACCGCGACCTGCGCATGAAATACCAGGTAGACCGCCTGGCCGAATCGATGTCCGGCGCGCGCATCAGGCAACCCGCAGCCGAGGAGGCACGCGAAGCGGAAAAGGCCTGGCTCGGTTTGTATGCACTGCCGGAAGCTGATTTCGACACTTTCGGCCAACGTATCAAACGGGCCTTGTCGGTTATCCTGGAGACTGATTAATGCTAGATAACAATAAGTTAAATAGTATAGTTAACAAACCCTTCTGATGAACGCATACGGGCCGCAAAGCCCCCTGGCGGCGCGCTTTGCCGGTGACAGTGCAAACTGGACCGGATTGCATGGCAGCAGCACTGCCCTGGCGCTGTTATCCGCGGCCCGTGCCCATGACGGCCTGGTGCTGGTTGTCACGCGCTCGAGCCACCAGTCACACCTGCTGGAACAGGATGTGCGTCTGTTCAGTGACGGTTCACTGCCGGTCCTGCATTTCCCGGATCACGAAACACTCCCTTACGATCCTTTTTCCCCCCATCCTGACATCCTTGCCGAGCGTCTCTCCACCCTGTCAGCACTGGCCGGCGCAAAACGCGGCCTGCTACTGGTACCGATCGCCACCCTGCTTGCGCGCCTGCCGCCGAGGAGTCACGCACTGGGGCGCAATATCCAGCTGAAAACCGGGCAGTCGCTGGTGATCGGTGATTTCAGGGAGCGTTTGCAGCAGGCCGGTTACAGTCACAGTGATCCGGTTTACCAGGCCGGCCAGTTCGCCGTGCGCGGTTCGGTCATCGACCTGTTTCCAAGCGGCAGGAAAATGCCGCTGCGCATCGACCTGTTTGACGAAGAAATCGACTCCCTGCGTGAATTCGACCCGGAAACCCAGCGCTCGCATGCGAGCCTGAGCGAGTTCAACATGCTGCCGGCACGCGAGTACCCCTGCGATACCGCCTCGTTCGAGGATTTTCGCAAGGCCTTCCGCTACCGCTTTGTCATCGATATGCGCAGGGTTGCGCTTTACCAGGACCTGCGCCAGGGTCTGCATCCGCAGGGCCTGGAACAGTACCTGCCGCTATTTTTTGAGCACACTGAAGGCCTGCTCGATTACCTGCCGTTGCGGCCGTTGGTGGTTATCCAGCAGGGCGTCGAGGCGGCGGCGGCCGACTTCTGGTCAGCGACCCGCGAGCGCTGGGAACAGCGGCGGCATGATGTGGAACGGCCGGTCCTCGACCCGGCTGAACTGTATTTCGATGCAACCGAACTGTTGGAGCGACTCAGGCATTTCAATACCCTCAGCCTGCTCGACGCGTCCGGGGCGGCGACCGGCGCGCTCTATTTTGACACCCGGGTTGCGCCGGATCTGCACATCCACGAGCGTGGCCATGAACCCGCCGCTGCCCTGCTCAGGTTCATCCGCGAGTTTCCCGGGCGCATCCTGTTCGCCGCCGATACCACCGGGCGTCGTGAAGTGCTGGCCGAGACGCTGCGGGCTTTTGCCATCCGCCCCGAGAGGTTCGAGACATGGCCGGAATTCCTGACTTCCGCTGCCCGGCTCGGCCTCACGGTACTGCCGCTCGAAGAGGGTTTTGTCGCCGGGTCGGATTTTGCCATCCTGACAGAGAGCCAGTTATTTGGCGGCCGGGTCAGGCTGAAGAGCGCGCGCAGACGCTCTGAACGCGACCCTGAATCGATCATCCGCAGTCTCTCGGACCTTGAACCCGGCGACCCGGTGGTGCACGAGGACCATGGCGTCGGCCGCTACCGCGGTCTGCAAATACTGGAAATTGATGGACGCCAGGCTGAGTTCCTGATGCTTGAGTATGCCGGCGAGGACAAGCTGTACGTGCCGGTTTCTGCCATGCACCTGATCAGCCGTTATACCGGCGGCGCCGCCGACAGCGCCCCCCTGCACCGCCTGGGCAGCGAGCAGTGGTCGAAAGCGCGCAAACGCGCCGCGCAAAAGGTACGTGATGTCGCGGCTGAACTGCTCGACCTGTACGCGCGCCGCCAGGCCAGGCAGGGTTTCGGCTTTACCTTCGACCAGCCGCTGTACGCGGATTTCTGTGCCGGTTTCCCGTACGAGGAAACCGTCGATCAGCAGGCCGCAATCGAAGCCGTCCTCGGCGACATGTTGTCCAGCCGGCCCATGGACCGCGTGGTTTGCGGTGACGTGGGTTTTGGCAAGACCGAGGTCGCATTGCGCGCGGCATTCGTCGCGGTCCAGGGCCAGAAGCAGGTGGCGATACTGGTGCCGACGACCCTGCTCGCGCAACAGCATTTCCTGAGTTTCAGCGACCGTTTTGCCGACTGGCCGGTACGTATCGAGCTGTTATCCCGGTTTCGCACCGGCAAGCAGGCCGAT
>Ga0105090_10002090_pt1 | contig 11043 bp, 6 predicted proteins | sample PPLLak3March2015_FD_79110 | JGI IMG/M metagenome (GOLD analysis project Ga0105090, IMG submission 79110) | Freshwater sediment microbial communities from Prairie Pothole Lake near Jamestown, North Dakota, USA - PPLs Lake P7 Core (1) Depth... | ecosystem: Environmental > Aquatic > Freshwater >... | reverse complement strand
TTCGAGCGCCTGCAGCGCGCGCTGCGTGCCGGCGAGCGCACCGAGGTGCGTTATGCCGTGCGCCATCCGGAGCACGGCACGCGCTGGCTGCTCACGCGCGTCGAGCCGGGTGCGCTGGCCGGCGGACGTGCCACGACCTCGGTGGTCACGCTGGATGTCACCGACCAGGAGCGGGCACAGCGGCGCAACGAGCAGCTGCTGCGTGAACTGACGACCATCCTCGACAGCTCCACGGCCGGCATCGCCTACCTGCGCGGGCCGGTGCTGGTGCGCTGCAATCTGCGCTTCGAGCGCATGCTGGGGTTCGAGCCCGGCGCCGCGGCGGCGGCTTCGCTGGACGAGATCTTCGGCCGCAGCTTCGGGCCGCTGCAAGGCGTGCGCGATGCCCTCGAGGCGCTGGCCCAGGGGCTTCCCTTCGAAGCCGAACTGCCGTTGGCGCGGGAGAGCGGACCGACGCAGTGGGTTTCGCTCTCGGTGCGCCGCGCACAGCCCGAGGGCGGGCCGAGCGAGGCGGTGGCCGTGCTCACCGACATCACGCGGCTGAAGACGCAGCAGGCGGAGCTGGAGAAGCTGCTGCGCGACCGCGAACTGATGTTCAGCCTGTCCGAAGTCGGCATCGTCTACCAGCGCGGCAGCCGCATCGAGCGCGCCAACCAGGCCATGGCGACGCTCACCGGCTACTCGCCGCCCGAGCTGAATACGCTCGACGCCGCCGAGCTGTACGAGGATGCGCGGGCCTGCGTCGACTTCGAGGCCGAGGTGGCGCAGGGGCTGCGCACGCACGGCCGCTACAGCGGCGAGCGGCGCCTGCGCCGGCGCGATGGCCGGCTGACCTGGGTGCAGGTGGCGGTGCGGCGTGTCGACGGTGACGACGCCGACGCCGGTCTCATCTGCTCCTTCGTCGATGTCGACGAGCGCCACCGCGCGCGCGAATCACTGGCGCTGCAGGCCGAGCGCACGCGGGCCATCCTCAATTCGGTGCTGGTGGGCATCGTCACCGTGTCCGAGCGCGGCATCGAGTGGATGAACCGCTCGGCGCGTCGCATGTTCGGCGGTGAACTGGCCGACTTCGTCGGTGAACCGATCAGCACCGTGGCCACGTCGGAGCCCGACCACCCGCTGCGCAGCACCGACCACCTGCAGCGATTGCAGGAAGGGCAGTCCGAGACCTTCGAGTGCCGCCTCAAGGCCCGCGACGGGCGCGAATTCTGGGTCGTCGGCAATGTCGTGCTGACGCGCCAGCCGGCGGGCGGCGGGGCACCCGAGCTGACCTTCGCCCTGCTCGATATCGAACGCCGGCGCCAGGCCGAGATCAGCACCGTTCAGGCGCAGGCCTCGCTGCAGCGCGTCATCGAGACCGCGCCGCTGGCGATCGCGCTGTTCGACGGCCGCACGCTGTGCGTGCAGCAGCTCAACCAGACCGCGTCGGCGTTCTTCGGCCGCCCGGTGCACGAGGTGCTGGGCGCCACGCCCGAGGCATGCTGCGCGCCGGAGCAGGCGGCCGCGCTGCGCGCCTGGCTGACGGCCACGGCGGCCGGTGGCGAGGCCCGCCAGCACGAGTGGCACGAGGGCGGCGAGGATCGTGCCGACGGCGCCCGCGTCTGGGACTGCCGCATCGCGCCGCTGGACGAGGGCGACGTGAGCGCGGCGCAGTTGCTGCTGGTGGCCAGCGACGTGACCGGTCAGCGGGCCGCCGAGCGCGCCCGCCTGCAGGCCGCCATTGCGCAGCGCGAATTGCTGGTGCGCGAGGTGCACCATCGCATCAAGAACAACCTGCAGGGCGTGGCCGGGCTGCTGCAGCAGAATGCCTTGCGCCACCCCGAGCTGTCGTCGGCGTTGACCGAGGCGGTAGGCCAGGTGCAGGCGATCGCGCAGGTCTACGGCCTGCAGGTCGGCACCAGCGGGCCCTTGCAGGTGGCCGGATTGTTGCGGGCCATCGCCGCCTCGGTGCAGCGCACCTTCAATTGCCCGATCGTCGTCGAGACCGCGGGCGAGGTGCCGCACCTGCTGCCCGAGGCCGAGGCGATCCCGGTGGCGCTCACGGTCAACGAACTCTTCACCAATGCCATCAAGCACGGCTCGGGCGGCGCCGTGCGCTGCCACCTGGCCGCCCGCGACGCTGCGGTGCAGATCCGTATCGCCAGCGCCGCCGCGCTCGCCCCCGGCTTTGACCTGACGCAGGTGCGCGGCGGCGTATCGGGACTGGGCCTCGTGCGCGCGCTGCTGCCGCGGCGCAGCAGCGCGCTGGCGCTGACGCAGCAGGGGGACGAGGTGGTGGCCGAGGTCGAACTGCGACCGCCAAGCGTGGCGCTGCCGAGTGGGTCCGGACTCGCGACCGGCGCGCGGGAGCCGGTGCCGTAGAGCCTTCACCGGCACTTGGGCCACAATGCCGCCCATGGGGCAGACCGGCAACAGCAAGGGCAGGATCCTGGTCGTCGACGACGACCGGCTGGTGCTCGCCACCGTCACGCACGGCCTGGCGCAGGCGGGCTTCGAGGTCATCGACGCCGACAACGGCGATGACGCCATCCTGCTCGCGCGCGAACACCGCCCGCAGCTGGCACTCCTGGACATCCGCATGGAAGGCAAGAGCGGCTTCGACGTCGCCGCGACGCTGCGCGAGGCCTACCACATCCCGTTCATGTTCCTGTCGGCCTTCTCCGACGAGGCCACGCTGGCGCAGGTGAAGTCGCTCGGCGCACTGGCCTACCTCATCAAGCCGCTCGACGTGGGGCAGATCGTGCCCAGCGTCGAAGCCGCCTTCGCGCGCCTGCGCGATGGCGAGCCGCAGGCGGCGAACGACGCCACGGGCATCGCCCTGCTCGACGACCCGCTGCCGCTGGCGGTGGGCGTGCTGATGCACCGCCACTCCTGGACCCGCAGCGAGGCCTGGCAGCGCCTGCAGCGCATGGCGCAGGAACAGCAGCTGTCCCTGACCGCCCAGGCCGAACGCCTGCTCGCGGCGGTCGAGGAACTGGCGCGCACCGGCGCGTGACGCAAGAGACGGTTGCCCTCGGGGCCCCGTGGGCGTTCAGAGCGTGAAGTAGAACGCGGCGCCGCGGCCCGGTTCGGCCTCGGCCCAGATCTCGCCGCCATGCCGACGCACGATGCGCTGCACCGAGGCCAGGCCGACGCCGTGACCGGGAAAATCGCTCGCACTGTGCAGGCGCTGGAAGAGCCCGAACAACCGCTCCGCCGAGCGCATGTCGAAGCCGGCGCCGTTGTCACGCACTTCGAACACGGCGCGGCCGTCCTGCAAGACGCGGCGCAGGCTGATGCGCGCGCGCTCGCGGCGCGAACTGTATTTCCAGGCATTGCCGAGCAGGTTCTCGAGCACCTGGCGCAACAAGGTGGGGTCGCCCTGCACGGCCAGACCGGGCTCGATGGTGACCTCGACGACGCGATCGGGCGCGCCGCGCCGCAGGTCGTCGACCACCCAGCCGGCCAGCTGCGAGATGTTGACGCTTTGCCGCGCCAGCGGCTGCGACGACAGCCGGGCCAGCGTCAGCAGGGCGTCGATCATCAGGTTCATGCGCGCTGCCGCCGACAGCACGCGGTCGAGGTGATCGTTGCCGACACGGTCGAGCAGCCGGCCGTAGTCCTCCTTGACGATGCGCGTGAAGCCCTCGACGACGCGGATCGGCGCCCGCAGGTCGTGCGAGACGGTGAAGCTGAACGCCTCGCTCTCGCTTGCCGGGTGATCCCGCGGGTCGGGCGGCGCGGGCACTGCGGCGCCGGCGGCAGGCGCCGTCTGCACCAGCAACAGGCCGTGCCCGTCGCCCGCCAGCCCCGGCAGGGCGGTCAACAGCCAGCCCTCGACCTCGAGCGTGCTGCCGGCGGCCAGGCTCTCGCAGGCCGCGGCCACCGGTGCCGGCAGCGCGGCCAGGGCATCGGTCCGGTCGGCGGCTGCCCCGAGACCCGGCCACAGGGCCTGCGCTGCGGCGTTCACGTGTCTAACCTGCCAGCGGCCGCCGTCGTGCAGGGCCACCAGGGCCGGTGCGGCGCAGGCTCTCAGCAGCGGGTCGAGTGCCGCCGCCGCGGTGTGCAGGGCGTCGTCACGATCGGTGGGCCGGGCGCTGCCCACGAAGCCGGCGAACGCACCGTGGTCGTCAAGTCGGGGCACACCCCACAGTTCCCAGCCGCAGCTGCCGTGCTGGGGCTGGGTGGCGCGCAGACGCATGCCGGCAAAGGGCTGTCGCTCCTGCAGCCGGGCCGCCAGGGCAGGGGGCGCGACGCCGTCGGCGAAGAGGCCGTCGGCAGCCGAGGCCGGTGTCTGCGACGGCCCTTGCCAGGACAGCAGGCGATGCTCGGCGTCGGTTTCCCATAGCCAGTCCGGGCGCAGTTGCGACCATTGCTGCAACTCGGTACGCGAACGTCGCAGCGCCGCCTCGCCGCTGGCGCGCGCGCGCCAGCTGCCGATCAGGTAGGCGCCGCTGGCCAGAGCGACCGTGGCCAGCGTGATGTAGATCCACGGCCCGGCGCCTGCCGGCGCCTCGGCGCAACCGGCCAGGCACGGTGCGCCGGCCAGTGCCGCCGCCCTGCCAGCGAAATGGCGGGAGCGGCCCGGACGCAGTGCAAGCATGCGCACAATTGTAGGGATCGGTGCGACACCCCGGCTCAAGTCCCGGCCGGGGTGGCCGAAACTTCGTTATGGTCCGTGCCCGCGCCGTTCGCGGCGACACGCCTGCGGCCGCTGCTGCCGTCCGCTCTCCAGGAGATCATGATGTCCGCGCCCGACGACACCCCGAGTCTTTCCCGTGTGGCGGGTCGGGGCCCGGCGTGCCCGCCGCCGCGGGGCATGCGGACCGTGCCGGGGTTCGCCGCAGCGGCGACGCCCGCCGCGCGGCATCCGCGCCCATGAGCACGGTCCCTTCGGCTCCTGGCGTGCCGCCGGTGACGCTGGACGCGACGGCGCTGGCGCGACTGCGCGAACTCGATCCCGACGGCCGGCATGGCGTGGTGGCGCGTGTGCTGGAGGCCTTCGAGACCTCGCTCGGCCGCCTGCTGGGCCAGTTGCGCGCCGAACTGAATGCCGGCGACCCGGCCGTGGTGGCCGGCATCGCGCACACGCTCAAGTCCTCGTCGGCCAGCGTGGGTGCGCTGGCGCTGTCGGCTCGCTGCACCGAGATCGAACGCCGGCTGCGCGAAAAGGCAGACGGCGACCTGCGCGCCGACGTGCAGCGCCTGCTTGCCGAGGGCGAAGCCGCGCTGAGCGCGGTTGGGTCTATGCTGCGCCCCTGACGCCCGATCGCCGATGACACCCACGCATCCCTACGCCGACGCCAGCCTGCCGGCCCAGCCCGAAGTGCTGCTCGTCGACGACGACGAGGTGAACCTGCTGCTCACCGAACTGGCGCTGCGCGAGCGCGGCTTCAAGATCACCAGCGCGTCCAGCGGCGAGCAGGCGCTGCAGCGGCTGCACGACTGGGTGCCCGACATCGTCGTGCTCGACGCACTGATGCCGGGGCTCGACGGCTTCGACACCTGCCGCACGCTGCGCCGCCTGCCCGGCCACGAGAACGTGCCGGTGCTGATGCTGACCGGTCTCGACGACGATGCCTCGATCACGCGCGCCTACCAGGCCGGGGCCACCGACTTCTTCGTCAAGGCCAGCCAGTGGGGGCTGCTGGCCGGGCGCCTGCACTATCTGTTGCGCGCCTCGCGCACACGCATCGAACTCGAACGCAGCAAGTCCAAGCTGGCGCGCGCGCAGGACCTGGCGCGCATGGGCAGCTTCGACTGGTGGCGCGCAGACCGCGGTGAATCCGGCGGCCTGCTGATGTCGCCCGAGGCCTTGCGCGTCTTCGGCTACGGGCCGCAGGAGCCGGTGACGCTGCGCACGCTGCTGCGCATGGTGCCGCAGGACGATCGGCGCAGCTTCCTGCGCCAGTTGCACGAGGCGCTGCGCCACGCCTCGGTGGTGGCCACCGACGTGCCGATCGTGCTGCTCGACGGCCGCCAGCGCATCATCCACGTCGAGGCCGAACCCGAATTCAACGAGCACGGCCACGGCGCCGGCTACACCGGCATCGTGCAGGACGTCACCGACCGCCGCATCGCCGAGGACAAGATCCGCGAGCTGGCCAATTTCGACGCGCTCACCGGCCTGCCCAACCGCCGCCAGCTCATCTGGCGCGCCGAGCGTGCGCTCGAGCAGGCGCGCCGCATGGGGCACCAGTTTGCGCTGCTGCTGATCGACCTCGACCGCTTCAAGATTATCAACGATACGCTCGGCCACGGCGCCGGCGACGAGGCGCTGGTCGAGGTCGGGCGCCGCCTGCGCTCCTGCGTGCGCCACAGCGACCAGGTGATGGAGGGTGCGCTCGAGACCGCCGGCGTGCGCTCGCACCGCTCGCTGGAGGCGGTGGGGCGGCTGGGCGGCGACGAATTCGTCGCGCTGCTGCCCGAAGTGGCGAGCGAGGACGACGCCGAGCGGGTGGCCCAGCGCGTGCTGGAGACCTTGCGCGAACCGATCTTCGTCGGCGGCCAGGAGTGTTTCGTCACTGCCAGCGTCGGCGTCGCGCTGTTTCCGCGCGACGGCCTGTCGGTGGTCGACCTGCTGCGCAATTCAGACGTCGCGATGTACTCGGTCAAGCTGCAGGGCAAGAATTCGTCGGCCGTCTACAGCCCGCAGCTGGCCGGCCGCGGGCGCGAGAAGCTCGAGCTCGAGACCGCGCTGCACAAGGCCATCGAGCGCGACGAGCTGGTGCTGCACTACCAGCCCAAGATCGACGTGCGCGCTGCGCGCATGGTGGGCGCCGAGGCGCTGATGCGCTGGCAGCGCGGCGGCAAGCTCGTGGCGCCGGCGGAGTTCATCCCGCTGGCCGAGGACACCGGGCTCATCGTGCCGCTGTCGGAGTGGGTGCTGCGCGAGGCCGCCAGGCAGGCCCGGGTCTGGCAGCAGGCTTTCGGCTTCGGCGAGTCGATCGCCGTCAACCTGCCGAGCCGGCTGTTCGAGCGCAGCGACCTCGTCGAGCACATCCACCAGTGCGTGACGGCGGTGGGCGTGCCGCACCGCATGATCCAGCTCGAGATCACCGAGGACAACCTGATGAAGGATCTGCAGAACGTGATCCCGTCGCTGCACCGCCTGAACGAGATCGGGGTCGAGATCGCGATCGACGACTTCGGCACCGGCTATTCGTCGCTGGCCTACCTGACGACGCTGCCGATCTCCGAGCTGAAGATCGACCGCAGCTTCGTGCGCGACCTCGGGGTCACGCCGCAGAGTTCGGCGGTGGTCACGGCCATCATTGCGCTGGCCCGTTCGCTGGGGCTGCGCGTGGTGGCCGAGGGCGTCGAGACGCTGCGCCAGATGGAGGTGCTGCACCGCCTGGGCTGCGGGCTGATGCAGGGCTTCCTGTTCAGCCGTGCCGTGCCGCCCGAGGATCTGGCGCGCTGGCTCGAGAATACGGTGCTGCCGCGCCGGGCGCCCTGGATCGGCACCGCGGCCGCATACGAGCCCGGCGACGAGGGCACGCACGCCGCCGGCGGACGGGTGTACCGCTGATGGAAGCGCCGCGCGCCGTTCACGTGCCGGCGGTTCTGGCCCGGGGCGCATTGCGCCGGCTGGCGCAGGCGCAGCTCGAACCCACGCCGGAGAACTATGCCCGCGCCTATGCCGAAGAGGCGGGCCATGCGGCACCGGCGGCCGACGTCCGAAGCCAAGCCGCGGCCTGGGTGGCGCTGGTCGAGCGCCTGGCACGCAACCTCGAGCGCGGTGGCCGCCAGTGGACCATGGCGCGGCGCAAGGAGAGCCTGCGCCGCGTGCTCGACAGCAGCCGCAGCGACACCGTGCGCTTGCTGCATCGCCTGCAGATGCTGATGGCGGCGTGGGAGAACGACCAGCCGTCCGACCCGGCGCAGACCGGCGTCGATGATCCCCCGGTGGAGACCGCTGCGCCGGCGGCCACCGCGGCGGCCTGGAAGCCCCTGCTGGCCGTCTTCGACAGCACCCTGCGAGCGGGCCTGCCGGCCGACGAAGCGCGCGCCGCCGAGCTGGCACCGCAAGTGGCCGCCCTCGTCGCTGCCCTGGGGGCCGAGGGCCCGAGTGCGGCCAGGCAGGCCGAACTGGAGGAACTGGGACTGCGCATGCGCAGGCTGTTCGCGCACCGCCACGAGTTGGTGGAGCAACTCGGCGGGCTGTGCCGCGAACTCACGCAGGGCCTGGTCGAACTGGCCGAGGACGACAGCTGGGCGCGCGGCCAGTGCACCAGTGTGCAGGCGCGGCTGTCCGAGGGCCTGAGCGCACGCGGCGTGCGTGCGGCCAGCGTGCTGCTGGCCGAGGCGCGCCAGCGCCAGCATCAGGTGCGACTGGAACGGCAGGCCGCGCGCGACGGCCTCAAGCAGCTGATCCATTCGATGCTGGTCGAGGTGACCGAACTCGGGGAACAGACCGGGCGCCTGCAGACGGCGACGGAACAGCATGTCGGCGCCATCGAGTCCGCCGACACCCTCGAGGGCCTGGCTGGCGTCGTCAAGGCCATGCTGGAGGACAACCGGGCGATGCACACCGCGGTCAGCCGCTCGCAGGAACGACTGCAAGCCGACAGCGCACGCGCCAGCGACCTGGAACTGCGTGTGCGCGAGCTCGAGGCCGAGTCGCGCCGCCTGTCGGAGGAAGTCTCCACCGACGCCCTGACGCAGGTCGCCAATCGCCGTGGCCTGATGCAGGCCTTCGAAGCCGAGGTGGCGCGCTGCCAGCGCGACGGCGGCGCGCTGGCCATGGGCCTGATCGACATCGACAACTTCAAGAAGCTCAACGACAGCCTCGGCCACACTGCCGGCGACCACGCCCTGAAGACGCTGGCGGCGGCGGTGCGCGATCGGCTGCGGCCGGGCGACCACCTCGCACGCTTCGGCGGCGAGGAGTTCGTGGTGCTGCTGCCGCGCACCGAGACCCCTGAAGCGCAGCAGACCCTGACGCGGTTGCAGCGCGGGCTGACCGAGGCTCTGTTCCTGTACGAGGGGCGCGAGGTCTTCGTCACCTTCTCGGCCGGGGTCACCACCTGGCGGCCGGGCGAGGTGCTGGAGACGGCCCTCGAGCGCGCCGACGAGGCACTGTACGAGGCCAAGCGCACGGGCAAGAACCGCACCTGCATGGCCTGAGCGACCCTGTCAAAGAGGTCGTCGGCGCGATGCGACGCCTGGCTGGGCGTGAAGTATGCACGCGGTTACACATCGATCCTCAACTTGACGCCGCAGCGGTCGATCTGCTGACCTAGGGCCGGAATCTCCGGCCGGCAACCTGCCTCGACGCCCATGAGCTCCTTCAGCAACCTGTTCGGTCCCCTGCGCCAGGCCGCATCGGTATTCTTCCGGCACGAGGTCGCCTTGCGCCGCGGCGAGAACGGTGTCCAGATCGTGCTGCAGGAGCGTGCCGGGCGCAGCGACAAGAAACGCCGGCCCCAGCGCGACGAGGAAACGGCGAAGAAGGAGGCACAAGAACTGGCCCTGATGCGTGAACAGCTGGGCGCCCTGCTGTCCGAGTTGCCCGAGACCCGGCGCGCCCTGCGCGCGCTGGTCGCGATCGAGCAGGTGCTGGCCAGGAAAGGGGTGCGAGCGCTGCGCAAGGTGCCGCTGGACGTGCTCAAGCGGGCGCACGAGCAGTTCGAGGGGCTGGTCACCAACTGGTCGGCGGTCGGACTGGCCAATCTGCGCTCGAAGATGGCGGTCACCATCATCGAACGCGAGCAGATGGACCCCGAGGCCGAGGCCGACGCCTACCGCACGGCAGCGGTGCTCGAGGCCGAAGGGGAGGATGCGCCGGCCGACGAGGTCGAGCCCGAGCCAGAGTCCGACGACGAGGACGCGCTGGCCGCCGCTTACGCGGCCATGGGCAACTTCACGCCCTCGACGGTGGAGATCCAGCCCGAGCTGGGATCAGCCTCGGCGCGTGGCGTGGCCCAGAACTCGCCGCCCGGCACAGGCGCGGGATCGATCGAGCTGCGCGAACTGCACGGCTGAGCGTCCAGGCGATCGGTAGTCGACCCCTGACCGGGGTGCGCCGGGTGCGCTACGCTTTCGTCCTCCACGGAGAGACGACATGACCGCCCGCACCACGCCCCCGTTTCGCGCCGATCATGTCGGCAGCTTCCTGCGCCCGCCCTATCTGCTGGAAGCGCGCGCGAAGAAGGCCGCCGGGGAGATCACCGCGGCGCAGCTGCGCGCGGTGGAGGACCGCGCGATCACCGAAGTCGTCAGGTTTCAGCGCGACTGTGGATTGAAGAGCATCACCGACGGTGAGTTCCGCCGCACCTATTTCCATATCGACTTCCTCGAACAGCTGGGCGGCGTCAAGACCGACATCCCGGTGACGGTCAAGCGCGCCGACGGCAGCGAGGAACTGGCGCCGCCGGTCATCCGTGTCGTCGACAAGGTTCGCCACGCCAGGGATATCCAGCGTGCCGACTTCGAATACCTCAAGAGCCAGGTCGAGCTGCACGCGCCAGGCTGCACGCCCAAGGTGACGATCCCGTCGCCGACCATGCTGCACTTCCGTGGCGGGCGCGCCGGCATCAGCCGCGAGGCCTACCCCGAGCTCGACCCCGCCTTCTACGACGACGTTGCGCGCGCCTATGGCGACGAGCTGAAGAGCCTGTTCGATGCCGGCTGCCGCTATGTGCAGATGGACGACACCAACATGGCCTACCTCTGCGACGAGAAGATGCGCGAGGCGGCGCGCCAGCGCGGCGACGACCCGAACGAGCTGCCGCACCGCTACGCAGGCTTCATCAACAAGGTGGTGGCGCTCAAGCCCGCGGGCATGACGCTCGCCATGCACCTGTGCCGGGGCAATTTCAAGAGCACCTTCGCCGCCCAGGGCAACTACGAGCCGGTGGCCGAGGCGCTGCTGTCGGAGATGAACCTCGACGCGATCTTCATGGAGTACGACGACGACCGCTCGGGCGATTTCCGGCCGCTGCGCTACCTCAAGCCGGGTCGCATCGTCGTGCTCGGTCTCGTCACCACCAAGTTCGGCCAGCTCGAGAGCAAGGACGACCTCAAGCGCCGCATCGCCGAGGCGGCGCAGTACGTGCCGCT
>Ga0105090_10002089_pt1 | contig 11046 bp, 9 predicted proteins | sample PPLLak3March2015_FD_79110 | JGI IMG/M metagenome (GOLD analysis project Ga0105090, IMG submission 79110) | Freshwater sediment microbial communities from Prairie Pothole Lake near Jamestown, North Dakota, USA - PPLs Lake P7 Core (1) Depth... | ecosystem: Environmental > Aquatic > Freshwater >... | reverse complement strand
CTGCCCTTGCACGTGATCGCACTGACCCTGCTGGCAGGCAATCCGGACATCATGGGGGATTCGGGAATCGGCAGGGCTTCGCTGATAGCCAGCTGGATAAGCATAACGCTGATCCTGGCCTGTATCGGTGCCTTGCTGTCAAGCTGGACCACCGGTCTGTGACTGAAAGACGCGCTGTTTGGCGGGCGCTTTTGATTATTTGCGATTTATGCCGTCCACCGGCACCGAAAACTGCAGCATCAAACCGGCGTTGCCCAGCATGTTGATCTGGGTCTGGAAATCATTCTTGGACCTGTACCCGATACTGGGGAACAAGGCCGGCGTGAAACCGCGGTAGTTGAACGGCACTTTATCTTCATACGGCTCAACGTAGCCGTAGACGATCCCCGCATTCCATTTCACGAACAGGCCTTCGACTTTGGCGAAATTCGTATAGGTCTTGCCCCATGGGTAATAATAGACGCAGGGCTGGCCGAAGGAATTGGAGAAGTACGCCAAACCGGTCAACCAGCCGTTTTCACGTTCGCGCTCGAAGCCCAACAGCCAGACATAATCATGCCCGCCGTCTTCCTCATTATCCGAGTAATGCATCGTATACGGTGATGCTATGACGAAATGCCGGTCACCCGCTTCGGCCTTGAAATTGAATCCGTCCGTCAACCAGGATGTATCGACGCCCTTATCCTGGGCATGCACAAGCACAGGCAACAGCGACGAAAGCAGGACAGCGGCCATGCAGCGCCGTGCAGGGGAAATTCGGGATTTACAACTACTGTTTCTGGGCATCGTAGATACTCAAACGCCCGAGGGGCGCGGGAAAATGAAGGCAATCACCACTCGGTCCGCTCCGGCAGCAGGCCTTTAAGTTCCGCATCGGTGAGATTGCGCCACTGCCCGATTTTCAGGGCGCCGAGCTTGACGTTGATGATGCGCACCCGGCGCAGCTGGGTGACGCGGTAGCCGAATGCCGCCGCCATCAGGCGGATCTGCCGGTTCAGGCCCTGCGTGAGGGTGATGGCGAAGCCGTACGGTGCGATCTTGCGGGTTTTGCACGGCAGAGTCATGTCGCGGTGCAGGCGCACGCCCTTGGCCATGCCGCGCAGGAATTCATCGGTCACCTGCTTGTTGACCGCCACCAGGTATTCCTTTTCCTTGCGGTTCTCGGCGCGCAGCAGTTCATTGACGATGTCCCCGTTGCTGGTCAGCAGGATCAAACCCTCGGAATCCTTGTCGAGGCGGCCGATCGGGAAAATGCGTTGTTCATGGTCGACGAAGCCGACGATGTTGTCCTTGACCGTTTCGTCGCTGGTGCAGGTGATGCCGACCGGTTTATTGAGTGCGATGTAGACGTGCCTGCGTGCGCCGGGCTTGGCTTTGCGCTGACGAAGGCCCTGCCCGTCGACCAGCACCTCATCGCCCTCCTGCACCCGGGTGGTCAGCGACGGCACTTTGCCGTTGACCTTGACACGGCCTTCGCTGACCAGCTGGTCGGCTTCGCGGCGCGAACAGTATCCGGTTTCGGAAATGTATTTATTGACCCGGACCGACACGGATTATTCGCCGCTTTCGAACGAATGCAGGGTGATGTCGAACACCAGCTTGCCTTTCGGCGTGTCACCGCCGGGACTGCCGTCATAGGCGAGACTGCCGGGGATCCAGAACCGGAAGGTATCACCCGGACTCATCAGCAGCACGCCTTCCTGCCAGCCCTTGATCAAGCCGGTCAGCGGAAAGCGGGATGGCTGGGGGCGAGGCAGCGAGCTGTCGAACACCCGGCCTTGGAAATCCCAGCCGGTGTAGTCAATCACAATCGTGCTGCTCGGCAACGGATGCGCGCCGCCTTTGCCGCGTTTCAGAATGACGTAACGCAGGCCGCTGGCCGTACGGACGGCATCGGCCGGCGGCAAGCGCAGGTTATCCGGCGGCAACAGGCGCTCGGCCACTGTCTTGGCGTCAAGCCTGGCGACAGCCTCGGCAGCATCTGCCGCAGGCATCGCCAGCGCCGCGAGCAGGACGGCGCATAAAACCGGTTTCAGGCGGAAAATCATCGTGGAGCCCCTAATAATCGGACACGGAAGGAACGGCCCTTTATTTTATCCTGTCTCAGCATGGCCAGCGCCTTTTCCGCCACGCTGCGGTGCAGGGCCACGTAGGAGCGCGTATCGAACAGGGCGATTTTGCCGACCAGCTTGCCGTCGATCAGGTTCTTGGCGGTCAGCGCGCCGAGGATGTCGCCCGGGCGCAGCTTGTCCTTGCGGCCGGCGTCGATCACCAGCGTGGTCCACAGCGCTTTCAGCGGGCTCAGCTTGATCGCGCCCAGGTCCAGGCGATGCCATTGGGCCGCCATGTTCATCTGTTCCTCGACGGCCTTGACCCGGCCCATTTCACTTGCAGACACCAAGGCCAGCGCGCGGCCGTCCTTGCCGGCGCGGCCGGTGCGGCCGACGCGGTGCACATGTATATCGGGCTGGTGCGCCAGTTCATAGCTGATCACCAAGGGCAGGTCGGACACATCCAGTCCGCGCGCCGCCACGTCGGTGGCGACCAGTACGCGCACGCTGGCGTTCTGGAAGCGCACCATCGCTTCGTCGCGGTCACGCTGTTCCATGTCGCCGTGCAGGGCGCAGGCGTCGAAACCGGCCTTGAGCAGATGCTGCTCGACGTTCTGGCAGTCGATCTTGGTATTGCAGAACACCAGCGCCTGTTCGGGCTGCAGCTGTCCCAGCAGCTGCAGAAGCGCGTCGTTCTTGCGGGTATGCGCCACTTCGAAGAACAGCTGTTCGATGTGCTCCGAACGGGTATCGGTATCCAGCAGGATTTCCTTGGGTGCGTTCTGATAGGTTTTGGACAGTGCCTTGACCTGCTCGGGAAAAGTGGCGGAAAACAGCAGGGTCTGCCGCTTGGCAGGCAGGGCTTTCTGGATCGACTGGATGGCGGGCTCGAAACCCATGTCCAGCATGCGGTCGGCTTCATCCAGCACCAAGGTCTTCAGTCCGGACAGCTTCAGCGCGCCGTTCTGGATCAGCTCCAGGATGCGGCCCGGCGTACCGACCACGATCGACGGTTCATGCACCAGCGATTCGACATGCACGCGCACCGGAATGCCGCCGTAGAACGCCGATATCTTCAGGTTCGGCAGGCGCACCGCGACTTTACGGATGGCCTGGGTGACCTGATCGGCCAATTCGCGGGTCGGGCACAGCACCAGCGACTGCACGCCGGAGCCGGAGTCCACGTTCGACAGGATGGCCAAGGCGAACGCCAGGGTCTTGCCGCTGCCGGTCTTGGCCTGCGCCAATACGTCTCCGCCGGCCAGCAGATCGCCCAGGGATTCCTGTTGGATCGGCGTGGGCTGGCTGATGCCCTGCGAGGCCAGCGCCTCGAGCAGCTCGGCGCGCAGCGGCCATTGGGTGAAATCGGACATGGTGCATTCCAGAAAAAAACGCGCCGAAACGGCGCTATGGCGCATAGTATGACGGTTTTCGGGCCGACTTCACAGTATGGCCCCGGCCTGACGGACCGGGTGGTCAGCCGGGATTCAACTCGGGTTGCCTGGTGCCCGCCTGATGCTGTCCTTGATGCGCTGCCATTGCTCCGGCGCGATGGGCACCGCCGGCACGCCGCCCCAGGTTTCGCCCGGCCCGACGCGTGAACCCGGCAGCAGTACCGAGTGCGGCAATACGGTGGCGCCCTCGCCCACCTGCACGTCGCCCATCAGGGTCGCCTTTTCCCCGATGGTGGCGCGGGCGCCGACGACGGTCGGCGCGATGATCAGATGGCCGCCGCCGGCGAAGTGCGCGAACAGATGCACGCTGCCGCCGATCACCGCATCCTCGCCGATGCGCAGCATGCAGGGATCCGAAATGAATTCGGTGTTGAGGAACGCGCGTCGGCCGAGCTGCATGCCCATGGCGCGCAGGAACCAGTCACCGAACGGCGTAAGGGTGACGAACGGCAGGAACGTGTATCGCACCGCATAAAAAAGGCCGTTATGGATATACCAAGGCAAAGCCGCGTAGGTGTAATAACTGCCATTGAAGGGTTTGACCCGCGTGGGCAGGATGAAATTGAATATCGGCATCACGATCAACAGGGAAAAACCGGCGATGAAAAACGCCAGCCCGCAGGAAATACCGAATGCGGTCCATTTCAGCCATGGGTTCACATCGACAAGCAATGACCAGCATTGATCCAGGAACCACAGTGCCGGCGCCAAGGCCAGACCGAAGGCAACAGCGATCACCGCATACAACAGAACGATCAATGCCGCGTGCGAGAACGCACCGAAACGCCGGATGAAACGGTCGACCGGTCCCGTGGCAGGCGGGTTGGCGATCGGCGGTTTGACATGCACTGATGCAGATGCGTATCCCGATGGCCCATGGCTTGACTGATTCATGGGCAATCCCTGTTGGTCTTCATTGTCTGAAATCACCCTTCTGTATCCTTTGCTGGGGACCCATGGCTGAAATCGGGGATGGAACCATTGCCGAAGGCCGTCGGTGGGGTTCAGGACCAAGTATGACGGGTTTGCCGACCGCAGGCAAAACGGCGTTTACGGCAATCAAGGTCCGGCAGGCGGCGCAGCCGGGACACGCGCCCTCTGGGCAGCTACCGAAGTTTCCAAACGGCTGAATGCGGCCTTGAAGCGTGGCTCGCTGCGAATGGGTTCCAGAGCCGGATCGAAATCGCGTGAGTACTGCCAGTAAGGCCCTTGCCAACCGGCATCAATGGCTTTTTCAAGCGTTGCCAGCGCCTGCTCACGGCGGCCCATCTGCGCCAACAAGGCAACATCTGTCAGGCCATAACCATAGAGCCCCATTCGAACGGATGGCTTTAAGCTTGACAACATCCGTTCGGCCAAGACATTGGCTTCAGATTGACGGCCCAAGGCATTCAAGGACACCAATACCGGATGAGCGCTTAAGGTTTGATACGGCGACAGCATTACATCTGTGTCAAACAGACCGGGAACTTCCTGCCGTGTTAGCTTTATCAATTCTTGATGTCTGCCATTTCGTATCAGCCAATATTTGCCACAGGAATAATCCCCGGGAACATTTTGCGACAAGCGCTGCGACTCTTTGGCATTTCCGGCAAAAAGCTCGGCCAAGGAAAGCATGCAGCTGTAATCCTGACCATATTTGGTATTAAGCCGCCTCACTGTTTCCATACTTTCCTCGCTCATGCCGATGTCTTGGTAAATCACCGTCAGCAGTCTGAGGTACAACGGATTACCGGGATCGAGCTCGGCGGCCTTGCGTGCTTCCGTTAATCCCGAATCGAGTTTACGGAATACATAAGCGTCAAGAATGGCCAGTCCGGCCGGGCCATTGGGGGAATCCGGGTCGATTTCCATCGACTTGAGATAACTGGATCTTGCCGATTCAAAACGGCCCATGTCTTCCAGGATTGCGGCACGTTTGCCATACAACACCGAAGAGAGCGGATCGAGGGCAATGGCCCGGTCAATCATCTGGATCGCTTCATCGGGCTTGCCGATTCCGGGCAGGTAGTCGGCAAGCACATGCATGGCCGGCACGTAATTCGGCCGCAATGACAATGCCTGGCGTAAAAGCCGTTCACCGGTCTTGGTGTCCTCGCTGTAAATGGCAATCGTGCCTGCCGAAGACATGGCCTCAGGCATGTCCGGATTTATTTTGCGGACCGCCTCGATGATGGCGGAGGCTTTATCCAGTTGCGTCTTACGATCCTTTCCGCTGTACCAAATCTGTGAAATGTAGGTATCGGCCAGCAACACCTTGGCTAAAGTGAAATCCGGGTCAAGGGTGATGGCTTTATTGAAATAGCGCTCGGCTTCATCAAGACTTGAACTGGTCCGCTTGCCACGCCGTTGCTTGCCCAACTGGAAGGCTTCCCATGCGGCCAGGGATTTGGTCGGGATGTCCGACAGGCCGGCGATTTCACCCTCGGTCAGCTTGGCCTGCAGCGAACCGGTGATGGCGGCGGTTACTTCGCTCTGGATGGCGAAGATGTTTTCGGCATTGAGTTCGCGGTCGTAGGTTTCGGCCCACAGGTGGCCGTCGGTTTCCGCATCGATCAGCTGCATGTTGATGCGCACCCGGTTGCCGCCACGCTGCACACCGCCTTCGAGAATGGTCTTCACTCCGAGCCGCTGCGCGATTTCACGCATCGAAAGCTTGCTGTCGCGGAAGCTTTCAACCGAGGTCCTGGAGATCACCTTCAAGCCGCTGATCTTGGACAGCTGGGTCAGGATATCGTCGTGCATGCCGTCCACGAAAAAGACGTCTTCGGGCAAGGCGCTGCGGTTATCGAACGGCAGCACCGCGATCGATGGCGCTTGCCGATTCGCCGAAGCGGCCTGCACGGCGGAGGCCAGCGCATCCGGGGGTCTTGCCGCCGGACGGCCGATGATGAATTTATCGATGGCGAAATAGACCAGCGCCAGCACCAACAGGGCGATGATCAGCTGGTTCATGCGCATGGCGACCTGCGGCGAAGCGGGCTGCGACGGAACTGTGTCGTCATCGCGTTTCAGGCCATCGGGAGTCAGCTCAAAGATCCAGGCGAATACCAAGGCCGGAACGAAGCCGATGGCAAGCACGACGACCACCGACCGCGGCAGCCAGGACGGTGCTTCGAACATCGGCAGCACGGTGCCGGCCACCTGCGTGATGAGCCATGCCGCTACCAAATACAAACCGGCCATCCGGATGACATTGCGGCGTTTAAGCTCTGCGATGAATCCCATGTATCCCTTCCGGTTGGTTTCTGACCGGAGCTCTAGGCTCCGTGGCTGCGCCTCAGGAGATTTTAGGCCAGCCTCGCCGGTAGCACAATACTTCTAGGCTTTGGCCAAGGTATCCAGCTGCGCCTGCTTTTCCTGCCAGAGGCCGTTCATCCAGCGCTGGAACTCGACCCGGAACACACGGTCGTTCTCGTAATCGCCATTGCGCATGGCATCTGGAATGCTGCGCAGTTTGACATCCACATACACCGTTTTGACACGGTCCGCGATCAGGTCCCACATGCCCGGCTTACCGTTCGGATAATACAGGGTCACATCGAGGATGGCATGCAGCCCGCGCCCCATGGCATCCAGCGCATAGGCCATGCCGCCCGATTTGGGCTTGAGCAGGCGCGTAAACGGCGATTGCTGCTTGGCATGTTTTGCCTGCGTGAAGCGCGTGCCTTCCGGGAAGATCATGATCGACACCGGTTTGCCGAGAAATTTCTCGCAGGCCTTGCGGGTGGCGGCGATGTCCTGGCCGGCCAGCTCCGGGTGCTTCTGGATCTGCGACTTGCTATGCCGCTTCATGAACGGAAAATCCAGCGCCCACCATGCCAGTCCAAGCAATGGCACCCAGATCAGCTGCTGCTTGAGGAAGAAGCGCATGAACGGAATGCGGCGGTTGAACGCCGCCTGCAGCACGATGATGTCGACCCAGCTCTGGTGGTTCGACAGCACAAGATAATGGCCTTTCGGATCCAGCCGTGCATCCTCGGCGTAGCGGACTTCGAGCGTGGTGCAATGCCGCATCATCCAGGTATTGTTCGAAATCCAGGCTTCCGCCAGGAACAGGATGAAGCGTTCGCAGCGCCGGTTGAAGGCAGCCAGCGGCACCAGCCATTTCAAGACCGAGGCCAGCAGCAGGATGCTCACCAGCACGACGGTATTGAGCACGATCAGCATCACGATGAGCGGCAGACGGATCGGCAGGGGGATTTTTGCGAGCATGGAAAATGTCTGTTGGGTGAACGCCGGCGGGACGTTAAATGGCTATACTTGAAACTCCAAACCTGACGGCATTTTACCATGAGATTGTTTACAGCCCTGTGTTCCGCGCTTTGTCTGTTGGCCGGCGCCGACGCGTTTGCCGCCGGCAAAGACCTCAGCACCCACGCTGAACGCACGGCCTTCAGCGAGACCGGCCGCTACGACGAGGTGCGGCGCCTGTGCCGGGACTTCGCCATAAGCCACCCGAAGCAGGTGCGCTGTTTCAGCTTCGGCACCAGCGCCGAAGGCCGGGAGATGCTGGTCTTGGCCGCGAACATGCAGGGCGTGCTCACGCCCGAGGCCGCGCTGGCCGCCAAGCTGCCGGTGACCTTGATCCAGGGCGGCATCCACGCCGGCGAGATCGACGGCAAGGACGCCGGATTCCTGGTGCTGAGCGAACTGCTGCGGAATCCGGGCAAGGACAATCCGCTCAACCGGCAGGTGCTGCTGTTCGTGCCGGTGTTCAACGTCGACGGCCACGAGCGCTTCGGCGCCTGGAACCGGCCGAACCAGCGCGGGCCGAAGGAAATGGGCTGGCGCACCACGGCCCGGAACTACAACCTGAACCGCGATTACGCCAAGGTCGACAGCCCGGAAATGGCGGCCATGCTGGCCTTGATCAACGCCTGGGACCCGCTGTTCTATATCGACCTGCATGTGACCAACGGGGCCAAATTCCAGCACGACATCTCGGTGCAGATCGAACCGATGTATTCCGGCGACGCGGAACTGCGCGCCATCAGCAAGCGCTATCAGGATGCGGTGCTCGCCGATTTGAACAGCAAGGGTTCGATGGCGCTGCCGTTCTATCCCTCGTTCATCGAAAATGACAATCCGACTTCCGGCATCGCCGACAGCGTCTCGCCGCCGCGTTTTTCCACAGGCTATTTTCAGCTGCGCAACCGTTTCGGGGTGCTGGTGGAAACCCATTCCTGGAAAACCTACCCGGTACGGGTCAAGGCCACCGCCGAAACCATCCGTGCCACGCTGGCGCAGGTCGCCGAACACGGGCAAGCCTGGCAGGCCGCCGCTCTGGCCGCCGACCGGCGCAGCGCCGGACTGGCCGGCAAACCGGTGGCGCTCGATTTCGAAACCGGCAAGACCGCCACAACGCTTGATTTCCAAGGCTACGCCTATACCCGCACGCCCTCGGATGTTTCCGGCACGCTGATGACCCGCTACGATGAAAGCCGCCCGGAAACCTGGAAAATGCCCTTTTACAAGGATATTTCGGCGAAGCTGAGCGTTGCCGCGCCCGAAGCCGGCTACATCGTACCGCCGGCGTTCGCCGAGTTGATCGAAGGTAAAATGCGCGCGCACGGCATCGTCAGCCATCGGACCGGCGCGGCACGGGCCAATCAGGCCATCGAACAGTTCCACGCCGATTCGGCCACGTTCGCCGCGCAAAGCTTTGAAAGCCATCAAGGCCTGACGGTTACCGGCGCCTGGCGCAGTGAAAAGGCCGACGTTCCGGCCGGCAGCCTGTTCGTGCCGATTGCGCAGCCGAAAGCGCAGCTGGTGATGGCGCTGCTCGAACCGCAGGCGCCGGATTCGTACCTGGCCTGGGGTTTCTTCAACAACCAGTTCGAGCGCAAGGAATACATGGAGGGTTACGTGGCCGAGGAAGTGGCGCGCGCCATGCTGAAGGACCCTGCCGTCAAAGCCGAGTTCGAGGCCAAGCTGGCCGCCGACAAGGGCTTCGCGGCATCGCCGCAGCGGCGCCTGGAGTTTTTCGCCAGAAAGCATCCGTCATGGGATGAGCGCTATCAGCGCTATCCGGTCCTGCGCACCGCTATCGATTTCAGCGCCGAGTGATCAATCCGCGCCGACTTCGAGGTTCTGCCAGGATGCGGCGTTGATGGTCTGCCGATAGGCGTGCCAGGCCGAAAACGCCAGCCACGGCATGATGATGATGAAACCCAGGTAGCCGGTGGCGAAGCCGGCCGCCGTCAGCACCACGATGCACAGGCTCCAGACCAGCATCGCCGGTTTGTTGCGCAGCACCGCATTGACGCTCGAGATCAGCGCGGTGACCATGTCGCAGTCCTTGTCGACGATCATCGGCAGCGAGAACGCCGCCGTGGAAAACACCACCGCCGAAAAGCCGGTGCCGATCAGCGAGCCGACCGCCAGGAACTCCAGCAGCACCTGCCGGTTGCCCTCTTCGACCGGGAAAAACGCATACAACATCATGCCGGAGCGCGACCAGATGAACAGGATCACCATCAGGATCAGGGCATACACCACGATCTGTCCGAAGTCCTTGACCATGTGCGCGAATGAACGCCTGAAGCTGGGTTTGCGCCCGTTATCCAGATCCTTGCTGACCGAATGCAGGCCGATGGCCAGCAGCGGCGCGATGAAAATGAATCCTGAAAGAAACGAGGCCAGCAGGGCGAATTTGCCCAGCCACCAGGCAAACAGCGAAACGCCCCAGCTGACCAGAAAAATGATCAAGCCGTAACTGACGGCGATGCGCGGGACTTTCCTGAAATCGCGCCAGCCGGCGGCCAGCCAGCCGAATGCGGCATGCCATTGCAAGGCATTGCAATCGGCCACAAAAGGCAGTTCAGAGCGCTCATCGACCATGGCTCATCCCTTGAAAAGGACACTGCAACAGGTTACCGCACCTTCGGCCTTTTGCAACTCCGAGACATCGACCGTATGCACCGTAAAGCCCGCCGCCTGGATCAGCGCCTGTGTGGCCGGAAACGAGGAAGGCATGAGGATGGCGTCGCCGATGCGCACCACGTTGGCGGCATGCGGTTCGCTTTGGGCTACCGGAATCTGCCGGTAGTCGCTGAAATATGAAACATCCACCCAATCCGGATTGATCAGCACCGTGTCGTCGGACAGCGCGGTGACAGCCGATTTCAGATGCAGGCAGTCGTGCATCGGCACGGCCGTGACCGAATAGCCGTATGGCGTGAGGATTTCCGTGAGCTGGTCTATCGCCGCTTGATTGCTGCGCTGCGAGAGCCCGACGAACACGCGTTTGCCGATGCGCAGCACGTCGCCGCCGTCGAGGGTGCCCGGCTCTGCGATATGCGCGATGAGCTCCCGGTATTTACTGAACGCGGCTTCGATGCTGGCCAACTCAAAGCGCCGGCTGGCCGCGCCCGGGCGGGTCATCACCGCCAGTTCGTCGAACAGCAGCACGGTGTCTTCCACGAATACCGAATCCGGCAGGCTCGGCTCGGCCGGCAGCTCGAGCACGGTGGCGCCCAATTTGTTCAGCAAATCCACGTAGTCGATATGCTGCAGATGCGCCATGGCGACGTTGATCG
>Ga0105090_10002087_pt1 | contig 11051 bp, 9 predicted proteins | sample PPLLak3March2015_FD_79110 | JGI IMG/M metagenome (GOLD analysis project Ga0105090, IMG submission 79110) | Freshwater sediment microbial communities from Prairie Pothole Lake near Jamestown, North Dakota, USA - PPLs Lake P7 Core (1) Depth... | ecosystem: Environmental > Aquatic > Freshwater >... | reverse complement strand
TGTGCTACACCTCCGGCACCACCGGCCGGCCCAAGGGCGTGGCGTATTCGCACCGCTCCACCCTCCTGCACACGCTGGTGGCCAGCCTGGGCGACTTCTGGGGCTTGCGCGGCACCGACGTGGTGATGCCCGTGACGCCCATGTTCCACGCGAACAGCTGGGGCATGCCCTACGGCGCGGTGATGATGGGCGTGAAGCTCGTCTTCCCGGGGCCGCACCTGCACCCGGACGACCTGCTGGACCTCATCACCCTGGAGCCACCCACGCTGTCGCTGGGCGTGCCGACGATCTGGATGAGCCTGATCCAGGCCTATGACGCGGCGCTGGACCCGGCCTCGCCGAACCACGGCCGCTGGAAACTGCCGGCCGGCATGCGCTCGCTGGTGGGAGGCGCGGCCGTTCCCGAATCGCTGATCCGCGCGTTTGACCGGCACGGCATCTGGATCCTGCAAGGCTGGGGCATGACCGAGACCTCGCCGGTGTGCACCATTTCCTACCCGAAGGCGGAGCTGCGCGACGTGCCCATGGACGAGCGCTACCGGCGCGCCGCCATGGCCGGCGTGCCGGTGCCGCTGGTGGACCTGCGCGTGCGCGGCGACGACGGCGTCGATCAGCCCTGGGACGGCACGAGCGTGGGCGAAATGCAGGTGCGCGGGCCCTTCATCACCGGAAGCTACCATGAAGTACCGGTGACTGAAGACAAGTTCACCCCCGATGGCTGGTTGCGCACCGGCGACGTGGCCAGTGTGGATGCGTTGGGCTTCGTCAAGATCAGCGACCGCACCAAGGACCTGATCAAGTCGGGCGGCGAGTGGATCAGCTCGGTGGACCTGGAAAACGCGCTGATGGCCCACCCGTCGGTGGCCGAGGCGGCCGTGATCGCCATCCCCGATGAGAAATGGAGCGAGCGACCACTGGCCTGTGTGGTATTCAAGACGGGCCAGACGGCCACACCCGGCGAACTGAACGCGCTGCTGCTGCAGAAACACTTTGCCAAGTGGCAGCTGCCCGAGCGCTACGAGACCATCGACGCCGTGCCGCGAACCTCGACAGGCAAGTTCTGGAAGCTCAAGCTGCGCGAGCGCTTTCCATCCTGAAAGCGCGCACCGAACCACTCCGCAAGAGATAGTTGTTCCCGGGGAAGGTTGCTCACCGATAGCTATCTTTTCAATAGCTGTTCATAGCCATTCGACGCTGGGATCAGGCCAAAAAAGCTTAAAAACTGCCTAGAATCGACTCATGCACATCCACATTCTCGGCATTTGCGGCACTTTCATGGGAGGGCTTGCGGCGCTGGCCCGCGAGGCCGGCCACACCGTGACCGGCTGCGACGCCGGCGTTTACCCGCCCATGAGCGACCAGTTGCGCGCCCTGGGCATCGAGCTGATCGAGGGCTTCGACGCCTCCCAGATGGCGCTCAGGCCCGACGTGTTCGTGATCGGCAACGTGGTCAGCCGCGCACGGCTGCCCGACGGCGCACCGAAGTTCCCGCTGATGGAAGCCATCCTAGACGCTGGAGCGCCCTACACCAGCGGCCCGCAATGGCTGGCCGAGCACGTGCTGCAAGGTCGCCACGTGCTGGCAGTGGCCGGCACCCACGGCAAGACCACGACCACCTCCATGCTGGCCTGGATCCTGGAAAAAGCTGGGCTGCAGCCGGGATTTCTTGTGGGCGGCGTTCCGGTGAATTTCGGCGTCTCCGCCCGCCTGGGGCATGTGGCCCCCACGCTCCCCGCTGCGCGTGGTTCGCTGCCCCCCGAGGGGGCCCTCGCGCCTTGGGGCGGCCCGGCGGCGCTCACGCCAGCAGGGGAGGTTGCGCGTCCGGCGCAGGTCAAGGAGGAGCCTGCGCAGCAGGCGGGGGACACGGAGCCGGGCGCACAACCGCCCCGCCACCCGTTCTTCGTGATCGAAGCCGACGAGTACGACACCGCCTTCTTCGACAAACGGAGCAAGTTCGTGCACTACCGCCCGCGCACGGCCATCCTGAACAACCTCGAGTTCGATCACGCCGACATTTTCGACGACCTGGCCGCCATCGAGCGCCAGTTTCACCATCTGGTGCGCACGGTCCCGTCAAGCGGTCGCGTCGTTGTCAACGGTCTTGAAGAAAGCCTGACCCGCGTGCTGCACGCAGGCTGCTGGAGCGAGGTACGAAGCTTCGGCAGCGCGGTGAGCGATTTCACCGCCGAGGGCGAACCAGGCCACTTCGACGTGCTGGAGCGAGGTGCGCGCGTCGCCACTGTCCAATGGTCGCTGGGCGGTGTGCACAACCAGCTCAACGCGCTGGCAGCGATTGCCGCAGCGTCGCATGTCGGCGTGTCGCCCGCCGTCGCTGCGCAGGCGCTGGGCAGCTTCCAGAACGTCAAGCGGCGCATGGAAGTGCGCGGCACGGTCCATGGCATCACCGTCTACGACGACTTCGCCCACCACCCCACGGCCATCCGCACCACGCTGGACGGCCTGCGGCGCCAGATCGGCAAAGCGGCGCGCATCCTTGCCGTGTTCGAGCCGCGCAGCAACACCATGAAGCTGGGCACCATGAAAGCCCAGCTGCCCGGGAGCCTGGACGATGCCGACCTGGCGTTTTGCCACACCGGCGGCCTGGACTGGGACGCGCGCGCCGTGCTCGCCCCCATGGGCGAACGTGCACAGGTGGCCGCCAGCATCGACGCGCTCGTCGCGCAAGTCCGCGCCGCCGCCCGGCCCGGCGATCACATCCTGTGCATGAGCAATGGCGGCTTTGGTGGGGTGCACGCCCGGTTGCTGGATTCACTCCGAAAGTAATAGCACTCAATGACCATTTGACGGTGGGAATCGGCCAGTCTTCTGCCTAACTGGCGGTGTAGTTCCGCAATACTCGGTAGCCCGCGCCCGGCACCGACTCCACAAGCACGCAAGCGGCGATCCGCCAGCGCAGACCAGGGGCCTGCACCGGTGGAACCGAACCCTCGGCGCGGCGGGCCAGAGTCACATGCGGGCGGTATTCGCGTGCCTCCACCGGCAGACCTTGTGCGCGCAAGATATCGCCCAGCGCCGCACGCAGGCTTCGCAAACCCGCTGGCACTTCGCCGGGGCGCAGCACCGCAATACCGCGCGGCCACAGTTCATGCCGCTCCAGCGCCAGGTCAAAAGGATCAAATGCCACCTGGAGCGACTGCGCCAGCTGCGGCAGGCGGTCACTGGGAAAGCTGCCAATGAAATGAAGCGTCAGGTGCAACTGACCGGTCGGCACCACTTCGGCCCCGTCGTTCCAGCGCCAGGCATCGCGGCAGCGGGCCAGTCCAGCGCGTGACAAGCTGTCGGGCCACAGCGCCAGGAAGATGCGGGCGGTTTCGACGCCGGTATTCACTTCCTTATCGATCGCTGGAAGTGACCATTTGACAATAGAATCGTCGGAATTTCTTCCGAATGACCGCTGGTATCAGTACGACACAGTCATCGTCGCCAGATCCACCGTGATCACCGGTTTGTCCAGCGCCGCGCTGGCGGCGCGGGCGAAATCATGGCCCCATTTCGGGTCCGCCAGCAGCTTGGCGCCACCGGCCTGGGCCACCACCAGCACCTTGTCGGCCAGCAGCAGCTTGCCGGTCGCGCGAAGAGGCTCGCAGCCCATCTGGGTGAACTGGTCGTCCAGCCACCAGCGCGCCAGGTCATGGGCCATGGGCTCCACGCCGGCCAGCTCGAATGTGAATTCCTGACGTTCGTCGATCAGCACCCTGACTTCACTGCGCATGGTTTACCTCTGGATCTGTGGTCAATCTGATATCCCGATACTGTAATCGGCTTTGGCCCGGTTTCAGCGGCTGCGACGCGCTTTCACCGCATCCGCCAGCACCTGCAACACGGTCAGCGAGTCGTCCCAGCCGATGCAGGCATCGGTGATGCTCTTGCCGTATTCGAGCTTGTGCACATCGTCCTTACCGGCCGCGAACTTCTGTGCGCCCGCATTGATGTGGCTTTCCACCATCAGTCCGAAGACACGGTGCGACCCGCCCGCCACCTGCGCCGCGATGTCGCGCGCCACATCGACCTGGCGCTCGTGCTGCTTCGAGCTGTTGGCGTGGCTGCAGTCCACCATCAGCGTGCCCGGCAGCTTGCTGGCTTCAAGCTCCTTGCAGGCGGCTGCCACGCTGGCCGCGTCGTAGTTGGGCGCCTTGCCGCCACGCAGGATGACGTGGCAATCCTTGTTGCCGTTGGTCTGCACGATCGCGACCTGGCCGTTCTTGTGCACCGACAAAAAGTGGTGGCCGCGCGCCGCGGCCTGAATGGCATCGGTGGCAATCCGGATGTTGCCGTCGGTGCCGTTCTTGAAGCCGATGGGTGCCGACAGGCCCGAAGCCAGCTCGCGGTGCACCTGGCTCTCGGTGGTGCGCGCGCCGATCGCGCCCCAGGCGATCAGGTCGCCGATGTACTGGGGCGAGATCACGTCGAGAAACTCGCTGCCGGCGGGCAGGCCCAGGCGGTTGATCTCGATGAGCAGCTGGCGCGCGATGCGCAGGCCCTCGTCGATGCGGTAGCTCTCGTCCAGGTAGGGGTCGTTGATCAGCCCCTTCCAGCCCACGGTGGTGCGCGGCTTTTCGAAGTACACGCGCATGACGATCTCCAGCGTGTCGGCATAACGGTCGCGCAGCGGCTTAAGGCGCCGCGCGTAGTCGATGGCGGCGGCCGGATCGTGGATCGAGCACGGGCCGATCACCACCAGCAGGCGGTCGTCCTTGCCCGCCATGATGTTGTGGATCGCCTTGCGGGTACCGGTGATCAGCGCCTCCACCGGCGTGTCGCTGATCGGGAAGAAGCGGATCAGATGTTCAGGAGGGGGCAACACGGTGATGTCCTTGATGCGTGCGTCGTCGGTCTGGCTGGTTCTGTCGACGTGGCGCTGGACCCAGGCATCGCTGGACGGATTGGCTTTGGTGTTCATCGGAGGCTCCTTGCAAAATGGATCGAATCTGGATGGGGCATGAAAAAACCGCCGGGCTGTGGGGCTCCGGCGGTTTTCAGTGAGGGGTTGGGGTGCTTACGCGCTCGCCTCTCGTCCGCCGGGGACTGAGAACCAAAAATAAAAATAGGAAGCGGAACGCGACTGCATAAGGGACGAATGTAGCACAGGACCGTTGACAAGCGCCTTACGCGCTCCGGGGCAAGCGGTCAAGCGGTACCGCCCACGGTCAGGCCTTCGATGCGCAAGGTCGGCTGGCCCACGCCCACCGGCACGCTCTGGCCCTCCTTGCCGCAGGTGCCGACGCCACTGTCGAGTTTCATGTCGTTGCCGATCATGGTGACCTTCTTGAGCGACTCCGGGCCGCTGCCGACGATCGTTGCGCCCTTCACCGGGTACTGGATCTTTCCGTTTTCCACCCAGAAGGCTTCGCTGGCACTGAACACGAACTTGCCCGAGGTGATGTCCACCTGCCCGCCGCCGAAGTTGGTGGCGTACAGGCCCTTCTTGATGCTGGCGACGATTTCCTTCGGATCCTTTTCGCCGCCGAGCATGTAAGTGTTGGTCATGCGCGGCATCGGCACATGGGCGTAGCTTTCGCGCCGGCCGTTGCCGGTGGGCTTGACCCCCATGAGCCGGGCGTTCATCGAATCCTGGATGTAGCCCTTCAGGATGCCGTCCTCGATCAGCACATTGCGCTGGCTGGCATGGCCTTCGTCGTCCACGTTGAGCGAGCCGCGCCGGTCGCTGATCGTGCCGTCGTCGAGCACCGTCACCCCTTTGGCTGCCACGCGCTGGCCGATGCGCCCGCTGAAGGCGCTGGAGCCCTTGCGGTTGAAATCACCTTCAAGGCCGTGGCCGATGGCCTCGTGCAGCAGGATGCCGGGCCAGCCTGGGCCGAGTACCACGGTCATCTCGCCGGCCGGGGCCGGGCGGGCGTCCAGGTTGGTCAGCGCGGCCTTGACCGCGTCGTCCACGTACTCGGCAATCTGCGCGTCCGTGAAGTAAGCCAAGCCGAAGCGGCCGCCGCCACCGCCCGAGCCCATCTCGCGGCGGCCCTTCTGCTCGGCGATGACTGTGACCGACAGGCGCACCAGCGGGCGCACGTCGGCGGCCAACGTGCCATCGGCGCGCGCCACCATCACCACGTCATACTCGCTGGCCAGCCCCGCCATCACCTGGGCAATGCGCGGGTCGCGGGCACGCGCCATCTTCTCGACACGGCCCAGCAGTTCGACCTTGGCCGTGCTGTCCATCGTGGCGATCGGGTCCAGCCTGCCGTACAGCGAGCGGCTGGTGGCCACCTTGCGGGCGGGCGTCTTCACGCGGCGGTTCTGTGCCGCCGTGGAAATCGAGCGCACCGTGCGGGCCGCGTCCATCAGCGAGACTTCGGAGATATCGTCCGAGTAGGCGAATGCGGTTTTCTCACCGGCCACCGCCCGCACGCCCACGCCCTGGTCGATGCTGAAACTGCCGGTCTTGACAATGCCCTCCTCCAGGCTCCACCCCTCGGAGCGGGTGTACTGGAAATACAGGTCGGCGTCGTCGACCTTGTGTGCAGTGATCTCGGCCAAGGCACGGGACAGGTGCGCCTCGGTCAGGCCGAAAGGCGCCAGCAGCAGGGATTGGGCCGTGGCCAGGCGTTCGAGGGTGGGTTCGCGGGAGATCATGGTCGGATTGTAGGCAGCCCCTGAAAGAAAGGCCGCGCCACGGGCTTTGCCACGCTCTCCCGCCCCCTGACGGGCAAACAGGGCTCAGCCGGTCTGGTCGTCCGTGGGGGCCCCTGGGGCATGGGTTTTGCAGGACTCGATGCCGTTGTCGCGCGCCTTTTCGCCCGAATACATCTGGCTCTGCCCGACGACCTGACCGTTGCCCGCCTTCAGGGTGAAGTAGGGCGAACCGTCCTTGCCGACCAACCGGCCATAGCGCATGTCGTCCCCGGCATTTTTCTGTACGGACGCGATGCCATTGACCGCACTGGCCCTGGACTCATACATCTCGCTTGAGAGGATGATCTGCCCGTTGCTTGCGAGCAGGTTGAAGAAATACTTGTCGTTTTTGGACCTTTTCAACTCGAACTTGCCTGCCATGAAGCTCTCCTGATGGTTGCCAAAGCACAGTTGGCAGCTTGATTTTGGCGCGATTTCGGACTGCTTGCCAAGGATTGCCGCCGCAAAAGGAGTTGCAGCCCGCAATTCGGGCAAAGCGTCACCCCGGATTCGCGTTCAAACACCGCGCAGCAACTTGAAAAGAGCCGCGTCGTCCTCGTCCGCCAGACCCGCCTGGTGCGCCTGCGCAAACACCGCGCTGGCATGCTCGCCCAACGGGCCGGCAAAGCCCGCAGCGCGCGCGGCTTCGACGGCCAGTCGCGTGTCCTTTTCGAGAAGGGTCACATGGGCCCGGGGGGCATAGTCGCCCGCCAGCGCGCGGCGCATGCGGTCGGAGCCGATCCAGCTCTGTCCGCTGGACTGTTCGATCACCGCCAGCGTCGTGGCCGGGTCCAGCCCCAGCGACTCGGCCAGCGCCAGCGCCTCGGCGGCGCCCACCAGGTTGATGCCAGCCAGCAGGTTGTTGACCAGTTTGGTTCGCGCGCCATCACCCGGGCGTTCGCCGATGCGGAACACCCGGCTCGACAGCGCTGCGATCAGGCCGCGGTGGGCCTCGAACACCGCATCCGCGCAGGCCACCATCAGGCTCATGGAGCCGTCGCGGGCGCGGGCCGGGCCGCCGGACATGGGCGCGTCGATGGCGTGCAGACCGGCTTCGGCCAACCGGGCGGCGAAACGCTCCACATCGGCCGGGCCGATAGTGGGGCACAGCAGCACCGCGCGCCCCGGCTGGAGGCCGCACGCGACGCCCTGCGGGCCGAACAGCACCTCCTCGGTCTGCGCGGCATCCACCACGCACACGATCACCGCTTCGCTTTTGATAGCTAGCTGTGACCCATCGGTGCTGGGAATCGCCCCAAAAGTCTGAAGATTTCGGGCTTTCGCAGCATCCAGGTCGTTGACAAATACCGGCCAGCCCCGCCCCAGCAGGTTGGCCGCCATGGCGCCGCCCATGTTGCCGACACCGACGATGCCCACCGGAAAGACGGGGTCGGGGGAGACGGGTCTTGCCGCCATCAAGACTGCACCAGCCGCTTGGACTTGGCGATCGACATCAGGATGCCCAGCCCCAGCCCCAGCGTCACCATCGCCGTGCCGCCGTAGCTGATGAACGGCAGCGGCACACCCACCACCGGGAGGATGCCGCTGACCATGCCCATGTTCACGAAAGCGTACGAGAAAAAGATCATGGCGACCGCGCCGGCCAGCAGGCGCGAAAAGAGCGTCGGCGCCTCCAGCGCGATGAACAGGGCCCGCAGCACCAGAAAGATGAAGATGCCGATCAGCAGGAGGTTGCCCGCCAGCCCGAACTCCTCGGAATAGGCGGCAAAGATGAAGTCGGTGGTGCGTTCGGGAATGAACTCCAGGTGGGTCTGCGTGCCCTGCATGAAGCCCTTGCCCCAGAATCCGCCCGAGCCGATGGCGATCATGCCCTGGATGATATGAAAACCCTTGCCCAGCGGGTCGCGCGTGGGATCCAGCAGGGTGCAGACCCGCTGTTGCTGGTAGTCGTGCAGCACTGGCCAGCGCACCCCATCGGCGCACAGGTCGTTGCCGAAGAACACCACCAGGCCGATGCCCACCAGCGCCAACAGGACCGGCGGCACGATCAGCTTCCAGCTCAAGCCTGCGAAAAAGATGACCGAAAGACCCGCCGCCAGCACCAGCAGCGAGGTCCCCAGGTCAGGCTGCTTCATGATCAGCCCGACCGGCACCGCCAGCAGCACACCCGCCACGAGAAAATCGAGTGGGCGCAGTTGCCCTTCGCGCTTATGGAACCACCAGGCCAGCATCAGCGGCATCGCAATTTTCAGGATTTCACTGGGCTGGATGATGATGCCGACGTTGAGCCAGCGCCGTGCGCCCTTCTTGGTGATGCCGAAAATCGCTACCGCAATCAGCAGAACCACCCCCACGGTGTACAGCGGCACGGCCGCTGCCATCAGGCGCTGCGGCGGGACCTGCGCCACGACGAACATGATGAAGCCGGCCAGCAGCATGTTGCGGCCATGATCCACGAAGCGCGTACCGTGGTCGTGGCCGGAGGAATACATGATCAGCAATCCGGCGCAGGCCAGCAGGAACACGGCAAACGCCAATGGCCCGTCGAACCCCCGCAGCAGGGGGCTGGCGCGGCGCCAGAGCGAGGGTCGGTCAAATACGGAAGCCATGGCGCGATTATCCTGCGCCCGCGACTGGCTGCGCTTGCGGTGCTTCGGCCCGCCTCAGGCCCGTTCGATCACCGCCCGCCCTGCCTGGACGGCAAAGCGCGCCAGGGTCTCGACCCGGGTGTCGCGGCGGGTCACGTCATCGACCACGCGCAGGGTGGTGGTGAGCTGGGTGGGGGTGAAATCCACCAGGCCATAGCCCTTGCGGGTGTTTTCGGCAAAGACGAAGTGCGGGTTTTCGGCCAGCAGGGCGGCGAAGTTCTCGGCCGGGCTGGCGCGCGAGGTGATGCTGGTGCCGCAGAACTCGACGCCCAGCGCGGCGCTGTCGGGACGCTCATAGTCGGCCTTGACGTGGCCGACCCAGTTCTCGTGCACGTCGCCGCCCAGCAAGACCGGGTTGGCAAGCCGGTGGCGCTGCAATGAGGCGGTGAGGCGCCCCCGCGCGGCCTCGTAGCCGTCCCAGCCGTCGTTCCAGAGGGTGACGCCGGGGCCGGGGCGGAAATCGCGCCGGCCGAACAGGGTCTGCTGGCCCACCACGTTCCAGGTCGCGCCACCGGCCGCCTGCGCAAAGGCACGATCCAGCCACATCTCCTGCGCCGTGCCCAGCAAGGTGCGCTGCGGGTCGTTCCAGCTGTCGCAGCGTTCCGGGTTGACCAGGCTGGAGCCAAACCGGCCATCGCGGGTGCAGGCCAGGCGATCGCGGTACTGGCGGTCGTCCAGCAGGTACAGCGTGGCCAGCCGGCCGAACGGCACTTGCCCGTAAATCCGCATTTCCGCGCCGGAGGACAGGCCCGCCAGCGCCCGGGTCAGCACGCTGGCACGCAGCGGCATGTGCTCATAGAAGGCCTGGTAAGCGGCCGCGCGGCGGGCGGCGAAGTCCGCCACGGCCGGGCCGCCGTTGCCGGGCGTGAGGCCGGCGTAGTCGTTCTGCACCTCATGGTCGTCCCAGGTCACCAGCCAGGGACATGCCGCGTGCATGGCCTGCAGCTCGGGCTCGCTGCGGTGCAGCGCGTAGCGGGCGCGGTAGTCGTCCAGCGTCAGCACCACACCACCGGTCGGCACGCGCACCGCGCTGCTTGCTCCGGCGTATTCGTAGAAGTAATCGCCCAGGAACAGCACCACATCGGGCTGGTCATCGCGCATGTGGCGCCAGGCGCTGAAATAGCCGTGCTCCCAGCGCTGGCACGAGGCGTAGGCCACGCGCAGGCGGTTGGCGGGCGCGTCCGGTGCGGGGAAGGTCCGGGTGCGCCCTACCGGGCTGACCGCATCGCCCGCCATGAAGCGGTAGAAATACCAGCGGTCTGGAGCGAGGCCCTTCACCTCCACGTGCACCGAATGAGCCAGTTCAGACACCGCGGACGACTGGCCGGACTGGACGATCTTCGAGAAATTCTCATCGTCGGCGATTTCCCAGCGCACGGTGATCGCCCCGGCGCCCAAGGTGGAGTCCACCGGGACGCCGGCCTGCACCAGCCGCGTCCACAGCACCACGGCCTCGTGCGTTGGCGTGCCGCTGGCCACGCCCAGCGCGAAGGGGTTGCTGGTGAAACGGGCTTGGCTCCATGCGCCGCGCGGCAGCCACAAGGTGGTGGCGGTCGCGCTGGCCAGCTTCAGAAGATCGCGGCGGGTGTTTCGGGTGGCGTTCATGACGGGGATCCAGAGGGGGCTTGATCGTGACACAGGCGCAGCCGCAGCGCCGCGGACCGGCGCAGACCGCGCCCTGGTCCGCCCTGGTCCGCCCTGGTCCGCCCTGGTCCGCCCTGGTCCGCCCTGGTCCGCCTTGGTCCGCCATGGTCCGCCACGCCGCTACCATAGCCCTATGCCCATCACCCACCT
>Ga0105090_10002086_pt1 | contig 11051 bp, 21 predicted proteins | sample PPLLak3March2015_FD_79110 | JGI IMG/M metagenome (GOLD analysis project Ga0105090, IMG submission 79110) | Freshwater sediment microbial communities from Prairie Pothole Lake near Jamestown, North Dakota, USA - PPLs Lake P7 Core (1) Depth... | ecosystem: Environmental > Aquatic > Freshwater >... | reverse complement strand
GTGCCATTTAAAAGGCTCCTGCTATAATTGAAATCATGATCTACTTATCCCACTAATTATCAATCATCCTTGACGCTGCTTATGCCTAGCATCTTTACAGATAATTCGTACAGTTCCATGCCGCTTAAGAACTTTGCAATTGCGGCAGATTTTTTTGACGGATGCCCGCACTTTCATAATGTGAACCTCAAATAAATACGTTATCGACCATCAACCAAGCTTCAGATTGCTTTTCTTCAAAAGACCTTCGTATTGATGGGATATTACATAAGTTTGTATTTGGGACATAAAGTCCATAACCACAACTACGATGATAAGAAGGGATGTACCACCAAAGTAAAATGGAACATTCCAATATAGGATAAGAAATTCTGGCAATAAACAAACTGCAGTAATATACATGGCTCCTATGAGTGTCAATCTCGTCATAACCGAGTCGATATAATGAGCAGTTTGTTGACCCGGTCTCACTCCAGGAATTACAGCACCAGACTTCTTTAGATTTTCTGCAGTTTCATTTGAGTTGAACACCAAAGCTGCATAGAAAAAGCAGAAGAAAACAATGGCAGCAGCATAGAACAGGACATAGACTGGTTGACCAGGCGACAAGGTCGTAGCGATCTCCTGAAGCCAACTCATACCTTCTGTATTTCCAAACCAACCCGCCAAGGTTGCTGGAAAAAGAATAATGCTAGATGCAAATATAGGCGGGATAACACCCGACATATTTAACTTAAGCGGCAAAAAACTTTTGTGTGCCGCATACATCTTCCTTCCTTCCTGACGTTTGGCATAATTTATTACAATTCGTCTTTGTCCACGCTCAACAAATACTACCAAGGCGGTAACCGCAACAGCTATAGCAAACAGGGCAATAATGCTGAATGCGCTTAACTCCCCCGTACGGGCCAGTTCTAATGTCCCGCCAACCGCGGTAGGCAATCCAGCAACAATACCGGAGAATATTATAATAGATATACCATTACCTATTCCCCTCTCAGTTATCTGTTCGCCAAGCCACATTAGAAATATCGTTCCACATACCAAGGATACCGCACATACAAATACAAACTGAAAGCCAGGATTTATCACCACTGGCATTCCACCAGCCGATTGATTCTGCAATGCCAATGCTATACCAACAGCTTGGAAGCTTGCGAGAAAGACAGTAGCATATCTTGTATACTGATTAATTTTTTTTCTTCCGGATTCACCTTCCTTCTTGATTGCCTCCAAGGCTGGAACTACACCGGCCATCAACTGAAGAATAATGGATGCAGAAATATAGGGCATTATACCCAGAGCAAATACGCTGAGGCGTTTGAGTGCTCCCCCAGAAAACATGTTAACCATATCCAGGATGCCACCCTTATCGGCGAACATGGTTGCTAGAGCTTTGGGATCGATTCCTGGTATGGGAATGTGAGCACCTACCCTGTATACAAATAATGCGCCCAAGACAAAAAATAATCTCTGACGCAGTTCACCAAGCTTTCCAAATTTATCCGCAAGAGCAGTACTGGCGGCACTCATATTAATTTACCTTGCCACCAGCATTTACAATTTTCTCACGCGCACCTTTTGTAACCTTTATCCCCACCAAGGTTATTGGTTTATCCACACTACCAGAATCGATAACAGTTGCGCTTGTTACAAAAGCCGGGACAACATTATTATCAATTAAAGCTTTCAGATCTATGGTATCCATAGTCATAGAACATAGTTCATGTAGCCGTACTTCAGCTTTAAACTTCTTGCTTTTGGATCTGAATCCAACTTTAGGAAGTCTTCTTTGAAGGGGCATTTGTCCGCCTTCAAATCCAACTTTGTGAAAACCGCCAGCTCTTGCTTTCTGACCCTTGTGGCCCTTGCCACTTGTTTTACCCAGAGTGGAACCAATTCCTCTACCCAATCGTTTTTTTGATGGCCTGCTACCTACTGCAGGCTGTAGATTATTGAGATACATCTTAGCCCTCTACCTTGAGCATATAAGAGATTTTATTGATCATACCCAGATTCTCGGGTGTAGGCTTAACTTCCACGACCTGATTCATTCGACGCACCCCCAAGCCTTTGAGACAGGCACGGTGAGAAGCATGACGACCAATGCCACTTTTGATCTGCTTAATTTTGATAATGCCCATCTTCCTATCTCACATCGAGATGCTTACCACGTTTAGCGGCAAGATGTTTAGGATCTCCAATCTCCGTAAGACCCTTTATGGTTGCCCTAACCACATTGATCGGATTGTTTGTGCCAATGCATTTGGCCAATACATTGTGTACACCCACCACTTCAAAAACTGCGCGCATGGCACCACCAGCAATAATACCTGTTCCTTGAGAAGCTGGCTGCATGTATACCTTAGCGGCACCTGTCGACGATGATATGGAGTAATGCAAAGTGTCTCCGTTAAGACTCACCTTACGCATATTTCTCCGAGCCTGTTCCATTGATTTCTGGATCGCAACTGGTACTTCACGTGCCTTGCACAGCCCGTAACCTACCCGACCATTACCATCACCTACCACCGTCAAGGCAGTAAAACCGAATACTCGACCACCTTTTACCACCTTTGCTACTCTACGTACGGCAACGAGCTTTTCCTGCATTCCATCTGCGGGTGCATTTTGAATATTTTGATTAGCCATTATTTGATCCTAGAACTGAAGGCCAGCTTCACGCGCAGCTTCTGCAACAGCTTTGACACGACCGTGGTACTTGAAACCAGACCGGTCAAAGGCAACCTGTCTGATGCCTGCAGCCAAAGCCCGTTCTGCAACAAGTTTACCAACTTCTCTTGCCGCCAGAACATTGCCTGTATTCTTCAAATTCGATTTTAGTGTGGACTCAAGGGTCGAGGAAGAGGCCAAAACCTGGGATCCATCAGCTGTTTGAACTTGCGCATAAATATGCCGTGGCGTACGAAAAACTGTAAGACGGTCTACACCCAAGCCTTTGATTACCGCCCTTGTTTTGGCAGCTCTTCGCATTCTCGCTGATTTTTTATCCATTTTTAAAACCTACTTTTTCTTCGCTTCTTTCTTGATAATTACTTCTTCAGAGTAGCGTATACCTTTACCCTTATAAGGTTCTGGTGGTCTATAGGAACGTATATTTGCAGCGACCTGTCCAACCTTTTGTTTATCGCAACCTTTAACAACAATTTCAGTTTGAGTTGGCGTCTCTACAGTTATGCCCGCTGGCACTTCAAAGTTTACTGGGTGAGAAAACCCCAAGCTCAAGTTTAATACCTGTCCTTGGGCTTGAGCACGATAGCCTACGCCGACCAGGCTAAGTTTTCTTTCATACCCCGTGCTGACACCGGATACCATGTTCGCTATATTAGCTCTTATAGTTCCAGCCAAGGCATTATTTTTGAGGTTCTCCGCGACATTTGATACCCGAATTTCATTCGTCTCAATCTGGATTTTAATTTCCGCTGGAATGATTGTCTGAAGAACTCCTTTAGGTCCTTTCACATCAATCGATTCTGAGGACAAATTCGCTTCTACACCCTTAGGTAAAGCTATGGGATTTTTTGCAACTCTTGACATGACTTTTAATCTCAGGATACCGTACAGAGTATCTCGCCGCCGTGCCTGTTTTCTCGGGCACGTTTGTCGCTCATTACTCCCTTAGCTGTAGAAATAATGGCGATACCGAATCCCCCAAGCACCGTTGGCAAATCGGACGCGGATTTATAAATCCTACGCCCTGGTTTACTTACCCTTTGAATACTTTCAATGACTGGAAAACCATTAAAATATTTTAGCTTTACATTTAGAACAGGTTTTCCACCCACTTCTGAAATACTGATATCCTCTATATATCCTTCTTGCTTTAAGACCTCACTAATTGAGACCTTAAGTTTAGAAGAGGGCATGGAAACAAATTCCTTGTTGGCATGCTGACCGTTTCTTATCCTGGTAAGAAGGTCGGCAATCGGATCGGTTAGGCTCATTTTTTACTCCGTAAGTCGACGATTAACTACCAGCTGGCCTTGGTCGCCCCGGGCACGTCACCGCGCATGACTGATTCGCGAAGTTTATTTCTTCCCAATCCAAACTTACGATAATATCCGTGGGGTCTACCGGTTATTTTGCATCTATTTCGGAGCCGACTTGCAGACGAATCTCTTGGCAATTTTTGCAAAGCCAATTCAGCATTTATACGATCATTTTCAGCTGCGTTCGCATCAATAATCAGATTTTTAAGATACTCTCTTTTGGCCGCGTATTTCTTTACCAGTTTCTCGCGCTTAACTTCACGCGCAATCATTGATTTTTTTGCCATACTGTCGCCTATGCCCTGAATGGGAATTTGAATTGTTCAAGCAAAGCCTTTGCTTCTTGATCATTTTTAGCCGTGGTCGTAATAGTAATATCCATACCACGAACAGCATCTACCTTATCAAAGTCTATTTCAGGGAAAATAATCTGCTCCTTGACACCCATGCTGTAGTTACCACGTCCATCAAAGGATTTGCTGTTCAAACCCCTGAAATCGCGAATACGGGGTATGGCCACAGATATCAACCTATCCATGAACTCATACATGCGATCTCTTCTAAGGGTAACTTTACAGCCAATTGGCATACCGTCACGAATCTTAAAACCTGCAATAGATTTTTTTGACATCGTTATGATAGGTTTTTGACCAGTTATCTTTTCAAGATCAGCCATAGCATTTTGTAATATTTTTTTATCTGCAACAGCTTCACCCACTCCCATATTGAGAGTTATCTTTTCTATCTTTGGCACTTCCATTAGCGACTTATATCCAAACCGCTGAAGCATCTCAGAGATAATTACGTCTTTATAGAATGTATGTAATCTGGCCATTATTTAGCTCATTTATGCGTCGAGCACTTCATTATTTGTCCTGAAAAAGCGAACCTTTCGCCCATCAGCAAGCAGCTTGAATCCTACCTTATCTGCCTTATTGGTCGCCGTATTTACCAAAGCTATATTTGATATATGAATAGGCATGGTTTTGTCTGTTATACCACCCGAAATTCCTTTCATAGGCATGGGTTTCTGGTGTTTTTTAACCACATTTACACCTTCGACAACGACTCGTTCATCCGTTGGTAATGATAAGACTGTACCAATTTTTCCTTTATCCCTGCCGGCAAGCACAATGACTTGATCACCTTTTCGAATCCTTCTCATCATTGTCTCCTAGATAACTTCTGGCGCAAGTGAGATTATTTTCATGAACTTTTCTGATCTAAGTTCTCGTGTCACCGGTCCGAATATGCGGGTGCCTATGGGTTGATGCTGATTGTTGAGCAAAACAGCAGCATTCCCATCGAAGCGTATTAATGAACCATCGTTGCGACGCACACCTTTGCGAGTTCTTACTACCACAGCGTTATAAACCTCTCCCTTTTTTACTCGCCCACGAGGTATCGCTTCTTTGATGCTCACTTTTATGATGTCACCCACATTCGCGTATCTGCGATGTGATCCACCCAAAACCTTAATGCACATTACCTTCCTGGCACCGCTGTTGTCTGCTACATCCAGGTTTGTTTGCATTTGTATCATGCTAGTTCACCAATTCGATTAATTCAGATCCGTTGAGGTTCACTTCGCCTCGGAAAGAATCTTTTCCAACTTCCATACTTTTCTTGATGATTGAGGTTTGCAGCTTACTACAGACACAACATCCCCAATGCTTGATTCATTATTTTCATCGTGAGCAAGTATTTTTGTTGATCGCTTCACATATTTGCCATAAAGCGGATGTGATACCAATCTGTCAATCCGTACAGATATGGTCTTATCCATCTTATCGCTGACTACAGTCCCTGTTAGCGAGTGCCCTTTTGTTTGGTCAGCGCTCATGCTTGCTTTCTCTTTTCGTTCAAGATTGTGTTAATTCGTGCGATTGACCTTCTATTTTTCTTGATCTGATCTGATTTCGAGAGCTGGCCTGTTGCTTTTTGCATCCGAAGGTTAAACTGGTCCCGAGATAGTTCAACTAAGGAATCTAATAAACTTTTTTCTGTTTTCTCTCGTAATTCGGCAACTTTCATTACATTACCGTCCTTATTGTGAAGGTAGTTTTTACTGGTAGTTTGGCGGCAGCGAGAGCAAATGCTTCTCTAGCCAGTTCTTCGCTGACCCCTTCGAGTTCGTACAACATAGTCCCTGGCTTTATTTCAGCTACCCAGTATTCAACGCTGCCTTTTCCACTACCCATACGGACTTCAAGAGGTTTCTTAGTTATAGGTTTATCAGGAAATACCCTGATCCAGATTTTACCACCACGTTTAACATGCCTAGTGATTGCCCTTCTTGCCGATTCTATCTGTCTGGCGGTCATCCGGCCACGCTCAACAGATTTTAGTCCAAATTCACCGAAGCTGACTTTATTTCCTTTTTGCGCAAGCCCAGTATTTCTACCTTTGTGCTGCTTTCTAAATTTAGTACGCTTAGGCTGTAACATAATATACTACTCTCATGCCTCAACAGATTGGATCTTATTTCCTGAGCTATGTTCAGGCAGAACCTCCCCTTTAAAGATCCAAACCTTTACACCAATTACACCATAGGTTGTGTGAGCTTCAGCAAAACCATAGTCAATATCAGCTCTGAATGTATGAAGGGGGACCCGTCCCTCACGGTACCACTCCGTACGAGCAATCTCAGCACCATTCAACCTACCACCAACACTTATCTTAATGCCTTCAGCGCCCAGCCTAAGTGTGTTCTGTACCGCCCGTTTCATTGCTCGGCGAAACATGATTCTTTTTTCAAGCTGCTGAGCTACACCCTCAGCGACCAAGTGCGCATCAAGCTCTGGTTTTCTGATTTCCTCAACACTAATTTGTACGGGAACACCCATCATTTGCGATACCTCTCTTCTCAAGGTATCAATGTCTTCACCCTTTTTCCCAATAACCAGACCGGGGCGAGCGGTGTGTATCGTTATGTGAGCATTGTTCGCCGGTCTGTTGATCTGAATCCGACTGACTGAAGCATGTCCTAGTTTTTTACGTAGGAACTCACGGACCATCATGTCCTTGTGAAGGAAACCCGCATAATCTTTGCTGTTAGCGTACCAGCGTGAGGTCCAATCCTTTACGATGCCTAGACGGATACCTGTTGGGTGAACTTTCTGTCCCATAGTATGCTCAATTCTTTTCAGTTACTTGAATGGATATATGACAGGTCCGTTTGCTGATTCGATTAGCCCGACCTTTTGCTCGTGGTGACATGCGCTTTAGTGTAGCACCTTCCCCCACCTCTATCGCGCCCACCATCAATTCATCAATATCCGCACCGTCATTGTGCTCGGCGTTGGCTATAGCCGACTCCAAGACCTTTTTTACAATTTTTGCTGATTTCTTTGGACTAAAGGCGAGTACGTCAATTGCCTTGCCAACACTCATGCCTCTGATCTGATCGGCAACCAGTCGGCATTTTTGTGCTGATAATCTTGCCGTTGTTAGTCTTGCGGTCGTAGCCATATATTTCCTGATCTATCAAAACTGCAGACTATTTTGACTTCTTGTCTGCTTGGTGTCCTTTATAAGTTCGCGTTGGGGCAAACTCACCTAACTTATGTCCCACCATGTTATCACTTACCAGAACAGGCACGTGCTGACGTCCATTATGTATGGCTATGGTGAGGCCGATCATTTCTGGCAGGATCATAGAGCGCCTGGACCACGTTTTAATCGGTCGCTTGCTTCCTGATTTGGAACATTCAACTACCTTATTAAGCAAGTGATGGTCGACGAAAGGACCTTTTTTAATTGAGCGGGGCACTTTATTACCTCTTAAACCTTATTTCTTGCGTCCTCTTACAACAAGCTTGTCAGTCCGCTTGTTGTTTCTGGTTTTATAGCCTTTTGCAGGGGTACCCCATGGTGATACGGGATGTCTGCCACCGGATGTTCTCCCTTCGCCACCACCGTGGGGGTGATCCACAGGGTTCATCGCAACACCACGCACTGTCGGTCTTATCCCTCGCCAGCGCTTGGCACCTGCCTTCCCCAATGAGGCCAGATTGTGTTCATGATTGGATACCTCGCCGATAACGGCCTTGCAATCAGCCAGTACCTTGCGCATTTCACCTGACCTCAGCCGCAATGTAGCGTAGGTTCCTTCTTTGGCAACCAACTGCACAGAAGCTCCACCTGCACGGGCAATTTGAGCACCTTTTCCAGGTTTCAACTCCACACAATGCACGACAGAACCGACTGGTACATTCCTCAACGGCATGCAATTACCCGCCTTTATCGGTGCCTGGTCGGACGCAATCACTTCCTGACCAATCACCAAGCCTTTTGGGGCAATGATATATCTACGCTCGCCATCCTTGTAGACTATGAGAGCAATATGAGCGGTTCTATTTGGATCATATTCAATTCGTTCAATCTTTCCTTGAATTTCAAGCTTATCTCGTTTGAAATCAATAATTCGGTAGAATTTCTTGTGTCCACCACCCTTGTGTCTACACGTAATCCTACCCTGATTGTTACGACCTGAGCTTCTTGTCTTTTTTTCAAGTAACTTGGATTCGGGGCGACCTTTATATAGTCCTTCAGTTTTTACCCGTACGACGAATCTAGAACCCGGAGATGTTGGCTTTGACTTTACGAGTGCCATAGAATTTACCAGTTAAGCTATCAGGGTCAAAAACCCAGGTTACGCGGTTGCAAAATCAATATCAAAGCCTGGCTTAAGCTTTATATATGCTTTTTTCCAGTCAGAACGTGCACCAAGAAAACGTCCAAATCTTTTTTGTTTTCCCTTTACGTTTAAGACATGTACGGAATCAACCTCAACCTTAAACATCAATTCAACAGCGCGTTTGATTTGCTGTTTTGTGGCCTTGCTCTTAACTTTGAACACAACTCGGTTATGTTTTTCGGCCGAAATGCTGCTTTTCTCGGAAATTACCGGAGCCTCAAGCAGGCTCATCAATTCAATCTGTCTCATGACAAGCTTTCCTGTATCTGATTTAGTGCCTCAGCGGTTACAAGCACTTTCTCACTGTGAACCAGTTCGACAGGACTCAGGGACCTCGCTTCAGTCACATTCAATCCTGGAATGTTTCGAGCAGAGAGAAACAGATTTAGATTGAAACCTCCTGTTACGATTAACCCCTTCTTAAAGTCAAAGCCTGAAAGTTTAGCCTGCAATACTTTGGTCTTGGGTTCGGATAGCGTGATTTCCTCCACAACTTCCAGCCTGCCCTGCCTTAACAACTCGGAGAATATCGACTGTATTCCAGCGCGATACATCTTTTTGTTAAGCTTCTGCTCATAATTTCTATTACGTGCAGCGAAGGTTACACCACCTGTTCTCCACAACGGACTGCGCGTGGTACCTGCGCGAGCTCGGCCACTGCCTTTTTGCTTCCATGGCTTCGCCCCGCCACCGCTCACATCCGATCGCGTTTTCTGTGCCTTGGTCCCCGATCTTGCTGCAGCGAGGTATGAGACTACCAATTGATGAACGAGACTTTCGTTGAATTCTCTTCCAAAGATATCCGCTGAAACGGACACCCCGTTTGCTCCTGCATGAGCTGAAGGTACGACAATCGACATTTTTGGAATCCTATTTCTTTACAGAAGCCCTTATGACTACCCGGCTACCCTTCGGTCCAGGTACGGCTCCTTTGATCATGATCAAACTCATATCCTTATTGATTGCCGTTATCCTGAGGTTTTGTATGGTCACATTTTCTGCGCCCATATGTCCTGACATCTTCTTACCCTTGAAGACGCGCCCCGGTGTCTGATTCTGACCAATGGAACCAGGGGCCCTGTGAGACAACGAATTGCCGTGGGTCGCATCCTGAGTCCTGAAGTTGTAGCGCTTTACAACACCGGCAAATCCCTTACCGATGCTGACTCCACTTACATCAACGTATTGACCTTCCTCAAACAGCTCTGGTCCAATTTCTGAACCAGCATCCAGTTTCGGCTCTGCATCAGTCAACCGGAACTCCATTACAGCATCTCCGGCCTCAACTCCCACCTTGGCAAAGTGACCTGCCTGCGATTTGGTTAGGCGGGAACGCTTTACGGAACCCGTGGTTACCTGAACAGCACGATAACCATCAGTCTCCTCGCTCTTGACTTGGACAACCTTGTTCGGCTCAATCTTGATTACTGACACAGGCACAGCGGAGCCATCTTCCTGGAAGATTCGCGTCATACCGCACTTGCGTCCAATTAGTCCCAAGCTCATCGCTCGCTCCCGTTCAATCCAATTAATTCAATTTGATCTGTACATCGACACCTGCCGACAAATCCAGCTTCATGAGGGCATCCACTGTCTTATCGGTTGGTTCGATAATATCCATCAAACGCTTGTGCGTTCTTAGTTCATACTGATCTCTAGCATCCTTATTCACATGAGGCGAGATCAATACGGTGTACCTTTCTTTTTTGGTCGGCAATGGGATGGGACCCAGGACCTGGGCACCGGTTCTCTTTGCAGTCTCAACGATCTCACTCGCCGATTGATCAATCAAACGATGATCAAACGCTTTCAGACGGATGCGGATTCTTTGCTTTTGCACAATGATTACTCCAGAACCTTGGACACCACACCCGCGCCGACCGTACGGCCGCCTTCACGCACCGCGAAGCGCAGACCTTCTTCCATGGCGATCGGGTTGATCAGCTTGACGGTGACTTTGATGTTGTCGCCAGGCATGACCATTTCGACGCCGGAGGGCAGTTCAACCGAGCCGGTGACGTCGGTGGTGCGGAAGTAGAACTGCGGACGGTAGCCATTGAAGAACGGGGTGTGCCGGCCGCCTTCGTCCTTGGAGAGAACGTAGATTTCAGCTTCGAAGTGGGTATGCGGGGTGATGCTGCCTGGCGCTGCCAGTACCTGACCGCGCTCGACATCTTCGCGCTTGGTGCCGCGCAGGAGCACACCGACATTGTCGCCGGCCTCACCCTGATCGAGCAGTTTGCGGAACATTTCGACACCGGTACAAGTGGTCTTGACGGTGTCCTTGATACCGACGATTTCGACTTCTTCGCCAACCTTGACGCGACCACGTTCGATACGTC
>Ga0105090_10002085_pt1 | contig 11052 bp, 10 predicted proteins | sample PPLLak3March2015_FD_79110 | JGI IMG/M metagenome (GOLD analysis project Ga0105090, IMG submission 79110) | Freshwater sediment microbial communities from Prairie Pothole Lake near Jamestown, North Dakota, USA - PPLs Lake P7 Core (1) Depth... | ecosystem: Environmental > Aquatic > Freshwater >... | reverse complement strand
GCGCACGCTCGGCGTGCCGATCTTCCAGGAGCAGGTGATGCAGCTCGCGATCGTCGCGGCCGGCTTCACGCCCGGCGAGGCCGACCAGCTGCGCCGCGCCATGGCGGCGTGGAAGCGCAAGGGGGGCTTGGGGCACTTCGAGGAGCGCCTCACGCGCGGCATGCGCGAGCGCGGCTACCCGGAGGAATTCGCGCAGCGCATCTTCCAGCAGATCCTCGGCTTCGGCGAGTACGGGTTCCCCGAGTCACACGCGGCGAGCTTCGCGCTGCTGGTGTACGTCTCAGCGTGGCTCAAGCGCCACGAGCCGGCGGCGTTCACGGCCGCGCTCATCAACAGCCAGCCGATGGGCTTCTACGCGCCCTCGCAGCTCGTGCAGGATGCACGCCGCCACGGCGTCGAGGTGCGCCCCGTGGACGTGCGCGTGAGCGACTGGAACTGCACCCTCGAGCCCGGAGCCGGCGGCGAGCCCGCGCTGCGGCTCGGACTGCGTCTCGCCAGGGGCCTGCCGGAGGCGGCTGCGCGCCGGCTCGTTGCGGTACGCACCGCCGGTGGCGTGGAGGACGTGCAGTCGCTCGCGAACCGGGCTGCGCTCGACCGGCGCGAGCTCGGTTGCCTCGCGGCTGCCGGCGCGCTCGCCTCGCTGGCGGGTAACCGCCACCGCGCGGCGTGGAACGTGGCCGGGGTCGAAGCGGCGCTGCCCGTCTTTCCCGAGCCGCGCATCGCCGAGGGCATCCCGCTCCTGCGCGCACCGCGCGAGGGCGAGGACATCGTCGCCGACTACGCCCACACCGGGCTCACCCTTCGCCGTCACCCCGTCGCGCTGCTGCGCGAGCGACTCGCAGCGCGCGGCTGCGTCCCGGCCGTCGGGTTGCGCGAGCTGCCGTCGGGGTCGACGGTCCGCACCGCGGGCCTCGTCATCACGCGCCAGCGTCCAGGCACCGCGAGCGGCGTCACCTTCGTGACGCTCGAGGACGAGAGCGGCAGCATCAACCTGATCGTGTGGCGCGACGTCGCCGAGCGGCAGCGCCGCGCACTGGTGGGCTCACGGCTGATGGGCGTGGCGGGCGAGCTGCAGGCGGAGGGCGAGGTGCTGCACGTGATCGTGCGGCGGATCGTGGACCTGTCGAGCTGGCTCGGCGCGCTCACGGCGCCGTCGCGGGACTTCCACTAGGCGGGCGGGCCACTCACCGCCGGCGCGTCCGCTTCGGGCCGTCGCCGATGTCGTAATCGTCGAAGTCGAGCAGCAGCTCCGAGGTGCGCTTCTGCTCCATCAGCCGCTCGAGCTTGCGCCACGCGGGCTCGGCGCCTCGCGCTGCGCTGCGCTTGCGCTTGTCGAGATCCTGCATGAGACGATCGACGTCGAGGGACTCCTCGTCGCCGGAGGCCTCTTCACCGTCTTCGTCCTCGAATTCTTCGGACTCTGGCTTCTCGCTCATCGGACCGACCCTGGAGCTCGCCGGGCCCCGGATGGCGCGACTTATACTTCGGCTTCCGTGACACGGCAAGCGCGCACCAACACGGATGCCAACGCCGCCCGATTCAGTGCAGAAGGCTGGCCATGCGCCGCCGGGCGGCGGGCACCAGATCATTCGATTCGCCGAGCACGTCGAACGCCGCGAGCAGGCTGCGTCGACCGAGCTCGTCGCCGAACCTGCGGTCGCGTCTCAGCAGTTCGAGCCACTCGGTGAGCGCCGTGGCGTAGTCGCCCGCCAGCGCGTGGTGGGCGGCGAGCGCGTGCCGGGCGGCGGCGTCCGCCGGATCGCGCTCGAGGCGCGCCCTGAGCGAGAGGACGTCGGGTTCGACCACTGCTGTTTCGAGGAACGAGAGCCGTGCCCGCAGCGATGGCAGCGCGGGGTGCTCCGGCTGCTCCGCCGCGAGCGCGGCGATCGCCGCGGCGGCGGCAACGGGGTCGCGGCGCCCGAGCTGGGTCTCGGCCGCGGTGCGCAGGTCCGGCGTGTCGCCGGACGGTTCCGTTGCGTCGAGGTGGCGGTCGAGCATCGCCCGCACGGCGGACTCCGGCTGCACGCCCACGAACTGGTCCACGACCTCGCCGTTGCGGAACAGCATGACCGTCGGGATGCTGCGGATGTTGAGGTGGCCCGCGACGCGCGGCGCTTCGTCGGTGTTGAGCTTCGCCAGCGTGAAGCGGCCCGCGTAGTCGTCCGCGATGCGATCGAGCATCGGCATGAGCGTGCGGCAGGGTCCGCACCACGGGGCCCAGAAATCCACCAGCACGGGCCGCGACGAGGATGCCTCGACCACGGCCTGCATGAAATTCTGGTCGGTCGCGACGATCTTGTGGGGGCTGTCCGCCATGCTCGATCCTCCGGCGCGGGACGCGGATTCTCGGCGGCATGCCGGCTGCCGGCAAGGGGGGGCGCTCCGCTATACTCGCGCGCCGTCCGGGGACAGCTTCAAGGAGTCTGAATCATGGTTCGACGTCTGGTTTCCGGCCTGCTCGCAGTGGCGCTTTTCGCCTCGAGCGGCAGCGCCCTCGCGCAGTGGACCGGGAAGGCCGAGCTCGGCGCCTCGTTCGCGAGCGGCAACTCGGAGAACGAGTCCGCGAATGCCGCGGCCGAGTTCAAGTATGCGCGCGACCAGTGGGGCCACACCCTCGGTTTCGCGGGCAACTACGGCAGCGACGGCAACCTGACGACCGCGCAGCGATGGGAGGTGCGCGGCCAGTCCGACTACAAGTTCACGGATCGCGCCTACTGGTTCGGTGCCGGCCGCTACGAAGACGACCGCTTCAGCGCCTACGACTTCCAGTCCTCGATCGCCACCGGTCTCGGCTACAAGCTGATCGACGAGGAGCGTACCAAGCTCTGGGTGCAGGGCGGTCCGGGTTACCGCTACGCGGAGTACCGTGCGACCGGCGAATCCGAGGACGGCCTGATCTTCCGCGGCGACCTCGGCTTCGAGCACCAGTTGACGGAAACCACCAAGATCGTGGACCGCTTCCTGATCGAGTCGGGTTCCGACAACACCTACATCCAGAACGACCTCGGCCTCGAGGTGACGATCTACGGCGCGCTCGGGTTGAGGGTGGGCTACCAGATCCGTCACAACACCGACGTCACGCCCGGACTCGAGAAGACCGACACGCTCACGACGCTCGGTCTGATCTACGAGCTGAAGTAAACCGACGCCATGGCCCAGCCAGCCCCCGGCGAGGCGCCGGCGCCGCGGTTCCTGTTCCGCGACGCAGGCGATCTCGACACGCCCGTCGGTCGGGCCATCAACGGCGATTTCCTCGCCGAGGAAGAGCGGGTCGTGCGCGCCGTGGCGCGCGCGGCTCGGCTCGGTGACGCCGAGGCCGCCGTGGTGCAGCGCACCGCACACGGCCTGGTGGAAGCCGTGCGGGCTGCGCCGGCCAGCAAGTCCGGCCTCGACGCCTTCCTGCGACAGTACGACCTGTCGTCGCAGGAAGGCGTGATCCTGATGTGCCTCGCCGAGGCGCTGCTGCGAATCCCGGACGACGAGACCGCCGACCGGCTGATCGCCGACAAGCTCAAGGCGGGAGACTGGGCGAGCCACTTCGGCGAGAGCCAGTCGCTGTTCGTCAACGCCTCGACCTGGGGCTTGATGCTCACCGGTCGCCTCGTGCGGCTCGATCCGGGCGACGTCACGGCGCCGGCCGGCGCCGTGGCCCGCGTGGTCGGGCGCATGGGCGAGCCGGTGGTACGCACCGCCATGCGACAGGCGATGCGCATCATGGGCCATCAGTTCGTGATGGGCCGGACCATCGCCGAGGCGCTCGACAACTCGCTCGAGGGCGACAACCGTCGCTATCGCTACACCTTCGACATGCTGGGCGAGGCAGCCCTGACCCGGGCCGACGCCGACCGGTACTTCGAGTCCTACCGCAGTGCCATCGGCGCGCTGCGGAGCCGCGCCGGCGAGTACGCGGATGTCTCCTCGCGGCCGAGCATCTCGGTGAAGCTGTCGGCCCTGCACCCGCGCTTCGAGCGTTCGCACCGTGCCCGCGTGCTGGGAGAGCTCGGGGTGCGCCTCGTCGACCTGTGCATGACGGCCCGCGACTCAGGCATCGCGCTCACGCTCGACGCCGAGGAGTCGGAGCGCCTCGAGCTCACGCTCGAGCTGCTGGCGCTGGCCTGCCGCGACCCGCGCCTCGATGGCTGGGCCGGCCTCGGGCTGGCCGTGCAGGCCTACCAGAAGCGCGCGCCCGCAGTGCTGCGCTACCTGATCGATCTCGCCCGGGACACGCGCCGCACGCTCAACGTGCGGCTGGTGAAGGGCGCCTACTGGGACAGCGAGGTCAAGCGCGCCCAGGAGCGCGGCCTGCCGGGCTATCCGGTGTTCACGCGCAAGCCCAGCACCGACGTCTCGTACCTTGCCTGCGCCCGGCTGATGCTCGAGCAGGGCGCCGAGCTCTACCCGCAGTTCGCCACCCACAACGCCCACACGGTCGCGGCCATCTGGCATCTCGCCCGACAGCGGGGGCGCGAGTTCGAGTTCCAGCGACTGCACGGCATGGGCGAGGAGCTGTACGCGGCCGTCACGCGTGCGGACGGCCTCGCCGTGCCCTGCCGCGTCTACGCGCCGGTGGGCGAACACGAGGACCTGCTGCCATACCTGGTGCGCCGGCTCCTCGAGAACGGCGCCAACACGTCGTTCGTGAACCGCATCGTCAACGAGAACGAGCCCGTCGAGGCCGTGGTGGCCGATCCGGTGCGCACCTTGGATGCACTCCAGCACGCTGCGCACCCGCGCATCCCGCAGCCCGTGGACATCTACCGGCCCGAACGGCGCAATTCGAGCGGCCTGCAGCTCGCCGACGGCGCCGTGCTCGCCGAGCTGGCCGGGCGCATGCAGCGCATCTCGCAGCGCCCATGGCTCGCCGGCCCGCTGGTCTCGGGCGAGGAACTCGACGGCCCCTCGCAGCCGGTACGCAACCCGGCGAACACGGCCGAGGTGGTGGGCACCGTGCGCACCGCCGCGCCCTCGCAGGTCGAGGCCGCAGTGGCGGCCGCCGCGCGCTTCCAGCCCGACTGGAACGACGCCGGGGCAGAGACGCGTGCCGCGACGCTCGAGCGGGCCGCGGACCTGTTCGAATCGAACCTGCACGAGCTGGTCGCCATGTGCGTGCGCGAGGCCGGCAAGACCGTGCCCGACAGCATTGCCGAGGTACGCGAGGCGGTCGATTTCCTGCGTTACTACGCTGCCCGTGCCCGTGCCGATTTCGGCTCGGCGCAGCGCATGCCTGGCCCGACGGGCGAGAGCAACGAGGTCTCGCTGCACGGCCGCGGCGTCTTCGCCTGCATCAGCCCGTGGAACTTCCCGCTCGCGATCTTCACCGGGCAGGTCGCCGCGGCGCTCGCCGCGGGCAACGCCGTGGTGGCGAAGCCCGCCGAGCAGACGCCGCTGGTCGCGGCGCAGGCGGTGCGGCTCCTGTTGCAGGCGGGCGTGCCCGCCGACGCGCTGCACTTCCTGCCGGGCGACGGGGCGCAGGTCGGCGGCCGGCTGGTGGCGGACCCGCGCATCGCAGGCGTCGCCTTCACGGGCTCGACCGAGACGGCGCGCCTCATCCACCGCGCGCTTGCAGCCCGCGAGGGCGCAATTCCCGTGCTGATCGCTGAGACGGGCGGGCAGAACGCGATGATCGTGGACAGCTCGGCGCTCCCCGAGCAGGTGGTTCTCGATGCGGTGCAGTCGGCGTTCAACAGCGCCGGGCAGCGCTGCTCGGCGCTGCGCGTGCTGTGCCTGCAGGAGGACATCGCGCCGCGGGTGCTGCGCCTGCTCGCAGGCTGCATGGACGAGCTCGTGGTCGGCGACCCGGCCCTGCTCGAGACCGATGTGGGCCCGGCGATCGACGCCGAGGCACGCGACGCGCTCGAGCGGCACGCGGCGGCGATCGTGAGGGGCGCGCGCTGGTCGCACCGCTGCCGGCTCGGCGACGCCGCGCGGTCCGGCACCTTCGTCGCTCCGCTCGCGGTGCAGATCGACTCGCTCGACGTGCTCGAGCGCGAGGTGTTCGGCCCGGTCCTGCACGTGCTGACCTATCGCGCGCGCGACCTCGAGCGCCTCGTGGACGCCATCAACGCGACCGGTTACGGCCTCACCTTCGGCATCCACAGCCGCATCGACAGCACCGTGCGTCGCGTGGCCGCGCGAGTCTCGGCCGGCAACGTGTACGTCAACCGCAACATCGTCGGCGCCGTCGTCGGCACGCAGCCGTTCGGCGGTTGCGGCCTCTCGGGTACCGGCCCGAAGGCGGGCGGGCCGCGCTACCTGCATCGCTTCGCCCATGAGCGTACGCTCACGATCAACACCTCGGCGGTCGGCGGCAACGCGTCGCTGCTCGCGATGGAGTAGGGGGGCGGCGACCATGAGCCTGAGCGTGCTCGACATCTTCAAGGTCGGACTCGGCCCGTCGAGCTCGCACACGATGGGCCCGATGAACGCCGCCCGGGCATTCGTCGTGGACCTCGCGGAGCAGGGGCTGCTCGAGCGCACCGCGAGCGTCGGTGCGCAGCTGTACGGCTCGCTGGCCCTCACCGGCCCGGGCCACTGCACCGACCGCGCCGTGCTGCTCGGGCTCGAGGGACACAGGCCGGACGAGATCGAGCCCGATGCGATCGAGCCCGCGCTCGCACGCATCCGCGGGAGTGGCCGGCTGCTGCTCGGCGGACGCCGCGAGATCGCGTTCGACGAGCCGCTCGACCTGCTGTGGCACCGGGACCAGCGGTTGCCGCTGCACACGAACGGCATGCGTTTCACGGCGCTCGACGCGACCGGCGCCGTCCTGCACCGCGACGAGTTCTACTCCACGGGCGGCGGGTTCGTGGTGCGGGCCGCCGAGTACGGCCAGCCGGCCGCTGCCTCCGGCGGTGTCGAGGTCCCACATCCGTTCGAGTCGGCACGCGAGCTGCTGCAGGCAAGTCGCGACCATGGGCTCGAACTGCACGAGCTGGTGCTCGCCAACGAGCGCGCGTTCCGCCCCGACGCCGAGACCGCGGCGGCCCTGCTCGGCATCTGGGAGGTCATGCACGGCTGCATCGAGCGCGGCTTCCGGGCCTCGGGACTGCTGCCGGGCGTGCTCAAGGTGCGTCGCCGGGCGGCACGCCTGCACCGGATGCTGGTCGAGTCCCGCGAGCACCGCCCGCTCGACGTCATGGACTGGGTCAACGCCTTCGCGCTCGCGGTCAACGAGGAGAACGCGGCCGGGGGCCGCGTGGTGACGGCGCCGACCAACGGCGCCGCCGGCATCGTTCCCGCGGTGATCGCCTACTACCGCCGCTTCGAGGCCGGTGCGAGCGACGAGGGCGTGGTGCGATTCCTGCTGGTGGCGGGCGCGATCGGGCTGCTCTACAAGCGCAACGCCTCGATCTCGGGCGCCGAGATGGGCTGCCAGGGCGAGGTCGGCGTAGCCTGCTCCATGGCCGCCGCGGGACTCGTTGCGGCGGTGAACGGCACCAACGAGCAGGTCGAGAACGCGGCCGAGATCGGCATGGAGCACAACCTCGGACTCACCTGCGACCCCATCGCCGGGCTGGTGCAGATCCCCTGCATCGAGCGCAATGCCATGGGTGCGGTCAAGGCCATCAATGCCGCGCGCCTGGCGATGCGCGGCGACGGTACGCACAAGGTGTCGCTCGACCAGGTCATCGCCACGATGCGCCAGACCGGCGCCGACATGTCGGTGATCTACAAGGAAACGAGCCAGGGTGGCCTGGCCGTGAACGTGCCGGAGTGCTGAGCCAGGCGGAGATCGCGCGATGCAATCATCGACACCCGTGGTGGTGATCACGGGAGCCTTCGGTGCCCTCGGCCACGCCGTGGCGCAGGCCTTCGCCGCGCAGGGCGCGCAGCTCGCACTGCTCGACGTCACGCCTCAGCCGCCGCCGGACGTCCGTGCCGACTTCGGGGCCGCGCCGCTCGTGTTCGGCGGCGTGGACCTGAGCCACATGGAAGCGACGCGGCGCGCCATGGCCGCGACGGCGATGCGCTTCGGCCGCATCGACGTGCTGGTCAACGTCGCCGGTGGGTTCCGCTGGGAGGAACTCGAGGACGGCGAGCCCGAGACCTGGGACCAGCTCTACGCCATGAACCTGCGCACCGCGGTGGTGTGCTGCAAGGCAGTGCTGCCGGCGATGCTCGAGCGCGACGCCGGACGCATCATCAACATCGGCGCCGGCGCAGCGGCGGCGCGAGCCGGCGCCGGCATGGGCGCGTACACCGCTTCCAAGGCCGGCGTGCAGCGCCTCACCGAGAGCCTGAGCGAGGAGGTCAAGGATCGTGGCATCACGGTCAACGCCGTCCTGCCGGGTACGATCGACACGCCGCGCAACCGGGCCGACATGCCGGACTCGGACTTCAGCCGCTGGGTCTCGCCGGAGGCGCTCGCAGCGGTGATCGTCTTCCTGGCGTCCGATGCGGCGCGCGCCGTCACCGGCGCCGCGATCCCGGTGCTCGGTCGCGGCTAGGGGTGGTTCTTCGGGTAGTCGAATTCGGCGTCCTGCCCGCGACCCCAGTCGAGATCCATCCAGTCCTTGATGTCGTACTGGGCCGTGAAAACGCCGCAGGTCGGCAGGTTATCGATGTGGTCGCCCGCCGACAGCCGATTGGCACAGTCGGTCATGCCCGGATTGTGGCCGAACACCATGACGTGTTTCGCAGCACCGCCGAGTTCCCGGATCACGGCCAGCAGGTCCGCGGGCGCGGCGAGATAGAGCCGCTCGTCCTGCCGCACGCTGTCCGCCGGCACCTTGAGTTCGCGGGCCATGACGCTCGCCGTGGTCAGCGCGCGCACCGCCGGGCTCGACAGGATGAGGTCGGGCTTGAGCCGCCGCGAGCGCAGCCGCCGGGCCATGTCGGGTGCGTCGCGCTGGCCGCGCTTGTTGAGCGGACGATCCCAGTCCGCCTGGCCGGCCAGCGACCAGTCCGACTTGGCGTGCCGCACGAGCGTCAGACGCTTCATGGCGACTCCTTCACCTCGACCACGCCATCCGTCACGCGCGTTTCGTAGCGCCGAACGGGTTCGAAGGCGGGCGGGGTGAGTGCTGCCCCGGTGCGCAGGCAGAAGCGGGCACCGTGGCGCGGGCAGATCACCTGGTGGTCCTCGATGGCACCGCCCGCGAGCCCTCCGCCGTCGTGCGTGCAGACGTCGTCGATGGCGAAGAACTCGCCGTCCACGTTGAATACTGCGACGAAGCCGTCCGCCAGCTCGACCGTCGCGTAGTCGCCCGGCGCAATGGACGCGGCGGGCACGACGCGCACCCAGCTCACATCATCCCCGTCTGCAGGCGGGCTGCCTCGGACATCATCGACTGGTTCCACGGCGGGTCGAACACCAGCTCGACGTCGGCGCGCTTCACGGTAGGGATGATCTCGACCTTGTCGCGCACGTCCTGCACCAGCACGTCGCCCATGCCGCAGCCCGGGGCCGTGAGCGTCATCTTGATGTCGAGGACCCGCCCGCCGTCGTCCCCGGGAAGCACGTCGCAGGAGTACACGAGCCCGAGGTCGACGATGTTGATCGGGATCTCCGGGTCGTAGCAGGTCTTCATCTGCAGCCAGGCGAGCTCGCGCACGTCGTCGTCGCTGGCGTTGGGCGGCAGGTGCGGTACATCGGCGGCCTCCTTGCCGAGCGCGTCCGCGTCGTTGCCGGCGATGCGGAACAGGTTGCCCTCGACATACACGGTGAAGCTGCCACCGAGAGCCTGGGTGATGAATCCCTGCTGGCCCTGCCGCAGCTTCACGTTCATGCCCGCGGGCACGATGATCGCGTCCACGTCGCGGGTCAGTGTGACGGGCTCGTTGTCGGATCGGTACACGGTCTCACTCCGGATCGGTCGTCACTCGGTGGATACGGCGGCGGGCTCGCGGTGCAGCGCCGCGTCGAGCGTGTGCCAGCACAGGCTCGCGCACTTCACGCGGGCCGGGAACTCGCGCACGCCGGAGAGGGCGGCGAGCTTGCCGAGCTCAGCCGGGTCGGCCGTCGCGTCCTGTCGCGTGAGCAGCTCGTGCATGCGGGTGAAGAGCTGTTCCGCCTCGGCGACGGTTCGGCCCTTGACGCTCTCGGTGAGCAGCGAGGCCGAGGCCACCGAGATCGCGCAGCCGCTGCCCTGGAACGACACGTCGCCGATGCGCTCGCCGTCGAGCTTCACGTACAGCGTCAGGCGGTCGCCACACAGCGGGTTGAAGCCCTCGGCGTGGGAGCTCGCATCCGGCATCGGCCGGAAATTCCGCGGATTGCGGTTGTGGTCCACGATCACGTCGCGGTAAAGGTCCTTGAGGTCCATCAGGTCAGCATCCCCCGCGCGATGTCGAGTGCGTCGACCAGGCGATCCACCTCGGCGCGCGTGTTGTAGAAGGCGAAGGAGGCGCGCGCCGTCGCGGGCACGCCGAAGAAATCCATCACCGGCATGGCGCAGTGATGGCCGGTTCGGATCGCGACGCCCTCGTGGTCCAGGATGGTGCCGAGGTCATGCGGGTGCACGCCCTCGATGGTGAAGGACACCACCGCAGCCTTCTCGGATGCCGTGCCGACGATCGTGAGACCCGGCACCCCGGCCAGGCGCTGCGTGGCGTACACGAGCAGGTCATGCTCGGCAGCGGCGATGCGTTCCAGGCCGAGCGCCTCGAGGTAGTCGACCGCGGCGCCGAGGCCGATCGCGCCCGCGATGTGCGGCGTGCCGGCCTCGAACTTGTATGGCAGCCCGTTGTACACGGTGCGCTCGAAGCTCACCGCGAGGATCATGTCGCCGCCGCCCTGCCAGGGCGGCATGCCCTCGAGCAGCGACTCGCGGCCCCAGAGCACGCCGATGCCGGTCGGGCCGCACATCTTGTGGCCCGAGAAACAGTAGAAGTCGCAGTCGAGCGCCTGCACGTCCACGGGCAGGTGCGGCGCGGCCTGCGCCCCGTCGAGCAGCACCGGGATGCCGCGGCGGCGCGCCTCGCGGATGTAGCGCTCCACCGGCACCACGGTGCCGAGCGCGTTCGACACGTGCGAGAGTGCGAGCAGGCGCGTGCGCTCGCCGATGAGCGCGAGGAAAGCCTCGAAGTCCACCTCGCCGCTGCGAGTGATGG
>Ga0105090_10002084_pt1 | contig 11054 bp, 9 predicted proteins | sample PPLLak3March2015_FD_79110 | JGI IMG/M metagenome (GOLD analysis project Ga0105090, IMG submission 79110) | Freshwater sediment microbial communities from Prairie Pothole Lake near Jamestown, North Dakota, USA - PPLs Lake P7 Core (1) Depth... | ecosystem: Environmental > Aquatic > Freshwater >... | reverse complement strand
TCAGCCACGACCTGGCGGTGGTGCGCTTCATCAGCGACGAGGTGCTGGTGATGAAGGACGGCGTGGTGGTCGAGCAGGCCAGCGCGGCGCAGATCCTGGCCGCGCCGCGCGAGGACTATACGAAGCGGCTGCTGGCAGCGATTCCGCGGGGGTATCGCGCAGCCTGCTGATCACCGCGAGGCGATCGGCCGGCTGCCTGATCTCAGTAGGGCTGCCGCCTCGCGGCCCGCAGTCACTCCGGCAGCCGCCCCAGCGCGAACATCACTTCCAGCACCGGGCTCGGACGGCCCATGGCGCCGAACCAGCGGTTGTAGATGTCGGGCAGCGCGCTGCTGCGGTAGATCTGCGCCAGCGCCCCGTTCACCGACTGCTGCAACGCCCAGTCGCCGCGCGGCAGCACGATGGCATAGGGCTCGTACGACAGCGGATCGCCCAGCAGCGCCAGCGCCTTCGGGTCCTTGGCCTTGCCGGCCAGGCCCAGGAGCAGCACGCGGTCGCTGGCGAAGGCATCGATGTTGCCGGCCTCCAGCTGCGCCAGTCCGTCCTCGCGCGAACTCACCGGCACCACGGTGGCGGTGACCATCTTCGACGTCATGGCCTCGGCCAGCGCGCGTTCGTTGCTGGTGCCGGCGACGACGCCGATCTTCTTGCCGGCCAGGTCCGTCAGCGAACTGCCGCTGGTGGTGCGGCGCACCAGCAGGCCAGTGCCGTCGACGAAGGTCAGCGACGAAAAGGCCACTTCCTTCATGCGCGACAGCGTCACCGAGGTGGCGCCGCATTCCATGTCGGCCTGGCCGCTGGCGATGGCGGTGAAGCGCGTCTGCGTCGTCACCGGCACCCAGTTCACCTGCAGCGGCGCCACGCCGACCTGGCGCTCGATGACGCCGATGACGCTGCGGCACAGGTCCACCATGTAGCCGGCGGGCTTCCTGTCGGGGTCCTCGAAGGAGAAGGGCAACGCGTCGGTGCGGTAGGCCACGGCGATGGTCTTCGTTTCCTGGATCTTCTTCAGCCGCCCTTCGAAGGGCGCGCTGGCCATCTGGGCGAAGGCCAGCGTGGGCGCCAGGCACAGCGCGGCAAGGGTGGCAAGCAGGCGGCGGGACATGGGGGTACTCCAGAGGTTGAGGGACGCCCGCAAGATGCGGGGCGGCGGATTCTAGGCCGCGGGGCAGCGGCCGGCGGGGCGCACACAATCGACCCGTGCCGCCCCCCGCCGCCTCACCCACGACGCTGACGCGAACGGCCTTCGCCACGCTGCTGCTGATCGCGCTCATGATGGGCGGCAACCACGTCGCGGCCCGCCTGGCGTTCGACCACGGTGTCGACGTCGCCACCGCGGTGGCCTTTCGCAGCGGCGTCACGGCCCTCGTCGTCGCCCTGCTGCTGTGGCAGCGCAAAGCCTCGTGGCGGCTCGACGCGCGCGAGCGCCGCGCGCTGCCGATCATCGGCACCCTGGTGGCGGTGCAAAGCCTGTGCCTGTACTCGGCGGTGGCGCGGCTGCCGGTGGCGCTGGCGCTGCTGGCTTTCAACACCTATCCGCTGTGGACCGCGCTGTGGGCGCGCTTGCTGTACCGGCACCGGCCCGAACGCCGCGTGCTGCTGGCCATGCCGCTGCTGCTGTTCGGGCTGGCGCTGGCGCTGGACGTGATGGGCGCCGCTTCCGGGCTGGGTGCCAGCGCCCATTGGGGGCGCATCGGTGCCGGCGTCGCCTTCGCGATGGCCGCCGCGGCGATCTTCGGGCTGGCGCTGGTGCTCACCCAGCACGAGGCCGGGCGCCTGGACGGCCGCCTGCGCACCGCCGTCACGATGGCGCTGGTGGCGCTGCTGGCCGGCGGCGTGATCGCGCTGCAGGGTGGCTGGCAGCTGCCCAGGGCCGCGCCGGGCTGGTGGGGGCTGGCCGCGCTGACCTTCCTCTACGGCACCGCCTTCACGATCATGTTCACCGTGCTGCCGCGCCTGGGCGTGGTGGGCAACTCGGCGATCATGAACGTGGAACCGATCTTCGCGCTGGTGCTGGCCTGGGCGCTGCTCGGGCAGACGATCGCGCCCTTGCAGGTGGCGGGCGGTCTGCTCGTTGTGGCCACGGTGGTGTGGCTGGGGCTGCGGCGGCGGCCTTGACCCTTCGCGCCCGGTGCAGGCGGGCCGCTCAGCGCCCGGCGTCGAAGACCGCGTCCACCGGCACCTGCAGCGCGTTGGCCAGGTGGTTGGTCTTTGCCGCCAGCGCGATGACGGTCATCAGCTCGGCGTGCTGCGCATCGCTCATGCCCTTGGCGCGCGCCGCGGCGGTGTGCGAGTGGACGCAATAGCTGCAGGCATTGGCCACCGAGACGGCGATATAGACCATTTCCTTGGTCAACGGGTCCAGCGTCGAGGGCGTGGCCATCACGCGCTTGACTTCGGCCCAGGTGCTCTCCAGCAGCGCCGGGTCGAAAGCCAGGGCGTGCCAGAGCTGGTTGACGAAGTCGGACCGGCGCGTGGCGCGGATGTCGTCGAAGACCGCCTTCACGCGCGGGTCGGCCTCGGGATGGGCCGGAGGGTTGATCGTGCTCATGGGCTGGAGTGTGCGCCCATCGCGGACCGCATCGCCTAGACCCGCCGCACCTTCACGCTGTAGTCACCCATGCCGCTGGCCTGGTTGTAATGGCGCACCTGCACCCAGTACTCGCCCGGGAGCAGGTCAAGGGCGATGCGGGCGTTGGTGCCCAGGCCGGAATCGTCGTCCTCGGCGATCAGCGCCGTGGGGCTGTCGGGTCCGAACAGCTTCATCACCACGTCGGTGGGGCCGCGGGTGTCGACCACATGCTTGCCCGCTGTCTTCACGGTGAAGCGGAACAGGTCTTCCTCGCCCACCTTGCCGATGGCCGCCGACGTGCGCCGGCGCGCGTTCACCACCAGCGGCGTGGCCGTTTCGATGGTGGGGCCCTTGCCCGGGTACATCTTCGCGCCGGCGATGAACTGCTTGTCCATCGCCGACAGCACCTCGTTGGCCTCGGTGCCGATGCCGTTGGTCGTCCATTCGGCCGGGAAGAAGTACAGCATGATCGACGCCGGGTCGAACTTCGTGCTGTTCACCTGGTCGGCGCGGTAATGGGCCAGGACGTTGTGGCGTGTGGTCTGTTCGTCCCAGAAATTGGGCGAGCCGGCCATTTCGCGGATCACCACCGCCTCGTTCCACTGGATGCCGCCGGCGGGGTTCTGGTGTTCGTGCGCCAGCCCGATGGCGTGGCCGAATTCGTGCGCCGCGGTGCCGCCGTCCAGGAAGCCCAGGTTCATGGTGGCCTCGTTGCGCGGGATGCTGCGGCAGTCGGTGCCGATATACGACCACGCGCCGTCGCTGGCGTCGAAGCTGATGCGGAACTCGGCGTCCGGCGCGTCGTTGAAGTCGAATTTCAGGTTGGCCACGGCCTCCCACCAGCCGGCCTGTTCCTTGGCCTTGGCGCGCTGCGCCGCGCTGCCGCCCATGAAGCGCACGCGCAGCGTGCTGCCGTTCATCCAGGTCTTGCCCAAAGGCGATACGCCACGCGGGCGGCCGCCGCGCGTGACGGTGGCCTGCGGGCGCATCAGTTCGCGCGGCAGGATGCGGTCGAAGCAGACATGGGGGCGCTGGCTCATGGGGGTGTCTCCTGTGGTGGCTGCCACTATAGGCAAGCCTCCTTGCCGCGGCCAGCGTTCGTGCCTGCGAGCCCCTAGTTTGGAGATCCCGCGCGACGCGGGCTCAAGTCGGGCCGTGGCCCGCCGATAAGCCCGTGATGACTCCCCATCTTCATGCCCCCGTCCTTGCCGGATCCGGCCGCCTGATGGCACCCATGCGGCCCAGCACGCCAGCGGCCGCGCCGGCCGTGCTGCAGCGGCCGCATGCGCCGAGGCAGCTGAGCCTGCCGCTGCGCCCTCGCGGCTGACCCCGAGCCAGGACGAGGGTGCAACCGGCGCCCCGGGGTGCGGCCTCGCGCCGGGGCAGCAGCGGCGCCAGGCCGCACCGACAATGGCCAGATGCCCTGCCCCGCCGCCACGCGCAGCCCATTCGGCCTGGTCCTGGCATGCGCGGCCGCGGCGGTGCAGGCCCAGGAGGCCGGCGGGTCCACTTCCACGGCACCCAGCGTCCCCACAGCCCAGGCACCGGCCGCCGCGGCGTCGGCCCCCACGTTGCCGCCGGCAGACACCACGCCCCCGGCACCCGAGTCCGCTGCGGGCCAGCAGGTGGAAGTCACCAGCGGCCGCGAATCCGACACCGACCTGCGCCGCCAATCCACCGCGGCCAAGATCGTGATCGGCCGCGACGAGATCGACAAATTCGGCGACGCCACCGTGGGCGAGGTTCTGCGCCGCCTGCCGGGCGTCACCACGCCCGGCGCACCCGGCCGCGCCGGGCCGCCGCGCCTTCGCGGGCTGGGCGGCGGCTTCACGCAGCTGCTCATCGACGGCCAGCGCATCCCGCGCGGCTTCAGCCTGGAGTCGCTGACCTCGGAGCAGATCGAACGCATCGAGATCCTGCGTGCGCCCACCGCCGAAACCGGGGCGCGGGCCATCGCCGGCACCATCAACATCGTCACGCGCGAAGGCTTCAAGCGCCGCATCAACGACCTGCGCCTGAGCGCCGCCCTCGAGAACGGCGAGTTCTCGCCCGGGCTCGCCTGGACCCACAACGACAACCGCGGCCCGCTCACCTACAACCTCTCTGCCGGCGCCTTCCGCAACCAGCGCCTGTCCACCGGCAGCAGCGAGACCACCGAAGAAGACCTGGCCAGCGGCGAACTCGTGGGCCTGGAAGAAGCCACCAGCCAGACGCTGGCCACGCGCAGCGGCCTCAATGTCAGCGGCCGCCTGCAATGGCGGCTCTCGGAGGCCGGCGACCAGTTCATGCTGATGCCCAGCCTCTTTCACAGCGACAACCGCACGCGCAGCGAGTTCACGCTGACGCAGACGCTCCCGCCGCCGCCGGCGCTGCCCGACTACGACCTGGCCGACGCGGCCGGTGAAGGCCGCTTCACGCGCGCCCGGCTCGGTGCGCAGTGGCGCCAGCGGCTGACCAGCGGCGCGCGGCTGGAACTCGAAGGCGGCCTGGGCGGCTGGCGCTCGCACAGCACGAGCACGCGGCTGGAATTCCGCACTGGCCAGGCCACGCCGCTGCGCCGCAACGACGAAGAGAACCGGGCGCAGGAAGAGTCGGGCCAGCTCACACTCAAGTTCACCCAGTTGCTTGGCGGAGGTGGTGACGGTGGCGGTGGCGAGAACGACGTCGGGCCCGGCAACGAGCACAGCTTCGTCGGCGGCGTCGAGGTCGAGGGCGCGCGCCGCAACGACGAACGCCTGTCGCTGGAAGACGGCGTGCCGCAGTTCACCGAGTTCGGCGACGAACTGCAGGCCTCCACGCTGCGCCTGGCCGGTTACGTGCAGGACGAATGGAGCCTGAACCGCCAATGGGCGCTGCACGGCGGGCTGCGCTGGGAAGGTATCCAGACCGAGGGCGACGCCGGCGATGGCAGCCGCCCCGTCAACCGCAGCAGCGTCTGGACGCCGCTGGTGCACCTGCTGTGGAAGCCCGACCCGAAGACGCGCGACCAAGTGCGGCTGAGCCTGACGCGCAGCTACCGTTCGCCCGCGTTGAGCCAGCTCATCGCGCGGCCCTGGGTCAATCAGCGCTTCCCGGCCGAAGGCGCGAACGAGCCGACCCACCCCGACAGCGCCGGCAACCCGAACCTGCAGCCCGAACTCGCCAGCGGCCTGGACCTGGCGTTCGAGCGCTTCCTGCAAGGCGGCGGCCTGCTCAGCGCCAACCTCTTCGTGCGCCGGCTCAGCAGCGTGATCCGCAACGTGGTGGCGCTGGAGACGGTGTCCTACAGCCCGGTGCCGCGCTGGGTATCGCGGCCGCAGAATATCGGCGACGCCAGCACTCGGGGCCTCGAGCTGGAGGCCAAATTCCGGCTCGACCAGTTGATCGACGATGCCGCGCCCGTGGAACTGCGAGGCAATCTCGGCCTCTACCGTTCCAGCGTGGAGGGCATTGCGGGCCCCGACAACCGGCTCGATGGTCAGTCCCCGGCGACGCTGAATATCGGAGCCGACTACCGCTTGCGCGGCCTGCCGCTCAGCGTGGGCGGCAACTTCAACTGGGTGCCGGGCTACCGCACGCAGGAGGCGCCAGACCGTGCCGTCACCGTCAGCCGCAAGATCGTGCACGACGCCTATGCGCTGTGGACCTTCAGCCCCGCGCTGGGCCTGCGCCTGCTGGCCAGCAACGTGGTGCCGCGCGACTACGAGACCAGCAACCAGTTCGACACCGGCACGCTGCGCGAAACCTCGCGCAGCGCGGGGCCGAGCTACGCGAACTGGCAGCTTCGGCTGGAAATGAAGCTGTAGCCAGCCGTGCAGCGTCGGCCTGCAGGACCGGCTATCGCCCGCGCCGACGGACAGCCAGGCCGAGCAGACCCAGGCCGGCGAGCATCAGCGCATAGGTCGAGGGCTCGGGCACTGGCGCGAGCGAAACGTTGTCGTAGTAGATCGCGGAGCCGGCGTAGTCTGTCGCCGTGTTGACGAATCCGAACTGCAGGATCTGGCCGGCGCCGGCGGTGATCGTAAATGGCATTGAGTAGCTGCCCCAGGTCGTCGGGACCGCGCTCATGTCGACCGACGTCGACGCGGATTCCTGGAACCCGTTGTCGGGGTCGAGCGTCTTGATGAACGCATGCGCGGTGGAGGGGGTGGCCAGATTGAACCGCTTGGCGTCGAACCGGAACGTCCACGAGGTGCCGACATCCCCGGCACTGACCGTTCGCTGCTGCAGCACGAAGGTCTCGACCCATTGGCCGCTGCCGTGGGCGCTGCTGTTGTTGTAGTCGCTGTAGACCGCCAACTGCTGCTGGCCGTGCTGCGGCCCGCCCTGCCCGACGTCGATCCCGCTGTAGCCCAGAGTGCCGTTCGGCGCCGGAAATGGCCCGTACTGGTACAAATAGGAGCCGCCGGCGTCGAAGACATTGACCCAGGTGATCCAACCGTCGCTGCTCAACGCATCGTTCCCCCAACCCGCCTCTGCAGGGGCCAGGCGCTCGAAGTCCTGGCTGTAGGCAGGCAGCTCGGCATGGCCGGTCAGCGGCGCGGCCAGCATGAAGGCCACGGCCAGCGGGGTCAGGGTGCGGATCTTCATCTTGGATCTCCTCGTGAAAGCGGTTTCAATCAATATCCGTTGCCTCGGCGATCGAAATCACCCCCGCAATTGCAGGGTAGACGGTGTGCTGCGACCTGACCTCCCCCCGAGTGATGAGGCCCGGGCGAACCGGGCCATCGGTGATGACGAGTGCGACGAGCGACGCTCATGGCGCTACACCTTGGTGGGGGGCGCCTGGAAGTCGAACACGACGCCGCCGCTCCCGGGCGGTTGATGCGGCCCCGCTCAAGCCGCCAACGGCCCGGAGCTGTGCCCAAGGTTGAGGCGGCTCAAACGGCACCCGACGGCTCGTTCGAGAATTTCCAGCGTGCATGGCAGTTGGCGCGTGAATCCACGCCCATCGGCACGGAAGTGGAGGGACCATGTCGCTGAAGATCAACCCGGCAGATGTCCGCTGGTGGTTCTGGGCCGTGACCTTGCTCTTCATCGTGGCTGCGGTGGCCGGTTGGGCCGCGGGCTACGGGTTCGTGATGGCTCTCAGTGCGGCACAGGTTCTCTTCTTCCTGGTGCAGGAGCGAAGCCTGGATGCCTTTCCGGTGCAGATCCGACTCGTCTACCTCGCCTTCACGCTCTTCGGTGTGTGGCCAGAGGTGCGCTGGACCGTCTACCTGTTGCTTCTGTGCGGAACGGTCATGGTGACCTTCTTCGGCCGCTGCGCCATCGCGCTGGTATTGAAGCGGATGCCATGGAACCAAGGGCGAGAGGTTCGACTGAACTGAGCGGCGTGCGTTGGCCGTGGGCGGCCGTGGGCCGGTTCGCCCGCCTGACCTGCCTGCTGTGGCTGCTCGCACAGGGCTTGTTCGTGGGCGTTTGCGTGGCGTCACCCGGCGACACCGCCGTGCCTTCCATGCCTTTGGTGATGCAGGTCTACGTGCAGGAAGGCTGCCCGCACTGCGCCGCGGCCAAGCGCTTCGTCGACCGCCTGCTGCGTGAACGACCGGAGCTGCGGGCCGAGTACCGGGTCATCGACCGGGACCCTGCAGCGGCCCAGGCGTTCCACGAACTGGCGCTGGCCAACGGCGTCTGGCCACCCGGCGTGCCGGCCTTCGCCGTGGACGGCCGATTGCTGGCCATGGGTTTCGACGACGAGGCTCATGCCGGACGCGCCATCGCCGACAGGCTGACCGCGATCGCCGTGGCCAATGCGATTGCCGATGCGAGCCAGGCGGCCGGCAGTCGCGCGAGCGCTGCAGCGGCTGCAGGAGCAGGCGCCGCAGCAGGGGCGGGTGCGACCAATGGCGCCCGGGGCGCTTCGCCGCCGTCTGCGCCTGCCGTCGACAACCTGCTGTTCGGCACCCTCAGCGCCTCGCGCCTGGGCTTGCCGCTGTTCACGCTGGCGCTGGGCCTGCTGGACGGTTTCAACCCCTGCGCCATGTGGGTGCTGCTGTTCCTGCTTTCCGTGCTGGTGCGGCTGCAGAACCGTCGTCGCATGGCACTCATCGCCGGCACCTTCGTCTTCGTGAGCGGCGCCGTGTACTACGCCTTCATGGCGGCCTGGCTCAATATCTTTCTGGCCCTTGGGTGGACGCGCACGCTGCGCTGGGTGCTGGGCGCGGTGGCGCTGGCCATCGGCGCTGTCAACGTGAAGGACTTCTTTGCCTGGGGGCGCGGGCCCACGCTGGCCATTCCCGATCGCGTCAAGCCGGGCCTGGTGGCGCGCATGCGGCGCGCCATGCAGGCGCCTGGGCTGCCGGCCTCGATGCTGGCCGTGGCGGCGCTGGCGGTGGTGGTGAATTTCGTCGAGCTGCTGTGCACGGCCGGCCTGCCGGCCATCTTCACCGCCGTGCTCGCGCAGCACGAATTGAGCACCGCCGCGCACCACGCCTACCTGGGCTTGTACATCCTGGGCTATATCGCCGACGACGCACTGATGGTCGGCGTCGCGGTGGCGGCGCTGAGCAGCGGCAAGCTCGGCGAGCGCAGCGGGCGCTGGCTCAAATTCGTGAGCGGAGTGGTGATGCTGGGCTTGGGCGCGGTGCTCGTGCTGCGGCCGCAGTGGTTGATGTAGCGGCCGGCGGGCTCGCCGGTGTGACCGCACCGGCGATTGACTCGGCGCAACCGCCCCGCGCCGCGGCGGCCTAGATTGAAGGTATCAGGGCCATCCTGATTTCTGTGGAGATTGACATGCGTCGAATCACCCGATATGGCGCCACGGCCGTAGCCGTGGCCGTGCTGGCGGGCTGCTACGTGGTGCCCGAGCGCGCGCCCGACGGCACCGTCTACTACCAGCACTATCCGCTGCCGCCGGCGGGAACCGTGGTGCCGGTGCCGCCGGCGCCGAGCCGCACCGGTCCGGCCACGCTGCCGGTGCGCTTGTACCCGTCCAACGACATCGCCACGCGCACCGGGGTGATCACAGGCAGCGTGACGAACATGATGACCGGCAAGGGCGTCTTCAATGTCTCCTACCAGGGTGAGGTGCTCACCGGCGAAGCCACCCGGGTGTCGAACGAGGAACGGCGCGGCGTGGCCAGCGCATTCAGCCCGCAGGGCATGTTCATGTCCTGCGAATACCAGATGAACACCCCGTACCAGGGCGCCGGCAGTTGCACCTTCTCCAACGGCGCCGCCTTCCAGATGCACATCGGCGGCGCGCAGTGAAGCGGTGCGCCGCCGCGCTGCAGGGCGCGGCGGCGCCGGGTTTCAGAATTCCATCTTGAGCTGGCCCGACAGGATCACCGTATTGCTGCTGTACTGGCCGCTCAGCAGGCCGTTGGCAGCCGTGCTCGGGGGGTCGCCGCTCTTGCTGATGGAGGCGCCGGCAACCCAGATATAGGCCGCAGCGAAGTCGAGCGTCAAGCCGTTGGCGAACCGGTACTGGCCGCCGGCGGTGAGCCAGGTGCGGTCGTTGTCGGGCAGCCGCGGGGTCCGGTACGTCGACTGTACCGGCGACTCGTCGTAGGCCAGCCCGCCCCGCACCATCCAGCCGTTGCCCAGCCGCCAGTTGGCACCGACGGAAAGCTTCCACGAGTCCTCGAAGTTCTCCGGGGTGCTCGACAGCTCACTGCCGTCGCTGCGAAGGAAGGTCAGGTCCTTGATGGTCGACCAGCCCGTCCATTGCGCGTCGACCATCACGTCCCACTGCGGGCTGAGGTTGCTGAACAGCGAGATATTGAAGATGGGCGGTATCTCCACCTCGGAGGTCACGCCAGTGTCGTACAGCGCATTGGCGTTCACGGCCGCGGCCAGCGCCGCCACGGTGGGCGCCAGTGGCGCTGGCACGGAAGGCGTGGGGTTGTTGAAGTGCGCGCTGCCTTCAACCGTGTACTTGATGTTGGAGCGGTAGTGCAGGCCCATGCGGTGTTGCGGGCTGATGTCCCACAACAGACCGGCATTCCAGCCCCAGGCGGCGTCGTCGCCCTCGATGCGGGCGCCGGACTCCAGCCCCGGAGTGGCCGCGGCGATGGCGTTGTAGGTGGGCGATCCGGGCGTGATGCCGGCCATGGCCGCGGCGCCCAGCAGCGCCACCGAGTAGTTCACCTGGTTGGTGAACTCCGCCTCGATGCGCTGGTAGTTCAGCCCGAAACCCAGCGCGACGTTGCTGGCCGGCTTCCAGCTCACGCCGGGATTGACGTTCATCGTCTCGATGCTGGAGCGGATGGCCTGGAAGCGGCCCATCCAGCCCTCCTCGTATTCAGTCACCAGGCCCCATGGCGCGGTGAAGCCGACGCCCCAGGACCACTGGGCGTTGATGGGTGCCGCGTAATACAGGTTGGGCACCCAGGCCGTGCTGCCGGCATCGCCGCCTTCGCCCCCCAGCGACTGCTGCGCGGCGGCCACGGACGCAACGTTGCCGAACTCCATCGACGGCTTGATCATGTGCAGCACGGCAATGCCCTGACGCTGCTGGATGCGCGACAGGCCGGCCACATTGCTCCACAAGGTGCTGGCG
>Ga0105090_10002082_pt1 | contig 11059 bp, 10 predicted proteins | sample PPLLak3March2015_FD_79110 | JGI IMG/M metagenome (GOLD analysis project Ga0105090, IMG submission 79110) | Freshwater sediment microbial communities from Prairie Pothole Lake near Jamestown, North Dakota, USA - PPLs Lake P7 Core (1) Depth... | ecosystem: Environmental > Aquatic > Freshwater >... | reverse complement strand
CGCGTCAGCAGACCACCGGCCTCTGGCCGCGCGTGCTGCGGCGTTTCATCGCCCGGCCTCGCGATTTCCTCTGGCCCCCGGCGACCCAACCGAGCTGATCCCGCGAGCGCGGGCAGGCGTGCTCCGGGGGTCAGCCCCCGAGCAACTGCCGGCGCGAGACGGTCGGCGCGGGGTGCGGCTGCTCGGGCTGGAACAACGCATCGGCGACGGACGTGGCTGCCGTCTGCGCTGCTTCGTGGTCGGTGAATTCGTGCGTCGTGGCGAACAAGGCACAGGTGCCGACGAGCCCGAAGCCGTGCAGGTCCTGCACCAGGAACTCGTATTCGCCCGATGGGAACGTCAGGCGGACGGTGCCGGCCGGAACCCACGACGTGCGGTCCGCCGCCGAGGGGATCACCGCGAGGTTCATGAACCACGGCGTGATGATGACACCGGCCTGCCGGCCGTCGTACTCGCGGAAGCCGACGGCCTCGACCGCGAGCGTCGGGTTGTAGATCGGCAGGCCCTTCACCTTGAGCGAGGCGCGACGGTAGGCGTTCGCAAGGTTCTGCACCGCATCGTCTGCACGCACCGATGCGCTGCCGATCACCATGAACTTGGACTTGTCGGCTGCGCAGTTCGGGCAGTGCCAAGTGTCCGGCAGCAGCCGGAACGGCGTGCCGGGGGCGACCTGTTCTTCCTCGTCGCCGAGCGCAGGGTCGTACACCCACCAGCAGATGCCGCACTCGAGGCGCGTGTCGTCCGCGATCTTGGAGCCGTCGCCGCCGTAACTGCTTTCGAATGCCTGGCTCATCAGGCGAACGCCTCGAGGATCTCCGCCAGCCGCTCCGAGGAATCTTCGAAGTCTTCCCTTGCCGCAAGCACGGAGACCGGGACGCCGCCCACCTCGAGCGTGTCGAGGATGACGTTGCCCATGCCGTTGACGTACTGCACGGCCCAGACATGGCGCAGGCCCGTCGCGAACACCCGCGAACTCCCGTAGCCGCCCGAGCGGATCATCAGGGGGACCTGCCCGAGCACGGTGGTGAGCACCTGCGCATCGACTTCGGTCAGGGGCAGCAGCGTGAAATTGATGACGTGATTGTCCGAGCCGGGCCGGTATCCCGCCGAGCGATCCTGCAGTTCGTGCAGCAGCGCCGGTGCGTTCATGGCGCCCTGCGGCATCAGCGCGGGGATCTCCACCTGGGCGCGCGGCAGCGTCGACGCGGTGTGCAGGATGGGCTGGGGCACGGTGCCGACCTCGATCCATTCGTCGCGGGTACCGTCGGCCTTGCTGGACTCGAGGCGCCAGACGCCGGCGAGCACGGACTCGACGATGCGGCAGAAAGCATCGCCCAGGCCGACCTTCGCCCAGACGTCGCCTTCCCCGAGGATGTCGGCCACGACGGCCTTGTCGTTCTCGTCGAGCGCGCCGAGGTCGATGCGCGCCGGGGGCAGGTCCGGCGCCGTCACGCGTCGGCGCACTTCCGCGAGCACCTGGTCGACCACCGCGCGCGATGCGGGCGTCAGGTGGTCGGCAGCGAGTGCCTGCCGTACCGGACGGACGAGACCCGTGGGCATGCCGATCAGGCGCAGCGAGTCGTCGACCGCGGTCGCAGCAGTCTCGTCGGGGCCAGGAACCTTGGGGTACCAGGTGAGTACGTGTTCGGTCATGCGTTTCCTCCGGCGCCCTGGCCGGGCGCTGCGTCAGCAGGCGCGAGCAGACGCTCGCAGGCCTGCGCAAAGACCGGCCAGTCGCGCATGCGCGCCACCAGCTCGGCAGGCTGTCCCTCGCGCACGTAGACCACCGCTGGCGTGACGACGACGCCGAAGCGGGTCATGAGCGCGGTTTCGTCGCGTCGATCGACCAGGCCCACGCCGAGGCGTCCCTGGTAACTGTTCGCGAGCTCACGCACGACCACCGCGACATCGAGGCCCTCCGTGCGGTCGCCCGTGAAAAAGACCAGGGCCAGCGGGTGCCGGGCCAGGAACTCGTCGATGCCGGCCTTGCGCACCACGGTGCAGGCCGGATGCGCGGCGAGCGCCTCGATCACGTCGGTCATTCGCTCTTCCCTCCGGATTCACCGGGTCCGGCCGGATCGGCGGCCTTGCGCCGCAGGAACCGGGGATCGCCCGATCGGCAAGCCACCTCGGGCGACGGCCGGCCGGATTCGTATTCTTCCTGGCGCAAAGCGTGGATCACGACGTCCCGCTCGTCACCGCCGACCCGCTCGCGGACATCGACGCCCCAGCGGCGCAGTTCCTCGATGCCGAGCTGCACTGCGGCAGGCACCTTGGCGCGGACCTCCGCGGTCAGGCTGCCGCCGTAGTCGGCCAGTTCGACCGGCTTGATGCCGACGACGGTCAGGTGCCCCGGCATGTAACCGAGCAGGTCGAGGCTCGCGAGGATGTCGTTCATGCCGACCTGGTGCAGGCTCATCTTGTTGCCGCCCATCAGGGCCGGGATCTCGTCGTCCCGGGCGACGATCAGCGCGCCGGGTTCGCCTCGGTGCGCCACGGCATCGAACAGCAGGATGTGCGTCGCGTCGTGGAGCAGCGGCACCAGCGCCAGTCCCTGCGTGCCGCCATCGATGACCTCGACGTCCGGCGGTACGCCCCAGCCCGCGTCGAACGCCTCGACGCAGCGGACCCCGAAGCCCTCGTCGGCCCAGAGGATGTTGCCGACGCCGAGCACCACGATGCGGCGCGCGGGCGCCAGGGATTCTTCGTTCATTGCTCGTTTCCGCTCCCGTGGGGCGCGTTTGGACTACTTCTAAAAGTATAACGGGACCGAAGGATTCCGGGCGACGATCGCCCTCGTCCCGCGGTCCCGTTACTGCTGGCGGCTTGGGCTAGTGCCCGTTTCGCATCAGCGGAAGAACCTCCAGCCACTGATCATCGCACTCACTGCGGTCTGGCGGTGTGTCATGTCCTCGCGAATCGCCATGTACATGTGGACGATCGAGAAGATGATGACGATCCACATCGCGACGTGATGCCACGTGCGCACCGTCATCGAGTCCGCGCCGGCCAGCGTGAAGACCCAACCGAACCACGTGTACCAGGCGCTGTCGATGCTCACGCTTTCCCCATACAGGGCGAACCCCGTGAGCAGCAGCACGATCATCGGCAGCATGAACATGGTGAACATGGCGAACTGCGCGAGCGGGTTGTGGCCGATGTACTCCTTCGGCTCGCCGATGAAGAGGTACCACTTCACCTCGGCGAAGACTTCCTTCCACCACCCGATGTTCCAGAACGGGATGTAGAAGATCTGCCGCGCGTGATGGCCGCCCACGAAGAAGGCATACACACGGAGCAGGAACGCCACGCCCAGGATCATGCCGGCCGCAAAGTGCGTGAAGCGGATCCACCCGAACAGGTAGGCGTCATAGGCCTCCCCGCCGATGCTCGGCAGTGGCGAGCCGATGAAGTAGCCCGTCACGGAGAGCACGATGATGGCCAGCATGGTCACCCAGTGCCAGATACGGATGCCCGCGGTGTACACGTACACCGGGCCGGGTTGCACCCCGGCGGGCGGCATGATCGCCTCGCCGAAGTGACCCGCCAGTACGCGCGACTCGCGGGGCGTCGAAGCAAGATATTTTTCGCTCATGACGCCACTCCTCAGCGCACCTTGACGCTCGTGACCTCGTTGCCGTCCATGTCGAGCACGTGGGTGGCGCAGGCCAGGCACGGATCGAAGCTATGGATCGTGCGCAGGATCTCGAGCGGCTGCTCGGGATCGTGCATCGGGGTGTCAAGCAACGCAGCCTCGTAGGCGCCGATCTTGCCGGTCGAGTCGCGCGGGCTCGCGTTCCAGGTCGTCGGCACGACGCACTGGTAGTTCTTGATCTTCTTGTCCTCGATGTCGATCCAGTGGCACAGCGCGCCGCGCGGGGCCTCGACGAAACCGTGGCCCTTGGCTGACTTCGGCCAGGTCGACGGGTCGAAGTTGTCCATGTTCGCGGTGGCCGTGTCGCCCGCCTTGATGTTGGCGACCAGCTTGTCGAACTCCGCCTTCAGCTTGTGCGCCGCCCAGCTGCACTCGAGGCCGCGGGCCGCGGTCCGGCCGAGCGTCGAGAACAGCGCGGTGACCGGCACGCCGCCGAGCTTCTGGAGGACCATGTCGGTCGGTTCCTTGAACTCGGGGATGCCCTTCACGTAGCCGATCACGTAGCGCGCGAGCGGGCCGACTTCCATCGCGTGGCCCTTCCAGCGCGGCGACTTGACCCAAGAGTACTTCGACGATTCGTCGACCGCCTCGATGCGCGTCTTGGTGCCCTTGGCACCGCCGATGTCGAAGTTCGGGTCGGTCTCGCCTTCGTACGGGTGCAGGCCCTTGCCCGCCTCGCCCTTGTACCAGGAGTGGTCGACGAACTCCTGCACCTGGTCCAGCGCATCGAGGTCGATGTCCTGGATTTCGTTCAGGTTGCCGTCGACGATCGCGCCGCGCGGCATCATCAGGTTGCCCGGGCTGTAGTCGTTCGCCTTGATCGGCAGGTCGCCGTACGACATCAGGTACTTCGACGAGAGGCCGCCGCCGATCGCCGCCCAGTCCTTGTAGAAGCCGGCGATCGCGATCAGGTCGGGGATGTAGACGTTGTCGATGAACTCGATCGTGCGGTCGATGATGCGGCCGACCATGTTCAGCCGTTCCATGTTGATCGCGCCGACCGCGCCCGTCGCGTTCATGTTGATCGGCGACGGCACGCCGCCCACCAGCCAGTTCGGGTGCGGGTTGCGACCGCCGAAGATCGCCTGGATCTTGGTGATCTCCTTCTGGAAGTCGAGCGCCTCGAGGTAATGCGCGACGGCCATCAGGTTCGCCTCCGGCGGCAGCTTGTAGGCCGGGTGGCCCCAGTAGCCGTTGCGGAAGGGCCCGAGCTGCCCCGACTCGACGAACTTCTTGAGCCTGTTCTGCAGGTCGCGGAAGTATCCCGGCGAGGACATCGGCCACGGCGAGATCGCCTGCGCGAGCTCGGAGGTCGCCTTCGGGTCCGCCGACAGCGCGCTCACCACGTCCACCCAGTCGAGGGCGTGCAGGTGATAGAAGTGCACGAGGTGATCCTGTGAATACAGGGTCAGGTGCATGATGTTGCGGATCGTGTTCGCGTTCTCGGGAATCTGGATCTTCAGCGCGTTTTCGACGCTGCGGATCGAGGCGAGTGCGTGCACGCCCGTGCAGACGCCGCAGATGCGCTGCACGAACGCCCATGCGTCGCGCGGGTCACGGCCGCGGAGGATGACCTCCAGGCCGCGCCACATCGTGCCCGTGGACACCGCGTTGCGGATGATGTTGTTTTCGTCGACGTTCACCTCGATGCGGAGGTGACCTTCGATGCGCGTGATCGGATCGACGACGACGCGCTTGCCCGAGTTGTCGAGCTGAAAACCATCGGGGGTAGCGACACTCATTGTTCAGTTCTCCACTCGGTCAGACGCGTTCTTCGGTCTTGGCCGGCGAATTGGCCTTCACCTTCGCCTGGCGCAGGGCCGTGAGGCCTGCGTGGGCCGCGATGCCGACGCCGACGATGCCGGCAGCGACGAGCCCGACCCTGTCCGCGTTCGCTTCGGCGCCGAACTGCGGGAACGTCTCGAGGCGTTCGTAGAACGGTCCGTTGTCCCAGAAGTCCGGTTCGGAGCAGCCGAGGCAGCCGTGACCCGACGCGATCGGGAACGACACGCCCTCGTTCCAGCGCGTCGTGGAGCAGGCGTTGTACGTCGTGGGTCCGCGGCACCCGACCTTGTACAGGCAATAGCCCTTGCGTGCGCCTTCGTCGTCGAAGGTCTCGGAGAACTGGCCGGCGTCGAAATGACCGCGGCGGTAGCACTTGTCGTGGACGCGCTGGCTGTAGAACATCAGCGGGCGGCCCTGGCGGTCGAGTGCCGGCAGCTGGCCGAACGTCACGTAGTACGTGATCACGCCGGTCATGACTTCCGCGATCGGCGGACAGCCCGGGACCTTGACGATCGGCTTGTCCTTGATGACCTTGTCGATCGACACCGCGGTGGTCGGGTTCGGCTTGGCGGCCTGCACGCAGCCCCACGAAGCGCAGGAGCCCCAGGCGATCACGGCAGCGGCGTCGGAGGCCACTTCCTTCAGCTTCTCGACGAACGGGCGGCCGCCCGGGATGCAGAACGTGCCATCGTTGCCGAGCGGCGGGTTGCCTTCGACCGCAAGGATGTACTGTCCCTTGAAGTCGCGCCTGACCTCTTCGATGATCTGCTCGGCCTGGTGCCCGGCCGCGGCCATGATCGTGTCGTCGTAGTCGAGCGAAATCAACGACAGGATCACGTCCTTGGCGAGCGGGTGCGCGGAGCGGATGAAGCTCTCGGTGCAGCACGTGCACTCGAGGCCGTGCAGCCAGATCACCGGCACGCGCGGCTTGGTTTCCATCGCATGCGCGATCTTGCCCGCGAAATGCGGCGCGAGCCCGAGCGAAGCCGCGCTCAGTGAGCAGAACTTCAGGAAGTTGCGCCGCGAGATACCCTGGCGGCGGATCAACTCATAGAAAGTTTCTTGACGACCCATCTCGTGCTCCCGTTTGTAGATACATTTCGCCAACCCGGTCACCTTGGCTCATGGGTTTCACCATGGCGGCCGGCTGGCGTATCGGTGGGGAGCACGCTGCGCGCGCGTAGCGAGGGCGGACCCCCTGCCGATTTGACAGGCGGATGGTCCGACTTGGGCCGCCGAAGCCTCAATCGTAAATGTACTTAACGCCCGGCTCGGCGCCGCAGTACGCCGGGCCCCGGGGCCGGATCTAGGTAGTCGCCCCGATTACTGCCGCGCGCCCGTTTCTGCTTGGGGCGCGCAAGCATGACAGGGCGGTTGCGGCCGGACGGGAGTCGTGGCGAGGCCATCGGGCTCCCCGCCCACCGTGATCGTCCGCACGGGCTCGAGTGTTGCCGTCTCGTACTGGACGACGGCGTCGCCCATCGTCGCTGCGACGTAAGTCATCCGCCCGTCCGCACCCACCTGCAACCCGATCGGCAGGACGCTGCCGGGCGCGAGCCTGGCGAAAGGCCGGGAGGCGGCACCGGGCGCCAGGGGCACGTCGACCGTGACTCCGCCGCGCACCGTGCGACTGGCCACGTCGATCGCCACGAGCCGTCCGGCAGCCGCGCAGGTGACAAGTGCAGTGCGCCCGTCCGGTGTGAACGCAAGGCGGATCGGGGTGCCCTCGACCGGAATGCTGGCGACGACCTCGAGGCTCGCGGTATCGACGACTGCAACGATACCGGCGGCGCGTGCGGCCACCCACAATTCACGCCCGTCGGGCGCGAGCGCCAGCGCCTCGGAGCCCTTGCCCGTGGCAACGTCGGCGAGCTTTCGTCCTGCCGACAGGTCGAGCGCCGTGGTGGTACCCGACCCGATGTTGGTGGCATACGCGCGCGTCCCATCCGCAGTGACGGCAACCATGTGCGTCACGTCCTGCGCGGTCTCGACGGCGCTGACGACGCTGCCGCTGTCCGGGTCGACGACCAGCAGGCTGCGGGAGCCTTCAGCCGTGACGGCAATCCGCGTGGCTGCGTACCAGTGGACGCCATGTGGCCGGGTGTGCGGCGCGAGGTCGATGCGCCGGATCTCCCGGGGTGCGGCCAGGTCCACGATGCTGAGCGTGCTGCCCGGCTGCTCACGCGTGCCGTAGTTGGTGACGGCGGCCCGGCGCCCGTCCGGCGACACGCTCACTTCGTGCGGTGCGTAACCGAGCGTGACGGAGGCGAGCCGCAGGCCCGAACCGGGATCGACCAGGTCGAGCGCGTTGTCGGTCTTGCGTACGACGAGCAGCGTCTCGGCCGTGGCGGCTGCCGTCGCCAGCAAGGCCGCGATCCAACAGGCTCCGAGCACGGTCCAGCGCAGTTTCATTTGCCTTGCCCCGCCGCAGGAATGTCGCGTGATTCGATCACAGTCAGCCCACGCGGGGCGCGCAGCGCCGTGTTGACCATTGCCGCGGCGATGTCGCGTGCCTGCACCGGGCGCCAGGTGCGCGGAGCGCACTGCAGGGCGTACCCGGCCAGGCGCTCGAAAGGTCGAGACTCCGCGCGCGCGCCTGCGATGATCGACGGTCGCACCAGGCAAAGGCCCGGCCAGTGCATGCCGCGCAGGGCTTCCTCGAGCTCACCCTTCACCCGGGAATAGAAGAACGGCGACGTCGGGCTCGCGCCGAGTGCGCTCACGAGCGAAAAATGACGCGCGCCACGCGCCAGCGTCAGCTCGGCCAGCCGGCGGGGATATTCTCCATCCACTTCTCGGAAGTGCTGCTGCGATCCAGCCTTGCGGATCGTCGTCCCGAGCGCACAGTAAACGTGGTCCGCGGCCAGCTCGTCGGCGATGCCCGCCAGCGACGCGAAGTCGGCAACGACCTGTTGCGCCCGCGGGTGGCGCGCCACGGCGCCCAGATCGCGCCGCGTGAGGATGCGCACGCGGGCGTAGCGATCCGAGGCGAGCAGCAGCTGCAGGCACTCGCCGCCGACGAGCCCCGAAGCCCCCGCGATGAGTGCAGTGAGCGGCCTGGTCACCGCGGGAAGGACTCGTGTTCGCGCATCACGCTGCCCCTAGCGCTGGCTCGCGATCCAGCGGTCGATCTTGGCTTCGAGCACATCGAGCGGCAGCGCGCCGTCGACGAGCACGGCCGTGTGGAACTTGCGCACGTCGAACTTCGGCCCCAGCGCCTGCTCGGCCCGGGCGCGCAGTTCGCTGATCTTCAGCTGGCCGATCTTGTACGCGAGTGCCTGCCCGGGGATCGCCATGTAACGCTCGGCCTCGGAGACCCGGCGCGCTTCGGCCGCGGAGCTGTTCGCGTCCATGTAGGCGAGCACCTGCTCGCGTGTCCAGCCCTTCGAATGCAGCCCCGTGTCGACGACGAGGCGGATCGCGCGCCAGAGCTCGCCTTCGAGGCGGCCAAAATACTGGTAGGGATCCTGGTACATGCCGAGGTCCGGCCCGAGCGATTCGGCGTACAGGCCCCAGCCCTCGCTGTAAGCCGTGTAGCCGCCGAAGCGGCGGAACTTCGGCAGGCCCTTCTGCTCGCGCTGGATCGTGATCTGGAAATGGTGGCCGGGGTTGCCCTCGTGCAGCGAGAGCGCCTCCATGGCCCACTTCGGGCGTGCACGCAGGTCGTATGCGTTTGCATAGAAGATGCCGGGGCGGGAGCCGTCTTCGCTGGCCGCCTGGTACGAGCCGCCGGAGGCGCTCTTCTCGCGGAAGGGCTCCACGGCCCGGACTTCGTAGTCCGCGCTCGGCAGAATCTCGAACAGCTTCGGCAGCTGCGGGTCGACCGCGTTCTTGATCTTGACGTAGCCGGCGACCAGGTCCTCCCGGTTCCCCCAGAAGAACTTCGGGTCGGTATTGAGGTGCGTGAAGAACTCGTTGCGCGTGCCCTTGAAGCCGACGCGCTGCATCACCTTTTCCATCTCGGCGTGGATGCGCTGCACCTCGTCGAGGCCGATCTGGTGGATCTGCGCCGGGGTGTAATCGGTGGTCGTGATGCGGCGGACGTTGTACGCGTACCAGTCCCTGCCGTCAGGCAGTCCTTCCATGCCGTCCGTGGCGCGCGTCCGCGGCAGGTATTCGTCGCGCATGTAGTCGTGCAGCTTGCGGTACGACGGCACGATCTTCGACTCGATCGCGGCACGGTAGGCCGCGGTGAGCCGGTCGCGGTCCGCTGCCGGGAAGGCCGCGGGCATGTTCCTGACCGGCCCCCAGTACAGCGAGTCCTCGGGCTGCGCCACGACGTGCGCCTGCAGCTGCGGCAGCGTGCGCTCGGCGAGGATCGTCGGCAGCACGTAGCCGCGCCCGACGCCCTCGCGCATGTTGATGATGGCCTGGTCCGTCCACTGCACGAAGCCGTCGATGCGCTTCAGGAAGTTGTCGTAATCCTGCACGGTCTTGAACGGCTGCATGCCGTTGCCCGAGCCGAGCTGCGCAAAGCTGTTGGGCGTCGAATAGAACTGGTTGAGCGGAATCAGCTCGTCCCGGTAGCGGAAGCCCTCGATCTCACGTTCGCGCGCGGTCTTGAAGATGTCGTACGAGAGCTGGTCCTGCACCGGCAGCGCAGCACGGTCAATGGCCCCGATCCGCGCCAGGTAAGCGCGCTCGAGCTGCTGCTCGCGGGCAATCGTGTCCGGTGCGATCGAGACGACGAACCTGTCGTTGTAGCGCGGGTCCCCGATCGACGTGGCCAGCAGCGGATTGAGCTGGAGCTGCGCCTCGAAATACTCGTCGAAGAGCGCGTGCAACTGCTGCGCCGGCGCGGCCTGGGCCGTGACCGCCGGCGCGGGTGCCGGCTGGGTCGTGTCTTCGGCAGGCCCCGTGGCGCAACCCGCGGCAAAGATCCCACAGGCGAGGATCAGGAGACGGGACATTGGCATGCCGGAACTTCCAGTTGGGGAACGGGTATGGGCAGGACGGCGCCGGTCATGCCGGGCGCCGCCAACTGCCGTGACAGGTGCGCGTGCTTCAGTTCCTGACGAACTTCAGCGTCATGCGGTCCGATTCGCCGATCGCGCGATACTTGCCCTGGTCGAACTTGGGATCGTCCGGCTGACCCGAGCCGTAGGCTGACGTGCGCAGTGACGGCGGCAGCGTCCAGACGCCGAACGGATGATCCTTGGTGTCCCTGGCGTTGGCATTGATTTCCGAGCGCGCCGCGAGCTTGAAGCCGGCCTTCGTGGCCTGCTCGATCACGTACTGCTCGGAGACGTAACCGCTTTCCGGCTTCTCCGGACCGCCGGTCGGGTTCGCCCGGTGCTGCTCGACGGCAAGGATGCCGCCCGGCTTCAGCGCCTTGTGGAACTCGGCGAAGGTCTCCTGGACGACATTCGGACCCTGCTGCATCCAGCCGTGGATCGAACGCGCGGTCAGGATGAAGTCGAACGTGTTGGCCGGCAAGGTCTTGGAGACGGCGCCCCAGTCGACGATCGCCACCTTGCCGTAGAGGTCGGGCTTGGCCAGGTAGCGGCCTTCGAATTCCGCGCGCGCCTTCCTTGCGCCTTCGGAGAGCTTCGGGTTGGCGAGGTCGGCACCCGTCGCGTAGAACTTGCCGCCGGTCAGCTTCGCGTACGGCGCGAGGAT
>Ga0105090_10002081_pt1 | contig 11059 bp, 7 predicted proteins | sample PPLLak3March2015_FD_79110 | JGI IMG/M metagenome (GOLD analysis project Ga0105090, IMG submission 79110) | Freshwater sediment microbial communities from Prairie Pothole Lake near Jamestown, North Dakota, USA - PPLs Lake P7 Core (1) Depth... | ecosystem: Environmental > Aquatic > Freshwater >... | reverse complement strand
CCCCCTGAAGAGTCGTTCGAGACCAGGACGTTGATAGGTCGGGTGTGGAAGCGCAGTAATGCGTTGAGCTAACCGATACTAATTGCTCGTGAGGCTTGACCCTATAACTTTGACATGATGTCAATGCGGGTTATGCCAGTTGAACGCAATCTGCTGATTTGATTCTATGAATTGGTTGCCACGCCGGATTGGCGGGGCAACAACCAGTCAAGCCTGATGACCATAGCGAGGTGGTCCCACTCCTTCCCATCCCGAACAGGACAGTGAAACGCCTCAGCGCCGATGATAGTGCGGGTTCCCGTGTGAAAGTAGGACATTGTCAGGCTAATAATAAGCAAAGGCCCGGTTCGGAAATGAACCGGGCCTTTTTGCCATTTCTGACCCGACGCAACCTACATGCTGCGCCGATATTGCCCGCCGACTTCGAACAGTGCGTTGGTAATCTGGCCGAGCGAGCAGCAGCGCACTGCATCCACCAGAACCTCGAATACATTGCGGTTGTCGATGACGGCTGCCTGCAAGCGCTTCAGCATGGCCGGCGCCTCGGCCGCGTGGCGTGCATGGAAATCGGCAAGCCGCTTCAGCTGCGACTGCTTTTCCTCTTCTGTCGACCGCGCCAGCTCCATGCTCTGACCCGCCGGTTCAGCGTGCGGATTGCGGAAGGTGTTCACCCCGACGATCGGGTACTCGCCGGTGTGCTTGAGCATCTCGTAGTGCATGCTCTCTTCCTGGATCTTGCCGCGCTGGTAGCCGGTTTCCATTGCGCCAAGCACGCCGCCGCGTTCGGCGATCTTCTCGAACTCGGCCAACACCGCTTCTTCCACCAGTTCGGTCAGCTCGTCGACGATGAACGCTCCCTGGTTCGGGTTCTCGTTCTTCGCCAGGCCCCATTCGCGGTTGATGATCATCTGAATCGCCATCGCTCGGCGCACGCTGTCCTCGGTCGGCGTGGTAATGGCCTCGTCGAAGGCGTTGGTGTGCAGGCTGTTGCAGTTGTCGTAGATCGCGATCAACGCCTGCAGCGTGGTGCGGATGTCGTTGAACTGGATCTCCTGCGCGTGCAGTGAGCGGCCACTTGTTTGCACGTGGTACTTCAGCTTCTGGCTGCGCTCGTTGGCGCCGTAGCGGTCGCGCATCGCCGTGGCCCAGATGCGCCGTGCCACCCGGCCCATCACCGTGTACTCCGGGTCCATGCCGTTGCTGAAGAAGAAGCTCAGGTTCGGCGCGAAGTCGTCGATGTGCATGCTGCGGGCCAGATAGGCCTCGACGAAGGTGAATCCATTGCTCAGCGTGAAGGCCAGCTGACTGATCGGATTGGCCCCGGCCTCAGCGATGTGATAACCCGAGATGCTGACCGAGTAAAAGTTGCGCACCCGGTGGTGCACGAAGTACTCGGCGATGTCACCCATCACCTTCAGGCTGAATTCGGTGGAGAAGATGCAGGTGTTCTGGCCCTGGTCTTCCTTCAAGATGTCGGCCTGAACCGTGCCGCGAACGTTCTCCTTGACCCAGGCGGCGATCTTCCCCGCCTCGTCGTCGGTGGGCTCGCGGGCGTTGTCGGCGCGAAACTTTTCCATCTTCTGGTCGATCGCGGTGTTCATGAACATCGCCAGAATCGTCGGTGCGGGGCCGTTGATGGTCATGCTCACGCTCGTGGCGGGGTGCGTCAGGTCGAATCCCGAATACAGCACCTTCATGTCGTCGAGCGTGGCGATGGACACGCCGGAGTTGCCGACCTTGCCGTAGATGTCCGGGCGCAGGTCGGGGTCGTTGCCGTACAGCGTCACAGAATCGAAGGCCGTGGACAGGCGCTTGGCCGGCATGCCTTCGCTCAACAGCTTGAAGCGCCGGTTGGTGCGGAAGGCATCGCCTTCGCCGGCAAACATGCGTGTCGGATCCTCGTTCTCGCGTTTGAAGGCGAAGGTGCCGGCGGTGTACGGAAAGCTTCCGGGCACGTTGTCCAACAGCAGCCACTTCAGGATCTCGCCATGGCACTCGTAAGCGGGCAGCGCCACCTTGCGGATCTTGTTACCCGACAGCGTGGTATGGGTCAATGCAGTGCGGATCTCCTTGTCTCGGATCTTCACCACGTACTCGTCGCCGGCATAGGCCTTCTGCATATCTGGCCACATCGCCAGCAGCTTGCGTGAGTGGCCATCCAGCTGTGCCTCACGCGCTTGCGCCAGGTCGAGCACCGCCTCCACCGCACGATGGCGTTCAGGCTTGTCGGTCTGCAGCATGGCCGCGCTGGCCTTGAGCTGCTGCAGCTCGCGCGCGAGCCTGGCCTGATCGCGCGCATGGCGCTTGTAGCCGCGCACGGTGTCGGCGATATCGGCCAGGTAGCGCACTCTTGCGCCGGGAACGATCGGCACCTGGTGGGTGCTGTGGCGGGTATTGACGGCGGGAAGCTTGCCCTCGGCCAGCCTCAGGCCCAGCGCGGCCAGCCGAGGCTTCAGCGCCTGGTACAGCGCAGTGACACCGTCGTCGTTGAAGCGGCTGGCCATCGTGCCGAAGACCGGCATGGCCTCGGACGGCTGCTTGAAGGCCTCGCGGTTGCGCTGCACCTGCTTGGCCACGTCGCGCAACGCATCCATCGCACCCTTGCGATCGAACTTGTTGATGGCCACTACTTCGGCGAAGTCAAGCATGTCGATCTTCTCCAGCTGGCTGGCCGCGCCGAACTCCGGCGTCATGACATACACCGGCACATCCACCAGCGGCACGATGGCCGCGTCGCCTTGGCCGATGCCTGAGGTTTCCACGACGATCAGGTCGAAGCCAGCTGCCTTGCAGGCCGCCAGTACGTCGGGCAGGGCCTGGCTAATCTCGCTGCCGTAGTCGCGGGTGGCCAAACTGCGCATGAACACGCGGGCGCCGTCGTCGTCAGCCGTGGCGGCGCGCCACGGGCCTATTGCGTTCATGCGGATGCGGTCACCCAACAGCGCACCGCCGCTCTTGCGCCGGCTTGGGTCGATGCTGATGACGGCGATCTGCAGCCGATCGTCCTGGTCCAGGCGCAGCCGGCGGATCAGTTCGTCGGTCAGGCTGCTCTTGCCGGCGCCGCCGGTGCCGGTGATGCCGACCACCGGGGTCTTGGTCTTCAGGGCCGCTGCTTGCAGCTCGGCCTTCAACGGCTCGCCGATCTGGCCGTTCTCCAGCGCAGTGATCAATTGGGCCAGCCCGCGCCTCGAGGCAGTCCCGCGGATGGCGGCTAGGCTCTTAGGCGCATGCACCGACAGGTCGACATCGCTCATCATCAGCATCTCGCCGATCATGCCGGCCAAGCCCATGCGCTGGCCGTCTTCCGGGCTGTAGATGCGGGCTACGCCGCTGGACTGCAGCTCTTGGATCTCGGCCGGCACGATGACGCCGCCGCCGCCGCCGAAGACCTTGATGTGCACGCCGCCGCGCTGGCGCAGCAGATCGACCATGTACTTGAAGTACTCGACATGGCCGCCCTGGTAGCTGCTGATCGCGATGCCCTGAGCGTCTTCCTGCAAAGCCGCGGTGACGACCTCGTCCACCGAGCGGTTGTGGCCCAGGTGGATGACTTCCGCACCCATGCTCTGCAGGATGCGCCGCATGATGTTGATTGCTGCATCGTGCCCGTCGAACAGCGATGCGGCCGTCACGAAGCGCAGCTTGTGCTTCGGGCGGTACTCGGCGAGGGCCCTGTATTCGGCGGACAGATCGGTCATGGCGGTGGCGGTCGGTGATGGGGGGTGAGCGGCGCAGGTGGCCACGCAGCGGATTGTCGAACTTCGATCATGGCATTGCATGCCGACGCCGAGCTGAACGCACGGCGACGCTGGCTCATGGTTTTCCCGAGTCGATGCCTCGCGAAACGGCTGCGGCTTCTCGCCTGGCCTCGGGGCCTGATAGTCTCTCGCCTCTAGCAATCCCGGCGGATCGCCGACGCGCATGAGCTTCCTCGCCATCGACATTGGCAACACGCGCCTGAAGTGGGCTCAGTATGCGGCACCCCAGCCGGGAGCGGCAATGCTGGCCCAGGGAGCAGTCTTTCTCGAGACCATCGACACCCTGGCCGAGACTGACTGGAAGCGCCTGGCCCCGCCGACCAGCATGCTCGGTTGCGTGGTTGCAGGCGATGCCGTGCGGCGCCGCGTCGAAGAGCAGATGGAGTTGTGGGACACCGCAGCACATTGGGTCGTACCCTCGGATCAGGAGGCTGGCCTGGTGAATGGCTACGATCACCCGAACCGGCTTGGCGCCGACCGCTGGGTGGCCCTGATCGGAGCGCGCGCGCGCCTGCTGGCCTCCGGGCCGCCGCGGCCGGCGCTGGTGGTGATGATCGGCACCGCCGCCACGGTGGATGCGATCGATGCCGAAGGCCGCTTCCTCGGTGGGCTGATCCTGCCTGGCTTCGGCTTGATGCTCAAGGCGCTGGAAATGGGCACCGCCGGCCTGAAGTTCCCGACCGGGGAGGTGGTGGACTTCCCCACCAACACCAGTGACGCATTGATGAGTGGCGGTGCCAACGCCATCGCCGGCGCCATCGAGCGCCAGCATCGCAAGCTGCTCGAGCGCACCGGCCAGCAGCCGGCGCTGTTCATGACCGGCGGCGCCGCGGTGAAGCTGGCGCCGATCACCGACCTGGCCTTCGAGACTGTCGATTCGCTGATCTTCGACGGGCTGCTGCAGATTCAGTCGCGCCGGCTGGCTGCCTGAGGCGCCGCTCTACAGGATGTAGCGCGACAGGTCCTCGTTCTTCGCCAGCTCGGACAGGCGGGCGTTGACCAGTACCTCGTCAATGCGCACCGTCTGGCCCTGACGGTTGGGTGCGTCGAAGCTAATCTCATCGAGCAGCCTCTCCATCACCGTGGCCAGGCGGCGCGCGCCGATGTTCTCGGTGCTCTCGTTCACGTCGAAGGCAATCTGCGCCAGACGGCGCACGCCTTCGGTCGTGATCTCCAGCGTCACGCCTTCGGTCGCCAGCAGCGCCTGATACTGCTTGACCAGACTGGCATGGGTGCTGGTCAGGATGGCCTCGAAATCGGCCACGCTCAGCGAGTCCAGCTCCACACGGATTGGAAAGCGACCCTGCAGTTCGGGAATCAGGTCACTCGGCTTGGCGAGGTGGAAGGCACCCGAGGCGATGAAGAGGATGTGGTCGGTCTTCACCATGCCGTACTTGGTGCTCACCGAGGTGCCTTCGACCAGCGGCAGCAGGTCGCGCTGCACGCCCTGGCGCGACACCTCCGGACCGCCGTGTTCGCTGCGCGAGGCCACCTTGTCGATCTCGTCGATGAAGACAATGCCGTTGTTCTCGGCATTGGCCAGTGCCGCGGTCTTGATCTCGTCGTCGTTCACCAGCTTGCCGGCTTCTTCGTCGACCAGCAGCTTCAGCGCATCGCCGATCTTCAGCTTGCGTGTCTTGCGCTTGCCCGGGCCCAGGTTGGAGAACAGGCCCTTCAACTGTTCGGCCATCTCCTCCATGCCCTGCGGGCCCATGATCTCCAGCGACGGCCGTGCCTCGGCCAGGTCGACCTCGATCTCGCGGTCGGAAAGCAGGCCCTCGCGCAACCGCTTGCGCATCACCTGACGAGCCGTGTTGTCCGGGCTGGGTGCGGCACTGACGCCAAATTCGGCCCGCGGCGGCACCACCAGTATGTCGAGCACACGCTCCTCGGCAGCGTCCTCGGCCTGCGCGCGCTTGCGCTTCATCTGCAACTCGCGCTCCTGCTTGACAGCCACCTCCAGCAGGTCACGGATGATGCTGTCCACGTCCTTGCCGACATAGCCGACTTCGGTGAACTTGGTGGCCTCCACCTTGATGAAGGGCGCATCGGCCAGGCGCGCCAGGCGCCGCGCGATCTCGGTCTTGCCCACACCGGTGGGGCCGATCATCAGGATGTTCTTCGGCGTGATCTCGCCGCGCATCGGCTCGGCCACCTGCTGGCGCCGCCAGCGGTTGCGAAGGGCAATGGCCACGGCACGCTTGGCGTCGTGCTGGCCGACGATGTGGCGGTCGAGCTCGGAGACGATCTCTCGTGGCGTCATCTGGCTCATTCCAGAACCTCGATGACGTGGCTCTGGTTGGTGTAGATGCAGATGTCGCCGGCAATCTCGAGCGACTTCTTCACCATCTCGGCCGGCGCCATCTCGGTGTGTGCCAGCAACGCGCGCGCCGCGGCCTGCGCATAGGCGCCGCCCGAACCGATGGCGATGATCCCGTGCTCGGGTTCGAGCACGTCGCCATTGCCGGTGATGATCAGCGAGGCCTCGCGGTCGGCCACCGCCAGCATCGCTTCCAGCCGGCGCAGCACGCGGTCGGTGCGCCAGTCCTTGGTCAGCTCGATGGCTGCGCGCACCAGGTGGCCCTGATGCTTTTCCAACTTGGACTCGAAGCGCTCGAACAACGTGAAGGCGTCGGCGGTAGCGCCGGCAAAGCCGGCCAGCACCTGATCACGATACAGCTTGCGTACCTTGCGCGCGCTGGACTTGACGACGATGTTGCCGAGGGTCACCTGGCCATCGCCACCCAGGGCCACGGCCTGGCCACGGCGCACGCTGACGATGGTCGTGCCGTGGAACACGGCTGTTTCTGAAGCACGCATGGGCAATGAGCTTGGGTCGCTTTGGCAAAGGACAAGCCGATTGTCGCGCCCCGCACCTGGGCGAGGTCAAGTCAGACCTTGCGAACCTGCACCTTGGCGTGTTCGTTGATGCCCATGGCGCCGAAGAACAGCGCGACCAGGCGATGAGCATCGACGAACTGGACCATCCGGTTCTCGCCACGCTTGACCAGCACCCAGTTGAGCAGGTCACCTGCCGCAATGAAGTCCACGCGGATCAGCCTGGCGCACGACACGTTGACCACCTGCGACTTGCCCAGCTGCGCGTTCAGCCGATCCAGCGTCGCGCTGATGTCGCCGACCAGTTGCCCCGACAGCTCGATGCTTGCCACCTGCGTGCCGCTGATGGTGTCGTCAACCAGTCCGGATTCCATGAACCCGGTCGACACCTGGCTGACCATGGACAGCGGCGGCGTGTGCGTATTCAGGTTGGAGCCGCCAATGCGCACGTTGCAGCGTGTGCGCTCCCACGAAGGCGGTGACACTTCGTAGGTCACGCAGTAGTCGATCGCCGCCTCGTCGAACTGGTCTGCCCGGTTGGCCAGGCGCAGCGCATCCAGGCGTGCCTGCCAGAACGCCGGGTCGGCATCGCGCACGCCGGTCGGCGCGGCATCTTGCAGCGCGGCGAACAGGTTCTCGCCGGACATCCAGCGCATCTCCAACTGCTGCTTGCTCCAGTGCCGGAACAGCGATGACAGTTGCGTCGCCGCTTCGGCATCGATGCTGCGCAGCGCTGCCCAGTCGAAGACCCAGGGCAAGGGCATCTGCAGCGTCTGCGAGCGCAATCGCGCCACCGCATCGATGTCCAGCAGTTCCGGGCAGACCCAGCCGACGTCGCCACTGATTGCGCTGCTGCCGGTGTGATCGGCATGGGCATCGGCCACAGCATCGGACACCAGCTTGGGCAAAGAGAACCACTGGGGCGCCGACCAGCCGAACTGGTGTGCATAGTCGCTGGCGAGTGTCTCAAAGCGCTGCTGCTGGCCCGTCGCACGGTACAGATCGAAGAGCACCAGCCAGGTCTCGGCATGCTGTGCACGTGCACCGCCGGCGCCGGTGAGCAGGGACAACGACTGTTCACACTGGTTGAAGTCGGCGTTGGCGAAGGCGATCACGGCCTCGTCCAGATCTGGATCGTGCACCACTTCGCTGATTTCGACGCCGAATCGGTGTTCGAACTCGCCCGTGTCGCCGGCGGTCGCGAGCGACAGCGGTGCCAGTGGCGGCAAGCCGGGCGCGGCGAAGACAGGCGCCTGGGCATCGACCGGCGCAATGTCCAAGTCCGGCAGCGGCGGCAGCGCCGGGAGTTCCTCGTGCTGCGCGTCTAGAGGCACGCCCGCCGAGGGCGGGGGCAGTCCCGATCGAGCCAACACCGCCGGCTCTGTCGGCGCGTTGAAGAAGCCCGAATTGCGGCGCCCTGACGGGGAAAACGTGCCGCCGACCATCTGCTGCTCGATCTCGTCGATCTTGGCCTTGACGCCGCCTTCGGGGCGGGCGCTGGCGCTTTCGGACTGCCGCGCCTCGGAATCGTCCCCCCGCGACGAACTGCCCAGCGCGGCCAGTTGCTCGGGCGACAGCCCCTCGCGGCGCACCTTGCGCAGCATGTCGAACTCGCGTTTGCGCACGAAGTCGTTGCGCCGCTTGCGCTCGACCATCGCCTTCAGTTCGGACTTCTCAAGGTCGAACTCGCGGGTGTCGTCCTGCTTGGTGCCGAGGTCGGCCCAATCCGTCGCCGGGTTGGCCACGAAGCGGACCACCTTGCGGAAGAAGCTCTCGCCGTCCTTGTTGTCCGCCATCAAAGCGCCCAGTGGGATTTAGCGGGCATGCGCAGCCGTTCAGTCGCCGAACATCTTCTGCTTCATCTCGCGCCGCTGCTGGGCTTCGAGCGAGAGCGTGGCCGTCGGCCGCGCCAGCAGGCGGGCCAGACCGATCGGCTCGCCGGTCTCGTCACAGTAGCCGTAGTCGCCGGATTCGACGCGCGCCAGCGACTGGCCAATCTTCTTCAGCAGCTTGCGCTCGCGGTCGCGTGTGCGCAGCTCGAGCGCATGCTCTTCCTCGATGGTGGCGCGGTCGGCCGGGTCGGGCACGATCGAGGTGTCCTCGCGCAGGTGTTCGGTGGTCTCGCCGGCGTTGGACAGCAGGTCGTCCTTCTGGGCCTGCAGGCGCAGCCGGAAGAATTCGCGCTGCTTCTCGTTCATGTACTCGCTGTCCGGCATGGCCAGCAACTCGGCTTCGGTCAGGTCGCGCGCGGCCTTGGTCTTCCAGGCGTTGGCCAGTTTCGGGTCGGGTTTCGCCAGCGGCTTGAAAACGTCGAGTTCATCATGGCCACGCACCGGCGCGCGCGCCGGGGCAAACCGGTCGGTGAAGCGGTTGGTGATCGGGGCGGGCGCCGGCTCGGGCCTCGCATGGGCCTTGGAGGAGCGCGCGGCGGGCTTGCTGGTGGCCACCGGCGCGGGCTTCGGGCTCGCCTTGGCCGGCGGCGGCGCCACGGCGGGTCCGGCAGGCGCGACCTTGGCGGGGACCTTCTTTGCGGGGGTCGCGGCGCTCTTGGCCAGCGTCTTGTTCAATTGGGGTCTCCTTGCCGGAACTCTCGGGAAAACAGGTTCTTTGAACCCTGCGGCAGCACCATCGGAGCGGCCCGGCCACCGGGTTCGAGCGCGCGGATTGTAGCCATCATGATGCGCCAGCTTCAGGCCCCGCCCGCGCAGGCGCCGCGGAGCCTGCCGGGGCGTCGTGAAATGCTGCTCAGGACACGCATTGCTCCAGGCCCTGCAGCAGGATGTCCCTGGGCAGATCGATGCCGATGAAGACCATCTTGCTGGCCTTCTTTTCGCCGGGCGCCCACTTTGGACCCAGGTCGCTGCCCATCAGCTGGTGCACGCCCTGGAAGATGACCTTGCGGTCGCTGCCCTGCATGTGCAGCACGCCCTTGTAGCGCAGCATCTTCGGGCCGTAGACCTGCACGATCGCACCGAGAAAGTCCTCCAGCTTGGCCGGGTTCAGAGGCCGGTCTGCATGGAACACGAAGGACTTGACGTCGTCGTCGTGGTGATGGTGGTGCGGGTGGTCGCAATGCTCGCCATGTTCGTGGTCATGGTCGTGATCGTGCGTCTCGTGCCCGCCGTCGGCCTTCAGGAACTCCGGATCGATGTCCAGCTTGGCGTTCAGGTTGAAGCCGCGCAGGTCGAAGACTTCAGCGATCGGCACCTCGCCGAAGTGCACCTGCCGCTGCGGGGCGCGCGGGTTCATGTGCTTCAGGCGGTGAACCAGGGCCTCGACCTCGTCCTTGGCCACCAGGTCGGACTTGCTGATGAAGATCTGGTCGGCAAAACCCACCTGGCGGCGGGCTTCCTGGCGCAGGTCGAGCTGGCTGTCGCCGTGCTTGGCATCCACCAGCGTCAGGATCGAGTCGAGCAGGTAGCTTTCCGCGATCTCGTCGTCCATGAAGAAAGTCTGCGCCACCGGGCCGGGGTCGGCCAACCCGGTGGTTTCGATGACGACGCGGTCGAAATCGAGTTCACCCTTGCGCTTCTTCTCTGCCAGTTCGGACAGTGTGGTGCGCAGGTCCTCGCGGATCGAGCAGCACACGCAGCCGTTGTTCAACTGGATGATCTCCTCGCGGCTGTCCTGCACCAGGATGTCGTTGTCGATGTTCTCCGAGCCGAATTCGTTCTCGATGACGGCGATCTTCTGGCCGTGCGACTCGCTGAGCACGCGCTTGAGCAAGGTGGTCTTGCCGGCGCCGAGAAAGCCGGTGAGGATGGTCGCGGGAATCAGGCCTTGTGACATGAGCGTGCCTTGCTACGGTGGTGGTTCATGAGAGTAACGAAATGAGATGCGGCCATTGTGTCCAAGTTCAAGGGCCGGTGCTGCGTGCGCTTAGGCCGCCGGCCACTGCGGTATTCTTCGCGTAGCGCCACTTTGCTGCTCCCAAGTTGTCAGACCCCCAGCCCGCGCGGCACCTGCGTCCCACCGAGGACAAGCGCTCCCTGTTTCACCGACTGATCGAGTTCATCTCGCCGGGCCCCGATTCGCGGGCGGAGTTGATCGCCACGCTGGCCGATGCCGAGCAGCGCGAGTTGATCGAGCCCGAATCCCGGCAGATGCTCGAGGGCGTGCTGCGCATGGCCGACATGACTGCCGGCGACGTGATGGTGGCGGCACCGCGCATGGACCTGCTGGACATCGACGCACCGTACGAGGAGTTGCTGGGCGTGGTCATCGAGACCGGGCACTCACGCTTTCCGGTGTACGACGGCCGGCGCGACAACATCATCGGCATCTTGATGGCCAAGGACCTGCTGAAGCTGCAGCGAGCGCCCGAGCTGAACCTGCGCACGCTGCTGCGTCCGGCGGTGTTCGTGCCCGAGTCCAAACGCCTGAACGAGCTGCTGCGCGATTTCCGCTCCAACCGCAACCACCTGGCCATCGTCATCGACGAATTCGGCCAGACGGCCGGGCTG
>Ga0105090_10002079_pt1 | contig 11064 bp, 5 predicted proteins | sample PPLLak3March2015_FD_79110 | JGI IMG/M metagenome (GOLD analysis project Ga0105090, IMG submission 79110) | Freshwater sediment microbial communities from Prairie Pothole Lake near Jamestown, North Dakota, USA - PPLs Lake P7 Core (1) Depth... | ecosystem: Environmental > Aquatic > Freshwater >... | reverse complement strand
CGATCGCGACGGCCGGTTCTACTTCCTGGAGATGAACACGCGCCTCCAGGTGGAGCATCCGATCACGGAGCTGGTGTCCGGCGTGGACCTGGTCCACTGGCAGTTGAAGATCGCGCAAGGCGAACGCCTGACACTGTCCCCGGCGGAGACGCTGACGCCGCGGGGCCACGCGATCGAATGCCGCATCTACGCTGAGGATCCCGACAGCGGCTTCATGCCGTCGCCGGGTCGGATGCTCGGCCGGCGGGTGCCCGGAGGCCCCGGTATCCGGCGCGACGATGGTGGAGCGACGCCGGGTCTGGACGTCCCGATTTTCTACGATCCGCTGATCGCGAAGCTCTCGGCGTGGGGCGCGGACCGCGACGAAGCGACCCGCCGAATGGCCCGCGCCCTCGGCGAGTACCAGGTCCGCGGTATCAAAACCAGCATCCCGTTCTTCAGGTGGCTGCTCGCCGAAGAGGACTTCCGCCACGGCCGGTTCGACACGACGTACCTCGACCGCGAGCTCGCGAGGCGCGCTGGCGAGCCGTTCGTCACCGTCACGGCCGAGGCCGAGCACGTGGCGCTGCTCGCCGCCGCGGTTCACGCCTACGAAGGTTCGACACCGGGCGGCGCCGCGGGCGCCGCGGGGCGGGGGCCGACTCGCGGGTGGGCCCTGAAGGGCCGCTTCGAGGGGCTGCGGTGAATTTCGACATCGAGGTCAACGGGCGCCTGCACGCGGTCAAGGTCGAGCGCGTGGGATCCCGTTTCCGGATCGAGTCGGGCAGCCGCGTCGATGTCGTTGACGTCGCGCGGGTCGATCCCACGACGATGTCGATGATTCTCGAGGGCGATCGCGACACCAGCCACGAAGTGAGCCTCCTCGCCGGCCGCGAGCCGGGAGCCCTCGAGGTGCACCTGCGCGCGGGCGTCGTGCACGCCCGCATCGCCTCCGCCGGCGAGCGCGGCCGCCGGTCGGCAGGCGCCGGGCTCGGCGCGCCGGGCGGGGCGCAGCGGGTGACGGCGCCGATGCCCGGCAAGATCGTGAAGGTCCTGATCAGGCCCGGAGACGAAGTCGCGGCCCGGCAGGGGCTCGTCGTCATCGAGGCGATGAAGATGGAGAACGAGCTGCGGGCGACGCGCCCCGGGCACGTGAAGGACGTGCACGTCGCCGAAGGCGACCTCGTCGACGCCGGGCGACTGCTGGCGGTGATCGAGTGAAGCTGTCCTCCCTGCGCCGGCGCTGGCCCGAGGTGGCCCTCATCGCGATCCTCGTGATCGCGGCGGCCTTCACCGGCCTGGCGTGGCGGTCCGTCGCGATCGCGTTGATCGGCGGCGTGGCCGTTTTCGCCGTTCGCCGGCGGGTCGGCGATCTCTTCCGCGGCGCCGGCATCACCGCCGGCATCCTGCTCGTCACCCTCGTCGTCACCTTCACCATCGACCTCGGGTACGTGTTCGGCGGCGCCATCAAGCGCTACGCCGAAGCCGAGGGGTCGAAGTTCCTCGGGCGCCCGCTGCACCTGGGCCGGCTCGGCATCCAGATCGCTCGCGGTCGCTTCGTGGTCGAGGACGTGCGGATCGAAGGGCTCAGGAAGGGTGACGCGCCGTTCTTCACCGCGAAGACGATCAAGGCGGATTTCCCCTGGTGGCAGGTCTTCAGCACCCGGGAGTTCCTCATCCGTTCGGTCGAGATGACCGACTGGACGATGCAAATCGAGAAGTTCCGCCAGGGCAACAGCATGCCCAACCTGAAGCGCAGGACGAAGACGCCGCCGGGACCGAAGCGCTTCACGACGACGCTGCGGCACCTGCACGCGTACCGGGGGCAGTTCACCTTCGTCGACCACGGCACGTGGACGACCGTGGCGCGCAATCTCGACATTTCCGTGCGGCGCGGCACCGCCGAGTACGTCGGGACCGCGACGATCACCGACGGCAGGGTCCGGATCAGGGACTACGAGCCGATGCGGGCCGACATGCGCGTGAAGTTCACCGTCGACGGCAGCCTCCTGCGGCTTCCCGAAATCGACCTGTACACCGACGGCGCCCACTCGCGGGTGACGGGCGAAGTGGACTTCGGGCGTCCGTGGCCGCAGATGATCTACCACGTCGACTCGCAGGTGGACCTCTGGCGGATGCGCGAGATCTTCTTCGCGAACGAGTCGTGGCAGAGCCACGGCGAGGCACGCTTCAAGGGCGACTTCCACCTGTTCCCCGGCGGCCACGAGCTGAAGGGCGACTTCACGAGCGGCATCGCCTACGTGAACGCGTTCGCGTTTCCGGACCTGCGCGGCTCGCTCGTCTGGGAGCCGCACCGCTTCGAGGTGACGAAGGCGACAGCCCGGTTCTACGACGGCGCGGCGTCGTTCCGGTACCGGATCGCGCCGATCTCCGCCCCGACGCCGGCGGTCGCGCGGTTCGACCTGGCGTACCGCGGCGTCGATCTCGCGCTGCTCTCCGACGCGATCGGGATGCGCGGCCTGCGGCTGCTCGGCACGGCCACCGGCGACAACGTCCTCGAGTGGCCGCTGGGCGCGTTCTCACAGCGCCGGGGCAGCGGCCGCATGGGCATCGTGCCGCCGGAAGGCCGGTCGCTGCTGCCGCGCGAGACCGCTCCCGAAGAGGCGGCGATTCACGCGCTGGCGCCGGAGTACGGCCCCGAACGGAACCTGAGCCTCTTCCCGGCGCCGACCGCCGTCGGCGGCGAGTTCGTCTACCGCCTCTCTCCCGAGTGGCTGGACGTCGACCCGAGCCACCTGGCCACCGAACGCACCTACGTCGAGTTCCACGGCCGCACGGCGTTCGGCGACCGATCCGAGTTCCCGTTCTACGCGCGCAGCGCCGACTGGCAGGAGAGCGACCGCCTGATGGCGGGGATCCTCACAGCCTTCGGATTGAAGACCGGCGTGATCAACGTCGGGGGGCACGGCGAGTTTCGCGGGACGATGACCAAGTCGTTCAGGAGCCCGCTCATCCAGGGGGAGTTCCTCGGTCACGATATGCGCGCCTGGAACGTGGTGTGGGGGCGCGCGGCCGGCCGCCTGTCGATCGAGAACAGCTACGTCGACATCACGAAGGCGAGGGTGACGAACGGACCGTCGTCGATCGAGGTGGACGGCCGGTTTTCGCTCGGCTACCCGCGGCGGGACGGCGGAGAAGAGATCAACGCCCGGATCGTGCTCAACGACCGCCCGATGCGCGACCTCAGGCATGCGTTCGAGCTGGACGACTGGCCGCTCGAGGGCCGCGTGTCGGGCGAGTTCAGGCTGGCCGACCGGTACACGAGGCCCGTTGGCTACGGCCGGCTGTCGATTGTGGACGCCACCGCATGGGGCGAGCCCGTCGACCGCGCGTCCTCGCCCATGCGGTTCGACGGCAAGGGCGTCCGACTCGACGCGGTGGAGATCCTGAAGGGGGGAGGCACGATTACCGGCGCGGCGTACGTGGGGTGGAACGGTGCCTACTCGTTCGACGTCGTCGGCGAGCGGATCCCGCTCGAGAAGGTCGGCTCTTTGAGGTCCGGGACCGTCGAGTGGACGGGCCAGCTGCACTTCACCGCCGGAGGCGCGTCCACGTTCGCGAGCCCGCGCTACGATGTCCAGATGGGCGCCGAGGAGGTCTCTGTCGGCGGGGAAGCGATCGGCACGGTCGCGATGCGCTTCGGCGTCAAGGGTCGCCTCATCACGATCGACCAGCTTGAAGCGGCCGGCCCCGGCGTGTCCGGGGCAGGCCAGATCGAGATGTCCGACACGATGGAATCGGACTTCAGCCTCCGGTTCAACAGGACGCTGCTCGATCCCTACGTGCGGCTCTTCGAGCCGCGCCTCTCGCCGTACACGCGCGCGGCTGCCAGCGGATCCGTCCGCGTCATCGGCCAGCTGGCGAATTGGGACCGGCTGTCGGCCACCGCGACGATCGACGCGCTCGACGTCAGCCTGTTCGACTACGAGATTTCGAACGACGGTCCGATCCGCCTCGCGTTCGAGAACAACCGGTTGACGGCGCAGCAGCTGAAGCTGACGGGCAAGGACACGCGGCTCGAGGTGACCGGCTCGGTCGGCGTGAAGGAGGATCGGGTCTCGGTAGCGGTGTCGGGGGACGCGAACCTGGGTATCCTGCAGGGCTTCTTCCGCGACGTGCGCAGCTCGGGCCAGGCCGTGCTGAGCGGCGCGATCAACGGGTCGCTGCGCAAACCGGAATTCTCAGGCGAGGCGCGGATCACGGACGGACGAATCCGTCACATGTCGCTGCCGCAGTCGCTGCAGGGGATCAACGGGCGCGTGAGGTTCGCGGGAGACGGGATCACGTTCGAGGACCTCACCGCGCAACTTGCCGGCGGCACGGTGCGGGTCGGCGGCCGCGTGGGGATGGACGGCTACACGATCGGGCAACTCGGTGTATCGGTGGCCGGCGAGCAGATGGAGATCCGGTACCCCGAGGGTTTCCGCACCCGGCTGGACGCGCAGCTCGATCTGGTGGGGACCATGGCGGCGCCGGCGGTGCGCGGCACGGTCATCGTGAAGGACGCGCTCTACAACAAGCGGCTCGAACTCATTCCCGGATTGACGGACCTGATCGGCGGAAAGGAGGCGGCTGCGGGCGCGGCGCCAGCGGCCGCCAGCCTCCCCGTTCGCTTCGACATCAAGGTGCAGGCCCCCAGATCGCTGCGCATCGAGAACAACGCTGCGCGCCTGGCGGCGAGCGCCGACCTGGTGCTGCGAGGCACCTACGATCGTCCGCTCCTCGACGGGCGGATCCAGATAGATCGAGGCGAGGTCATCGTCGAAGGCAAGCGCTACATCGTCCAGCGGTGCATCGTCGACTTCATTAACCCGACGAAGATCGAACCGTCGCTCGATCTCGAGGCGGAGACCCTGGTCCGGGTGCCCGGCCAGACCTATGTGGTGAAGATCCAGGTCGCCGGGACATTCGCCCGGCTTGAGAAGCCGCAGCTCACCTCCGACCCGCCGCTGTCGGAGATCGAGATCCTCTCGCTGCTGTTCGGCGGCGATTCGGCGAACCCGGACGCCCGCGACGCCGAATTGCGCACGTTGCAGCGAGACGCGACCCAGCGCGACCTGGCGACGTCCAGGCTGCAGCAGGCGGCGCTCGGCGTGCTGTCGGCGCCGCTCACGCGCGCCGTCGAGCAGGCGTTCGCCCTCGACGCGGTCCAGATCACGCCGAATCTGGGGTTCGATCCGAACCAGCGCCTGAACACGGCAGCGCGGCTGACCGTCGGCAAGCGGATCTCGGAGAAGGTGTTTCTGACCTTCTCGCGCAGCTTGAACACGGCGGGCGGAGGCACGCAGGTGATCCTGGTCGAGTACAACCAGAGCGCCCGCCTGTCCTGGATCGTCTCGCGGAACGAGGACGGCACCTACGCGCTCGATGTCCGCGTGAGGCACGTGTTCTGATGAGGCCGCGGGCCGTCCTCGCCGCCTTTCTCGTCCTCCTCGCGGTGCGGTCGGGCGCAGCGCAGCTCCCGGACGCCCAGCCTTCGTGGGAGCAGTGCCTCGGCAGGCCGGTCGCTGTGATCCGCCTGGTGATCGACGGCCGAGAGGTCACGGACCCCGAGGTCTCGCGCGCGCTCGAGACCGCGGTGGGCCGCCCGCTGACCACCGAGGACGTCCGCCAGAGCCTCCTGCGCCTCATGGCGATCGCGAGGTTCGACGACGTGGCCGTGGAAGCGGAGATGGGGACGGTGGGTGTCGTCCTCACCTACGTGCTGGAGCCGACGCATCCGATCAGGGTCATCCGATTCCGAGGCGACCTCGGCCTGCCCGAAAAGCAGCTGCGGAGCGCAGTGACGGAGCGCTTCTCCGCGTCGCCGCCGCTGTCGCGCCTCAGGGAGATCGCGGACCTGCTCGAGGCGATCCAACGCGATCACGGGTTCCGGAAGGCGACGGTGCGTCCCGTGACCGAGGTGTCCCACAACCCCGACCAGACCACGCTGACCTTCGAGGTGGCCGCGGGCCCGCAGACGCGCGTCCTCAGCGCCGAGATCTCCGGCGCGCCCGACGGCAACGCGGAACTCGTCCGGTCGAAGCTGCGCCTCCAGCCCGGCGCGCCATTCGATCGCCTGGCGATCGACGCGGCGGTCGCGCGGTATCTGGCCGAACTGCGTGCAGCCAGCTTCCTGGAGGCCAGAGTCGAGATCGATCCGAAGTACTCCGAGAGCCAGGAGCAGGTCGACGTGACCGTGCGAGTGACGCGCGGGCCGCGGGTCGCCGTCGTGTTCCGGGGCGACCCGTTGCCCGAGAAGCGCCGAGCCGCCATCGTCGCGCAGCTGCAGGAAGCGGCACTCGATCAGGATGCGCTCGAGAACGGTGAGCGGAGCATCGTGGACGATCTGCGCGGCCGCGGCCACCGCGACGCCGTGGCGACCGTGAGCCGCGAGACCCCGCTCGAGGGCTGGCTGCAGATCGTCTTCACCGTGGCGCAGGGCCCCCAGTATCGCGTCGGTGCCGTGGAGGTCAGCGGGTGCGAGCAGTTGCCTCGGGGCAGCATCCAGCCCGCGCTCCGTGTCGCGCCCGGCCAGCCGTTCGTCGAAGCGCGGATGATCGCGGACGCCGACGCGGTTCGCGCGCTGTACAGGAGGCAGGGGTTCCGGGCGGCGGACGTGACGGCGAGCGAAGGGCCGGCGGGCGGCGATCCCACGCAACTTCTCGTGAAGCTCGCCGTCACCGAGGGGCCGAGGACTCTCGTCGGGGACGTCGTGTTCGAGCGGGTGTCGGCGATTCCTGTCGCGACGTTGCAGGCGGCGGTGCGCACTCGGACCGATGCCCCGTACTTCCAGCCGGCCATCGACGCCGATCGTGACGCTGTCGAATACCAGTACCAGCTGCTGGGCTACCAGCAGGCGACCGTCACGATCCCTGCGGAGTTCAGCGGCGACGGCACCCGATTCACCCTGCGATTCCTCGTGAACGAGGGTCCGCAGAGCCTCATCGACCACCTCCTGATTGCCGGGAACGAGCGGACGAAGGTCGAGACGATCGAACGCGAGGCCGGCCTCAAGCCCGGCATGCCGCTCTCGTTCGTCGCGCTGGCCGAGGCCCAGCGTCGGCTGGGTGCGCTGGGACTGTTCCGGAGGATCCAGGTGTCGCCGCTGACGCGGGGCCAGGGCCACCGTCACGACGTGCTGATCATTGTCGAAGAGGCCCCAGTCTATACGATCGGGTACGGCGGTGGCGTGGAAGGCGCCTACGTCCTGAAGACCAATGCGGCGACCGACCTGCCGGAGCAGCGGTTCGAAATCGCCCCGCGCGGGTTCTTCGAGATCGGTCGTCGAAACCTGTGGGGCAAGAACCGCTCGCTGAACCTGTTCGTGCGGGGCGCCCTCCGGTCGGCCGAGACGTTCAACACCGACCAGGCGCCCCCCGACTCGACGACGGAGGAGTCGACCGCCGGCATCAACGAGTACCGCATCCTCGTCGCGTACCGCGAGCCGTTGTTCATGGGCCTGCCGTTCGACTTCACCGCCACCGTCAACGTTGACCAGGCCATCCGGTCGACCTTCGACTTCAACCGCAGGCAGGTGTTCGTGGAGGGCAGCCACCGCTTCGGCTCGTCGGTGGCGGTGGCCGGGCGTTACTCGCTCAGTGAGAACCGGATTTTCAACGCGCGAATCGATCCGGAGAGTGCGCTGGACGTCGACAAGCTGTTTCCGCAGGTCCGCCTGTCGGCCTTCTCCGGGTCGATCGCCCGAAGCTCGCGCGACGACGCGTTCGATCCGACGCGGGGCACGCTCCTCTCGGTCGACGCGACGCTCGCCGCGCAGGCCATCGGATCGGAAGTGGGATTCGCGAAGATCTTCTCCCAGGCCTTCGTCTACAAGCAGGTGCCGAAATCCGGCGGCGCGGTGGTGGCCCTGGGCGCCAGGCTGGGCCTGGCCAACGGCTTCCGACAGGCGGTCGAGGAGCCGGATGGTTCGGTGACCGTGATCGACCAGGAAATCCCGGCCGCCGAGCGGTTCTTCTCGGGCGGCGACACGTCTGTGCGCGGCTTCGCGCTCGACCAGCTCGGTTCGGCCAGTGTGCTGGACCAGAACGGCGTTTCCAACGGCGGAAACGGACTGGTCGTCTTCAACGCCGAGCTGCGCGTGCCGATCTGGAAGGCGAAGTCGCTCGGCGGCGTCGTGTTCGTCGATACGGGCAACGTGTTCGCGACGACGGGTGACATCGACTTCGGGCAGTTGAGAACCGCAGTCGGCTTCGGAGCGCGGTGGAAGTCGCCCGTCGGCCCGCTGCGTCTGGACTTCGCCTGGAAGCTCAAGCCGATCACGTTCGACAACGGCACGCGCGAGAAGGGCTTCGCGTGGTACATCACGATTGGGCAGGCGTTCTAGGGGAGAATCCAGATCCAGAAGACAGAAGACAGAAGACAGAAGACAGAAGACAGAAGACAGAAGACAGAATGAAGAGCCACCTCTCGGCACTCGTCGTGCTGGCGCTCGTCGGTGTCACCCCCCCGCTCCGCGCCGAATTCGTCGACCGCGTGATGGCGGTGGTCGGGACGACCGTGGTGACGCTGTCGGACGTGCGTGCCGCCGAGACTTTCGGCCTGACGTCAGGCGTACCGCCGGCCGAGGTGCTGGCCGCCTTGATCGATCGGGAGCTGATGCTGGGCGAGGTGGACCGTTACGCGGCGCCCAACCCCGAATCCGCGGTTCTCGACCGGCGCCTCGCGCAGATCCAGGCGCGATTCTCGAGTCGGGCGCTGTACGAGCAGGCCCTGGCGCGGACCGCGATGACCGAGGCGCGGCTGCGGGCCGTCGTCAGCCAGACGCTGCGGATCGAGACCTATCTGGAACAGCGGTTCGGGTCCGCGGCGCAGCCGGCGCCCGACGAGGTCTTGCGCTACTACCGGGAACATCCGGCCGAATTCACGCAGGCGGGACGGCTCGTGCCGTTCGACGAAGTCCAGGCGGCGATCCAGCAGAAGCTCGCTGCCGATCGCCGGAGCGAACTCGTCGCCGAGTGGCTGGACCGACTCCGGCGCCGGGGCTCCGTGAGGATCGTCCGGCCCGTGAAGTGAGCGGGCGGTTTCCCAGACAGGCTACTTCGCGACGCTGAAGACCCTGACGTCCGGCCCCGGGTGGTCCCTGGACCCATCGACGGAGAAGACGGGTGTGAGGCGCTCGAACAGGTCCTGGTACGCCCGGTGCTGCTCCTGGAATCGATCCGGCGCCGATAAGAAGGGGCCGTAGACCGCCGACGTGGCGACCACGTAGTCGGCCCTCCCGCCGAGATAGAAGTCGAGCCCCTTCTCGGTCAGCGACGTCAGGTACTCCACCCGATAGTGCAACCCCGGAAGAAAATGCAACGAGGGCAGTTCGTGGACGATGCGGGTACCCGGCCGCGCGCGTGCCGAGATCCATTCCCGCGCCAGCCCCACCGTTGTCGGGCGGCTCATCTCCCGATCCCACGAGATGGAGGTGAGCGCTGGCTTGGCGAGCACGGCCACGTTGAGCGCAACGACGAGCGTCGCAACCGCCATCCGCGGCAGCGCGACGCGGCGCAGCCCGCTGGCGCAGGACACCACCGCCGTGGCGACCAGCAGGCAGACGAACGGGACGATCGGCATCAGGTACCGGGCGAAGATGAGCGTCCGGTCGATGATCATCAACCAGAACACCGGCATCACCAGCAGCACGAGCGCGGATCCCACCCGGGCCGGCCCACGGACCACACGTACCGCGAAGAGGATCAACCCGACACCCCCGAGGGCGAATCCCGGCCAACCGAGGGCGATTCGAAGATGCTTCAGATACACGATCCAGCCCGGCTCGGCGCTCGGCGGCCGCTTGGGCACCGCCGCCGCGAGGGTGCCGAAACCGTTGAGGAATCCGGGCAGGTCGAGAACCGTGTACGGTGCGACCAACAGGAACGCACCGAAGAAGGCCGCCGAGGCGGCGATCGCGCGCCGGACGCGGACGTCGAACGGCGCGGCCGCCATGGCGGCCGCCGCGAGCGGCAGCAGAATCGCCACCCAGGCCGTGTACTTGGTGCCTGTCGCCAGTCCAGCCGCGGCACCCGCCCACGCGAAGGCCGAACCAGTTCCGCGCTCATGGGCCCGCAGCGACAGGACGAAGGCCAGCGCCACGAAGAACGCCGTCGGGACGTCGGTCAGGACGAAGTGGGACTCCCGCACGTGCACCGGCAGGACGGCGAGCAGGCCGGCTGCGAGCAGGGCGTGAGGCGTGCCCCAACGCCTGCCCGCGAGGTAGACCAGATACACGGTGGCGGTGCCGAAGACGGCCGTGAGGGCCCGGCCCCAGAGGTAGAAGTCGTGGTCGCCCACGTGCGAGAGCGACCACCAGGCTCCAGACGATGCCCCGGCCAGGAATTTCACGACGATCACGCCGGCCTGCAGGTACAGATAGAAGCCCGGGTAGTCGAAGAAGTGCGGGTTGAAATCGCCGCTCCTCACCATCGCGAGCGACCGGATCATGATCTGTGGTTCGTCGACGCCGAGCGACGAGGGGATGCCGCCCGACAATCCCCAGAAACGCAACACGGCCGCGACGGCCACGATGAGGCCGATCGCCGTCGCTCGCCTGCGCGCATTGCCGCGTTCGCGATGCTCCTGATCGATCATACGAGCCCTCGTCTCCGCGGGCGGGCGCCGTCAAGCGCCCTGGCCGGGCGCCTCATTCTATCTCGTGCGGGTCGATTCCAGACGTCCGCGTCGGACCGACCAGCAGCCGGTAGAGCGCGATCGTCCGCTCTGCCACGGCGTCCCAGGAGAACTCGCGCTCGACCAGCGCGCGTCCCGCATCGCCCATCGCCATCAGGCTGCCGCGCCGCGACATCGCTTCGCGCAGCGCCCCGGCGAGCGCGGCGGCATCTCCTGGAGGCACGAGCCAGCCCGTGCTGCCCGGAATCACCTTGTCGGGAAGTCCTCCCGCCGTCGTGGCGATGACGGCCCGCCGGTGGGCCATCGCTTCGAGCGTCACCAGGGAACTGCCCTCGTATAGCGTGGGGTGCACGAACACGTCCGCTGCGCCGTACAGGCCGTGCAGCGTGCCGTCGTCCACGCGGCCCGCCAGCGTCACGTGGGCGCCGATGCCGGCCTCGGCGATCG
>Ga0105090_10002078_pt1 | contig 11064 bp, 10 predicted proteins | sample PPLLak3March2015_FD_79110 | JGI IMG/M metagenome (GOLD analysis project Ga0105090, IMG submission 79110) | Freshwater sediment microbial communities from Prairie Pothole Lake near Jamestown, North Dakota, USA - PPLs Lake P7 Core (1) Depth... | ecosystem: Environmental > Aquatic > Freshwater >... | reverse complement strand
TCTGTTGGCCTTCGAACACCATGTGCGCGAAGCGATGGTCATCGTAACGACAACTCAAGACCTGGAACCCTCGACACGGACTCTTGTTGTTCGTCAGGTTCACGTCCGTGCCGGGAGTGACCACCAGCACTCGCGGCTCGAATCGCACGCCCACTTTGGCGAACGTCGGCGGCTCGAGCGGCCGCGTCGGCACGCGTTGCCGCGGATCCTGCGCGCGAAGCAGAATCACACAATTCGCGAGCCCCTGCTCCTTGGCCACCAGGAACACTTCTTCCTGGTACTGGGCGACGCCCATCGTCGCCTGCATTTCGGCGTCCAGCTTTACGACCCGAGCCACGGGCGCCTTTCCTTCGAGTCGCACGACGCAACGTATCGACCCCGATGGTTCGCCCTCGCTGCATGCAGCCTGAGTGTATATGCCGATGATGAAGACCAGCGCCAATGCCCCTAACATACCCACCGCGCGCCTTGGGCGGGTTGCCTGCAGACCATTACGCGGGCCCATCGCTCACCTCACAGTACACATTGTGGATCCTCCGAGCCATTTCCGCGGACCTCATCCATCGTCCCACCGGGGTTTCGGGCTGGCACGCTTACAGAGAAGATCCAGCGCCGACGCGATCTCTGGAACGTGTGTGTTAGCATCTAGCTCCGTGCGGGTTCAAGTCCCGCCTCGGCGACTAACCCAAAACGGCCTGTTTTCCCGAGGAAACCGGCCGCCTTCGCGCGCCTTTCCGCCGTACGCGCCATTCTCTTTGCCAAAACGCCGGCGGCGAACTGGAAGGTGTCTTGGCACCAGGATCTGACTATCGCCGTCCGCCGACGTCTCGCCGTGCCTGGCTTGGGGCGTGGTCCGTGAAGGAAGGCATCCACCACGTCCAGCCTCCCGCCGAGGTTCTGGAAGCCATGTTGACGGTTCGACTGCATCTCGATTCATGCGGTCCCGAGAACGGGCCGATCCGGATGCTTCCCGGCAATCAGTCGCAAGTCCAGGTCCGATGGTTTGCGGATTATGCCGCCCGAATAGTGTCGCAGAGTCGAACAGGACGAACGGCCGCAAATGATTGACCAGTCGATTCTTCGGCCGTACATTCACGGGCGTTTCGACTGCGTGTTATCCCGCCAGAGTCGCCATCGTAACTAATTACGACGGCGTTTCCCCGGCGGCAGAATTACATAGCTCTGCCTAACCACTTTGACTGCGAACATCCCATTGGACAATCCCTATTCGTCGCCGCAAACTACGTCCGGCGAAACGAACCGCCGACAAACACGGCGCCTGTCGATATTCGTAATGTGTATGTCTGCGGGGGGGCTCGCTGCGATACTGGTCTATGTAGGGGATGCGTTTCGCTGGCCGCACTTCAATCGCCGCGCGGGCTATTTTGGCGCGGATTTCATCAGTGACGTCCTTTATGCAATCAATGATCCGTATGCGATTCACATTGTCGCATTCCTCTGGTTTTCTTATGCCGCTAGTTTCGTCTTCGTCCTCTTGTTTTTTTCACGAAGGTTGTACCGAAAACGTTGACCCGGGTAGCCACATACTGTGCCCTGCATCTGCATCGCAGTGCTTCCATGTGCATTTGCTCGAAGTGCGGACGAAGTGGGCGATTGAGAGGCTCATGCGCCATGATTGGCACGAATGCGTTAAACTTTCGCGGCACGGATGCCGCGAGATGGGCTGATAGGACGTCGCACTCCTGTGCAACGATTGAGGAACAGCTTTTCGCGACCTCACTCGCGGCTTCGGAGCGACAAGGCGGATTTCCTTACGAGAAGTGACAGTGATACCTGACCAGAAACTTCCGCCGCGTCGTCGGAAAGTCATTCGGCGCCTCGCTGCGGCGATCGTGTCGCGCGGCTCGCCCCGTTTGGCGATGTTTGGATTTGTCACGGTCGCCACGTTGGCGGGGTTTTTGGCGTCCGTGTTGTTGCGATGGGGCGGGGTTCAGGACATGGCGATTCGCTATCCGCTGGCGGTTGCCGGAGCGTACTCGGCGTTTCTCGGCGCTCTCTCGCTATTCGTCGCCGCCCACCGAAGTCGGTTGCGGCGCCACGCCGTGAATCACGAGCGGGTCTCGCTTGGCGACCACGTCGTCGATGCCTTGGACCCTCCGCTGCTGGTGTCGGGCGGCGCTGAGACGCCCGCGCGCCTGGCCGAGGCGCCGCTTGAAACGACATCGTCACAGGGATCAAAGGGCTCGGGCATCCTGAGTCTTGGCGACGGCGACGGCGACGCTCTCGTACTGATCGTGGTCGGCCTGATCCTGCTGGCGATCGTCACGGCCGCGTACGCCAGCGTGCTCGTCGTGATCGAAGCGCCGATTCTGCTGGCCGAAGTGCTCGCCGACGGCGTGCTGCTGGCGGGTCTGTCACGGCGATTTAGGCACTGCGAAGTGGAACACTGGACGAGTGGCGTGGTGCAACGCACGTGGAAATCCGCCCTGATCGTCGCCCTGGTCTTCGCCATCGTCGGCTTCGCCCTGCAACTGCTCGTCCCAGCCTCGACCACCATGTCCGAAGCCTTGTGGACCGCGCTGCAGCGACGCGGGAGCGGGTAGGCATCCAAGAACGGCTTGTCGCTTTCGTGCTGATCCCCGAACCGTGTCGCGTGATATATATAATTCCAAAGAAGTGGCGGCATCGTCGCTCGATTCCCTCGATGTCGAGCGTGATTCGTGCGAATGGACGGTGTCGCTCGCCGATATCTTTTCCTGATGTGAGCGAGCGTTATGACCACGGAGATTCCGAACGACCTTGTTTCTTTCGTGCAGAGATTGGTTGCCGAGCGGCGGTTTCTCAACGAAGGAGACGTCCTGGCGGAAGGGTTGCGATTGCTGCAGGCCAGCGAAACGCTTCGCCTTGAGGTCCGAACGGGATTCGAGCAACTCGATGCTGGCACAGGTGCTCCTGCGGAACAAGTTTTTTCCCGCGCCGAACAAAGAATCCAGCAGATCGAGCGCGGAGAGAAGTGATGCCGCAAGTCCGATTTGCGCCACGGGCGGAAGAAGACGTGATTGAGATTATCGAGTACATGGCTCAAGACAAACCGGCAGCCGCGCGACGTTAGTTGCAAAATATCCGCGCATCCTGTGAACGCCTTGCCACCCATCCCGAAGCCGGGGAATTGCGTCCGGGATTCGGCGTCCCCGGCTGCCGCTCATTCACCGTAGGGAACTACGTCGTCTTTTTTCGAGCGGCCGACGACGGTATTGAGGTCGTAAGAATCGTTCACGGAAGTCGCGACATGCGGAATTTATGATGGCGGAGGCCCAGTCCCTAGAAGTCAGTCATCGACCTCGAGGAGCGGGAACTTCTTATGCGAGTCCTTCTAAAGGAAACCCTGGACGACCTTCCGGTTCTCCAGGACGTCGACCGAACCGATGTCGGTGTCGAGCCGAAAGCTCACTCGGGAACCTCTCGCCGACCGACCTTGCGCTGCTGGCGATTCCAGTCGTGAAAGCTCTCGAGCCCTGGGGCATCGTCCGCCCATGCGCCCGCGGACCGGCGAATCCCTTCACCCGGCGGCAAACGCCTTTCTGAAAGCGACTGGCCACACCTTGATCGAACCGTCCCAATGCCCGGTCACGACCATCTTTCCATCGGGCAGCATGATTACGCAGTTACACCTTGTCGTATGGACGTTGAGCAGGTTGCGACCAGAGACGACCTCCCAAGCTGTAAGCCTCTGCGCATGGACAATGTCCTGATCCTGAAGGGCCGCTACGTGACGTGCGTCAGGGGAAAACGTGAAGTCTGCTGTTCGAGCGCCGGCAACGCTGGGCATGAGACGGATGCGCTGCTCCAGAATGTTGAGAATGAGCAGTTCCCCATCGGCCGTAGCACAGCCCAAGAGTCCATCCGTGTCGGCAAACTCGAGGCTCGTGGGCGGGGACAGCAGAGTGTATTGCAGCAGTTCGCGATTGCAGTTCAGATCCCACACGTGCAGGATGGACTGCGAGTTTACCCAGGCTAATTTCGTGCCCTGCCGCGAAACGCAGGCGAGCTTACATTGACCGGCAAACACCGTCGACTCAAAAGTCCTGGTGTCTCTGGCGAGCAACGATTCTTGGGCCCTGGTAAACAGTTGGGCGTCGTCGAACGAGAAACCGATGACGTGCTCGCCTGGAAAGCAAGCTTGCTGGCACATCCTGGCAACCTCCCACACGACGAGTTTGTCGCTGTCTTCCGAGGCAAGGAGCTTCCCGTCGTGGGAAAATACGAGGTTGAGCACAACCCACGAATGCCCGTCTACCTGGTGCGTGATTTGGCCCGCATTGAGATCGGCGAGATTGATGAGAAACGAATCGTTGAAGGCCAGGGTTGCGTCATCAGCGCCGAGTGCCACGGCCAGGTTGACTCCTTCACGCGGAGCGTCGAACTCGAATCGCTTCGTCCACGTTTGAGTGTCCCAGACGTTCACTTTGTCATCCCACCCTCCGGAAATCAGGTATTTCTGATCCCTGGTGACCAACAAGGTGGAGATCGCTCGATGATGTCCGCAAAGCACGGTGGCGGGCCGATCGAGCAGGGCGTCGTCCCCGCTGAGCAGATAGAAGATTCTTGGGATGAGCTCGTCACCATTGAGTCGTGATTTCTCCGAGAACCCCTTGGGAAGCAGTTCGGCAACCGCACGGCCGATTCGAGCGTTGTGGGTCGTCGCGCCCCCTTCGAGAGTCGTCACGTTCCAAGGAATCATGAAAGAATACTGAGACGACGAACGTACGTCGACAGGAGCGCAGGTATGACTGTAAATCCGGACTCGAACGAACGGAGAATCGTCCGTCCACCGACACGTGAATTGACTTTTCACGAACTCGGAAAAGTCGTCGAAATTGCGAAGCAGTTCCTGAAGCCGTCGCTTGCCCTGTCGGCTGTAGGCACCAAGATTGTCTTCAATGGCCTGTTCCAAATTGAACTCCAGCCACTCCGGTGAAAACCCCATGTTGGTGGGATCTGGGCTATGAACGGGGGGCGCGTGGAGCGACAGCAGAAGCGCCACGATGTTTTGCGGATCAATGGGATCGATGGAGGCGAGACCTCCGAAGAAGGCCCCGTCTCGGGCGACAATTTCGTAATCCGAACTGCTTGGTGTGCCGAGCCCAAACCACTGGGCGAAGATCTCGATGGACGTGATTTCGTTGAGTTCTGGAATCGCCATGGGGGCCGTCTCGGCTAGGATCGAAGTTCGATGGTATCGTTCTTCGTGGATCAGCGTGGTGCCAGTCGTCCAAAGGTTGGCAACTCATCCAGCACTTCGCAAGTGGCCTGAAACCGTCCTGGGACCGGGAGCTTTCGCCGTACGTGCCATTCTCTTTGACAAAACGCCGGCGGCGAACTGGAAGGTGTCTTGGCACCAGGATCTGACTATCGCCGTCCGCCGACGTCTCGACGTGCCTGGGTTCGGGCCGTGGTCCGTGAAGGAAGGCATCCACCACGTCCAGCCTCCCGCCGAGGTTCTGGAAGCCATGTTGACGATTCGACTGCATCTCGATTCATGCGGTCCCGAGAACGCGCCGATCCGGATGCTTCCCGGCAGTCATCGCGGCGGCAAACTCACGTCCGCCGAGATCGACGCGTGGAAGTCTCGAGTCGCGTCGATCGAACTGCCATGTCCGGCCGGCGGACTTGTGCTCATGCGTCCCTTGATCGTGCATGCCTCCTCGGCTGCGACGCAACCCAGCCATCGTCGCGTCATCCACCTGGAATACGCCGCCAGGGATTTACCCCACGGACTCGACTGGTACGAGCGTCGTGGTTCGTCGGGATCTGACGCTGATCAACCTTAGAATCCCCCACCTGAGCAGCACCGATCATGGCGCCAGGGAAGGCACCTCTTTTCGGGTTCATCGCGGAGTTTAGTGGCTCGCACAGCCTGCGCTAGGGTTGTGCGAGCCAGGGGAAATCCCCGGCTGCTGGCAGCCGCTCCGGGATTGGCACGAACGCGGACGAGCGGCGTTGCGCGGTTCGCGGGTCTTCTAATTGGAGCAGTAACTCGCCGAGATGGAGCGGCGGCTTTCTCGGGAAAGTGCCCACCCCTGTGAACGACGTGCGGAGGCACGCCCCATCCTGGGGCACTTTCCGTGACCGGGATACTCGTGCGACCACCAGATTCGCTTTGTCGAATCCACGAAACCCTAAGATTCTTAGCTCCCCTCGCCCCGGTACTCCAGGGAGAGGGGCGGGGGGTGAGGGGCTCTGAGCCGTCTCGTCATTGCTCAATTGTTGGCGAATGTCACTGGCTGTCGTCTTGCTCAGCCATTGACGAACTGTAATTCCGCTTTGACCCCTCACCCCCTGCCCCTCTCCCCAGAGTACCGGGGCGAGGGGAGCTGGTTCTTCATGGAATTTAGTGGGGATCAGCCGCACCTCGCATCAGGGTTCACGGCGAGCCACAGGAAACCCGGAAGAACCGAAAAATAGGCTCCTCTGATCGTGCAACCGCCACACCCGAAATGGAACCGCTCAAAGTCCCGCATCGGGAGACGTGCGGTCGGACCCAGGGCGGGGGCGGAGACCCTCGCCCAGTGCTATCGACACGCGCCCCGCGCTCGAAGCGGTGCCCAGTGCCACGCACTCCGGTTCAGCCCAAGCGCTGCAGTGCTTCGAGACTGGCGGAGGTTCCCAGCGTCGGGGCTTGGCACGTGAAGTCCTGGCAGACGAACAACGCGGTCTCGCCGTCGGGCGGCGTCTTGCCAGCGAAGAGGGGATCGAGATGCCGCGAACGATAGGGAAGGCCGCTCGCCGCGGCGCCCGCCGTCGAAACTCCCAGGCGACAGGCCACCACTTGGCGAGGCCCGAAGCGTCGCCGCATCGCGGCCACGATGTCGCGCGCGGCGCTCGATTCGGCTGGACCCACGACGACCAGTTCGGCGGTCGGACCGACGTGCAGATCCAGGGCGATCAGCAGCTGGCCCGCCGCCGTGGTCGCTCGCTCCATGACTCCCAAGCCCCGCTCGAGCGTGCGACGAGCGGCGTCGAGGTAGTCGGCACGACCGGTCAGTTTGCCGAGTCGTGTCAGTGCCGTCGCGGCCAGTGCGTTGCCGCTGGGGACGCTGCTGTCGAACAAGTCCACCGGCCGCGTGATCAGCCGTTCGTGGTCGTCCGCCGTGAAGAAGAATCCGCCAAGTTGCGGATCGGCGAACCGCGCGAGCAGCAGGTCCGACAGCGCCACCGCTTCGTCGATCCAATGTTCGTCGAAGTCGGCTTCGTAGAGGGTGACGAGCGATTGGATCAGGGCCGCATAGTCATCCAGATAAGCGTCGAACCGCGCTCGGCCCAGTCGCCATGAATGCAGCAGCCGCCCGTCAGCGCGGCGCATTTCGGCGAGAATGAACCGCGCCGCGCGCCGCGCCGCGGTCAAGAATCGCTGGCCGTCGTCGAGCACCGTGGAAGCTCGCGCCAGCGTGTCGATCATCAGCCCGTTCCAGCTCGCCAGAATCTTGTCGTCCTTGGCTGGTCGCACTCGTTGGCCGCGCGCCGCGAACAATCGGGCTCGATCCTCGGCCAGTTCGGCCACCAGTTGCGCGAGATCCCGGCGGCTCGACGCGGCGCACTCCGCCAAAGTGCTGGGGAGATGCAGCACGCTCGTGCCGTGTTCGAAGTTGCCCGCCTCGCTCACATCGTAGATCTGGCAGAAGCGATCGCCCCGCGCGGCCCCCAGGATTTCGCGGATTTGCGCGGGAGTCCAGGCATAGAACTTTCCCTCGACCCCTTCGCTATCGGCGTCTTCGGTGCTGTGAAAGGCGCCCTGCGGATCGGTCAGATCGCGCAACACATAATCGAACGTCTCAGCGGCGATTCGCGCGAACTCGACGTTCCCCGTCACCTGATAGGTTTCCACGTAGGCCGCCCCCAGCAGCGCGTTGTCGTAGAGCATCTTCTCGAAATGCGGGATGAGCCAGCGTTCATCGACCGAGTATCGGGCAAAGCCGCCTCCCAGGTGATCGTAGATTCCGCCGCGCGCCATCAAGTCGAGCGTGCGGGCGACCATGTCGACGCAATCCTGGCCGGCGCCGCGCAGGTGCGCTCGCAGCAGCACCTGCAGGTCCATCGAGTGGGGAAACTTGGGCGCTCGACCGAACCCGCCCCACACGCGATCGAACGCGCGTTCGAGTGTCGTGGCCGCTTCGGTGATCAGCCCACCGCGCAGTCGGCCCCCCGAGTTGGCGACTTGTTCGGAGTCTCGCACGGCGGTGGTGAGTTCGGTGGCTTGCGCGAGGGCCTGCGGTCGCCGACTCTTCCAGGCCTCGGCCACGGCCAGCAGCACCTGTTCGAAACCGGGCATCCCCATCCGACTGCGCGGAGGCCAATAGGTGCCCCCGTAGAACGGTTCGAGATCGGGGGTCAGAAACACCGACATCGGCCAGCCACCTCGGCCAGTCATGATCTGCACGGCCTGCATGTAAATGTGGTCGATATCAGGACGTTCCTCGCGATCGACCTTGATACAGACGAATTCGGCGTTCATGATCGCCGCGATCTGGACATCCTCAAAGCTCTCGTGCTCCATCACGTGACACCAATGGCAAGCGGAGTAGCCGACCGACAGAAAGATCGGCTTCTGATTCGCGCGCGCCAGTTCGATGGCCTCCTGGCTCCACGCAAACCAATCCACGGGGTTGTGCTGGTGCTGGAGCAGGTACGGACTGGTTTCGCGCGCGAGCCGGTTGGGCATGGGAGGTTCCTTGTAGAAGCGCTAACAATACTCGATCGAAAACCTGGGGACAAAAAGACCCTCATCCCCAGCCCTTCTCTCGGAGTACCGGGAGAAGGGAGCGATTTCATTCCGTCATTTTCTAGGCTGTAGCTGAGACCCCTCCGGTGAGTACACCGGGGGGAACTAATGTTTTTATCAGCCCAGTCGGAGACCCGCACCGAGTGTTATCCGTTCGCTTTAGCGGAACGTGTGTTCGGGCGCGGGGAATTCGCCGCGGGCCACTTCGTTGTGATAGCGTGTGGCCGCTTCCTGGATGATCGAACGCAGGTCGGCGTAGCGTTTGACGAAACGAGGGACGTGCCCGCCGGTCAGTCCCAATAGATCGTGGACAACCAAAACCTGGCCGTCGCAATCAGGGCCGGCGCCGATCCCGATGGTGGGAATCGTCAAGAGCTGGCTGATTTCGGCGGCAATGTCGCGCGGAATGCATTCGAGCACGATGCCGAAGGCGCCTGATTCCTGCGCCGCCGTGGCATCCTTGAGCAGTCGCTCGCGGTCCCGCTGCACTCGATAGCCCCCCATTTGATGAACGCTCTGTGGGCGTAAGCCGACGTGCGCCATGACGGGAATCCCCGCGCTGGTCAAACCATGGATCACGTCCGCCTGGTCGGCGCCTCCTTCCAGCTTGACCGCCTGGCAGCGAGTCTCCTTGAGAATCCGCCCGGCGAACTCGATCGCTCGATGGACTCCCAAATGGTTGGTCGGGAAGGGCATGTCGACGACGACCAAAGCCCGCTCGACGGCCCGCCCGACAATTTCGGCGTGGTAGATGATCTCGTCCAGCGTCACAGGCAACGTGGTCTCGTGGCCTTGGACGGCCATGGAAAGGCTGTCACCTACGAGGATTGCGTCGATCCCGGCCGCGTCCAGCAACTGCGCGACGGGGTAGTCGTACGCCGTCAGCATGCTGATCTTGCGACCGGCCGTCTTCAGTGCGGCGAATTCGGGAACGGTGAGCCGCGGGGATTGCTTTGCCATGGCCGACATTGTTGCCCTGCGGCCTCCTCGTCACAAGCGCCCTTGGACGACATCTGGCTCGATTCGGCTGGAGCCGGAGGAAAACTCACGCTATTCTACAGGCGTACCGCTTCTACCCACCTTTGGTAATGCGAGGCGTCCCCCATGTCTCGACGAGCATTCCTGTCTTCCTCTTGCGTCGCTCTTGCTCTCCTTTGTGGCAGCCCCCTGCCCTTGTCGGCTCAAAATGCGCGTCCGCCGAATCGAGTCCCGCCACCGATGACGGAACAGGTTCGCGCCGCTGGCACGATCAAGGACGCCGGGATGGGAATGCTGCACGTGGTCGGAGCGAGCGGCAGCCAGTGGCTCGTGAAACTCGATGCTCAGCCCCAAAACATTTCCTTCATGGGTTCGGCGGAAGAAAACTGGCTGCAGCCCGGCATGTTGGTGCGCTTCAACGGAATTATGGACCGGCGTTACAAAATCGCCGAGCCGTTGTCGTCGCTGTCCGTCATCTCGATGCGTCCCGGTTACATGTTCGGAATCACCCAGGAAGGTCTGGCCACGGCGGGGAACGAAGCCCCCAAGCTGTTCGAGGACCCGAAACCCGAACGGCCGGCGCCCGTGAAGAAGACGGTGAGCGCGAACGAGCCGATGCCGGTGCTCGTGATCGGCCGCATCGCGTCGGTCAAAGGTGGCAAGTTGACGATCGACGCGGGAACGGCAAAGCAGCTCAAAGTCGAATTACAGGAGAAAGCCAAGATCTCGGTCGACGTCGCGGACCTGAGTTGGGCTCGAGCCGGTGACAAAATCGAAATTGAAGGTTGGGCCTACCCGCAACAGAAAATGAACGTCTTCGCGCGGAACGTCACGGTCACCGCGACCAACCCACTGGTCAACGAGAAGAAGCGGCCCCTGCCCGCCGCCAAGGATGACGACAAGGAAGCGGAAAAGAAGGACACGGAAAAGAAAGACGACGAGAAAGACGACGAGAAGAAAGAGGCAGACAAGTAAGACATCGAGCGCGGTCAAAGGCGAGCGGCGGGCGTCAGCCCGTCGACGTGCAGCGAGCAATTCGTCAACCGCGTGCCGATCTGGTTCGCGCCGTCCCCGTGCTGGAAAACCGCTCGTCCGTCTGTCGGCCGGCTGACGCCGGGCCGCTCGCCTGGAATCAACATCGCCCTGTGTACCCTCACCCACTCATCCACTCACCCTCACGCCACGAGCTCCTTCACCAACTGACCGTGGACGTCGGTCAGGCGGTAATCGCGGCCCTGGAAGCGGAACGTCAGGCGGGTGTGGTCGAAACCTAGTTGATGCAGGAGCGTGGCGTGCAGATCGTGCACGTGGACCGGATTGGTCGCCACGTTGAATCCGAGTTCGTC
>Ga0105090_10002077_pt1 | contig 11066 bp, 8 predicted proteins | sample PPLLak3March2015_FD_79110 | JGI IMG/M metagenome (GOLD analysis project Ga0105090, IMG submission 79110) | Freshwater sediment microbial communities from Prairie Pothole Lake near Jamestown, North Dakota, USA - PPLs Lake P7 Core (1) Depth... | ecosystem: Environmental > Aquatic > Freshwater >... | reverse complement strand
GAGCGCGAAGCTGCCGAAGCAGCCGGTCTGGGTGAGGGTGATGCTGCCGAGCAGCAGGAACAGGGCGACGTTGCGCACGATCTTTTTCATGGGTGGGGGGATTGTGGTTCTGCCCCAAAGGAACCGGCACATCACGCTGATGGACCTCAGGGCCGGCCGGCGTTATCAACCTGCTGCGGTGGATCGGCTCGCAGGCCTGCCTGACGGCAGACAGGCTCGCGGAGGGTTCACCACGGATGGACACGGATACACACAGATGAAATGCCAAGCGCGCGACAGTGAGGGGATCGGGGCTCGCAGGCTCGCGGAGGGTTGACCGCAGATGACGCAGAGCACGCAGATGAAAATGCCGAACGCATGTATGGTTGGGGCTCGCGGGCTCGCAACTTCTGAAGGTCTCACACGGACCTTGCTCCGCCGAAGCGGCTACGCGAAGGCGAAGGGCACGGAGGTCACGGAGAATGCAGAGCGCGGGTTGGTTGGGGCTCGCAGGCTCGCAAGTTCTGAAGGTCTCACACGGAGGCACAGAGCTCACGGAGAATGCCAAGGCGTATTGGCAGGGGCTCACGGGCTCGCAAGTTCTGAAGGTCTCACACGGACCTTGCTCCGCCGAAGCGGCTGCGCGAAGGCGAAGGGCACGGAGCTCACGGAGAATGCCAAGGCGTATTGGCAGGGGCTCGCAGGCTCGCAACTTCTGAAGGTCTCACACGGACCTTGCTCCGCCGAAGCGGCTACGCGAAGGCGAAGGGCACAGAGCTCACGGAGAATGCCGAACGCGGGATGATAGGGGCTCGCAGGTTCGCTCCTTCTGACAGCCTCACACGGAGGCACGGAGCTCACGGAGAATGCCAAGGGAATGGTTAGGGGGCTCGCTAAAGGTTGACCACGGATGAATCGATGGATACGTACCCGGATAGTGGCTTTGCTGCCGAAAAGAAGCTCGAGTCGCGCCGGCGCCGGAGCGCTCTGGCGCAGGAGCCCCGAGGCTCGTAGCTCGTGGCTGCCGAAAAAGAAAGCTCCCCTGCCCCTGATCCTGATCTTCCCGCCCCGAACACTTCCCCCCCGCCCGGCACGTTCTCTGCTTAGGCTGCTTAACACCGCACTGTGAACGAACGGGCTTCTCTGAGGGTCAAGGCCTTGCGCATGCGGGCTACTTTTCGCATCGTGCCCGTTCTGCGCAAGCTTCGCAATGTGCTCCTCGTCTCCGTGTGGGTGGTGGTGCTGCTGTTCGGCGCCCTGGTGGGCCTGGCCTACGCCTACGAGGACGAGGTGCTGGCGGTGCTCCGCGACGAGCTGAACACCCACCTCACCACCCCCGTGCAGGTGGAAGGCATGGAGCTCACCCTGGTGCAGCGCTTCCCCCAGGCCAGCCTCCGCCTCACAAACGTCATGGCCCGGGAGGCCCGCGCGGACAGCACGCCCGGAGACACCCTGCTCTACGCCGAAGACCTCTACCTGGAGTTCGGCCTCTTCGACCTGCTGCGCGGGGACTACACCATCAAGCAGGTGCATGGGCAGGACGTGCGGCTCTACCCTGCGTTGGACAGCACCGGCGCCGGCAACTGGACCATCTGGAAGACCGACAGCACGGCCAGCGGCAACACGGCCTTCGCCCTCAACAAGGTGACCTTCGACGATCTGGTGGTGCGCTACCGCGATGCAGGCAGTGGGCTGGAGATCCTGGCCACGAGCCCGGATCTGGGAATGCGCGGAAGCTTCCGCAGCGAAGGAAGTGAGGTGAAGCTCCGTGGCCGGGCGACCCTCGTGCGTTGGAGCGACAACGGTCGGTCTGTGTTGCACGACCGCAGCGCCCACCTTGCCTTGGAACTGGCCTTCGGAGGCAGCGATGGCACCTTCCACATCACCAAGGGCGAAGTGCTCACCGGCGATGTGCCGCTCAACGTGACGCTGGCCGTGACGACCGGACCCAAGGGCGATGAGCTGGACCTGAAGGCCAATGGCCTCGGCCTGCAACTGGCCGATGTGGTTCAACTGCTGCCCGAGGTGGCCGTGAAGAAACTGAAGCGCTACGGCATCGACGGCGATGCGGACCTGGCCCTGCATTACCGCGGCCTCATCGCCGAAGGTCCTTCGCTGAGCGCCGGGCTGAAGGTGCGCGATGGGCGCATGAAGGAGCAGCGCAGCGGCACCGTGTTCAAGGACATCCACGGCGAGTTCGCGGTGGACCTGCTGCCCGACGGCACCCCGCGCAAACTGGTGGCCAAGGGCTTCAGCGCCCGCGCCGCCAGCGGCACCATCAGCGGCTCGCTCGATCTGCAGGGCGTGAAGAACGCCAAGGTCAAGCTCGACCTGAAGGCCAACATCGCCCTGGCCGACCTGCTGCGTTTCGCCCAGGTGGACACGCTGGAGCAGGTGCAGGGCACCTTGGTGGCCGATGCCCATGCCCTCGGCAAGCTCCGCGATGTGGGCGACATCCGCGCGGCCGACCTGCGGGCGCTCACCCTCAGCGGCAGCGGACGGCTCACCGGCGCCAGCCTGAAACTGAAAGGCGTGCGCCACCGCCTCACCGAGCTGAACGCCGAACTCGCGTTGAAGGGCAACGACGCCACGGTGAACGGCCTCACCGCCAAGGTCCAGGGCCAGTCCATCCAGCTGGATGGCACCCTGCGCAACCTGATTCCCTACCTGCTGTTCCCCGATCAGCGCCTGGCCATCGACGCGCGCCTGGCCAGCCCTTCGCTCGACCTGGCCGCCCTGCTGCACGAAGAAGGTGGCGCCACGGGCACCGACTATGCGCTCGTGCTGCCCACCCTCATCGACCTCGACCTGCAGGCCGATATCGCACTGCTCGCCTTCGAGGAGTTCCGCGCCGATCAGATCCACACCAAGCTCCGCCTGCACGACCAGGTCCTTCGCGCCGCACCGCTCAGCTTCCGCACCGCGGGAGGCACCGTGGCCGCTGACCTGGAGCTCGACGGGCGTTCCCCACGGGCGTACCCGTTGGCCGTTAACGCCTCGGTGAAGGGCATGGACATCAGCGCCTTCTTCAAGGAGTTCCAGGACTTCGGGCAGACCTTCATCGGCCACCGGAACCTGAAGGGCACCACGCACGCGCAGATCGCCTTCGCCGCACCACTGAGCCCCGCCTTGCAGATCGACCAGGACCGCATGGTCTGCGTGCTCGACCTGGGCATCGACAAGGGCGAACTGATCGGCCACCAACCGCTGATCGACGTGGCGGACTACCTGCGCAGCAACAAGCTCGTGGCCCCCTTCGTGGACACCGACGAACTGCGGAAACGTCTGGCGCACGTCACCTTCAGCGACCTGGACAACCAGATCGAGATCCGCGACCGCACGGTCTTCATTCCGAACATGCTCGTGCACAGCAGCGCCATGGACATCGAGGTGAGCGGCTCGCAGAGCTTCGATGGCGGCATCGACCACCACCTCAACTTCCGCCTCAGCGACCTGTTCCGCAAGGCGCACACCGAGGATGAGTTCGGCCCGGTGCAGGACGATGGCACCGGCATGCGCGTGTTCCTGCACATGTACGGCACCACCGCCGACCCGCAATTCGCCAACGATGGCGCCATGGCCAGCGCCCGCCGCAAGCAACAGCTGAAGCAGGAGACCGCCACGCTGAAGACCATCCTGAAAGAGGAGTTCGGCCGCGCACCGGGTGAACGCACCGTGCCCCCGCCCACCACCCAGCCCGTGTTCACGGTGGAATGGGACGGCGCCGACAGCACCACCACCGCCCTGCCACCGCCCAAGCGCCGCAAGGGACTGGGACGCCTGCTGGAGGACGAAGCACCGAAGCCGGTGATCACGGTGGAGTAGGCCGTAAGTGTCAAGGATCAAGTGGCAAGGGACAAGTCACAAGGGGCCACGCTATCGAGCGCGGGAGCAAAGCATTGGAGGAAGGGCGATGGGCTCCCGAGGCCTCGGGAGGCTGAAGGAAGGAAAGGGCAAAGCCTGAGGATCCGGCAGCGGACCCGCCTGCCGGCCGGCAGGGCTCTCTTCATCGATCCATCGGTTCCCGAGGCCTCGGGACATCTGTGGTTTATTCAACGCCGTCAGCGCGCTTGCGCGCGGTTCCCTCTGCGTCCATCTGCGTCATCTGCGGTCAAGCCTCCTCGGAAGGAGCTGCGAGACTGCGAGCACGCAGCCGTTCGGTTCAGTACGCCTCTCAGCCCCGTACTTCTCAGCGTCTTTGCGCCGTCATGGTGCACCATGTACCTAACTGAACACCGATCTTCACGCCGTGGACCTCTACTCCCGAAAGCAACGCTGGAAGCTGGTGCTGGCGATCGTCGCGATGATCATCGTGGGCGTTTCGCTGTGGTACAGCAACCGCATCGTGAACAAGATCCGCGAGGAGGAACGGCAGAAGGTGGCGCTGTGGGCCGAGGCCGTGAAGAGCAGGGCAGAGCTGGTGAACTACACCGACTCGCTCTTCCACCGCCTGCGCGATGAGGAACGCAAGAAGGTGGAGCTGTGGGCCGAGGCCATGAGCCGCCTGGTGAGCAGCGATGTCAGCGACCTCAGCTTCTACCTGAAGGTGGCCAGCGACAACACCACCATCCCCGTGGTGATCACCGATGAGAAGGGCCGCTTGGGACAGACCCGGAACCTCGACAGCCTCATCGTGCAGGACACCCTGGCGCTGCGGCGCGAGATCGGGGTGATGGACAGCCTCCACGAGCCCATCCGGATCGACGTCTACGGCACGCAGAAGCAATACCTGCACTACAAGGATTCACGACTGGTGACGGAGCTCCAGGACGTGATGGACGGGATCATCCGGTCGTTCATCAGCGAAACGGTGATGAACGCCGCCAGCGTGCCGGTGATCTACACCGACAGCAGCCGCACCCGCGTGCTGGAGTCCAGCAACATCGAAGCGGAGGTGCTGGCGGACACTGTTCAGCTGCGCCTGCGCATCGCCCTCATGGCGAAGAACAACGCCCCCATCGCCGTGCGCCTGGCCGGCCGGGGCCGCAACTGGATCCTGTACGAGGAGAGCCGCGTGATCACTCAACTGCGCTACTTCCCGTATGTGCAGCTCGTGATCATCGCATTGTTCCTGCTGGTGAGCTACGCGCTGTTCAGCCTGTTCCGCAACGCAGAACAGAACCAGGTGTGGGTGGGCATGGCCAAGGAGACCGCGCACCAGCTTGGCACGCCGCTCAGTTCGCTCATGGCCTGGATGGAACTGCTGAAGAGCAAAGGCGTCGACCCTTCCGCGGTCACCGAGATGAAGAAGGATGTGGACCGGCTGGAGGTGATCACCGAACGCTTCAGCAAGATCGGCTCCGCACCGGACCTCACCCCGGAGAAGCTCTACCACACGCTGCGCGCCACCGTGCTCTACCTCCGTCCGCGCCTTCCTTCCCGTGTGAAGATCGATGTGCTGACGCCGAGCGACCCGGAACGCACCGTACCCCTGAACCGCTCCCTCTTCAGCTGGGTGCTGGAGAACCTGGTGCGCAACGCCATCGATGCCATGGAAGGCGAAGGCAGCGTCACCATCGAGATCATCCCCGAAGGACCCGAAGTGCACATCGACGTTACCGACACCGGCAAGGGCATTCCGACGGCCCAGTTCCGCACCGTGTTCCAACCGGGCTTCACCACCAAGAAACGCGGCTGGGGCCTGGGCCTCTCGCTCAGCAAACGCATCATCGAGCAATACCACGGCGGGCGGATCTTCGTGAAGCGATCGACACCGGGGAAGGGGACGACGTTCAGGATCACGTTGAATGCTTGATCAGGGGCATGCGCAAGGCTGCGCCATCCGCACTGTCATGCTGAGCGCAGGCCTCCGGAGCGAAGCATCTCCTTCGTGATGGTGGTCAAGGCGCAGCCTCTTTTCGGCGTTGACGGATCCTTCGCTTTGCTCAGGATGACAATACGGTAGGGCTGCGCGCAAGCTGCGTCTTCCAGACCGGAGATCGCCCTAGCTTCATCCCCTTCAGCTTCACATGGCAGGCATCTACCTCCATATCCCGTTCTGCAAGAAGGCCTGCACGTACTGCGACTTTCATTTCAGCACATCACTGCAAACGAAACCAGCGGTGCTCGATGCCATGCATGCGGAACTCGATGCGCGTGCCGGCGAGCTGCAAGGCGCAACCGTCGAGACGATCTACTTAGGCGGCGGCACACCCAGCCAGCTGACCGATGCAGAGCTGAAGGCCTTCCTCGACCAGGCACAAACGCTCTTCACCGTCACGCCCGATGCGGAGGTGACTATGGAGGTGAATCCGGATGATGTGGATGCGGAACGGCTGGCGGCTTGGAAAGCGATCGGCATCACGCGCCTCAGCATCGGGGTGCAGAGCTTCCGCGAGGAACGGCTGCGTTTCATGGGCCGCGCGCACGATGCCACGCAGAGCCGCGAGAGCCTGCGCCTGATCAGCGCCGCCGGTTTCGCATCGTGGACCATGGACCTGATCTACGGGCTGCCGGGCATGCCGATGGACGAGTGGAATGAGCAACTCGACACCGCCCTCTCGTTCGCGCCACCGCACATCAGCGCCTACTGCCTCACCGTGGAAAACCGCACCGCGCTGTATCACCAGGTGAACAAGGGTCTTGTGACCATGCCCGGCGATGGGGACCAGGCCGCGCAGTTCGAACGCTTGATCGAACGCTTGGAAGGTGCCGGATACGTGCAGTACGAGATCAGCAACTTCGGCAAGCCGGGCCATTTCAGTCGCCACAACAGCAGCTACTGGAAAGGCGTGCCCTACCTCGGCATCGGGCCCTCCGCGCATTCCTTCAATGGGGCGAAGCGCCGGTGGAACGTGGCGCACAACCTGCGCTACGCCCAGGGCATCGCCGCCGGAACCACCTACTGGGAAGAAGAGACCCTGACGCCCGTGCAGGTGACCAACGAAGCGCTGCTCACCGGCCTGCGCACCATCTGGGGCGTGGACCTGGCCGCCTTGCCGTTGGACGTGCTGTCCACTTGTTCACAGGCGGTGGAGCGTTATCGGTCGCAGGGACTGTTGGAACAGCGCGATGGGCGGTTAGTTTTGACAAAGGCGGGGCGTGCCTTCGCGGACCGCATCGCCAGCGACCTGTTCCTCTCCGATGATCGCTGAGATCACCCACCACGGCCAGCAGTTCCGCGTGGACCTGTCCAAGCCCATCGACCTGTCGGTGCCCTTGGCCGCGGGCGAAGGCCACATGCGCGCTTGGTACGTGGACCCGGTGACGATGGAACCGGTGCGCGATGGCGACAAGGTCTATTCCATCAAGGACGGTGCGCCGGTCAACTTCCGCAACATCTTCTTCAACCCGCACGGCCACGGCACGCACACCGAGAGCGTCGGCCACATCACGCCGGACATCGAGCCCGTCGGCAACCTGCTGAAGCGCTACTTCTTCATCGCCCAGCTGATCACCGTGCGCCCCGAGGAGCGCCGCGCGCCCGATGGCAAGGTGGACACCGTGATCACGCTCGAACAACTGCGCGGCGCCATCGACGAGAAGCCGCCGGAAGCAGTTGTGTTGCGCACGACAGCCACTGCGTCGATGAAGTCCACCCGCAACTGGAGCGGCACCAACGCCACCTATTTGCAGAGCACCGCCACGGCCTGGCTCCGCAGCATCGGCGTGCGCCACCTGCTCGTTGATCTGCCCAGCGTGGACCGCGAGGAGGACGGTGGCACCCTGGCCGCGCACCACGCCTTCTGGGATTTCCCCAACACCATCGACCTTACCCGCACCATCAGCGAGATGATCGTGGTGCCCGATGAGGCGCGCGACGGACGCTACCTGCTGGAGCTGCAAATGCCGCACTTCATCAACGACGCCGCGCCCAGCCGGCCGGTGTTGTATGCGATGTTGTGATGGACCTCGAACGCTTCCGCCAGTTCTGCCTCGCCAAGCCGGGTGTCACGGAGGAAACACCCTTCGGACCGGATACGTTGGTCTTCAAGCTGGCCGGAAAAATGTTCGCCCTGGCACCTATGGAGTACTTCGCAAGCGTGAACCTGAAGTGCGACCCCGAACGTGCCGTGGAGCTCCGCGCTGAATACCCGGGAATCATGCCGGGCTATCACATGAGCAAGGTGCACTGGAACACGGTACGCTGCGATGGCACCGTGCCCGACCGCCTGATCCTGGAGCTCACCACGCAAAGCTACGAGCTGGTGAGGGCCGCGCTGCCGAAGAAGGTGCGCGAGGCGTTGGGGGAATGAACCACCACGCGTGGCTTCGGACGCTTCCCTGACGAAGCACCTTTCCCGGCGCAAGTACCTTTGACCCCGTCCTTCCCCAACGCCCATGAACCCCCGTCACTTCGGCCGCATCCTGCTCGGCTACTTCTTCCGCGGTCTGCTCCTGGTGGTCCCCGTGGCCATCCTGGTCTATGTGCTCTACAACTCGCTCACCTACCTCGATGGGCTCATCCCGATCGAGATCCCGGGGCTGGGGCTGCTTTCGCTCATCGTGGGCCTCACCGTTTTCGGCTGGCTGGGAAGCACCTTCCTGTACCAGCCCATCGCGGACCTCGGCGAGGAGGTGCTGAAACGCGTCCCCTTCCTCAAGACCATCCACGATGCGTTGAAGGACCTGATGGAGGCGCTGGTGGGCAGCAAGAAGAAGTTCGACCGTCCGGTGCTGGTGCGGTTGATGGCCGGCTCGGGCATGGAGAAGCTCGGCTTCATCACGGCGGAGGACCTGAGCCACCTGGGCGTGGCGGCCGGGAAGGTGGCCGTGTACCTGCCCCACAGCTTCGCCTGGAGCGGCAACCTCTACATCGTGCCCGCCGAGAACGTGACCCCGCTGGACGCCAAGGCCGCGGAAGTGATGAAGTTCATCGTGAGCGGCGGCGTGGCGCACATGGACGAATGATGGCACGTCCATTGCTCCACGCGCGACACACCATCCGACGATGAGGACCGTCCTGACCCTGCTGCTCACCGCCACCATCACCCTCGCTTCCGCCCAGACCGAGGTGGAACTGCGCAGCCGAAAGTTCAGCCTGGGCGTGCAGCCCACCTTCAGCGTCAACTTCCCCGGCACGGAGAAGGCCGATGTGGAAGCGTGGTTCAAGAAGGCCCTGAAGGACATCAGCGAGGACGTCCGCGACAAGAAGGAGATCACCGCCACGGGCGCCCGCATCCCCGCCGCCACGGGCGATACGCTGGCCATCCTGCTCGCCGTGGACCAGCGCTCCAAGAACGAGGACGCCGTGGTGCACCTGGCCTTCCGCATCCAGAACACCTTCGTGAACAGCGACAGCGAAGAGCGCCGCATCGAGGGCTGCCGGAAGTTCGTGTACGACCAGGCGGTGGCCTACAAGAAAGCGGTGGCCGGCAAGCGATTGGAGCAGGCGGAGCGTGACCTCAGCGGCCTGCGCTCGAACCTGGACGTGATGGTGCGCGACCAGAAACGCATGGAACAGGGAATCGAGAAGAACACCCAACGCTCCGACGATGCCGCCAATGACAAGGTGAACGCCACGAACGACCTGAAGCGTGCCGATGAACGCGTGAACGAACTGCAGTCGAGCACCGAGTCCAACCCCACCGAGGAGCAGATCAAGCTGCTCAACGCGGCCCTGAAGGACCAGAAGAAACTGCAGGACCGCATCACCAAGCTGGACACCGATGGCGTGGATGCCCGCCTGAAGATCGCCGACCTGCAGGAGCAGCTCGCGAAGAACGCCAAGGACCAGGAAGCACAACGCCAGGCCATCCTGACCCAGGAGCAAGTCGTGGAGGAGCGGAAGACGGTGCTTTCGGAGATCAAGTAGGCCTGGGTCGCACCAGGTTCCCATGGGCATATGGGCACATGTCCACATGGGCACATGATCCTATCTTTCCCCCATGCTCCACAGCCGTCGCAACGCCCTCCTGCTGCTGCACGGCATCGTGTTCATCTGGGGCTTCACGGGGATCCTGGGCAAGCTGATCCAGCAGGATGCGCTGCAGCTGGTGTACACGCGGACGGCGATCGCGGTGATCGGATTGGGCATCGGAGCGGTGTGGATGCGCCGCAGCCTTTCGCCCCGCACGCCGGACATGCGGCAGTACCTGCTCACGGGCATCCTGATCCTCGGCCATTGGATCACCTTCTACGGCGCGATCAAGATGAGCACGGCCAGCATCGCGGTGGCCTGCCTCAGCACCAGCACCGTGTTCACCGCGCTGATGGAACCCTTCTGGTTCAAGCGCCGCATCCGCAGCTACGAGGTGGTGCTCGGCGTGATCGTGGTGGGCGCGCTCCTGCTGATCTTCGGGCTGGAGGTGGAGCATCGCCTGGGCATCGCCGTGGCCACGCTCAGTGCCTTGCTCAGCGCCTGGTTCAACGTGATCAACGGCGTGCTGGTGAAACGCGATGATGCCCTGCGCATCGGCTTCTACGAGCTGCTCAGCGCGCTGGTGGCCTTGGGGATCTTCCTCTTCGCGACCGGTGCCCTACCGCCGCCCTTGTGGGAGATGCCGACGATGGACATCGTGTACCAGCTGATCCTCGGCCTGGTGTGCACGAGCTTCGCCTTCGTGGCCGGCATCGCCGTGATGAAGCAGCTCAGCCCCTTCACCGTGATGCTCACCGTGAACCTCGAGCCGGTCTATACGATCGTGATCGCGCTGATGATCTGGGGCGCGGAGGAACAGCTCACCGTGGGCTCCTACCTCGGCATCGCACTGATCCTCGGCTGCCTCTTCGTGAACGGCTGGCTGCAACGCGGGAAGAAGACCGCGGAGGTCACGGAGCCGGATCCGTTGGCGCAGGTCTAGTAGCGAGTGATGAGTGATGAGTGGCGAGTGAATGCCGCCCAGGGTCATTCACTCGCCACTCGCACACTCGCTACTCACCACTCCTGCCCAAGTCCACCTTCTCATCCCCTGCCCTCCAGTCCACGTAGTTCACGAAAAACTGGAACATCTCGTCCGTGGTGCGCATGAAATGGCTGTCCGAACCGACAATGGCGCGCGGCGGTCGGAAAGGCTGATCGGGGTTGTTCACCGTGTTGTCGAAGGTGCCGAACACATGGATCACCGAGCCCTTCTTAAGCGGCAACAGACGCGGGAAGGTGTAGGCGTACTGCCAACGGAAGTTCCACTGGTTGATGCGGACCAGTG
>Ga0105090_10002075_pt1 | contig 11087 bp, 7 predicted proteins | sample PPLLak3March2015_FD_79110 | JGI IMG/M metagenome (GOLD analysis project Ga0105090, IMG submission 79110) | Freshwater sediment microbial communities from Prairie Pothole Lake near Jamestown, North Dakota, USA - PPLs Lake P7 Core (1) Depth... | ecosystem: Environmental > Aquatic > Freshwater >... | reverse complement strand
TTGCAGCGCATCTGTCCAGGCGGCGTCTTGTTGCCGGTCGACGAGTACTACGAAGACCTGGAGCATTTTCGGGGCGTGAGCAACTACCTGGCCGTCCTGAGATAGAGTGAGTCTGCTGTACTTCTCAAGAAACGCTGCATGTCGATGAAAACCGTCTCGGTAATCGTTCCGGCCTTCAACGCGGCCGGAACCCTGGATGATTGCCTCGCTGCGCTACTCGATCAATCCGTGGCGCGCAGCAGCTACGAAATCATCGTCGTCGATGACGGTTCGCTGGATACCACTGCCGATGTCGCCGCACGCTATTGCAACGAGGGTGTGCAGTTGGTTCGGCAGCCGAACCAAGGCGCGGCCAGTGCGCGCAACATGGGCGTCGCCCACGCGGCCGGCGACTTGCTGCTTTTCACAGATTCTGACTGCGTTCCACAGCCTGACTGGATTGAGCGCATGGTTGCGGCATTCGCCGATCCCGAAACGGTCGGCGCCAAGGGTACGTATCTGACCGGCCAGCGCCGGCTGGTTGCTCGTTTCGTCCAGATCGAGTATGAGGACCGCTACGACCGCATGCGCAATCAGGAGCGCATTGACTTTGTCGACACCTATTCAGCCGGTTATCGCCGCGACATCTTTCAGCAAAACGGCGGCTTCAACGTAGCGGTGCGCTTCGTCGAAGACCAGGAGTTCAGTTTTCGCCTGGCAGAGAAGGGCTACAAACTCGTCTTTGTCCCTGAGGCCAGGGTCTCGCATCTGCACGACCAGGACGTCTTCGAGTACGTGGAACGCAAGTTCAACATCGGTGTTTGGAAAGCGCGCGTGATGCAGCGCCACCCAGAGCGTCTGGCCAACGATACGCACACACCGCCTGTGCTGAAGCTGCAGATCCTGTTGTTGTTCATATCCCTGCCGCTGCTGCTGACCGGCTTGGCGTTGCAACAGCTTGGGATGGTCTGGTGGCAAGCCATCGCCGGCCTGGGCGCGGCGAGCATTCTGGCCTTCGTCGCCAGCGTCCTGCCCTTTGTGCTGAAGGCCTGGCGCAAGGATCGCACCGTGGCGCTGGTTGCGCCCGCGATGTTGGCGGTGCGCGCGCTGGCCCTGGGCGGCGGATACGCAGTCGGTTTGCTGCGCTTTCTGCATCTGGAGCCGCAAGAGCGGCCCGTGCTGCGTGCCCGCCAGCGCTTGCTGAAACGGCTGGTTGATTTGATCGGCGCCGCCGTCAGCTTGATCGTGCTCGCGCCGATCGGCCTGGCTGTCGCCGTGGCGATCAAACTGGACTCGCCAGGCCCGGTGCTGTATGCTCAGGATCGCGTTGGCACCAACGGTCACTTGTTTCGCCTGCTCAAGTTCCGCACCATGGTGCAGGGCGCCGACAAACGGCTGGGCGAGTTGATCGACCTGGCCAGTCTGGAAGAGCCGGTGTTCAAACTAAAAGACGACCCTCGGGTGACGCGCGTTGGTGGCTTTTTGCGCCGCACCAGTCTGGATGAACTGCCGCAGTTGCTCAACGTCCTGCGCGGCGAGATGAGCCTGGTTGGGCCGCGGCCCGAGGAGGCATGGCTGGTCAAGCTGTACAACGACCGGCAGCGCCGCCGCCTGGCTGTCAAGCCTGGCATGACCGGCCCGATGCAGGTCAACGGCCGCGCTGATTTGAGCTTCGCCCAGCGCCTGGAGCTGGAACTGGATTACATTGAACACTACTCTTTACGCCGTGACATCGCCATCTTGCTCAAGACGATTCCTGTGGTGTTGAAAGGCGACGGCGCCTATTGACCCAGCCAGGCAGCCGCACAGAACACTCCCGTGAACCAATCATCTGATCCGAACACCCTGCACGAAATGAGCGCGGCCAGGACGTGGCAACGACGTCGTACGCTTCTGGTCGCATGCGGCGCGCTACTGGTTGTAGCGCTGCTGTTGCCTGCATGCCGCTCTGGGCAGGGGCCGGCCTGGTTTAGCGATGGCGCGCCCACCGTAGCGCCCTGGCCTACGCCGCCTGAGGCGCCGCCAACGCCCACCGTTGTCGCGCTGCGCACACTGGACCCGCTGGTGCCGACCGTGCCAGCCAATACACCACTGCCCGCGCCGGCTTCACCGCCAGCGGATCAGCCAGCGCTCGCTCCAACTGTCGCCGCGACTTCCACAGTGGATGCGCTGACGCCTGTACCGGCTGCCAACGAGGCGTTGCTGGAACCGGGCAATCTGCGCAGCCGTCTGGGAGTAGGCGCGCCGCCGGGGGTGGCCGACTTCGAGTTCGACGCCAAGATGGCGCAGCAGCTTGGTATGGGCTGGTACCTCGATTGGCACATCGATCCCAGCCCCGTCGAAGCAGGCGAGTTGGAATATGCCCAGCTCTATGCCATGCGCGACAGGAACATTCCTTTACGCCGGGCGGACATCGCCGAGGTGCTGGCGGCCAATCCAGGCGCGCTGTGGCTGGCTGGCAACGAGCCCGATGTGATCTGGCAGGACAACAAGACGCCTGAGGAGTACGCCCAACTCTATCACCAGTTCTACACCTTCGTCAAGACCCTGGATCCCAGCGCCCAGGTGGCCATCGCCGGTGTTGCCCAGGTGACGCCGCTGCGGCTGAACTACCTGGAAGAGGTGATGGCGGTCTACGAACGCCTCTACGGACAGAAGATGCCGGTGGATGTCTGGAACGTGCATGCCTTCATCCTGCGTGAGGATCGCGATTCGTGGGGCGTCTCGATCCCGCCGGGCTTCGACGTAGACCAGGGCATGTTGTGGGAGATCGAAGACCACGACGATTTGGACCTGTTTCGCCAGCAGATCGTCGACTTTCGACGCTGGATGGCCAGGAATGGCGAACGTGACAAACCGCTGATCATCAGCGAGTTTGGCATCCTGATGCCGACTGAGTACGGCTTTCCACCGGAGCGTGTGGCCGAGTTTATGACCGCAACCTTCGACTACCTGCTCACCGCCGCCGATCCTGAACTCGGCTATCCCGCTGACGGCAACCGTCTGGTGCAGCGATTGACCTGGTACAGCCTGAGCGATACAGTCTATCCCACAGGCAACCTGGTCGATCCTGCGACGGGCGAGTTCACTTTGCTGGGCGAAACTTTTGCCAACTATGCCGCGCGTCTCGCGGAGTCACCGTGACGCGTCACGAACCTGATGTGATGTGATCAGAAGTGGGGAATGATGTCAAGAAGGAGTCTATTAATGTTACGTAAACTGTTGAACCTGATTACTCTGGCGATTGTAGCACTGTCACTGTTTTTGGTATCGCCTGGCAGCACCTTTGCGGACCCGGAAACCACCAACTGCCTCTATCCATCCCAGGCCGATCGCTTCGGCCTCACCGTCCATGCTTATCATGAAATCGGCGACTTCAACGTCACGCCCTTGATGGCCCGCAGCTACCTCAACTGGCGGGCCGACCAGACGCCATCGCACCCCAACGCCATGAGCTACCATTTCATGGTGCGCGTGAGCGAGGGGGGCCATTCGCCGTCAGCGAGTGAATTGCAGACCATCGCGTTGAACAACCCGGGGTCAACCTGGATCATCGGCAACGAAGGCGACGTGATCTGGCAGGACAACACCACGCCGGCCGCCTACGCCCGCGCCTATCACAGCGCCTATACAGCCATCAAATCGGTGGACCCCAATGCACGTTTCGTGATCAACGGGGTTGCCCAGGTGTCGCCGCTGCGTCTGGCCTGGCTGGACCAGGTGTGGGACAGCTATAGAGCGACCTACGGCACGACGATTCCGGTCGATGTCTGGAACATCCATACCTACGTGGCCAACGAGATGCATCAGGAATGGGGCGCCGGAATTCCACCTGGTTTCGACAACGCTGCCGGCTACAGCGAACGGCTGGGCACCGACTGGGCGCTGGAGAGCCGGCCCAGCGCCAGCGGCGGCACGGTTCATCGCAGCCGCACCCTCGGCGCCAGGGCCTACTTCGCCTTTCGCGGCAACCAGGTGACCATTCATCTGGGCACGGGCCCTGACGCCGGCATTGCCGCCATCTATGTGGATCAGTCGGCGGCCCCCGTCGCTGAGGTCGATCTGTATGCCCCCACGCCCGGTTCGATCAGCCGCAGCTTTAGCAACCTGCCGCCGATCGGCGGCCTCCAGGAAGATCGCCACAACATCCGGGTGCAGGTGACGGACAGGCGCAACCCGGCCTCCAGCGATACCTGGATTCGGGTGGATGCCATGCAGGCTCCCTCTACAGCGAGTCTGCCAGGCGGCCGCTTCGAGGACAACAGCCCATTGCGAGCCACCCTCATCTCCTCCATAGATGACCACGACAATATCGACCTGATCAAGCAGCAGACGCGCAACTTCAGACAGTGGATGGCCAATAAAGGCCAGCGCAACAAACCGCTGATTAACACCGAATACGGCATCCTGATGACCGAGGATCTCGGCTTCGACTACCCGCGCGTGCGCACTTTCATGATCAACAGCTTCAATACCTTCCTCAACGACATGGTAGACGCGAACCTGGGCTATCCCGCCGATGGCAACCGGCTGTTGCAGGAGTGGTATTGGTTTGACCTGGCTGTGGATCAGTTCGAGGGGCGCGTCTCTCAGTCGGGCCTGTTCAACGGCGTTACGCGCCTGATCAAGCCGCTGGGCACCGACTTCGCCAACTATGTGCGCCCACTGAGCCGAAACTACGTGGACCTGGAGGCCTATGGGGCTTCCGTAACGCCTTACTGGCCGGTCTTCGCCGGCGACGCCGCGCTGTTGCGCATCCAGTCGCTGGTCCGTAACCGCGGCAACCTGGCCAGCGGCCCCTTCGACGTCACGTTCAGAGCCGGTAACGGCGATCTGCTCGGCACGCAGCCGGTAGCCGGCCTGGCTAAGCGCCATGACCCGGGCTTCTGGACCACCGTCGCACACGACTGGCGCGTGGTCATTTCGACGCCGCGCGGCGTGAAAGTCATCGCCAACGAAAACAACCAGGTGACTGAGCCCTGCCAGCCCAACAATGAAGTCTTCATGCAGGTGACACCGCCGCCCTCCACCGACCTGGCGCTGAGTAATCTGCGCACGGATCCGGCCACGCTGCCGACCATCCGCCCCGGCGCCACCATGACCCTCACCCTCCAGGTAGACCTGCTCAACCTGGGCAGCGTGGGCACGTCAGCCTCGCAGGTGCAGGTCAAGTTCTGGGACGGCGACCCCAGCGCCGGCGGCGCGCTGATTGGCCTCCAAACCCTCACGCCCGGCAACGTCACGCCGCCCGCCACGGTCAGCCTCCAATGGCCCAACCGCGGCATCGGCCAGTATGAAGTCTACGCCCGCGTCGAACCGGTGCCGGAAGAAAGCAACGTGCAGAACAACACGCAACACCTGACCGTGTCGTTGTCTGCCAGCAAGATCCGCTTCCCCCTGGTGATGTATCGTTCGCGAAATCCGCGCAGCGCTGACGAGCTGGCCGCCGACCCTCCCCTGTGGCAGCCCGTGCGCACGGCTGATCATCTGCCCAACATCGGACAATAGTCTATGCCAACCCCACGTAAACTCACAACCGATAAGCGCTTGCGCTTGCCCCGAACCCTGGCCTGGGTCATCGTCGGTCTGTTCGTCCTGGGCGTCCTGGCCGTCATGCCCGGCGCCTGGGCCCTGCCCGACCAGATGCCTGATTCCCAGACTGTACCCACGTTGACGCCCACCCCCACGCGCCCCAGCGGAGGCGCCACAGCCACCAACACGCCGCCTGGCGCACCGCCGACCGACACGCCGCCGCCTGGCGCCACAGCCACCAGCACGCCGCTGCCTGGTTCGACAGCGACCAGTACGCCCACGCCGGGGCCTAGCGCCACGCCCACTGCAACGAGCACGCGCACAGCCGCTGCGCCCGCCGCGCCTGGTCAGCCAGACCCCAGCCTCTGTTGGACCATGCCAACGCCCGGCTTCGTCCCGGAACGCGCGTCGTCGCTGAGGGGACGCATCGAGAGCGAGCAGTTCCTGGTAGTGCCTGGCCAGACCATCACACAGCGGCTGCTGGTAGAGAACATCGGCGCCGTCGCCCTGTCTGACGTGTTGATCTGCAATCCACTGGACCCGGATCTGACGCCTGGCCAACCTACAACTACCCAGGGGACAACCCGCATCGAGCCGGAAGGGCTGCGGGTAGAACTGGGCGAGCTGGCTGCTGGCCAGTCTGCGCAGGTCGAGCTGAGCCTGCGAATCCCGGCCGATTATCCGCTGGGCGGCGTGATCGAGAGCCAAGCCTGGCTGTTCGCCGCTGACCAGCGCGCCAGCACGGAGCTGCTGACGTGGGCGCTGCCGCCGGCCTACCTGCCGCCCACCGGTCGCTAACGCTGCTGTGCGACTGCAAGCCTGGCTGGCGCCCGGCGTCGTCTTTGGCCTGGCGCTGGCCATCTACGGGCTGACCGCGCCGGCCGGCCTGACCTGGGCCCACGCCAGCGCTGACGGCGGGGACCTCGTCGCGGCTGCGCGCGTGCTGGGCGTGCCCCACCCCAGCGGCTACCCAACCTGGACGCTGCTGGCGATCCTGTTCGACCAGTTGCCGCTGGGCACGGCAGCTTGGCGCGCCACGCTGCTTTCCATGGTCAGCGGCGCCCTGGCTGCAGCGCTGGTGGCTGCCACCGTGCCCTCCCTGGCGCCGAGCGCTGGCGCCTGGACTGCCGCAAGCCCCACTGACAGCACGAGCACGGCTGGAGAACCGCACCCCCGTCGATCTTCTCCCGCCGTGCTCGTGCTGTCTCTCACGCCCGCGTTGCTGGCCGGGCTGGCGCTGGCTTTCGCCCCGCTGCTTTGGGGTCAGGCCACCGTCGCCGAGGTATATGCCCTGCACGCCTGTCTGGCCGCGGCCGCGCTTTGGGCGTTGGTGCGCTGGCAGGCTGGCGGCGCCGACCGCTGGGCGGCGGCCGCGGGTCTGTTCCTGGGCCTCGGCCTGGGCAACCACCTGACCACCGTTTGGCTGCTGCCGGCCGCGGGCATTGTGCTGTGGGCGGCCAGGGAGCGCCGCCGCTGGCGAGCCAGCGCGGCGCTGGCGGCCGCGCTGGCGGCCGGGCTGCTGGTCTACCTCTATCTGCCGCTGGCCGCCGCAGGCGATCCCCCTGTCAACTGGGGCAATCCGCGCACGTTGGCCGGGCTGTGGTGGCTGGTGTCGGGGCAGCTTTACCAGGGATTCGCCTTCGCCGTGGCCTGGAGCGACGTGCCCGGCCGGCTGGCCGGCTGGTCGGCCGAGCTGTGGCGCAGCTTCCTGCCCTGGGGCATGGCCGCGGCGCTGCTGGGCCTGGCGACGCTTTTTCAGCGCAACCGCCCCCTGGCCGCAGCCTTCTGCGCCAGCCTGCTGCTGGGTCTGGTCTGGGCCATAGGCTACAACACCAGCGACTCGCAACTGAGCCTGCTGTCCGGCTGGGTCATTTTGGCGCTGGCTCTGGGCGCAGGGGTGACAGCCGCGCTGGACTGGCTGGCGGGCTGGAATCGACGCGCGGCGCTGGCCGCAGCGCTGCTGGCCATCGCCCTGGCAGCGGCGCCGTTGATCCTGTACTGGCAGGGGCAGAACCTGCGCGGCGACCAAGCGGCCGAGCAGTTCTACAGCCAGGTGCTGCACCATGCGCCGGCCAATGCTGTGCTGCTGACGGCCGGCGACCGAGCCACGTTTGCCCTGTGGTACGGGCGTTACGGTCTGGGGCTGCGGCCAGACGTGACGCCCGTCAGCCGCGACCTGTGGGCGCTGCCCAGCTATCGGGCCACGATAGGGAGCCAGCACCCCGATCTGGCCGGCCCTGCGCCGCCGGCCGCCTGGCTCGATTTGTTGCAGGCGGTCGGACAGCAGCGCCCGCTCTACCTGGTGCAAGCCGGCCTGGCAGACCCTCCCCGTGCAGACGGGGACCAACCTGCGCCCGCCGTCCCCGGCTACCGGCCGGATCTGGTCTTGCAGGGCGACGGCTGGGCGCTGTGGCGGCTGGACCGTTGATGCACCCCGCTGGACTGTGGGCTGCGACACTTGTCAGATCGACCTCCCTGTGGTAGGTTACGAGACTATGAGCGTGACTCCTGAGACCGTTCCATCGAAGCAAAAACCACCTGGCCGCCGGCTCTGGAAGCGGGTGCTGGCCGTGGCGTTGGTGGTGGTCGTGCTCCTTGTGGCGCTGCTGGCACTGCGGGTGGTGCAGACTGCCACTGCCGCTCGATCGGCGCTGACCGAGCTGCAGGGCCTTCAGACCGTCGACCTGGAGGCGCTGACCAGCCTCGATCCCGCCAACCTGGCCGACATGCAGGGGCGCTTTGCCCGGCTGGAGGCCGATCTCGACACCGTCGCCGCTCAGGTCGGCCCCTTCCTGCCCTTGACACGCGGCCTCGGCTGGCTGCCCCGCTTTGGCGGCGAAGCCCAGGCCGCGCCTGAGTTGCTGCAACTGGCGCGCGGCGCGGCCACGGCCGGCCGCGCCAGCATGGACGGCGCCTATGTGTTGGCCCATGCCCTGAACGGCCAACCGGGGCAAGGCAGCGCGCTGGCCCGGCTGGTTCCGGCGCTGGAGCAGACACAGCCCAGTTGGCAGGAGGCCGACGCAGCCCTGGCCCAGGTCGCCGACGCGCGCAGCCGGTTGGATTTGGCCCAGCTCGACCCGCGCATCGCCGGCCAGTTGGAGCGGCTGGACCGGTACCTGCCCCTCTTGCAGACAGGCTCCGCCCTGGCCCGCCTGGCGCCCTCCCTGCTGGGCGCGAATGGCGCCAAGACCTACCTTCTGCTGGCGCAAAACAGCGACGAGCTGCGCCCAACCGGCGGTTTCATCAGCGGCGTAGGGCTGCTGCCCATCGACCAGGGGCAACTGGGCGAGATCGACTTCGCAGACAGCTACACCGTCTACAATCCTAACATCGACCACCCATTGGCGCCGCCCGACCTGGAGCAGACCATGGGCGCGCAGATGCTGCTTTTCCGCGACGCCAACTGGTCGGCCGATTTCCCCAGCTCGGCGCAGGTAGCCCAGGCGCTGTATCAACTGGACATAGGCGCACCGTCCGATGGCGTGATCGCCTTTGACCTGGAGGCTACACGCCGGCTCGTCGCTGCTTTGCAGCCGCTGCCTCTGCCCGGCTACCAGCAGCCGCTGACTGGCGACAACGTGCTGGTGGCTATGCGCGAGGTGTGGGCAGAGCCGCTGACCACTGAAAACAGCGTGCGCGAGGCCGGCGCGACCGACTGGTGGCTGCACCGCAAAGATTTCATGGGCGACCTGGCCTCGGCAGCCCGAGAAAGGTTGGAAACTGGCCAGGTGGACTTCGGCAAACTGGCCCAGGCCCTTTACAGCAGCCTGCAAGAAAAGCACGTGTTGGTGATGGTCAACGACCCGGCTACAGCAGCGCTGCTGGCCGAGGCCGGCTGGAGCGGTACGGTCGATCCGGGCGACGACGACTTTCTCCTGGTAGTGGACAGCAACGTCGGCTGGAACAAGGTCAACAGTGTGGTCCAGCGCAACACCAACTACACCGTCACCCCGCAACCCGACGGCAGCGCGCTGGTCGATCTGGAATTGGTGTACCGCCATCAGGGCGAGGCCGGCAGTGACGCGTGCGTCCACGAGGCGCGCTACGGCGACAGCTACGAAGACATGGCGCGGCGCTGCTACTTCAACTACCTCCGGGTCCTGACGCCGGCCGGCGCGCAGTTAAGGAGCGCCGAGGGCTTCGAGCCTCCTGACGTGTCCACCCGAGCCGGAGAGCGCGGCACGACCCAGTTTGCCGGCAGCCTGGTGCTACCTCCGGGCCAGACCGCCCGCATGCGGCTGAGCTATCAGCTCCCGGCCGGCACAATCGGCGACGACACGTACCATCTGCGGGTGCAGAAGCAGCCGGGCATTCCCGCCTGGCCGGTCAGAGTGCTGCTGGTCGATCCCGATGGCGTCTGGCAGCCCGTTGCGCCGGGCGGCCGGCGCAGCAACGATGGCGTGCAGGTGGTCTTCGACCTGAGCCGCGATGTGGACGTGATCATGGCGCGGCAACCATAGCCGCATGCGAGGAGAACGCAACGTGCCAAGACGACTATTGCTGGCCTTGCTGGCAGCGTTGGGACTGTTAGCGGCGCTGGCATTGGCCGCCAGCAGCCCGACTGCTGCCAGCAAGGCAGCCGGGCCGGCGGCGCAACAGCCCGCAGGACGCCCCGGCCAACCCATCTATATTCGCTGGTCCACGGAGACTGAGGTCAACACGGCGGGCTTCAACGTCTACCGCGCCCTCGACGAGGATGGGCCGTGGGAGAAGATCAACCAGCGGTTGGTCCCCGGCTCGCCCGACCCACTGCGCGGCGGCAGCTACGTCTTCACCGACACCAACGTCATTGCCGGCGTGGCCTACTGGTATGAGCTGGAAGAAGTGGAGCTGGGCGGCCGCGCTACCCGCCTGGAACGCACCACAGCCACGGCCAAGGGGCAAGGGCTGTTGCCGTTGGATGGTCTGCCATGCACCGGCGGACTGCCGCTGTTGCTGGTTTTCGGCCTGGGCATGGTCGTCGCTGGCCGCCGCAAGAGGTCGTATGAGTCTTCCTGAGCTGTTATTGATCAGTCCCCCGGACTATGAAACGCGCGAGTTTCGCGGCGCCCAGCCGCTGGGCATCGCCTACCTGGCGGGCATGCTGCGCGCCATCGGCGTCGCCACAGAGCTGCTGGATGCCAACGTGGGCGGCCCCATGCCTTTCGGGCAGTTAGCGGCGCAGGTCGAGGATTTCGTGTCCGGCGTCCGGCAGCGCGGCGGCCGGCCGGTGGTGGGGGTGTCGGTGGTCTCCCAGGTCGTCGCCACTGCGGCCGCCCTGGCCGAACACATCAAGGCCGCAGACCCCGGCGCGCTCGTGATCGTGGGCGGCTACCATCCCACCTTTGCCGACCACGAGATCCTGGAGGACTTCGCCGTCATCGATCTGTGCGTGCGCGGCGAGGGGGAGCAGACCATCGTGGAGATCATCCAGCACTGGCAGGCGGCCGGTGCTGCGGGCCCGTCGCTGCATCCCGGACAGATCGACTGGGGGCATATCCTGGGCGTCACCTGGCGGCAAGGCGAGCAGATCGTCGCCAACCCCAGCCGGCCCAACAACACCAGCCTGGACGCGCTGCCCTTCCCCGCGCGCGACC
>Ga0105090_10002073_pt1 | contig 11091 bp, 9 predicted proteins | sample PPLLak3March2015_FD_79110 | JGI IMG/M metagenome (GOLD analysis project Ga0105090, IMG submission 79110) | Freshwater sediment microbial communities from Prairie Pothole Lake near Jamestown, North Dakota, USA - PPLs Lake P7 Core (1) Depth... | ecosystem: Environmental > Aquatic > Freshwater >... | reverse complement strand
TCGAGCTCTTTCAGCTCGCGCAGCAGCGCGTCGTAGCGCGCGTCGGAAATCTCCGGGTCGTCGAGGACGTAGTAGCGGCAGTCGTGATGGCGGATCTGCTCACGCAGGTCGCGGGCGCGTGCCTCGACCTCGCGGGCAGCCATCGCGCGCCGCCCGCTCAGCGGCCCGGCGCCGCCGGCCGCGAACGCGCCAGGGCCGCGACCTCGGCGCGCAGTTGCTCGACGCGCGCCATGCTCAAGGCCGCGCCGCGCTCGTCCTGCACGACCCCGCCGAGGCGCTCGGCGATCGCCCGCGCGGCCTCGAGCAGCTGCTCGAGGGCCTGCATTGGGGCGAGAGGCCCGGGCAGCACCGCGAACATCGCCACGCCGCGGTAGCCCAGGCCGTCCATGCTCGCAGGATCGAAAGTGCCCGGCTCCTTCATGCTCGCGAGGCTGAACACCGGCTCACCGTTCGGGTGCAGGCGGTGAAAAACCTTGTAGCGCCCGAACTCGAGGCCCTCCGCAACGATCGCTTCGCGAAGCGCGCGCCCTTCGAACGGCGCCGCGGCCGCGGCGATCCGCAGTGCAATGATCTTCTGCGGCGCCTCCGGTGGCTGCGCGGCAGAGGTCGGCCGGGAGGGGGGCTGCGGCACCCGCGGAGCCGGCGGCGACTCGGGCGCGGCCACCGGCGCGGACTCGGCCGAGTCGATGCGCGGCTCGCGACGGCCCGTCGTCGCGGGCCGGGGCACGACCGTCTCGCCACCGTCGACCTCGATCACCGGCAGATTGGCAGGCGCGGCCGCAAAGCGGGCGTCGAGGTCCACTGCGGATCCGGGCTCGAGCCCGGGCTCCACGCGATGCGCGGCCGCGGTGCCCGACCGCATCGCCGGCGTCGAGTCCTGCCGCTGGACCCACTCGTGCTCGGGCGAGGCGGACCGGCGTCGGGCCCGCAGGCCCCACAGGTACACGCCGGCGATCAGCACAACCCCGGCAGCCAGCAGGATCCAGCGCAGTTCCCCGGTCATGCCGCCTCAGACCGCCGCGAGCCGGATGGCTTCGTCCACGTCCACCGCCACGAGGCGCGACACGCCGGGCTCGTTCATGGTCACGCCCAGCAGCTGCCGGGCAAGCTCCATGGTGGACTTGTTGTGGGTGACGAAGATGAACTGCACCCGCTCGGACATCTCGCGCACGATGTCGCAGAAGCGGCCAACGTTGTTCTCGTCGAGCGGCGCGTCCACCTCGTCGAGCAGGCAGAACGGCGCCGGGTTCAGCTCGAAGATCGAGAACACCAGCGCCACCGCCGTGAGCGCCTTCTCGCCGCCCGACAGCTGGCTGATCGAACTGTTCCGCTTACCCGGGGGACGCGCCATGATCGCCACGCCCGACTCGAGCACGTCCTCGCCGACGAGCTCGAGGTAGGCGTGCCCGCCGCCGAACAGGCGCGGGAATTTCTCCTTGAGGCCGGCGTTGACCCGATCGAACGTGTCCTGGAAGCGGCTGCGGGTCTCCCGGTCGATCTTGCGGATCGCATCCTCGAGGGTGACGAGCGCATCGTTCAGGTCCGTGTACTGCCGGTCGAGGTATTCCTTGCGCTCGGACTGCTCGCGGAATTCGTCGATGGCGGCCAGGTTCACCTGGCCGAGTCGGTCGATCTTCTCCGAGACCTCCGCGAGCCGCTGCTCCCAGCCCACGACGTCCGCGGCGGGATCGACGGCGGCCATGACCTCCGCGAGTTCGAGCCGCGTGGCCGCGAACTGCTCGAGCAGTGCCTCGCGTCGCAGCCGCAGCTCCTGCACGGAGAACTTCACGTTCTCGAGCAGGTCGCGCGCGTCCTGCACGGCCGACTCGGCGGTCGCGCGCTTCTCGTCGAGTTCACGCAGACCGGCATCGATGGTCTCGAGTTCGCGTCTCGCCGCGCCGAGTTCGGCTTCGATGGCGAGGCGCCGCTGCAGGGCCGACTCCAGCCCCGCCATGAGCTCGGCCTCGGCGGTCTCGCCGGCGCCGAGCTGGGTGTCGAGGTTCGCGCGCCGCGCCTCGAACTGCGTGATCTGACCGTCCAGCCGCTCGATGCTGCCGAGCAGCGAGGCGTGGCCGGTGCGGTGCGACTCGACGCGAATGGCCACCTCGCGCGCGGCGTTGCGGTCCCGCTCGGCACGCTGCCTCGCCTCGGCGAGCGACTGGCGCAGGGCGTCCCGCTCCGCTTCCATCGCGCGGCGGCGCTCCTCGAGGTCGGCCATCGCGTCCACGGCCTCCTCGAGCCGCGCGCGCGCTGCGCGATTGCCCGCCCCCGCGATCTCGAGCGCTTCGGCCATCTCGGCGAGTTCGGATGCAAGCTGCTGCATGCGCGCGCTGCGCTGGTCGGCACGGGCCCGCAGCGAATCGACCTGCGAGCGCAGGTTCATGTGCGCCGCGCCGTCCCGCGCGAGCTCGGCCTGCTGGTCGGCAAGTCGGTCCTCGAGGTCTCGCACCCGGTTGCGCGCCGCCTCAAGGTCGTCGTCCAGTCTGCGTCCCCGCGCCTGCAGCCGCTCGAGCTCCGAGTGCTGGCGGCGCAGTTCCTGCTCCCGCTCGATCACGCCTTCGTGCGCATCGCGGTCGCGGCTCACCCGCAACCAGTCCGGACCGATCCAGATGCCGTCGCGGGTCACCACGGACTGGCCGGCCCGCAGCCGCGGCCGCACGGCGAGGGCCTCGGCGAGCGAGTCGGTCGCGACGATACCCTCGAACAGGGCGTCGAGACCGGCAGGCCCCTGCACGCGCGCGCGCAGCCCGTCACCTGCCATCGCGCTGCCAGCGGGCCCCTGCCCACCGGCATAGAAAGTCACCGTGCCGCTCGTCAGGCTGTTGAGCGTCGCGGCCACGTCCTCGATCGAGTCCACGCACACGGCCTCGAGGTATGAGCCGAGCACGGTCTCCACTGCCCGCTCCCAGCCGGCTTCCACGGTGAGCTGGCGGGCCAGGCGCGGGCTCGCATCGAGGCCCCGGGACTTGAGCCAGTCGACGACCTTGCCCTGGCCCTGCCCGAGCGCAGCGCGCTGCAACGCCTCGAGCGAGACGATTCGTCCCTCGGCGTCCTGGATCTCGCGCCGCGCCGCGCGCGACGCCTCGCCGAGTTCGCGTTCGCGGCCGCGCTCCTCCTGGAGCGAGCCCGCACCCTGCGCCATGGCCTGCCGCGCCTCCTCGAGGCGCGCACGGGCTTGCTCCTCGGAGCGCACCAGATCGCCGAGCGTCGCCGCGACGTCTGCGCCGGCCAGCGCGTCGTGCTCCTGAGTGGCGCGCTCGCGCTGTGACAGCAGGCGCCGCAGCTGGCTGTCGAGTTCCTCGAGGCGCGCACGCTCCGCCTCGCCGGCGGACGATGCCGAGCGCAACGCCTGGTTGAACTGCTCCCACCGCTCCTGCCAGTCGTGCATGGCGGATTCAGCGGCCGAAAGCCCGGCTGCCGCGGCTTCCTCGTCCGAACGCGCGGCCTCGAGTCCCGGTTCGAGATCGGCGAGCGTCGCGGCGAGTTCGCCCGCCTGCGCGAGGTCGCGCCGCCGGTGCGCCACGGCCTCCTGCAGGCCCAGTGCGAGCTGCTCGATCTCCTGGCGCTGGCGGGCACGCATCTGGCGAGCGTGCTCGAGGGCCTGCTCGCCGCGCGAGATCTCGGCGCCGACCTGGTAGTAGCGCCCCTGCACCTCGGCAACCACCGCCGAGTGCTCATCGTGGGACTGGCGCGCCCGCTCGATCGCCGCCTCGAGAGAGCGCTGCTCCGCCAGGGCCGCCTGCAGCGCGAGGTCGCGCTCGCCGAGGATCGCCTGCCGCGCCCCCGACTCGGTCTCGACCTCGCGCAGCCGCAAGGCCAGGAGCTCCCCGTGCGTCTGCCGTTCCTCCTGCTTCAGGACCTGGTAGCGCCGCGCCGTGGCCGCCTGCCGCTGCAGGTGGCGCAACTGCTTCTCGACCTCGTCGCGCAGGTCCGACAGGCGCGCGAGGTTCTCGCGCGTGTGGGAGATGCGGGTCTCGGTTTCCTTGCGCCGCTCCTTGTACCTGGAGATGCCGGCAGCTTCCTCGAGGAACGAGCGCATCTCGTCGGCACGCGCCTCGATGACGCGCGAGATCATGTTCTGCTCGATGATCGCGTAGCTGCGCGAGCCGAGGCCCGTGCCGAGGAACAGCTGCGTGATGTCCTTGCGCCGGCAGCGCACTCCGTTCAGGAAGTAGCTCGAGGTCCCGTCGCGCGAGACGACGCGCTTGAGCGACACCTCCGAGAAGCTCGCGTACTCGCCGCCGAGCTTGCCGTCGGCGTTGTCGAAGACGAGCTCGACCGACGCCTGGCCCACCGGCTTGCGCGAGCCCGAGCCGTTGAAGATCACATCGGCCATGGAGTCGCCGCGCAGGTGCTTGGCCGAGATCTCGCCCATCACCCAGCGCACGGCGTCGATGATGTTCGACTTCCCGCAACCGTTCGGTCCGACCACGCCGACGAGGCTGCTCGGGAAGCTGACGGTGGTCGGGTCCACGAAGGACTTGAAGCCGGCCAGCTTGATCTTGCTCAGGCGCATCGGTCACCGAGGGAGGAGGCTTGGGATGGAACGGGCGGAGGGCGAAGTTTAGAAGAAACCGCCGCGCGGGACAGCAGCGAGTTCGAGCCCGCGCAACGGGCTCCGCAGGACGGTATTCGCAGTGTGTCCGCAACGGTGGACCCGTGGCCCTCGGTCTGTATAATCCCGCGTCCTTCGAGCCGTCCGTGGAGTCCCGAGAATGCCCGTGAAGAAACCGTCTGCGAAGGCGACCAAGGCCAAGAAGACTGTTTCTGCCAAAGCGCCCGCCAAGGATGCCGGCAAGGCTAAGAGTGCCGTCACGGCCAGGGCGCCGGCGAAGGCCAAGGCGCCTGCCAAGGCCCCCGCGAAGCCTGCCGCCACGCGCCCAGCGCACCACGCGGCGGCTCCTGTCCGATCGTCGCCGGCCACGGCCACCAGGCGCACGGCACCGCTCGCCGAGGAAGTTGTCGAGACTGACGAGCGCATGGAGGCGGGCGGCAGCCTGCTGTCCGGGCCTCGCAACGTCCAGCCGTACATCTCGCGCAAGGGCGAGGAGTACATGAGCAAGGAGCAGCTCGAGCACTTCCGCACGATCCTCTCGAGCTGGAAGCGGGATCTGATGCAGGAAGTCGACCGCACCATGCTGCACATGAAGGACGAGGCGGCGAATTTCCCCGACCCGAACGACCGGGCGACCCAGGAGTCGGAGTTCAGCCTCGAGCTCAGGACCCGGGACCGCGAGCGCAAGCTGATCCGCAAGATCGACGAGGCGCTGAAGCGGCTCGAGGACGGCAGCTACGGCTACTGCCTCGAGACGGGCGAGCCGATCGGCATCAAGCGCCTCGAGGCGCGGCCGGTCGCGACCCTCAGCGTCGAGGCGCAGGAACGGCGTGAGCGTCGCGAAAAGCAGTTCGGCGATCGCGACGACTGGTACCGCTGATCCGCCCGACCGCTACCGCGGGCGCTTTGCGCCGTCGCCCAGCGGTCCACTCCATTTCGGGTCGCTGGTTGCCGCTGTGGGCAGCTTCCTCGAGGCGCGTGCGCGGGGCGGCGAGTGGCTGCTCCGGATCGAGGACCTCGATCTGCCCCGCTGCCGACCCGGTGCTGCCGACGGGATCCTGCGCACGCTGGAGCGGCTCGGCCTGAGCTGGGACGGGCCGGTCCTCTTCCAAAGCACCCGAACCGAAGCCTACATCGAGGCGTTCGAGCGACTGCGCGGGGCGAGAAGCCTCAGGCCGTGCAGGTGTTCCCGCGCGCAACTGGCCGCCCTGCCCCTCAACCGGTCGCGCGCTCCTGGCGAGGAATTGATGCATCCACCCGATTGCGTAGCCAGCGGTCATCGAGCCGAGACCACGCCGGCCTGGCGATTCCGCGCGCCGGATCTCGAGGTGGATTTCCTGGACCGAGTCCAGGGACGGCAGGTCCAGAACGCCGCACGCACAGGCGGTGACTTCCTGGTCCGTCGGCGCGACGGAACATTCGCCTACCAGCTCGCCGTGGTCGTGGACGACGCCACGCAGGGGATTACTGACGTGGTGCGCGGCGCCGACCTGCTCGACAGCACCGGCCGGCAGATCCTTCTGCAGCGGGCACTGCAGCTACCGGTCATGACATACATGCATCTACCACTTGCCGTGGACGCTTCGGGCGTTAAGCTCTCCAAGTCCGGCGACGCGCCGGATGCGGGGTTTGCAGCGCCCACCGAGCTGGTGGTCGCGGTACTGGAGTTCCTGCGGCAGGCGCCGCCGCCGGAACTCGGGCGGGCGCCGCTCGACGAAGTATGGGCCTGGGCGCGGCAACACTGGCGGCCGTCGCGGCTTTCCGGAATGCGAAGCGGCGCGGCACCGACCGCTCGATTGGAACAGGAAAGGATGGAGACCCCGGCATGACCGCGAAGACCAAGACCACGCGCGCCAAGCGCGCCACGGGCACGGCAGCCCGCGGCAGCCCGAGGGTCATCCGCAAGTACCCGAACCGCCGCCTGTACGACACGGTCGAGAGCCGCTACGTCACGCTGGCCGACGTTCGCCGGCTGGTCGTCGAGCGCGTGGACTTCGTCGTGCTCGACCGCAAGACCCAGCAGGACATCACGCGCAGCATCCTGCTGCAGGTGATCGCCGAGCAGGAAGGCGCCGGCGAGTCGCTCATGAGCCGCGACTTCCTCTCGCAGGTCATCCGCAGCTACGGCAGCGGCCTGCAGGACTTCGTCGGCCGCTACCTCGACGAGAGCCTGCAGCTCTTTACCCGCGAGCAGCGCGAGCTGCGCGACCGCTTCAAGAGCGTGGTGGGCGTCGACCCGGTCGAGACCGTGACCGCACTGGCGCAGAAGAACTACCAGCGCTGGAAGGCCGTGCAGGAAGAGGTCTTCAGCCGGCTTCCGCGTCCCTGGGGCCGGGAAGAATAGGGATCGGGCGTCGTCGTCAGGTCCGGCCCCCCCGGGCCAGGTGAGACCCTCCCCTGCCGCCATGGGGAGGGACGCAGACTGTTCCGGTTCCTCAGCCGTCGACGCTGCGCATCGACAGGCGCACGCGGCCCTGGCGGTCCACCTCGAGCACCTTCACCCGCACGACGTCGCCCTCCTTGAGCTTGTCGCTCACCCGCTCGACGCGCTCGTCGGAGATCTGCGAGATGTGCACGAGGCCATCCTTGCCGGGCAGGATCTGCACGAAGGCGCCGAAGTCCATCAGCCGGACCACGCGTCCCTCGTAGATCGCGCCGACCTCGACCTCCGAGGTGATCAGCTCGATGCGGCGCTGGGCCTCGCGGCCGGCCGCGCCGTTCACGGAGGCGATCTTGACCGTGCCGTCGTTCTCGATGTCGATGGACGTGCCGGTCTCCTCGGTGATGGCCCGGATCACCGCGCCGCCCTTGCCAATGACCTCGCGGATCTTCTCCGGGTCGATCTTGATCGTGATGATCGTGGGCGCCCACTCGGACATCGTCGGCCGCGGGGCCGAGATCACCTTGGCCATCTCGCCGAGGATGTGCAGGCGCGCGTTGTGGGCGTGCTCGAGCGCCACCTGCATGATCTCCCGCGTGATGCCCTCGATCTTGATGTCCATCTGCAGCGCGGTGACGCCATCGGCGGTGCCCGCCACCTTGAAGTCCATGTCGCCGAGGTGGTCCTCGTCGCCGAGGATGTCGGTGAGCACCTGGAACTTGCCGCCCTCGAGGACGAGGCCCATGGCCACGCCCGCTACCGGCGCCTTGATCGGCACGCCGGCGTCCATCAGCGCGAGGCTGGTGCCGCAGACCGAGGCCATCGAGCTCGAGCCATTGGACTCGAGGATCTCGGAGACGACGCGCAGCACGTACGGGAACTCGGTCATGTCCGGCATCACGGCATTGACGCCGCGGCGCGCGAGGTTGCCGTGGCCGATCTCGCGGCGCTTCGGCGAGCCCATCATGCCCGTCTCGCCGACGCAGAACGGCGGGAAGTTGTAGTGCATCATGAACGGTTCTTTGCGCTCGCCGGCGAGCGCATCGATGATCTGCGCGTCGCGGCCGGTGCCGAGCGTGGTCGTCACGAGCGCCTGCGTCTCGCCGCGGGTGAAGACGGCCGATCCGTGCGTGCGGGGCAGCACGCCGGTCTGCACCGCGATCGGGCGGACGGTGTGCATGTCGCGCCCGTCGATGCGGCGCTCGCCGGCGAGAATGCGGTGACGGACGATGTTGTACTCGAGGCGGCCGATCTCGTCGGCAACCTTTCGGCCGTCGAACTGCGCGTCCTCGCCCGAGCACAGCGCGGCGACGACGGCCTTCTTGATCTCGCCGACCTTCGCGTAGCGGGCCTGCTTCTCGGTGATGGTGTAGGCCTGGCCGAGCGCGGCCTCTGCCTCCTTCGCCACGGCCGCAACCAGGGCGGCGTCTTCGGCGGGCGCGGTCCACTCCCAGGCGGGCTTGCCCGCCTCGGCGACCAGCTCACGGATCGCCTTGATCGCGACCTGCATCTGCTCGTGGCCGAACACGACGGCGCCGAGCATGACGGCCTCGGGCAGCATCTTGGCCTCTGACTCCACCATCAGCACCGCATCGGCCGTGCCGGCGACCACGAGGTCGAGCTGCGAGGTCTTGATATCCTCGGCGGTCGGGTTCAGCAGGTACTGGCCGTCCCGGTACCCGACCTTCGCGGCCGCGATCGGGCCCTTGAAGGGTATGCCGGAGAGGCACAATGCAGCCGACGCACCCAGCATCGCGGGGATGTCCGAGTCGATGTTCGGATCGAGCGACACCACGGTCGCCACGACCTGGACCTCGTTGAAGAAGCCCTCGGGGAACAGCGGGCGGATCGGGCGGTCGATGAGGCGCGAGGTCAGCGTCTCCTTCTCCGAAGGCCGTCCCTCGCGCTTGAAGAATCCGCCCGGGATCCGGCCGGCCGCGTACGTCTTCTCGACGTAATTGACGGTGAGCGGGAAGAAGTCCTTGTTGGGGTCGGCGCTCTTGCGGCCCACCGCCGTCACGAGCACGACGGTATCGCCCATGGAGACGAGGACCGAGCCGTCCGCCTGGCGGGCGAGTCGCCCGGTCTCGAGCGTGACGGTGTGGGGGCCGAACTGAAAAGTCTTGGTGTGGACGGTCACGATGGTGTCCAGTGCTTCGATGAGCTTAGTGATGGGCAGAAACGAATCCGGCCCGCTGAGCGGGCCGGAGATTCGCGGGATCAGCGGCGCAGGCCGAGCCGGCTGACGACGTCCTGATAGCGCGCGAGATCCGTCGCCTTGAGGTGGTCGAGGAGCTTGCGCCGCTGGGTCACGAGCTTGAGGAGCCCGCGACGCGACGAGTGGTCGGCCTTGTGCACGCTGAAGTGCTGGCCGAGGTCGGTGATGCGCGCGGAGAGGAGCGCGATCTGGACCTCCGGCGACCCGGTATCGTTTGCGCCGCGACGGAATCCGTCGACGATCTCGGCTTTGCGCTCGGTGGACAGTCCCATCGTATGGAATCCTCGATGCCTATTACCCTTGAATTGAGCCGCGCATTCTAGACTGCAACACGCGATCCACTCAAGCAGGGTTGCATGCTGGGTCTGGGGCGCCGGGAACGAACAGCCTGACCACGCGCACCGCGTCGCCCGGCACCGACTCCACCAGGCCGAGGAAGCGACCAGACGCGTCGTACGCGCGCGACAGCCCGGACGGACGGTCGGGACCGACCACCACCAGCCTCCCCTGGCACAGGTGCTGGCCCTGCAACCCGTCGAGATCGAGCCTTGGCAGTTTCGAGAGGGCCGCGTCCGCCGGCAACAGCCAGGGTGGGCGTGCCCCGTCCGGCGGCTGCGCGGCTGCCCATGACTCGAGGGTGTCGAGACTGACCATGGCCGCAGGGTCGAAAGGCTCGACCCACAGCCGCCGCAGCGCGGTCAGGTACCCCTGCGTCCCGAGCGCCGCCGCGATCTCCTCGCCCAGCACCCGTACGTAGGTGCCCTTGGAACAGACCACCTCGAAGTCCAGCGTTTCCTGCTGCAGATCCAGCAGTTGAAGCCTGTGGATGGTCACGGGTCGAGGCAGCCGCTCCACCTCCTCGCCGCGGCGGGCGAGCTCGTAGAGGGGCCGACCCTGGTGCTTCAGGGCCGAGTACATCGGGGGCCGCTGTTGCTGCGGGCCAACCATCGCCGCCAGCACCATCGCGACGCGCGACGAATCGAGCACGGGCACCGCGGCCTCACTCACCACCCGTCCCTCGGCGTCGCCGGTATCGGTCGCGGCGCCGAGCCGCAATTGCGCACGGTAGGCCTTGGCAGACTCCAGCAACACGCCGCAGGCCTTGGTCGCCTGGCCGAAGCACAGCGGCAGCATGCCGCTCGCCATCGGGTCGAGCGTGCCGGCATGGCCCGCCTTGGCCGCTCGCAGCAGGCGCCGGACGCGCTGCAGGACGGTCGTCGAGCCGGGTCCTTCGGGCTTGTCGAGCAGCACGACGCCGTCGACGTCGCGCCAGCGCGGGCGCTCGCCAGTGCGCGCTCCGCCTGAGGAGCGCGTCACTGCGGGTCGTCTTCGGGTTTTCCGCCGTCCGACGGGTGCCGCTCGGCGTCCTCGCGCACCGCGCGCGTGATGAGATCGTCGAGTCGCAGGCCCTGCTCGAGCTCCGCATCCGGCTGGAAATGGATGTGCGGCGCGATGCGCAGGCGCAGCGCCCGCCCGAGCGGGCCGCGCAGGTAGCCAGCTGCCTCGTCGAGGATCTCCTGCTGCACGGGGTCGTGCGCGTTTCCCGTAAGCAGCTGGAATTGCACCCATGCGTGCGACAGGTCGGGCGACATCTTCACGTGCGTGATCGTCACCGGCTTGAGGCGCGGGTCGCGCACCTCGCGGCGAAGCATCTCGGCAAGCTCGCGCTGCACCTGCTCTGCGACGCGGCGCGCACGGGGGATTTCACGCGGCATGGCGCACCGGTCACGCGCTACGCGCGACCTCGACCCTCGCAAAGCACTCGATCTGGTCGCCCGCGCGGATGTCGTTGTAGTTGCGCACGCCGATGCCGCACTCGGTGCCCGCGCGGACCTCGCCGACGTCGTCCTTGAAGCGCCGCAGCGAGTCGAGCTCGCCCTGGTGGATGACGACGTTGTCGCGCAGGACGCGCACCGGGTTGCCGCGCTTGATGCCGCC
>Ga0105090_10002072_pt1 | contig 11094 bp, 12 predicted proteins | sample PPLLak3March2015_FD_79110 | JGI IMG/M metagenome (GOLD analysis project Ga0105090, IMG submission 79110) | Freshwater sediment microbial communities from Prairie Pothole Lake near Jamestown, North Dakota, USA - PPLs Lake P7 Core (1) Depth... | ecosystem: Environmental > Aquatic > Freshwater >... | reverse complement strand
GTGCGCGCCGTGATCGCGGAGAGCTTCGAGCGCATCCACCGCTCCAACCTGATCGGCATGGGCGTGCTGCCCCTGCAGTTCAAGGACGGCGAGAACGCCCAGAGCATTGGGCTCACCGGCCAGGAGAGCTTCGAGATCATCGGCCTCAACGCCGGCGCCGCGAAGATGGTCACCGTAGTTGCCACGCCGGCCACCGGCACGCCGATCAAATTCGAGGCGCGCGTGCGCATCGACACGCCGAAAGAGCGCGAGTACTACCAGCACGGCGGCATCCTGCAGTACGTGCTGCGGCAGCTCGCCGGCGCGTCGAAGGCGGCCTGAGGCTGAGGGGACAGGGGACAGTGACGATTCACTCCCCTGCGCCCTTGTCCCAACTGATCGAGCGTGCGGCCGAGCGCCTCGGGCAGGCGCGGCACGTGTGCGTGCTGACTGGCGCGGGGATTTCCGCGGAAAGCGGTATTCCCACGTTCCGAGATGCGCAGGAAGGCCTGTGGGCGCAATACAGCCCGCTCGACCTTGCCACGCCCGAAGGCTTCGAGCGGGATCCCGAGCTCGTCTGGCGCTGGTACGAATGGCGTCGCGAAATGGTGCGCGCCGCGCAGCCCAACCCCGGGCACCTTGCGCTGGCCCACATCGTCAACGCCGTCCCGCAGCTGACCCTCGTGACGCAGAACGTGGACGGACTCCACCAGCGGGCGGGCAGTCCGTCCGTCGTCGAATATCACGGCAACATCCTGCGCGACCGGTGCACCGTGGAGCGGGTGATCGCCGAGCGCTCAGAGCAATCACGGACCGCCGCCCTGCCCCGCTGCGCCTCGTGCGGCGGACTGCTGCGGCCCGACGTCGTCTGGTTCGGGGAGACGATCCCGCGGCAGGCGCTGGTGCTCGCGGATGCAGCGGCATCCGACTGCGACGCATTCCTGTCGATCGGCACGTCCTCGCTGGTCTACCCGGCAGCAGGCCTTGCGGAGACGGCGCTGCGCCGCGGCGTGCCGGTCATCGAGGTCAACCCCAACGCCACCGACCTCACGCCGCACGCGGACATCGTGCTGCAAGGCCCAGCTGGCAGGATCCTGCCGGAACTTCTGCGGGCTCTGGTCTAGAGGCCGACCTCCGACAACCGAATCGGCACGGGTGACGAACGGTTGACCATGAAACGAACAACCCCCACAGAGCCGCGTCCCTCCGAGATCACTCCGCGCGGGCGATATGTCAATCGCCGTGAAATCGTGGCCGGGCTGCTGGGTGCCGGGCTCGTCACGCTGCCCGCAGCTGGCTCCGCGGCGGCGCCACTGAAGCACACGAAGAACGCGCGGCTAAGCCTGAAAGAACCGGCCAATTCCTTCGAAGATATAACGACTTACAACAACTTCTACGAATTCGGCACAGATAAGGGCGACCCGGCCCGGTTGGGCGGCAAGTTCCGCCCCAAGCCGTGGAGCGTCACCATCGCCGGCGAAGCCGAGGTCAAAGGTACCTTCGCACTGGAGGACATGCTGAAGCCCCACCCGCTCGAGGAACGCATCTACCGGCTGCGGTGCGTCGAGGCGTGGTCAATGGTGATCCCATGGGTTGGCCTCCCGCTGGGAGACCTGCTCAAGCGATTCCGGCCAACCTCGCGCGCCAAGTACGTGGCGTTCAAGACCGTCCAGCGGCCGAGCGAGATGCCCGGGCAGCGCTTCCCGGTACTCGACTGGCCTTACGTCGAGGGCCTGCGCATGGACGAGGCCATGCACCCGCTCACCATCCTGGCGGTGGGGCTCTACGGCGAGGCCCTGCCCAACCAGAACGGCGCGCCGCTGCGCCTCGTCGTGCCGTGGAAGTATGGCTTCAAGAGCATCAAGTCGATCGTCGAGATCCGCTTCACCGAGCAGCAGCCACCCACCTCCTGGAACCTCTCGGCGCCGCAGGAGTACGGTTTCTACGCCAACGTGAACCCGGAAGTGGACCACCCGCGCTGGAGCCAGGCGAAGGAGCGCAGGATCGGTGCCGGCGTGTTCGCGCCGCGAGTGTCAACGCTGCCGTTCAACGGCTACGCCGAGCAGGTGGCGGGGCTGTATCGGGGGATGGACCTGAGGAAGAACTTTTGAGGGGATGGGGGATAGGGGATGGGGGATAGTGAACGGCGGTAACTTTCGCCGGCGCTCTGCGTAGGGAGGGCGCTGCCGGAATCTACTGCCTCACACTATCCCCCATCCCCTATCCCCTATCCCCTATCCCCTATCCCCGTCCCCCATGCGTCGCCTCCTCAAACCCACCCTCTTCCTCCTCTGCTCACTGCCGCTCGCGTGGCTGCTGGCGCGCGCATTCGGCGTGGCGGGACTCGGGCTGGGCGCCAACCCGGTCGACGAATTGCAGGATCGGCTCGGCGAGTGGGGCCTGCGACTGCTGCTCGCCACGCTGTGCGTGACCCCGCTCGCCGTCACTTTGCGCAAGCCCTGGCTGATGGGCGTGCGTCGCTTGCTCGGCCTGTTCGCGTTCACCTACCTGGTGCTGCACTTCCTCACCTGGCTGGTGCTCGACCAGTGGTTCGACCTGCAGGCCATCGCCGCCGACATCGCCAAGCGACCGTACATCACCGTGGGTTTTACGGGTTTCCTGCTGCTGGTACCGCTGGCCGTCACCTCGACGGCCGGCTGGATGCGGCGCCTCGGGCGCCGCTGGCACCGGCTGCATCGGCTCGTCTACCCTGCAGCGATCCTCGGCTGCACGCATTTCTGGTGGCAGGTGAAGGCCGACTGGCGCGAACCGGCCGTTTACGCGGCGCTGCTGCTGGTGCTGCTGGCGTGGCGTGTGCATCGGGCACGCAGCAGGCGGGCACCGGCAAGCACCGTGCGCGCGCCGGGCTGAGCCGCTAGCGGACCGGACTGCGCAGCTTGATCCAGGTGTGAGTGAACACCGCGGCGAGAATCAGCGCGACGCCGAGATAGAACGCGGGGGTCAGCTCGCGTTGCTCACCGAGCAGCACGATCGCCAGCACGATCGCGTACACGGGCTCGAGACTCACGACCAGTTGCGTGGTGAACGCACTGGTATGGCGCAGCGCCCGCAGTGCCAGCGCGAACGGCAGCAGCGTGCAGGCGAGCGCGAGCGCTGCCAGCAACCACGCATCGCGCGGACCGGGCAGCGCGCTCCACGGAGCGTTGCCCGGCAACGCCAGTGCGACCACGGTCAGGAACGCGGTACCCGCGGCGAGTTCCACGCCGGTCACGAGCAACGGACTGGCTTGCTCGACGTAGCGCTTGTTGAGCGCGCCGAAGATCGCGACCAGGAATGCCGATATGACGCCAACGACCAGCCCGAGCTGCATGCCGGACGGCGTGCCGCCGACCACGAAGGCGACGCCGGGCAGCGCGATGAGGCCCACCACCAGCTCGCGCGCGTCGAACGGGCGCCGGACGATCCACGGCTCGATGACGGCGAGGAACAGCGGTCCCACCGCCATGCAGCTCGCGGCCACGGAGGCGTTCGACAGCTTGATCGCGCCGTAGAACGTCAGCCAATGCAGCGCGACGACGACACCAATCCCGGCGAATACTGCGAGCGTTGGCAGTTTGATCGTGCGCAGTTCGCGCCACAGCGGCACCCACGCCAGCAGCACGACTACGACGATCAGCATGCGCCACCAGACCAGCTCGAGCGCGGGCAGGCTGATCAGCTTGCCGAGGATGGCCGTGAAGCCCCACAGCAGCACGCAGAAGTGGATCTGCAGCAGCGCCTTGCGCTCGGGAGCCATGGGCTGGCTGGCGACGATCCGGCGACTCCGTCGCTCAGCGGCGATAGACGTCGTTGTCCTTCCTGCGGATGAACCCCTGGACGAGTTCCAGCGCGGTCTGCTCGCACGGCGGCAGTTCGACGTCGGTCGTGCCCTTCGGGGTCACCCGCTCGCCCCAGCGCACCAGATGCGCGCACCAGGTGAGTCCGGCGCCAAAGGCCGGCAGCAGCACCAGCGAATTCGGCTGCACGCGGCCTTCCTCGAGCGCTTCCACCAGCGCGACCGGCACCGTGGCCGCCGACATGTTGCCGTAGCGGTGCACGTTGACGAACACGCGCTCCATCGGCACACCGGCTCGCTTGGCCACGGCCTCGATGATTCGCAGGTTTGCCTGGTGCGGCACGACCAGGCTGATGTCGTCCGCCGTGAGGTTCCGGGACGACAGCACGTCGGCACAGGCGCCCGACATGCCGATCACCGCGCGCTTGAAGATCTCCTGTCCTTCGAAGGTCCAGTCGGTGTCGCCATAGCTGCGGGTGTAATCAGCATAGCGGGTGCCCATGCCCTTCACGACCAGTGTGCCGCGGGCATCGCTGTCGCAGCCGAGGCGCTCGGCGAGCAGGCCTTCTTCGCGGTCGGTCGCCTGCAGCACGACGGCCGCGCAACCGTCGCCGAACAGCACGGCAACGCCGCGGTTGTGCCAGTCCATGAAGGCGCTCACACGCTCGCCGCCGACCACCACCGCGTTGCGTACCACGCCGGTGCGGATGAGAGCGTTGGCGGTGCTGAGCGCGTACAGGAAGCTCGTGCAAGCCGTGTTGACGTCCATCGCGGCGGCGCGTTTCGCCCCGAGCCTCACCTGCAGACCCGACGCCTGGTTCGGCACTTGGTCATCGAAACTGCACGTGCCGAACACGATCAGCTCGACGTCCGCCGGTTCGACCCCCGCGCAGGCGAGCGCCCGCATGGCGGCGACGTACCCGAGTTCCTCGAGCGGAACGTGCGACACGCGCCGCTCCTTGATGCCCGTGCGGCTCATGATCCACTCGTCGTTGGTGTCGAGAAAGGTCGCGAGGTCGGCGTTGGAGAGCACGGCCGGCGGCATGCACTTGCCCCAGCCCGTAATGGCGGCGTAGGTCACGGTCTGGACCCCCAGCAAGAATCAGGTGGGCGACACTTTACCAGACGCGTGCTGCAGCTCGACCAGCTCGTACAGGTAGTCTTTCGGCGCACTGACGTATGCCTTCACGATCACGCAATCGCCGTCGGCGGTCACCCAGTTGTCGTACGTTGGATGGCCGTCCACGGCGCTGCCCTCGAGCACGTATCGCAGCCGATGGCAGCGGAAGCGGCCGGCCGGCACTTCGACCTCCTCGATCCCGAGGTAGTCGAAGCCGAACGAGATCGGCAGCAGCATGGGTCCCGTCGCACCGTTGAACGCATACGAGCTCATGTACATGTTGTCGAAGTGCTGCCGCTTCGGCCCGTTGAGGTCGAAAATGGCCGTCATCAGCCCGTCGGCCGTGATCGCGTGCGAGCCGAACGCACGCACCCGCTCCCGCGTGGCGACACGCTGGCTGATGCGGCCTTCGAGCGCGGTGAAGGTCTCGCAGGTTGCCTCGCGCTCGTCGAACAGGAACCACCCCGAACCGACGAAGCGGTCCATGACACGCAGGCTGACCGTGCAATGGCGCGGCCGCCAATCGGGGCCGAGCGCGTACGTGACGTCGCGCAGCACTTCGCCTTCCTCGATCTCGGTCTGCGCCCGCATGATGCGACTGCCGTCGCGGTGCACGCTGAACGTGAACCACTCGCGCCCACGCTCACCACCCGGCCCCGTGTAAAGCAGGCGGCCACGGATCGATCGGTGCTGCATCGAATCTCTCCCTCTCCTGTCTGCCGCGTCAGTCAGCCGGACCCCGGGCCCGATGGCGTCGCACTCGGCGGCGGCCTGCGCAGCAGGGCGCCCAGCGTCCAGCGCAGTGTATCGCGCCGGAACAGCAACCCGAGCAGGTGCCGCACCTCGGGCGCGGTAATGCGTGCCTCGCAGGGCAGGAAGCCCGCCAGCCCCTTCATCACCAGAGCGTCGTCCTCGACGACCGGCTTCTCGAGTCGCAGCGCGAGCTTCACCTGCGGCGTCTTGATCTGCATGCCGTCACCTCATCCCGCAGGCGCGGCCTGCCAGTCATTCAGCCATGAGCCGTTGTGACCCGCCGCACGCCCGGAAATCATGCACTCGGTCAGGTACGAACCGTTCTGGTAGAGGTTGGAGAACATCGAGCCCAGCTCGCCCGCCTCGTAGAGTCGGGGAATGGCGCGTCCGTCGTGGCCGATCACTGCGGATTCGATGTTGCGCCTGGCGCCGCCACCCGTGCACACGATCGCCGGATCGATACGGATCGCGTAGTACGGCGGCCGTGCGATCGGCTGCAGGGTGGCCGGGTTGCGGCCGAACGCCGGGTCGTGGCCCGCACGGCATGCTGCGTTGTACTCGGTGACCGTCTGCTCCACGGCCTTCGGGGCGCGCCCCAGCTGCGCTGCCAGTTCCGCGATGCTGTCCGCCTTGACGATCCAGCCCCTGGCGATCTTCTGCCGGCAGGCACTGGCCGCCGGGCCGTATCTCACCGTGCTGCCGCGCGGACTGGTCGCGAGTGACGTGGTCACCCGCCGCCTGCAGGTGATCCCGGTCGTCGAGTTCGCCTGGGAACGGCCGATCGCGGTTTATGTCCGCCGCGCGACGCCCCACACTCCTGTGCTGCGTGCGATCATTGCGGCCCTGCGCGCTGCGGCACGCAACTGGGAGACCTGAGAATGATCAGCGCCGTCGACGTATGGACCTTCGTGCACATCCTGCTGTTCGTGTACTGGCTGGGCGCGGACCTCGGAGTGTTCGTGGCAGCCCAGGCCGCCAAGCGCAGCACGCTCACCTACCCACAGCGCTCGACGGCCCTGCAGCTGGCACTCAAGGTCGATATTGCACCGAGGCTTTCGTTTGCGCTGATGTTCGCCTGCGGCCTCGAACTCGCGGCCGCCAAGGGCCTCGTGGAGCCCGCCGGCTGGCAACGCGCGCTCGCCTGGGCAGCCTCGGTCGCGTGGGTGAGTTTCGTCATCGGCATGGTGCGCTACGAAGGGCGACCCGTGGCGGCCTTCTGCAAGCACGCGAACGAGTGGCTGCATTTCGCCCTGTTCGTGGTTTTCGTCGTGCTGGGGCTCGCCTCGGTGGCAGGCTATGGCCCCTTCCCGGCAGGCTGGCTCGGCTGGAAGGTGCTGCTGTTTGCGTTGATCTTCCTCTGCGGAATCATGATCGACCGCCGCTTCGCGCCGATGGCACCCGCCTTTGCGCAGCTGGCCGCCACCGGTTCGACGCCGGAACTGGAGCGCACGATCACCAAGGCCGTCGATGAGGCCGTCCACTGGGTACTCGCGCTGTATGCGCTGGTGATCGTGATCGCGTTCCTGGGTACGGCCAGGCCCTTCTAGGGGACAGGGGACAGTAAGGAGATCGGCTGTTGTTGAAATTGCAGCAGCTCCGACACTGTCCCCTGTCCCCTTTACCATCCCCGATCCCCCATCCCCTTCCTGTCCCATGCCTATCGCCAACATCAACAACCACGCCATGTACTACGAAGTCCTCGGCCAGGGTGAACCCGTGCTGTGCATGGGCGGCTGGGGCACGTTCTGCCACGAGAACCACGGGCAGCTGGCCCGCGGCCTCACCGACCGCTACCAGGTGATCGTGTTCGACTACCGTGGCATCCGCGACTCGAACGACGACCTGTCGGTGCCGTCCACGATGGAACTGCACGCCAACGACGCGATCGGCCTGCTCGATCACCTGCGCATCAGGAACGTGCACCTCATGGGGCTCGTCGGCATGGGCGCGTGCGTCTGCCAGGAGATCGCGATCCGCCGCCTCGACCTGGCGCGCAGCATGCTCAATATGGGCGCCTGGTGCGAGGTCGACGACTTCCTGCGCGACCAGCTGGAGATGTTCCGCTGGATCCACCGTGACCTGGGGTTCTACTCGTTCCAGAAGGCGGTCACGCTGCTGTCGTTCGACGCCGACTTCTACAACGCCAACAAGGATCGCCTGCTCGGCCCGGAGGGCGGCTGGAAGGAACTGAACGGCCGCTACGAGGCGCACTCCCGCCTGATCGACGCCTGCGTGGGCTTCGACTCGAAGGATCGTCTCAAGGACATTCGCTGCCCCTCGTTGATCATCCACGCCGGAAAGGACGTGGTGACCGCGCCGCGCAATACCCTCCCGATCGAGCAGGGCATCCCGGGTGCCAGGGGCCTCCTGTGGGAGGACGTGGCGCATGTAGTAGCGGGCAAGGAGCAGAAGATCCGCTTCGCGAACACATTACTCGAGTGGCTCGGCGCGAACTGAACCGGAGCGTCGCGGCATGACCCATCGTCGCAGCTTGCTCGTGCTCGCGTGCCTGGTGGTGGGCCTCGCCCTCGGGGCATGGATGCAGGGCGGCGGCGGTGGCCTGCTTCGTGCAGCCGCGCCGGTGATCGAATCGGTTGGCAGTCTCTGGCTCAATGCCCTGCGCATGACCGTGGGTCCCCTGGTGTTCGCGCTGCTGGTCTCCGGCATCGCGAGCGTGACCGACGCGATGGCCACCGGCCGGCTGGCGACGCGGGCGGTGGCGGTATTCACAGGGCTGCTGCTCCTCGCCGGCACGCTGGCGGCGCTCGTCTCGCTGGGTCTGCTCGCGGTCTGGCCGGTGGACCGCGAAGCAGCCGACGCGTTCGTGGCGGGCGCGGCGCGCAGCGGCTCGGAGCCTGCGGCCCTGGCCAGCATCGGCGATTGGCTCAAGTCGCTCGTGCCGGCCAACGTCGTCCAGGCAGCGGCCGAAGATGCCATCCTCGCACTGGTCGTATTCGCGACACTGTTCGGCTTCGCCGCCACGCGGCTGCCCCCCGCGCAGCGCGACGCATTGACGACCTTCTTCACCGCCATGGCCGAGGCCATGATCGTGGTCGTGCACTGGGTATTGCTGGCGGCGCCGGTCGGCGTGTTTGCGCTCGCGCTCGGCGTCGGCCTGCATGCCGGTTTCGGAGCGGCCGGGGTCCTGTTCCAGTACGTGGCGTTCGTGTCGCTGGTGATCATCGTCGGCACGCTCGTGCTCTACCCGATCGTGGGCCTGTGGGGCGGCGTGACGTTGCGGCGGTTCGCCATGGAAATCGCTCCGGTGCAGGTCGTCGCAGCCAGCACGCAGAGTTCGCTGGCCACGCTGCCGGCGATGATCGAATGCGCGCGTGACGCTCTCGGGGTCCCACCGCGCGTCGCCGGTCTCGTCCTGCCGCTGGCGGTCGCGGTATTCCGCTACACCAGCCCGATCGGCAACCTGGCGGTGTGTCTCTTCATTGCCGCGCTGTACGGTTTCGAGCCCGGCACGCTGCAGCTGGTCACGGCGATCCTGGTCGCGTTCGCGGTGAGCGTCGCCGCGGTGGGCCTGCCCGGCCAGGTGTCGTTCATCACCAGCGTCGCGCCGATCTGCCTCGCCCTCGGGCTGCCGGTGGAACTGCTCGGCATCCTGATCGCCGTCGAGATCGTGCCCGACATCTTCCGCACGATCGGCAACGTGACCGGCGACCTCGCCGTGACGACGATGGTGCGGTCGCAGCGAGAACGGGCAGCGGATCAGCCCGCGACGGGCAATCCGAGCAGGTAGGCTTCGACGTCGCCCACCGGCATGACGTCCGCGTAGCGCCGGCCGACGTCCTGCAGGTTGGAGCGGTGCTGGCCCTCGTCCGGGTCACCGCAACACTCCTCCGGCACCAACACGCGAAACCCGTACGAGAACGCGTCCACGATCGTGGCGCGCACGCAGCCGCTCGTGGTGCAACCCGTGACGATCACGGTGTCCACGTTCTGTTTCACCAGGAACGTGATCAGCGGCGTCTGGAAGAACATCGACGGCGCGTTCTTGCAGTAGGTGAAGTCGGCGGGATGGTGGATCTTCGGGTCCATCTCCGTGCAGGGATGGCCGTAGAAAAACTCGTCGCGCACCGCCTTTACCTTCCAGAGCGGCATGTCCTGCTGGTTGCAGTAAGCGGTGTAGCAGGCGGCCACGGGCACGTTGCGTGCCCGCGCCACCTTCAGGAGCTCTGCCGTGCGGTCGCGCGCCGCGTGGATCAGCGGCAGGCCGCCGAGCGGATACCGCGGGTCGGTGAATGCCGTCTGGAAGTCGACCACCAGGACGGCGGGCTTGCGCCCGCCGCCGATGTCGAACGACGCGTAACCGACGTCGCGGTAGCTGTCGCTCACGCCGCCTTGCCCGCCTTCTTCTTCGCCGCCAGCACGCGCTGCGTGAACTTCGGCTGCTTCGGTGCCGGCAGGCCCGTCTCGGCCTGGCAGCGTCCCTTCAGTTCGTCGATCGACTCGAAGCCACGGTCGAAGAGCTTGGCCGGCCCACGCTCGCCCTTTAGCTTCGCTCGCAGCTTCTCGGTGGCCGCCACGTCGGCTGTGAGGTTGTCCTTTATGACCACTCCGTAGTTGAGTGCGCCCTTGGCTGTCACAAGGCCCGCCTGAACGTCGAACACCACGCGCTCGACCTCGCGCTCGTACGGGTCGCCGCAGCCGCCGCCGCCCCAGGTGTCGGCGATCAACAGGTCGCCGGCCTCGACCTTTACGCGGTCGATCTTCGAAGGCATCAGCTCGGAGGTGCCGTCCTTGCGCACCAGCGTCTTCTTGCTGCGTGCGCCCGGCAGGCCGCCGTTCACGCCCCACGGATAGGTGAGCCAGCGGTCGTCGTGGATCGAGATCTCACCCGGCTCGAGGAAGTGGTAGCCGATGCGCAAGCCGTTGCCGCCACGGTTCTTGCCGGCGCCACCCGTGTCGGGAATGGTCTCGTAGATGTCGATGCGCAGCGGGAAATAGCTCTCGAGGAACTCGTTCGGCACGTTGGTGAACGAGGGCCACAGCGAGTGGCCGTCCGGGCCGTCGCCGAACGGCTTGCCGGGGATGCCGCCGAACGAGATCTGGTACAGCTGGTACCAGTCGCCGTTCTTGTCGTAGCCCGAGTACATGAAGTGCGGGCTGTCGGAGAAGCCGGCCGCGCACATGAAGGCCGGGTTGCCCTGGCCGAGCAGGCCGCCGAGCACGTCGAAGATGCGGCCGAGCGCGTGCGTGCGGCACGAGAGCGCGGCGGGCTTCAGCGGCTTGAGCAGCGTGCCTTCGGGGATGCGCACCTCCATCAGGTCGTAGAAGCCGTCGTTGAAGAGGATCTGCGGGTCGAACACCATGATCATGTACACGCCCGCGAACATCTTGAACATCTCCTCGTTCAACAGGAAGTTGATCGAGGAGATCGACTGCGGGTCGGTGCCCGTGAAGTCGAAGATGCACTTGTCCCCTTCGCGCCACATCG
>Ga0105090_10002071_pt1 | contig 11095 bp, 10 predicted proteins | sample PPLLak3March2015_FD_79110 | JGI IMG/M metagenome (GOLD analysis project Ga0105090, IMG submission 79110) | Freshwater sediment microbial communities from Prairie Pothole Lake near Jamestown, North Dakota, USA - PPLs Lake P7 Core (1) Depth... | ecosystem: Environmental > Aquatic > Freshwater >... | reverse complement strand
GTTTGGCATACAGGCTGACGTTGACGGCGATCGCCGAGCTGTTCATGAACAGCGTATGGCCGTCGGGGTTGGCGCGCAGCGCGACCTGGGTGCCGATGTTGCCGGAGGCGCCGGGACGGTTTTCGATGATCACGTTCTGGCCCCAGATTTCGGTCAGCCGTTCGCCGACCACGCGGGCGACGATGTCGGTGGAGCTGCCCGGCGGGAAAGCGACGATGATGCGCACCGGTTTCGTGGGGAATTTGGTGGCGAGTTGTGCAAATGCCGGTGATGAACTGACAGCAAGTGCGATTAAAAACACTAAGTTATTGATTTTATTGATATTTTTCATAACTCCTCCCAGAGCGTCCGATGGCTGGGCGCCATCGTGACTCGCCATCGTAGCCGACACGTCCGGGAAAGAAAAATAAAAATGCCGGGTTGTGCCCGCAGCGGCGGGCCATCAGCCCTTCATCGCCGCCAGGGTTTTTGACTCGCGCGCGCTGATTGCATCAAAACGCTTGAGCAGGCGTTCAGCGCGGACGATGATCGGAATGTCGATCATTTTTCCGTCCAATGCAAAAGAGCCGCGTCCAGCGGCTGCGGCTTCTTTATCCAGCGCGATGACCTTGCGCGCGTATTCGACTTCCGCCGCGCTCGGTTTGTATTCCTCGTTGACGATGGTGACTTGGCCCGGGTGGATGCAGCCGGCGCCCATAAACCCGAAATCGCGCGAACGGCGCACCATTTTGCGGAAGTTTTCCCAGTCACCGAAAGTGGCGACGCTGTCGACAAACCCCAGCGGCATGATGCCAGCGGCGCTGGCAGCAAAAATCATGTGTTGTTTGGGATAAAACAGCGCATCGCCCGTGGGCTGCATATTGCAGTTCAGCGCGTAGTCCTCGCCGCCGATGTTGCAGGCGATGATTCGGCTGCAGGCGGTGGTGATCTCACGGATCTTGAAAAACGCTTCCGGGGTTTCAATCATGGTGATGAACCTGGTGTGGCCGACCGTCATGCCGCGTTTCTGCTCCAGTTCGCTGACCAGTTCGTCGAGCAGCTGCAGGTGCGACACGCCGGTAGCCTTGGTCACGGCGATGCCATCGACATCGGGGCAGATGGCGTGTTCGAGGTCGCGCACTGCCAGCGACAGCGGTTGGTTGATGCGCACCACGACGTCGGCGCCGCCGCGTTTGACACGCGCCGCATTTTTTTCGATCAGCTTGCGCGCGTTGGCTTTTTCCGCCGGCGGCACACTGTCTTCGACATCGAGCTGGATTACGTCTGCGCCGCGGGTGTGCGCCTTGTCGACGAATTTTTCGACGTTGACCGGGACATACATCAACGAGCGCCAGACGGGGAGTTCACGGTACATGAAGGAATCCTTCAGCAGTGGTTAAGCGGCATGGCCGCAGGGTCATTCTTCAGCTGCAGGCGCCACGTTGCCGGCGCAGACGATGCCCGCGGCCAGCAGTTTTTGATAAGTGGCCTCGTCAATGCCGAGTTCTGCGAGCAGTGCCGCATTGTGTTCGCCAATTTTTGGCGCCGGCGTACGGATCGATGCCGGCGTGCCCGATAGCCGCGGCACGACATGGTGCATCGGATAACTACCCATGTCGGCATCGGGATAATCAGCGATCAGTTCGCGCGCCAGCACGTGGGGATCTTCAACGATTTGCGAGATGTCGTAAATCGGTCCGATGGTGACGTCGGCCTTTTCGAAAAAGGTGACGTTTTCCGCCTGAGTGCGTTTTGCGATGAACTCGCCGATGATGGCGTCGAGTTCGGCAGCATGTTTTACACGGTCGGCGTTGGTTTTGTAACGCGGGTTGCTGATCAGGTCGGCGCGGCCGATGGATTCAAACACACGCTCGGCCATTTTCTGGATCGATGCCGACAGACCGACATATTTGCCGTCCTTGCATTTATAGGCGTTGCGCGGCGCGGCGTTGGTCGAGCGACTGCCGGTGCGCGGCTTGATTTTTCCGGTCAGCCGGTAATTGGCGGCCTGCGGTCCCAGCACCGCGAACAGCGGATCAAGCAGCGGCAGGTCGATGATCTGGCCCTTGCCGCCGTTGTGTTCCACTTCGCGCAGCGCGATCAATACGCCGGTCGCGCCGTACAGCCCGGCGATGGTGTCGGCCAGGTACATCGGTGGCAGCACCGGTTCACGATCATCAAAACCGTTCAGTGCGGCAAAACCCGACATGCCTTCCACCAGTGTACCGAAACCCGGACGTTTTTTGTACGGGCCTTCCTGTCCCCAGCCGGAGATGCGTACGATGACCAGCTTCGGGTTGCGCGCGAGCAGCACATCGGGCCCCAGCCCCATTTTTTCCAGTGTGCCGGGACGGAAACTCTCGACAAACACGGCGGCTTTGGTCACCAGCTGCAGCAGAATTTCGCGCGCCTCTGGTTTGCGCAGTTCGAGGCCCAGGCTTTTTTTGTTACGGGCGTACAGCTTCCAGTTGGTATCGACCTGCTCGACTTTCCACGCGCGCAGGGTGTCGCCGGCGGGCGGCTCGATCTTGACGACCTCGGCGCCGAAATCGCCGAGCACCTGTGTCAGGGTGTTGCCGGCGACCAGACGTGAGACGTCAATGACGCGCACGCCGTCAAGCGCGCCGCGGGCGGTCGCATCATAAGAGCGCTGCTGCACGCCCATTGATTCGCTCACTCCGGTTTGATGCCGGTGTTCTGCGCGACCTTGCGCCAGCGCGTGATTTCGTTTTTGACAAAGCCGGTGAACTGTTCGCGCGACATCGCGCTGGGTTCAGAGCCTTCACCGGCGAATTTCTGCTTGAGTTCTGCGGACTGCAGCGCCTTGGTCAGTTCCGCAGCGAAGCGGTCGAGGATGACGACCGGGGTTTTCGCCGGCGCCGCAAGGCCCCACCAGAATTCCGCCATGTAACCCGGCACGCCGGATTCGGCGATGGTCGGCATTTCCGGCATGAATGAAGAACGTTTTTCGCTGCCGACCGCCAGAGCTTTCAGCCGTCCGGCCTGGACCAGGTTCATGGCCGAAGGCAGGCTGGTCATCACCAGTTGTGTGTGGCCGCCCATCAGGTCGGTCAGCGCCGGCGCAACCCCCTTGTACGGCACGTGCACGATGTTGATCCTGGCCATGTAACGGAAAAGTTCTGTTGCCAGGTGGTTGTGGCCACCGGCGCCAGTCGAGCCGTAGTTGATTTGTCCCGGCTTGGCTTTGGCCAGCGCGATGAATTCCTGAACCGATTTCACCGGCAGCGACGGATGGACGACCATCAGCAGCGGGCCGCGCGCCATCATCCCGATGTAGGCGAAATCGTTGATCGGGTCATAGGCCATTTTGGTCCGCAGTGCGGCATTGGCTGTGAACGAAGCTTGCACGTTGACGATGGAGTAACCATCAGGCGGGGATTTTGCGACGTTGTCAGCGCCAATCATGCCGCCGGCGCCGCCACGGTTGTCGATGACGATTTGCTGGCCCAGTCCGGGCGACATCGCCTGTGCAGTGATGCGGGTCAGCACGTCATTGCTGCCACCGGGCGGGTAAGGCACGACAAAACGGATCGGTTTTGTCGGCCAGGCTTGCGCGTAAACGCCGGTAACTGTGGCTGCGCTGATGAACAGGACGCAAAGCGCGCCTTGCATGAATTTCATGAGTGTTTCTCCTCGTATTGTCGAGCGCTGCCGCAAGTCGTGGTGCCCGCGGGTTGGGGCTTGTTGGCAGGCCCGCTTTTACCGGATTTCCATGCCGTTGGCGATCTGGCGTTCGATCAGTCGCGATTCGTTGCGCAGCAGTGTCGACAGTTCCTGGATGCGGCGGTCGGCCATGCGGCTGGAGATCGCTGAAATCGACAACGCGGCAAACGGCACGCCGCTCTGGTTGCGCAACACCTGGCCCAGCGAACGCACGCCTGCCAGCGTCGGGGTTTCGCGCACTGCGTAGCCCAGTTTCTGCGCCTTGCGCGCCTGCGAAAGCAGCGTGGTGCTGTTCAGGCCGTGCTCCTGCAGCCGTGGTTCATTGCTGGTGATGATGCTGCGGAATTCTTCCTCGGGCAGCGCCGCAAGGATGGCGAGGCTGCCGGTACCTACGCCCAGCGGCCGGCGCACGCCGACTTCCAGGGTGAAGGTTTTAATCGGGAAGGTGCCTTCGTGGCGGTCGATGCAGACGGCATCGAGGCCGCTGCGCTGGGTGAGGAATATGGTGTCGCCGGTGGCTTCCGCGATGCGTGTCATGGCCGGGTGGCAGATTTCGCGCAAATTGAAGCGTGGTGCTGCAGTCAGCCCGAGCTCGAAGGCCATCGGCCCGAGAAAATAGCGGTGAGTTTCAGAGTCCTGCTGCACCATGCCTTCGTGCGCCAGGCATTTCAGCATGCGGTGCACGGTCGGCCGCTGCAGGCTGGTGCGTGTAGCGAGATCGAGCAACCGTGAGCCGGAACGGTTGTGGGCGGCGATTTCGCGCAAAAGCAGCAATGCGCGTTCAATACTTTGGGTGCCAGTCAGACGGCCTTGATTGTCGTCGCCGGAATTTTTCGCAGGGGCCATGGGTTATTTATCCGAACTAGTCCGAATCGTGAGACTTGGGAGGCTGGATTATGCCACCGTGTCCGTCCTAGCGGAATAGCCCCTCCTGTGCTATCTTTTCAGGGACTATTTCTCTGCTGTAAATTCATTTTGTCCAGATACCGGACAGCTTCCCTAGGCTGACCGCACCCACACACCCAAAAAATCGTCCGCGTCCACATTTTCGTCCGCGACCATAATCCGGCAGCCCAGAGGCTGCCGTTGTCACATACAGGAGCCCTGACCATGACCACCTCACTTCCCCCAGCCACCGCCCGCCAATCGGCCGGCGCCCAGTTTCGTGCCGCGGTCGCCGCTGAAAAGCCGCTGCAAATCGTCGGCGCCATCAATGCCTACCATGCCCGGCTGGCTGAACGCAGCGGTTTCAAAGCCATTTACCTCTCGGGCGGCGGTGTCGCGGCCGGCTCGCTGGGTGTGCCCGATCTCGCGATCACCACGCTGGACGATGTGTTGACCGATATCCGCCGCATTACCGACACCTGCAGTCTGCCGCTGCTGGTAGACGTCGATACCGGCTTCGGTGGCGCTTTCAACATTGCACGCACCGTGAAGTCGCTGATCAAGTTCGGCGCGGCCGCCATGCACATCGAAGATCAGGTCATGCAGAAACGCTGCGGCCACCGGCCGAACAAGGAAATTGTCAGCAAGGATGAGATGGTGGACCGCATCAAGGCCTCGGCCGATGCCAAAACCGACAGCAATTTTGTCATCATCGCCCGCACCGATTCGCTGGCGATCGAAGGATTGGAGGCCTCGATCGAACGCGCGGTGGCCTGCGTCGAAGCCGGCGCCGACATGATTTTCCCGGAAGCGATCACCGAGTTGTCGATGTACAAAAAATTCGCCGACGCGGTGAAGGTGCCAATCCTCGCCAACATCACCGAATTCGGCAAAACGCCGCTGTTCACGACCCAGGAACTCGCCAGCGCCAACGTGGCGATGGCACTGTATCCGCTGTCGGCCTGGCGCGCGGCCAATGCCGCGGCGCTGAAGGTGTACCAGAGCATCCGCAAGGAAGGCCATCAGAAAAATGTGGTCGACCTGATGCAGTCACGCGACGACCTCTACGACTATCTGGATTACCACGACTACGAGCAGAAACTCGATGCCTTGTTCAAGCGCGATAAATAATTCAGCGCATCCATTTTAATTTCCAGCGGAAAGCACACAGTGACGACCGGCATCTTGTTGTCCAAGGGTTTTGTGGCGCAATTCGGCGCAGAATTGCAGGCCGCGGCGAAAGCGGCTGGCGTTACACCCAACATCATTCACCTGCCGGATGACGCGTCGCAGCGTTTGCCGGCGGCCGAGATCGCGAAAATCGAAGCGGCGTACCTGACTCGCGATATCCGCTTCTCCGACCACTACGCCAGTTTTGGCGACACCGTAAAAACGGCGGCGAACATTAAATGGGTGCATTTCACCAGTACCGGGATCGACCAGCACCCCTTCCTGCCGGCATTGCACGAACTCAAAGTGCGGCTGACCACTTCCGCCGGCACCAACGGCGAACCGGTCGGACAGACCGCGTTCTGCGGAATGCTGATGCTGGCGCGCGGTTTCCCGCGCTGGATCGCCGCGCAGCGCGAACGGCGCTGGGATCCCGCCCGCGGCAAAGACACCCCGCGCGACCTGCAGGGCCAGACGGTGGTGATCGTCGGCCTTGGCACCATCGGTGCGACAGTGGCCCGGCTGTGCCAGACGCTGGGGATGAAAGTAATTGGTTTACGCCGCAGCCCGAAACGCGAGGGCGACCCGGTGGACGAAATGCATACCCTGGATAAATTGCCTGCACTGCTGCCTCAGTGCGACTGGCTTGTACTGGCCTGTCCCTACACCAAGGAGACGCATCAACTGGTCAACGCCAAAACCCTTGCGCTGATGCCCAAACACGCGCACCTGATCAACGTTGCGCGCGGCGCAGTCGCGGAAGAAAAAGCGCTGATCGCAGCGCTGCAGGGCAAACAGATTGCCGGTGCCTATCTCGATGTGTTCGAAAAGGAGCCCTTGCCCGCGGATTCCCTGCTGTGGGACATTCCGAACGTGATCGTATCGCCACACAATGCCTCGGCCTCCGATGGCAACGACAAACGCGCGGCCAAGGTGTTTGTCGACAACCTGCAGTTGTACGCGGGTGGCAAAAAGATGCAGAACGAGCAGGTTTAAACAAAAAAGCCTGGCCAAAACAGTATGAAGAAATGGCAATGCATCCTCTGCGGTTTTATTTACGACGAAGTCGCCGGCCTGCCCGATGAAGGCATTGCCCCAGGAACCCGCTGGGAAGACGTGCCGGCGGACTGGACCTGTCCCCACTGTTCTGCAACCAAGGCTGACTTCGACATGATCGCCATTTCCTAGGATCCTTCCCCTGATTTTCAGTGGGTTTGGACTTGTTCTGTGACTGGCGAGGGTGGCGCTAAGCGGTTAAAATGCAAGGCCTTTTCGGGACTCTTTTACTTGGGATCAGTCACCCCCGCCATGCCGCTTTTTGCCTTTGGACTGAACCACCAGACCGCGCCGCTGGATGTGCGCGAACGGGTGGTTTTTGGCGCAGAACAGCTGACCCAGGCGCTGCGTGACCTGGTCGACCGCCGGCCGGTGAGCGAGGCCGCGATCATTTCCACCTGCAACCGCACCGAGGTTTACTGCTCGACTTCCGAACCGCGCAAGGTGATGGACTGGCTGGCCGGTTATCACCAACTGAAGCTGGCGCAGATTGAACCCTATCTCTACGAGCTGCCGCAGGACCGCGCGGTCAAACATGCTTTTCGAGTTGCCAGTGGTCTCGACTCGATGGTGCTGGGTGAGCCGCAGATCCTCGGGCAGTTCAAAAGTGCGGTGCGTTCCGCCGAAGCTGCCGGCACCCTGGGCTGGCTGCTCAACAAATTGTTTCAACGCACCTTCTCAGTTGCGAAAACCGTGCGCAGCGAAACCGAGATCGGTGCTAGCACGGTATCGATGGCCGCTGCTGCGGTTCGCCTTGCCGAAAGTATTTATCCCAGCATTGGCGAACAGAGCGTGTTGTTTGTCGGCGCTGGCGAAATGATCGAGCTCACGGCGACACATTTTGCCGCGCATCATCCGCGGCGCATGACCTTCACCAATCGTACGCCGGCACGTGCGCTGCAACTGGCTGAACGCTTTTTCGGTCATGTGATTCCGCTGAACGACCTGGCTGCGCAGCTTGCGTTGTACGACATCGTGATCTGCTGCACTGCCAGCCCGCTGCCGATCGTCGGCAAAGGCTTGATGGAAAGCGCGCTGAAGGCGCGCAAACACCGGCCGATGCTGATGCTCGACCTCGCAGTGCCGCGCGACATCGAGGCCGAGGTCGGCGAACTCGACGACGCCTTTCTCTATACCGTGGATGACCTCGGCCAGATCGCGCGTGAAGGGATGGACCAGCGCAGCAACGCCGTGGCCCAGGCCGAAGTCATTATCGAAAACCAGGTTTCCGACTTCATGCACTGGCTGGACAACCGCGAGCTGGTGCCGACCATCCGGGCGCTGCGCGATGCCGCGGAACGCGTGCGCCGCCACGAGGTCGAACGCGCGCTGCGCCACCTCGCGCGCGGCATTGATCCGCATCAGGTGCTTGATGAATTGTCGCAGGCGCTGACCAACAAGTTCATGCACCCGCCGTCACATGCGCTGAACCACGCGGCCCAGAACGAGCGCGATGAACTTGCGGCGCTGATCGCACGGCTCTATCAGATCCAGCGGCCCGAGTAATTGCTGTTAGTGCCCCGTTATATCCGGCCACAATCAATTTCCGTTCGCCCTGAGCCTGTCGAAGGGCATGTGAATACAACAGCGCTTCGACAAGCTCAGCCCGAACGATGTTTAAACTTTAATTTCGGCTGCGTAATTCGCGACCAGAACCTGCATTTATGAAACCCAGCATCGCCGCCAAACTGAAACAGCTGTCGAACCGCTTGGGAGAAATCGACCGTCTGCTCGGCGCCGAGAATGTCACCGCGGACATGGATCGTTACCGCAAGCTGACGCGCGAACATTCCGAACTGGGACCGGTGGTCGAGCTTTACCGCCGTTATCAGGACAGCGAAGGCGATCTGAAAACTGCCCAGGAGATGTCTGACGATCCGGCGATGCGCGAGTTTGCCGAAGCCGAAGTCGCCGAAACCCGTGCGCGGCTCGAAGGGTTTGAGGCGGAACTGCAGAAACTGTTGCTGCCACGCGACCCCAACGACGAACGCAATATTTTTCTCGAGGTGCGCGCCGGTACTGGCGGCGACGAGTCCGCGCTGTTCGCGGCGGAGCTGTTCCGCATGTATGCGCGTTATGCCGAACGCAAACGCTGGCAGGTCGAAATCATTTCCGAAAGCCCGTCCGACCTCGGGGGTTACCGCGAGGTCATCGCCCGCATCATCGGCCAGGGGGCGTATTCAAAATTGAAGTTCGAGTCCGGCGGCCATCGTGTGCAGCGTGTGCCGGTCACCGAAACCCAGGGTCGCGTACACACCTCGGCATGCACGGTGGCAGTGATGCCCGAGGCCGATGCGGCCACCGAGATTGTGCTCAATCCGGCGGAGATGCGCATCGATACCTTTCGCGCGTCGGGCGCCGGTGGACAACATGTCAACAAAACCGATTCAGCAATTCGTATTACTCATCTGCCCACCGGTCTCGTTGTCGAATGCCAGGACGACCGTTCGCAACACAAGAACAAGGCGCGTGCCCTGGCAGTGCTGGCGGCACGGTTAAAAGACAAACAGACCCGCGAGCAGCAGTCGAAAGAAGCGGCGACACGCAAATCATTGATTGGCAGTGGCGACCGCTCCGAACGCATCCGCACCTACAATTTTCCACAGGGCCGCGTTACTGACCATCGCATCAATCTGACGCTGTACAAAATTGCACAGATCGTTGATGGCGACATCGATGACCTTGTCGACGCACTTGCGGCCGAACACCAGGCCGAACAGCTGGCACAATTGGCTGAAGAGCAGGGTGTTTAATAAGCATTTGATTTTATTGGCTAAATGATCAAGTAAAACGGGACTCAGAACTTTTCTGAGCTCTTCTTTTATCTTTGCGTCTTTGCGTTAAAGTTCATTGCAGTGGCTTTCTGAAAAACCCTTAACGCAAAGGCGCAAAGGCAAAGGAGAGACGCAAAGAAAGGAATCCATTGTCAGGCGTACGGAATTTAGTTTGACCAATACGACTTTGGTGACAATAGCCACCGGCCTGGCGACAGCCCAATCCGTCATCGGGCGGATCGAAGCGCGTGTGTTGTTGCGCGAGGTGCTGAATCAATCCGATGCCTGGCTGCTGGCGCACGATGATGAGCCGCTGACTGCTGAGCAGGCGCAGCAATATGTTGCGCTGGTCGTGCGTCGTGTCGCTGGAGAACCCATTGCCTACATCACCGGCCGCCGCGAATTCCACGGCCGCGAGTTTGTCGTAAACCCATCTGTGTTGATCCCGCGGCCCGAAACCGAATTGCTGGTGGAACTGGCCTTGCAGCGTTTGCCTGCCGGTGCTTCAGCTCGCGTGCTCGACCTCGGCGCCGGCAGCGGCTGCATCGGCATCACCATCGCCGCCGAAAGGCCGCAGGCGCAGGTCACGTTGGTCGATGCTTCAGAGGCTGCACTGGAAGTCGCCCGCGGCAATGCCATGCAGTGGGCGCCTTCCAACACCACGCTGCTGCACAGCGACTGGTATTCAGCGGTCGGCGCAGAACGGTACGACCTGATTGTGGCCAATCCGCCGTATGTGGCGGAGGGCGATGCGCATCTTAAGCAGGGTGACCTGCGGTTTGAGCCACGCTCGGCACTGGCATCCGGGGTCGATGGCTTGAGTGATCTGCAGCTTATCATTGCGCGGGCACCGCAGCATCTGCCTGCGGGTGGCTGGCTGATGCTGGAACATGGCTTTGATCAGGCCGTGGCCTGTGCGTGGCTGCTCGCGGCAGCGGGGTTTCAGGATGTTTTTAGTGCGCCTGATCTGGCGGGGATTCCGCGGGTCAGCAGCGGACGGCTGCAGGGCTGATATGAGTGACGACTTTGACGGCGCTGAATCCGGTGCTGAAGGCAAGCGAAAAAAAGCCATCTGGCTGCGCACGGTTTATGAGCGCAATCTCGCGCAGTGCCGCGCGGCAGATCCTTCGGACGCGCCGGCTCTGGCGCGCAAGGCGCATGCGGCGATGGATGCACAATTGCAGCAGGACAGCGCGTCCATCCCCGAAGGCAATGTGATCCGCTGTGGCAAGGGCTGCAGTCATTGTTGCAACGGGCCTGTGGAAATCTGGCCGCAGGAGGCGGTGCTGCTGATGCAGTTTGTCCGCGACGCCGGTCTGACGCCGGACCTTGCCTTGCTGGAACGGCAGAGCGCTTACACCGTGGAGACCTGGCGAGAACAGGCTGTTGGCGATCAGGCCTGCGTGTTTCTTGGTGCCGACGGTGCTTGTTCGGTGTATGCAGCGCGGCCCAATACCTGCCGCAAGCTGCTGGTCATGAGTGATCCGGCCTGTTGTGATGTGCAACAGGGTCGTACGGACCAGATCGACCGTTGGTTCAGCTGGGAG
>Ga0105090_10002068_pt1 | contig 11099 bp, 8 predicted proteins | sample PPLLak3March2015_FD_79110 | JGI IMG/M metagenome (GOLD analysis project Ga0105090, IMG submission 79110) | Freshwater sediment microbial communities from Prairie Pothole Lake near Jamestown, North Dakota, USA - PPLs Lake P7 Core (1) Depth... | ecosystem: Environmental > Aquatic > Freshwater >... | reverse complement strand
GTTCGTTCCTTGTACCGGGATTTTCAAATTGTGATTCAAAACATGTTTGATACTCAATTGGCCAGTCGCTTTCTGGGTGATAAGGCAACAGGACTTGACGCGGTTGTTCATAAACGGTTCAATGTTCGATTAAATAAAAAGTACCAGAAAAAAGACTGGTCTGAGAGGCCGCTTCCTGAAAAAATGGTCGAATATGCCGCTCGGGATACTTTTTATCTGCTTCCTTTAAAGGAAATTTTAAGAAAGGAACTTCAAGATAAAGGGCGTTTGGATTGGGTTTGCGAGGAATGTGCGCTTTTAAGTCGGGTGAGGGCGATGCAAGGAAATGGTGAGCCTCTCTTTCTAAGGTTTAAAGGAGCCGGTCAGCTCAGTCACAGACGTCTTGGAGTGCTTGAAGCCATTTTGCAGTTTCGGGCAAAACTCGCCGAAGAAAAGGACAGACCGCTTTTTAAGGTTTTTTCGAATATTTCGGCGATGAAACTGGCGGTATCAGTGCCGACCACTATGCAAGAGTTGAAAAAAACAAAGGTGTTAAGCCAAAAGCAGGTCAACATGTTCGGGGCCGCCTTGGTCCTGGTTATTCGGGAGGCATTGTCAGTGCCTTTTGAAAAACTTCCGTCTTATCCCCACAAAAAACCACCCATAATCGATCCAAATGTTCCCAAAAGAGTGAAGGCTTTGAAAAGCTGGAGAGATTCGTATGCTAAAAAACTCAACATCGACTCGTCCATCATCACCCCAAAAAACATCATGACAACCCTTGCCGTCAGAAAGCCGAAAAATTTCAATGAACTCGAGCAAATTGCCGAATTAAAAAAATGGCAAAAAAAAGAGTTCGGAGAACAAATTATCGAAGTTTTAAATCAATGTAATTGATCGTATTAAACGGAGAATAAAATGGAGGAAAGGGTCAATTTTTATTCAGGTAAGTTGCAATTGGAAGGTTTTTTTGACCTTCAGTCTATTGAAAAGGGCGTTATTGTTACCCATCCCCATCCACTTTACGGTGGTGATATGTCAAACATGGTGGTGGAATTGATCATTGCGACTTTCAGGAGCAAAGGTTTTTCAACCTTGAGGTTTAACTTTCGGGGAGTAGGCGGAAGCCAGGGTTACTATTCGGATGGTGTTGGTGAGGCGAGAGATGTTTGCGCTGCGGCAGAATATCTGAAGACCAAAAAGATTCTGAAGGTGAGTCTGGCGGGCTATTCTTTTGGTGCATATGTTAATGCATTGGTCAAATGTGAGGACATGGAGTTTGAAAAGATGGTGATGGTGTCACCACCGGTGGCTTTTATGGATTTTAAAACCGTCCAAACCATTGATAACCTCCGGCTGGTGGTATCAGGAAGCCATGATGAAATCGCACCACCTGAGCAGATCAAAAAGTTTATTCCATTATGGAACCCTTCGGCCGATTTTGAAATCATTGATGGGGCGGATCATTTTTATTGGAACCATTTCAAAACATTAGATAAGGTGCTTTCTTCATACATTTGAGTTTTAAGAAATGAATTATCAACCTTTATAAACATACGACGGAGATAATAAAAGAAACATGGTATCATTTGAATCACTGATCAACCGGCGCGATACGATTGGGGTTGTGGGACTGGGTTATGTAGGTTTGCCTTTGGCGGTTCATCTTTCCAGACACTTTAATGTTGTAGGATATGATTTAAAAATTCAGAGAATCAATGAACTCAATGCCGGGCATGACCGAACACTGGAGGTTTCCCAAAAAGAGCTAAAAGAAGCCCGGGTCCGATTTACGGATAAACCGGAAAACCTTTCCGATTGCCGGCTTATTATTGTTGCCGTTCCCACCCCCATTCACCAATCGCGTATACCTGACTTAAGGCCTCTGGAAGGAGCCTCGAGTACTGTTGGAAAATATATGACTTCCGGATCATGTGTGGTTTTTGAGTCAACCGTTTATCCCGGAGCCACCGAAGAGGTTTGTGTTCCCATCATGGAAAAAGAATCCGGTCTGTCATTGGGAAAAGATTTTACCGTCGGTTATTCTCCGGAACGAATCAATCCCGGGGACAAAGTACATTCCATAGACACTATCACCAAAATCGTATCCGGATCCGATGATGAAACCCTCGAACTTCTTGCCCTGGTTTATGGAAAAATTGTCAATGCCGGAATTCACAAGGCCGGTAGTATAAAAGTAGCTGAGGCCGCCAAAGTGATTGAGAATACTCAACGGGACCTGAATATCGCATTAATGAATGAACTGGCCATGATTTTCGATAAAATGGGCATTGACACTATGGAAGTCCTTGAAGCGGCCGGCACCAAATGGAACTTTTTACCTTTTAGACCGGGTCTTGTGGGAGGACATTGTATCGGAGTGGATCCCTATTATCTGACCTATCGGTCCGAATCTTTGGGATATCATCCGGAGATGATTTTGGCGGGAAGAAGAATCAATGACGGCATGGGAAAATACATTGCGGAGCGTGCCGTAAAGATGCTGATCAGCTCCGGCAAGAGGGTTTTGGGTGCGCGGCTGGCTATTCTGGGCATCACGTTCAAGGAAAATGTTCCGGATTTAAGAAACACCCGGGTGGTTGATATAATCGCCGAACTTAAGGAATACGGCATAGACGTTTTGGTTCATGATCCGCTCGCCGATCCGGAGGAGGCCAAAAAATACTACAACATTGAACTTGTCGATATGGAATCTCTTTCAAAAATGGATGCTGCCATTGTAACCGTAAGCCACAGGTATTACATGGAACTTGGACTTTCAGGCATTGCCGGACTATGCCGAAATGGTCTTCCGGTGATCCTGGATGTCAAGGGAATCTTCAATCCTGCTGAAGCCATGGAGAAAGGATTTGTTTACTGGAGGCTTTAGTGGTGACGGATCAGCCGGTGATCTAATCTAATCATTTTAACGTGACACCCTTAAGTTTTCATACAGAGCTTGTCATTCTGAGGAGGCCGACACTAAACTTTTTTGTTTGGCAGGCAATCATTGGCCGACGAAGAATCTACCCCGGCTGACTTGCAACCGAAGATTCTTCGGTCGCTACGCTCCCTCAGAATGACAGACATTACTTGTGTTTTCGCCAGCCAGGATAGGTGATGCCGAGTTTTTTGATTTTGTAATTTAATGTTCGCGGGGTGATACCTAATCTCAGAGCGGCGTCTTTTTGAATCCACAAGCTTTTTTCCAATGCCTCCAGAATGCTTTTTTTCTGTATATTCACAAGTGTTTGATAGTCGCCGTTATCATCGGCTTTTTCGCTTTCCCTAATTCGACCATTGAATTCGGGTAGAATCACATGCTGGGGGCGAATGAGCGAATTTTTTTCCATGATGACCGCACGTTCAATGATGTTGGCCATCTGACGGATATTTCCAGGCCAGTAATTATTCCTGAAAATATCAGCAACTTCAGGGGTAAAACCGGCAATCTTTTTTTTGAGATTTCGGCAGATTTTTTCAAGCAGAAAAATGCTCAATGGCTCAATACATTCAATTCTTTCACGCAAAGGGGGAAGGTGGAGTCGCAGTACATTTAACCGGTAATACAGATCCTCCCGAAAGGCACCCTCAGCCACCCGGACTTCGAGTTTCCTGTTAGTGGCGGCAATGATTCTCATGTCGGAATAGATGGTTTTGTTGCCGCCCACCCTTTCAAAAGCTTTTTCTTCAAGTACCCTGAGAAGTTTGGCTTGCAGTAAAGCACTCATTTCCCCGATCTCATCCAAAAAGACGGTTCCCCCCTTGGCCTGTTCCAGCCTTCCTACCCGAGTCTTGTCTGCTCCGGTATAAGCACCTTTTTCGTGACCGAACAATTCGCTTTCCAAAAGATTTTCAGGAAGGTTCGCACAGGGGATTTTTATAAAAGGCCGAGCGCGACGCTTGCTGTTGTAATGGACTGATCCGGATAAAAAACTTTTACCGGTACCGGTTTCTCCGGTGATAAGGATGGTCGAGTCTGTTTGAGAGTACTTTTTAAGCGTAACCATTGTCTGTTTCATGACCTTGCTTCGGGCAATGATCCTGTCAAAGTCATAAATCACATCCTGTTCATGCCTCAAATAATCGATTTCATTTTTCAGATGACGATTTTCAATTCCTCGATCGATTGAAAGCAGTAATTTTTCTTTCAAAAAAGGTTTAATTAAAAAATCAAATACACCCTCATTAATTGCCTCCACAATTAAATCGGCTTTTTCATCCCGGCTGAAACCAATTACAGGGGTATGCGGGCTGATTTTCTTGATCTGTTTCAGCAATCTGAAACTATCTTCCCTCGAAGGCTGAAAATTAAGAAGGATACTTTCGTAATCCTGTTTTTGAAGATGACCGGTTATGTCTTTTTGGGGGAGCAGCATCGAAAAGCTGTGAGATTTTCCAAGCTCGCTTTCCAAAGGCTTCCACCAGTCAGGTGATTCATCTATGATCAATACTTTTGCCATTTTTTTTCAATAGATTTCCAAGATAACTTCGGGCACGTCAGTTTGCACTTTTATTGTATCATCTCTTGACATTGCATACTCTGGGTTAAAATCTAATTGCCATTAAACCTAAAAGGTTGGTCTGGTTGCAAAGTGACCATAAAAGTCACTCGATTTTCATCATAGTTATCGGTTTCGGGATTTAAATTATTGATTGTCTTTTCATCGGAATCATATTTTGCATATTGATAATTAAGATTTAAGGACATCCACCTTAAAGGAAGGTATGTAACCCCTGCACCCCCGCGGTATTGTGTCTGGTTTTCAATTCCGTCTGATTCAACAGTGTTGACAGGATCGGAATAGTAAATATTACCAAAGATATCCCCTACGAAATCTTTGATAAAGCTATATTGTGCGTTAGCCCCTAAGGAAACAAAACGTTCCACGCCCAATCTTTGGGCCCCAAAATCATTCTGATCAAGACCGGCGGCTCCAACAAGGATAATAGCCCCCTTTTTATAATTCCATGCTTTTCGAATATTTCCGGAACCAAACACGCCGTCTTCATTGTCTTGTTCATCGAAATTTTGGTGGAAATAGCCCAAGCCAAGAGCCAATTGAAGATCTTTTGAAACACTGTACTGAAAACCGGCAGATGGGGAATATAAAGTGTAATCATTGTTAAATTCGCCATCGTAGTTTCGATATGCATGATCATATTGTGCGTAAAGAGAGAAGTTTCTTGCCATCAGCCGAATAAGCTTTAAAGATCCGGCCCAGTTATCGAAATTATCCGTAGGCGTTGCCTCAAAATCCGAGTCTTGTGAATAAGTTCCTCTTGTATACGCTCCCGTGGTTTCCAGTCCATATGTTTGATCGAACCAATAGGTCAAACCCACCGATGGTTGATAACTGTCATTGTCTTCAATGTCGGAATCATCATTTCTTAACATGCCGTGCTGAAATTCAGCATACGCTGAATTGTTGAGGCCGAACTGATGGTTAAGCCGTGCGATGGCCGTATTTCTGGAATATTGGTTTCTATTGCTTCTTACGGTGGTGTCACCGGGTATGATCACCTGGTCGTCCCGAATCAAATCCTTATCTCCGAGGGGATCTTCGGTAAACAAAAATCGATTAATGAATTCCAGTCTTGTGTTTTTGCCAAGATCCCTCCATGCAAACAAACGAACATTGTGCCGCCATGAGTCATTATTATCAAAATCGCTGTAAAACGCATAAGCAGGATCATAGGCCAACTCCAACCCCATATCGCTATCATATAATCCCAGGTCAAATCCAACCGATACGACGGTAATAAGATCGTCTTCTTTATTTTTCTCCGTAAGGAAAAGATTATCGGTAAATTCCAGGGAAGTAGATGCTCTTGGGGTGAAAGTAAGATAGGCATAGGCGTTAGTAAAAACTGATAAAACAACAATTAATGTTAAGGAGAAGATAAATTTTGGCACTGTTGATCTATGGAAAATAGTCATAAGGTGTTATCCTCCTAATATTAATAGGTTATAAAAACTGCAAATAAGTGCTTAGGGAACAATTATCGTATCATGGGGGCGCAATACAAGATTGTTGCTGGGATCCTTGCCGTCGATAATTTTTCTGTAATCAACTCTATAAATTTTTTCCTTTCCGTCCTCATATCTCAAAAGAATAATTTCTTTTTTTGATGCCCATTCGGTAAAGCCGCCGGCAAGCGCAAAAGCCTGCAAAACGGTAAGTCGTTTTTCCAGCGGGTACTCACCCGTTTTAAGAACCTCCCCGAGAATGTAAATTTTCTTACTATCAGGTTTTTTGACCTGAACGGTAACATAAGGAAATTCAACATATTTTTTCAACCCGGCTTCGATTTTTTGTTTAAGTTCGATGGGAGTCAAACCGGCAGCTTGAAGATCATCCAGAAAAGGAAAGCTGATTTTTCCATCGGTTCTAACAAGAACTTCTTCTTTGGAAAGCTCCGGTTCTTTCCAGGTTATGATTTCCAATATATCTCCGCCGTCAATAATGTAAGTGTTTGAATTATTTTCTACAGACGACGAAGGATTTCCTTTTTGGTATTGGGCAAAACATCCAAACGATAACATAAAAAATAACAACGTCACCATTTTGACTATTAAAATTGATTTTTTCATGATTTCTCCCTTGATTGTTAAAAAGTATCAATCAATTAAATTATCAATTATTTCAGGTTTTTTCCGTATTATAATAGTAAGATTTGTGGTATTTTCTATATTCGTATTGGGCTAAGGATTTCATGTCAACATCATTGAGTACGGTTCCGATTATTTTTTCCCTTCCGATTTTTTTGATTAACTCCTTGAGAAGATTCTTGGGAGTATAGCCTTGTCTGACAACTAGCAGAACCCCATCAACCAATCTTATCAGCACACTTGCTTCGGAAGTCATAGTAATCGGCGTAGTGTCTAAAAGAATTATACGATCATGATATCTTTCGGAAACCTCGGTTAACATGTTATACATTCGATCCGACGATAACAATTCGGAAGGATTAGTGGTCAATGCCCCTGCCGGTAAAATAGTCAGTTTTTGAACTTTTGTCTGAACCAGAAGTGATTCAAGCTCCATTTTATCACAAAGATATTCACTAAGGCCCGGAATGCCGTCCTTAAAACCAAAAAGCTTGTGTATTTTAGGTTTTCGTAGGTCACAATCAATCAGTAAAACATGTTTGTCGATATCGTTGGCAACGGAAATGGCCAGGTTGGCGGTAACAAAGGATTTGCCTTCTCCTTGAATCGCACTGGTTACTGCAATCGAACGAGGTGCTTCACCGGACAACGGAAAAAAAATTTCGGTCCGTAGTATCTTGAATTTTTCGGACTCAAAAGAGTTGGGTTGTAGCAGCGAAATAAGATTGCTATCGATAGCACTGTCGTTACTCAAGGTTTCAGTATTTTCTATTGGAAAAGTTGTATCATCGGGGGTCAAATTTTCAAATTCTTTCAAATGAGATTCTTCAGTGAAAGACTTTTCTTCTTTTTTAAATATCTCATCTTTTAACTCAATAACTTCATCTTGAAGCACTCTTTGATCTGTTTTCAATATTTTTTCCTTGTATCTATTATTCACTCCCATAAACTCAAGGCAACCGATGGTTTTGGGATTACTTTCAACCGGTTAATATTTTGAGTAAATCAATCACAATCCCCGGCTCAACTCTTCCTAAAGCCATTAAGCCGAAACTCGCACATAGAACCATGGCAACCATTATTGATAAAGTGGTTGCTGCCAGGTTTAGCCGATGATAGATACGATCTTTCATGGTATAAATTTTTGGGATAGAGGTCAGAACCGGTAGACCCAATTCTGATTCAAGATCATTTACATTTTTGACGCAAGAATCAAGGTACTCGAAAATTAAAACAAGACATCCACCCAATCCCAGAGCGGCAAAAAACGTGGCCAGGAATAATTTATTCATATCCGGATCCGAAGGTCTGTTTGGAAGCTTTGCACGGTCAAGAACTCGAAACTGTTCTCCCTTCTTGTTTATTTCCAAGTTTACCGCCAAATTGGCTTGCATCTTTTTTTCAAGCAAGGAATTGTAATTATCCCTCATGTTTTGATAATCTCTGTTGAGTGTTATCAATTCCTGTTCTTTTTGGGGTGTTTCATCCACCAATTGTTGATAATATTTGGTTTGGGCGCTCAGATCTTGAATATCGTTTTCAAGTTTATCCATTTCAAATATGGTTTCAATTTTTTGCTGTTTTAACGTGTTAAGTCGCTCAGCAACAAAGAGATTTATTCCTTCTTTCCCTTGAGATGATCGAGGGACTCCTTTTTTGATTTGAGTTTCAAGGTTATTAATCATAATTTTTAATTTAACGACTTCCGGATGAACCTCTGTGTAGCGGCTTTGCAAATTTTCAAGCTCCTGTTTCATATTTTGCAATCGGACATAAGGATCATTTTCGGAGACTCCGGAATCTGTTTGGTATGCAGGAATATGTTGAAAGTTTTCCGTTTCAATTATTTGGTCATCTAATAAAACCAGCCTTTTTTTAATCTCCCTTAAGGATTCCTGCTTTTGATTATGTTGCATCTGAAGCCGATCCAAAATTCGAAGGTTGGTGTCCAATTGTTCAGGAAGCCCTCCCATATTATTTTCGCGAAAAATTTTTAATTCCTGTTCAAGCGTTTCGAGTTCCAATCTCACCGAATCCAACTGGCCTTCAATAAATCCGCTGGTCCCTAAACTTTCCTGTTCTCGCATCCTCATGTTTTCATTAATAAAACTTTCGGCAATATAATTGGTAATATTTTTAACATCCTCAGGATTTTCTCCCTTGAAAGAGATCGAAAAGGCTTGAGCAAAAGCGGAGCTTCGACGATCGCTGAAAACTTCCACCGTGATTTTATCGCGAAGTTTTGAAATTTTATCTTCCATATAAATATTTGCATGTTCAGGTCCGGTAAAGAGGTTGAAATTATTAATGATATTTTCGAGATTTGACCGACTCTTAATTTCTTGGGATATGGAAGCTATCCTTGATTCGATTCCGGTAGTGGTCAGTGGACGAACATAATCCGAGGGTACGGTTTGAGGTTGTATTAAAATCATTGTCGTCGCGCTGTATAGTTTGGGTAGTTTAATGGCTACCGCGATACCGATAATCATCACCAGGCAGAAGGGAATAATGACGAACCATCGGCGCCTGGACAAAATATCCAAATAGTAAGTAACTTGTATGGGTTGTGTTTTTTCTTGCATATTTAGCTCATTTTCTTTTGTTAATCTCGAGGTTGTTCTTCGACAAGTTTGTAATCTTGTGCAGTAATACCCTTGTTCTCAAATAAAAAGGCTATTGGGATGACCCTGAAAGCTGAGAAAGGATCAAAAATTTAAAAATCAATATCATATACTGTTTGGGAGTGCAAATACCATATAGTATGGTTTCCCAAAAATCGTTGTAAAATAAACTTAATTTTTTCAGATTTCAAATCAGATAATTTTTTCGATGGTATATTCTTTTCGAAATCTACCATGTACAAAAGATATTATTTCTCCCAAAAGGCCAAAACTCGCAAGCTGTGCGCCCGCCACAAGGCTGATCATTGCGACGATAAGCAATGGCCTGTCGCCGATTGGAATATTAAGTATCAATTTTTGGATTCCGGCATATATCAAAGCCATCACTCCCAAAACCATAAAGGTTGATCCGACAATGTTAAAAAATCTTAAGGGTTTTTTTGAAAAATTGGTGCTGAAAAACAAGTTCAAGATCTCGGTCAAACGATCAAGGTACAATTTTAAACTGTAAAATCTGGTTTTTCTGATTTTATAGACCTGGTCACACTCAATTTCCCTGATCTTAAATCCTTTCCGTATCGCAAGAACGGGAAAATATCTGTACATATTTCCATAAAGATCTAAAGCTTCCAATACTTCTCGCCTCATAAATTTCACATTACATCCGATATCGTTCAGCGGCACTCCTAATAGCATTTTGACAACTTTATTGATAAATTTTGAATGAAGCCTGTTTATGAGAGGATCTTTTCTTGATTTTCTGTATGCGACAACGAGGTCAACTCCATCTGTCATTGAATCGATTAATTTTTCATAAGATTCTGTGCTCAATTCCTGAAACGGACCAAGAGTCAATATCTTTTCTCCGCTGCTTTCGCTAAGCGCCACTTTCATGCACAAGGATTGGGAGACTTTTCGCTGGAAAGCTATCAGTTTTATCTCTTCCGGATGGTTCTTAAGACAAATCAATTGAGACTTCACAATATTTTCGGTAGCATTGGCAATAATGATGATTTCAAACTCTTTGTTTTTGTCTTTAAAAAGCTTGCAAATGATATCAAATAACCGGCAAAAGTCCTCGCTTTCTTCCTCGATTAGAAAAATGACTGAGTACTTCATAATCAAAAATTCCGTGTTAAATTTGAAATGATCGTTTCGCTCTTCGGTATTTTCACATGAGCAGTCAGCTTTGGTTATTACTCGACTTTTGAGATTCGAATTTAACCTGATCAAAAGTCATCATTTGAGGCTGCTCTTTACTTGAAACCAAAGAGCTTCCATTGTTGCAAGATAGAGACATGTTGGTCAATTTTCCGGTTATCTGCGGCAATTGCGTGTGAGAAAGATCACTTGTCCCGACGATCATTTCAGCAACGATTCCAAGTGCTATAAGATGGAGCATTCCCATAATGGAAAGCCCGGCTGTAAAGGTTAAAAATAAGGCTTTTCCGGGTGTCCAGCTTAAAAGAACCGCCAGAATGGATAAACCACCGAAAAATAGTCCGAGAAAGAAAAAGGGGAGCGCACAAAGCGTAAAACCTAAAAGGGGTACCGTCGAGAACCTGACGATAAGGATAATTGAGAAAATATCGCTTAACACTTTCAATATTCTGCTAAATCCGTACTTTGATTTCCCGTATTTTCTTTCGTGATGGTTAACTACGATTTCCGTAATGCGGGCTCCGGTCATGCTCACCAGGACAGGAAAAAATCGGTGCATTTCGCCGTATGCCTTTATGGATTTGACACATTTAGAACGGTACGCCTTTAATGAACAGCCGTAATCATGAAGCCGCACTCCCGTGCTGATCGAAATAATCCAGTTGGCCACCCTGGAGGGAACCACTCTGGACCAGTGATCCTTTCGATTTTTTCTCCAGCCG
>Ga0105090_10002066_pt1 | contig 11106 bp, 11 predicted proteins | sample PPLLak3March2015_FD_79110 | JGI IMG/M metagenome (GOLD analysis project Ga0105090, IMG submission 79110) | Freshwater sediment microbial communities from Prairie Pothole Lake near Jamestown, North Dakota, USA - PPLs Lake P7 Core (1) Depth... | ecosystem: Environmental > Aquatic > Freshwater >... | reverse complement strand
GACGGACTGAAAGGTCAGCACCGGGGGCATCGCGTCCAGACGTCCGGCACGGGCAAGGCGCTGGATCTGCGCCTGCAACGCGTCCGTCAGGCGGTACGACTGCCGCGCCCCGTTGACCGGGAACGAGTTGTACTTGAATGGATTGAATTCGGGCAGGTTGCTGAGCCAGGCGGCATTCGCGAACGGCGGCAGCACGGCGGGAAGCCCGGCCAGCCCTGCGAACCGCGCAAAGCGCGTGATGCCGATCATCGGCGTGAACAGCACGAGACGATCGACCCGGGGCAGCTTGGGATCCTCGATCGCATCGAGGGCGTACTTCACCGCCAGCGCGCCACCGTTCGAAAAGCCGACGAGATGGAGCGGCGCCGGTGCCGGGGCGCGCCGCCGAGCCTCCCGGATCGCGAGCCGGGCCGCGGCGCTCCAGTCTTCCCAGCGCACATCGGTCAGGCCAGCCGGCACCGTGCCGTGGCCCGGAATGCGGATCCCGATCGCGACGAAGCCGCGGTCGGCGTACCGGCGTGCAACGTGTCGCAGGCTGTAGGGGGAGTCGGTCAGGCCGTGCAGAAGCACGACAGCGCCCTGCGGCGAACCGGCTGGTTCGATGACGTAGGAGCGGTTCCAGTCCTGTGAAAACCGGGGCGGATAGACCGGGCTGCCTTCGAAGTAACGGTTGTAGGGCACGCGCGCTTCCGGCTCGAGCCGCTGCGTGACATTGGCGCGGATGTCGTCGAAGATGGCGCGTTCCTGCACCAGATATCCCTGCCAGTCGCTCGCGTCGATCTGTTGCGCGGTGAGCTCGACAGGCACGTGGGTGTGCCAGGGCTGCAGCGCCGGCCCTTGCAGGGCGCGCACAGCGCGCACTCCCAGTGCCGCAACGACGACCAGCAGCAGCGCAGCGAAGAGCCAGAGGAGGATGCGTCCGGGCTTCATGTTCTTTTCCGGGTCATGGGTGGACCAGGGAATGTGGGCTCGTGCGAGCGCATCGGCCCGGCGGGTCAGGAACAGGTGGCTCGGAGGCGCCGCAGCGTCTCGTTGCTCCTGGGCAGGTTGTCCGGGTTCTCGCCGGGAAAGTAGCGTTCGCCATGAGGCAGGGCGTTGCTGCCCGACGGTGGGAAGCCGCGAACGGCGACAACGGCCGGAACCAGCTTGGAAGCATCGACCGAACCGTTGTCGATGTCGCGCTGGCAGACGAGGAGCACCCCGCCGCCGGCAGTGGCCCGGTCGCGTACCGTCGCGGCCGACCTGGGTGCCGTTGTCAGGAGCGCACTGGTGTTCGGCGGAAGCGCGAGCACGAAGAAGCGCGCGTTCCGGGGGTTCTGCGCGAGACCGCGTTCGGCCGCCTCCTTGAAACTGAACCCGTACCCCGCGACGTAGAGGCCCCCTTCCGCCTGGGCGAGTGCGGTCATCGGCAAGGCGCTGGCCAACATGGCTGCGGCGGCCAGGCCCCGGCGGAAGGTCGTCTCGATAGAAGTCAGGCAGCTCATATCACTCCTCGTCCGGCGCGACGCGGCGGGCAGCCCTGAAGTCGATGGGCACCGGATGCGACGGCATGAACTCTCGACAGCCCTGCGTGCCGGAAGTGTATGGGGACGGCAGCGCTTCGTGGGGCATCGTCAACCCAATGCAGGGAAACCAGCGCACGGGAGGCTCAAGAACCACCGCCGACCCCCCGGGCGGCCGCATCGGCACCCGCAATCGGGCCGACGCTCAGGCTCGTGGCGATGCCGCTTGCACAGGCCGGCCGCCGAAGATGGCCGTGCCCACGCGCACGATCGTCGCGCCTTCGGCGATGGCGGCTTCCAGGTCGGCGCTCATGCCCATCGACAGCGCATCCAGCGCCAGTCCCTGCGCGTTCAGCTCGTCGCGCAGCGCGCGCAAGGCGCGATGCGGCGCACGCTGTGCTTCGGATTCGCCCGCCGGCTCGGGGATGGCCATCAGCCCGCGCAGCACCACCTTGTCGCGCGGCAGCGCCGTCACCGCCCGTGCCAACGCCGCGGCTTCGGTCGGCCGCACACCGCACTTGCTGGCTTCGCCGCTGATGTTGACCTGCAGGCACAGGTTCAGCGGTGGCAGCCACGCCGGCCGCTGCTCGGCAAGCCGCTGCGCCACCTTGAGCCGGTCCACCGAGTGCACCCAGTCGAAGGCCTCGGCCACCGCTTTCGTCTTGTTGCTCTGCAGCGGTCCGATGAGGTGCCACTCGATGCGCGGGCGCAGATCGACCAGCGCAGCGATCTTGGTCAGCGCCTCCTGGACGTAGTTCTCGCCGAAGGCACGCTGCCCGGCGGCGTGCGCTTCGCGCACCGCGTCGGCGCCGAAGGTCTTGCTCACGGCCAGCAGGGTGACCCCCGGCGGGGCACCGAAATCGGCCGTCTGCGTGAGGATGTTGGCACCTCGACCCGCCTCGGCACAGGCCGCGGCGATGCGCCGCTTCACTTCTTGCAGGTTGCTTCCGATGCTGCCCATAATCCTTCGAAGCTTAAGGCGTGCGCGCCCGTTCTCCCATGGCCATGGACATCACCCAGCTGCTCGCCTTCTCGGTCAAGAACAAGGCGTCCGACCTGCATCTCTCCGCAGGCCTGCCGCCGATGATCCGGGTGCACGGCGACGAGCGGCGCATCAACGTCGAGGCGCTGGACCACAAGTCGGTCCACGACATGGTGTACGACATCATGAACGACTCGCAGCGCAAGCACTACGAAGACACGCTGGAATGCGACTTCAGCTTCGAGATCCAGGGCCTGGCGCGCTTTCGCGTCAACGCCTTCAACCAGAACCGCGGCGCCGGCTCGGTCTTTCGCACCATCCCGAGCAAGATCCTGACGCTGGAGCAGCTGGGCTGCCCCAAGGTCTTCGCCGAACTGTCGCTCAAGCCGCGCGGGCTCGTGCTCTGCACGGGCCCGACCGGCTCCGGCAAGAGCACGACGCTGGCGGCAATGGTCAACCACCTCAATGAACACGAGTACGGCCATGTGCTGACGGTCGAGGACCCGATCGAGTTCGTGCACGAGAGCAAGAAGTGCCTGATCAACCAGCGCGAGGTCGGCCCGCACACACTGAGCTTTGCCAATGCGCTGCGATCGGCGCTGCGCGAGGACCCCGACGCCATCCTGGTCGGCGAGATGCGCGACCTGGAGACCATCCGGCTGGCGCTGACAGCGGCGGAGACCGGGCACCTGGTGTTCGGCACGCTGCACACGAGCTCGGCGGCCAAGACGGTGGACCGCATCGTCGACGTCTTCCCCGCGGCCGAGAAGGAGATGGTGCGCGCGATGCTCAGCGAATCGCTGGTCGCCGTGATCTCGCAGAGCCTGTGCAAGCTGAAGGACGGATCGGGACGCATCGCCGCGCACGAGATCATGCTCGGCACCAGCGCCATCCGCAACCTGATCCGCGAAAACAAGATCGCGCAGATGTACTCGAGCATCCAGACCGGCCAGAACGTGGGCATGCAGACGCTGGACCAGAACCTCACCGACCTGGTGCGCCGCAACCTGATCACGCCGGCCGAGGCACGCGCCAAGGCCAAGATCCCCGAGAACTTCCCTGGATAGGACGCACTGAATGGAACGCGACCAGGCATCCAAGTTCGTCAACGACCTGCTGCGGCTGATGGTCAGCCGCAACGGCTCGGACCTCTTCCTCACCGCCGACTTCCCGCCCGCCATCAAGGTCGACGGCAAGATCACCAAGGTCAGCCCGCAGCCGCTGACCGGCCAGCACACGCTGGCGCTGGCGCGCGCGGTCATGAACGACAAGCAGGCCGCCGAGTTCGAGCGCACCAAGGAGTGCAACTTCGCCATCTCGCCCCAGGGCGTGGGCCGCTTCCGCGTCAACGCCTTCATCCAGCAGGGGCACGTCGGGCTCGTCTTCCGCACCATCCCGGCCACGCTGCCGACGATCGACAGCCTGGGGCTGCCCGTGGTGCTGAAGGAGGTGGCGATGACCAAGCGCGGGCTGGTCATCTTCGTCGGCGCCACCGGCTCGGGCAAGAGCACCTCGCTGGCGGCCATCGTCGATCACCGCAACGAGAACTCCTTCGGCCACATCATCACGGTCGAGGACCCGGTGGAGTTCGTGCACCCGCACAAGAACTGCATCGTCACGCAGCGCGAGCTCGGCATCGACACCGACAGCTGGGGGGCGGCGCTGAAGAACACCCTGCGCCAGGCACCCGATGTCATCCTGATGGGCGAGATCCGCGACCGCGAGACCATGGAGCACGCGGTCGCCTTCGCCGAAACGGGCCACCTGTGCCTGGCCACGTTGCATGCCAACAGCTCCAACCAGGCGCTGGACCGCATCATCAACTTCTTCCCCGAGGAGCGGCGCGCCCAGTTGCTGATGGACCTGTCGCTCAACCTCAAGGCACTGGTCAGCCAGCGCCTGATGCCGCGGGAGCAGGGCCACGGCCGCATTGCCGCGGTCGAGATCCTGCTCAATACGCCGCTGGTGAGCGACATGATCTTCAAGGGCGAGGTCTCCGAAATCAAGGAACTGATGAAGCGCTCGCGCGAGCTCGGCATGCAGACCTTCGACCAGGCGCTGTTCGACCTCTACGAGGCGCACCACATCACCTACGAGGACGCGCTGCGCAACGCCGATTCGGTGAACGATCTGCGGCTGCAGATCAAGCTCAACAGCCAGCGCGCACGCAGCACCGACCTCGCCGCCGGCACCGAGCACCTGCGCGTGATGTGATGTAGGCGCCGGCCGCGGCGCTTACCATCGCGGGCATGAGCACCCGCCACTACGAACCGACCGCGCCGCGCCGCGTGGCCTTTCTGGGCCTGGGCGTGATGGGTCATCCGATGGCCGGCCACCTGGCCCGCGCCGGGCACGCCACCACGGTCTACAACCGCACCGCCGCCAAGGCTGCCGCCTGGGTCGCCGAATGCGGCGGCGCCGCGGCGGCGACCCCGCGCGAGGCCGCCGCCGGCGCCGACATCGTCTTCGCCTGCGTCGGCAACGACGACGATCTGCGTGCCGTCACGCTGGGCGAAGACCTGGGCAGCGGCGCCCGCGGCGCGGCAGGCGCCTTCGCCGGCATGAAGCCGGGCGCCATCTTCATCGACCACACCACGGCTTCGGCCGAGATCGCGCGCGAACTGCACCGCGAGGCACGTGCGCGCGACCTGCACTTCATCGACGCGCCGGTCTCGGGCGGGCAGGCCGGTGCCGTGAACGGAACGCTCACCGTGATGTGCGGCGGCGACGAGGCGCCTTTCGCCACCGTGCAGCCGGTGGCCCTGTGCTTCGCGCGCGCGGTGACGCGCGTCGGCCCCAGTGGCGCCGGGCAACTGGCGAAGATGGTCAACCAGGTCGCGATCGGCGGACTGGTGCAGGCGCTCGCCGAGGCGCTGGCCTTCGGCCGCCGCGCCGGGCTCGACATGCCGCTGGTGCTGGAGGTCATCGGCAAGGGCGCGGCACAGAGCTGGCAGATGGACAACCGCGGTCGCACCATGCTCGAGGACAGGTTCGACTTCGGCTTTGCCGTCGACTGGATGCGCAAGGACCTCGGCCTGGTGCTCGACGAAGCGCGGCGCAATGGCGCGCAGTTGCCGGTGACGGCCCTGGTCGACCAGTTCTACGCCGAGATCCAGGCCCAGGGCGGCCGGCGCTGGGACACTTCGAGCCTGATCCGCCGCCTGCGCGGCTGAGATCGCCGGGACGCGCGCCCAGGGCCGGGCTCAACGCGGCGCCGACGCCGCAGCCGCCGGGGCCGCGGTGGCCTTGCCCAGCGCGGCCAGTTCGGCCTCGGAAATGATCTCGAAGACCTGCACCACTTTCTGCACGCCCTTGATCGAGCGCGCGATCTCGGTGCCGCGGCTGGCCTCGCGTTCGGTGACGCGGCCCATCAGGTAGACGTTGCCGCGCTCGACGACGATCTTGAAGGCGTTCGACTGCAGGTCGGCTGCATCGACGAGCGTGGCCGAGATCTTGGCGGCCATGACGGTGTCGTTGGAGCGCGATCCCATCGTGCTGTTGCCGCCGATGCCCAGCTCGTTGACCACCGCACGCACGTTCTCGACGCCGGCGACCACGCGCTCGACGCGCGCCTTCTCATCGGCATGCGGCACCTCGCCGGTGATGAGCACGGTGCGGTTGTAGCTGACGATGTTGACATGGCCCAACGTGGCCAGCTCGCTCACCCGCGACGCGGCCTTCAGCTCGATCGTCTGGTCCTCGACCTGCGTGCCCGTGGTGCGGCGGTCGGTGGCGACGAAACCCCCGACGACGACACCGCCCATCACCAGCGGCGCGCAGCCCGCCAGCACACCAGCGGCAACCAGCGCCGCGACGGCGCGCACGAGCAGGCCCAGGCTGAAACCGATCATGTCTCTTGTTCCCCCATCAACTGAAAATCGACCGCATCGCACAGGCAGTGCAGCACCAGCAGCTGCAGTTCGGCGATGCGGGCGGATCGCTCGTGCGGCACCGCCACGAGCACGTCGGTTTCGGCCAGCAGTTCACCGAAGGCGGCAGCGCCACGGCCGGCGAGCACGACGATGGTCATGTCCTTGCCCTGCGCGGCCGAGATCACTGGCGTGCTGTTGCCTTCGCCATCGTCAATATAGAGCAGCACGTCGCCCGGGAGGCCGAGCGCTCGGATCTGCTGGCCCTGCATCGCGGGCTCGGTGGCCAGCGCGAGCGCGGCCAGCGGCGGGCGCTCGCGTTCGAAGCGGCCTGTGAACTGCCGCGCCAGGTGCTGCGCCAGCAGCGTGCCGGCGCCGCTGCCGCAGGCCAGGACCTTGCCACCGCCGGTGATCGCCGCGAGCATGGCCGCCGCAGCCTCGGCGATCGGGCGCGCCAGCGTCTCGGCAGACTGGTACTTGAGGTCGGCGCCGTCGAAGAAGTGCTGCTGGATGCGCTGTTCGAGCATGAACACGCATCATATGACAGGGGTCGGGCGCGTCGGTTCCGTGACCGCTCGCGAGCGCCCGGAACTCCGACCCCGTGCGCAGGGGGCACCAGCGCACGGACGTCGTCGTTCAGGGTCTGACGAACAGGGTCAGCGTGCCGGTGGTGACGATCGTCGTCGGATCGACGTTGACGACGCCGCCGACCGTGTCGGTCTCCTGCTCCGTGAGCGCATCGAAGCGAAACTGGTCGAAACCGGTCGAGAACGGTGTGGCGTTCTCGATATACAAGCTCAGCGTGATCGTTCCGTTGCGCAGGATGTCGAGGTCATCGGTCGGATCGTCGATCCAGCAATCGTTGTAGGTCACGGTCAGCCCATCGCCGGGATTGAGCACGCCATCGGCTTGGGTCAACGCGATCCTGCGCGTACCCGCGGCCGCTCCCGGCCGCGGCGAGCATGCCGTCACAAGGCCCGTTGCACCGGCAGCAGCGATCGCCCGGTCGTTGCCGTTGATGAATGCCATCAGGTCCAGGATCATCGTCATGCGGTCGATCGCCAACGCGATCGTCGCGCCGCCGAACGATGCGAGCCGCCAGTGGTCGGGCGGTGCAGGTGCCCCGGCCCAGAGGCCGATGTAGGTCTCCCAGTCAACGTCGAGCGGTATCGCCCCCGGGTAGGTCAGCCTCAGCCCCGCGGCGGTGATCGTCGACTGGACCGGTTCGGGCAGAAACAAGGTGTTGCCGGCGGGTGTGGTGTTCTCGATTCTCCCGAGGGTCGGCACCTTGCTGTCCACCCAGGCCAGTGGTTGGACGAGCTGGCTGGCGAAGGTGCCGAACAGGCTTGGGCCGCTGTCGATGCCGGTGCCGCCGGTCAGGGTGTAGGCCTTCGCGTTGCGGTCCCAGGTGCCGCTGAAGGACAGCAGCGGGTAGGAGATGGTGACTGGGCCGGCCGTCAGGGTCAGCGGCGCGGCGGTCTTGGTGCCGATTCCGAAACTGACCGAAACCGGCATCGGCGGCGCCGGGTCGTCGGTAATTTCGACGTCGTCGCCATCACCGCCACCGCCACCCCCGCAGCCGAACAGGCCGGCGACGATCATGAACGCAAGGGCCGCGATCGGCGAACGGACAAGAGCGGAGTTCTCAAACATGGTGACTGCTCCTTCCAGCATGAACCTCTGGCTGCGCCGCCAGACCCGTACGTCCCCCACCGGCGGCCTGCGCCATCGATGTTCGGCGCCCGTCGGGCGTGGGCTGTTGCGAGTAATCAATCGGGGTCGAAGTTCTTCGGCGCCCTGGCGCCACGGCCCCACGGGGTCAGGGTACGTGCGCCATCGAGCGCCCTCGCGTGTGCCCTCTGCAGGCGCGCAACGCAGCGATTTCAGCCGGCGTCGAAGGCGCCGCGCAGCCACTCGATGCGATCGCCGTCGATGGCGATGACGTCGAAACGGCAAGGCGGCGGCGTCGGCAGCCGCGCGACGAAGTGCTGCGCCGCAAACACCAGCGCGCGCCGCTTGGCGCCACCTATGCTCGCGGCCGCGCCGCCATGCGCACTGCCGCGGCGCGCGCGCACCTCGGCGAAGACCAGCGTGCCGTCGGCCTCGCGCAGGATGAGGTCGATCTCGCCGCCGCGTGCGTGGGGCCCGCGGGCGACCCGATAATTGCGCCGCACCAGCACCAGCCCGCGCGCCTGCAGCCAGGCCAGGGCAAGGCTCTCGGCGTCGTCGCCGACGGCCTTGGTGTTGCCACCGGCGCCTGCCTTGAACATCGACCCCTCCCTGCTGCGGCAGGCCGCCGCGGCGGCGGCCGGACACCAGCAATACCCACCCGGCACACTGTACGTGGTGGCGACACCGATCGGCAACCTCGCCGACCTGACGCTGCGCGCCATCCACGTGCTCGGCCGGGTGCAGGCACTGGCCTGCGAGGACACGCGCGTGGCGGCACAACTGCTGCGCCACCTCGGGCTGCAACTGCCGCTGCTGGCGCTGCACGGCCACAACGAGCACGCGGCGTCGGCCGCCGTGCTGGCGCGGCTGGCTGGCGGCGATTCGGTGGCCTATGTCAGCGACGCCGGCACGCCGGCGGTTTCCGACCCCGGCGCCGTGCTGGTCGCACGGGTCGCTGCTGCCGGGCACAAGGTGGTGCCCATCCCTGGGGCCAGCAGCGCGCTGGCGGCGCTGTCGGTGGCCGGAGATGCACTCGGCCCCGGCTTCCGCTTCGTCGGTTTCCTGCCCGCCAAGGGTGGCGAGCGCCGCACTGCGCTGGCGCTGGCGCTGGCCGACGCGGGCACGCAGGTGCTGTTCGAGGCGCCGCACCGCATCGGCACCCTGGTGTCGGAACTGGCCGCGGGCGCGCCGCAGCGCCGGCTGACGCTGGCGCGCGAACTGACCAAGCAGTTCGAGACCGTCGTCACCGCGCCCGCCGGCGAGTTGCCGGCCTGGCTGGCCGGCGACGACAACCGCCAGCGCGGTGAATTCGTGCTCGTGCTGCATGCCCTGCCCGCGGCGCCGGCCGCGGACGCTGCGCTGGACCCGGCCGCGCTGCACACGCTGCGCGTGCTGCTGCGCGAGCTGCCGCTGAAGCAGGCGGCGGCGCTGGCAGCCGAGATCACCGGCCTGCCGCGCAAGCTGCTGTACCAGCGCGCGCTGGCCGAGCGCGACGGCGGGGCCGCGGCCTGATGCCCGGCGGCGCCCTGCGCGGCTGGCTGCACGGCCGCACAGCCCACTGGTCACCCACCGTGCACGGGCTGCTGTGGGCCGCGGCCAGCGGCGCGCTGTTCTCGGTGCTCAACGCCACCATGCGCGGGCTGGCGCAGCAGCTCGATCCGATGCAGGCGCAATTCCTGCGCTACCTGTTCGGCTTGCTCGTGATGCTGCCGCTGCTGCTGCACGGCCGGCTCGTCGACTGGTGGCCGCGCAACCTGCCCGGACAGTTCACGCGCGGCGCCGTGCACACCCTGGGCCTGGTGCTGTGGTTCCTGGCGCTGCCGCACATCCCGCTGGCCGACACCACGGCACTGGGCTTCACGACGCCGCTGTTCATCATGGTCGGCGCCTGGCTGTTCCTGCGCGAGCCGATGCGCTGGGAGCGCTGGGCGGCCACGGCGCTGGGGTTCGCCGGCGTGCTGATCGTGCTCGGGCCCCGGTTGGGCGGTGGCAGCGGTGGCGGCCACCATCTGCTGATGCTGGCCTCGGCACCGGTCTTCGCGGTCTCCTTCCTCATCACCAAGGTGCTCACGCGCACCGAGTCGGCGGGTGTCATCGTCGTCTGGCAGGCGCTGTCGGTGACGCTGTTCAGCCTGCCGATGGCGGTGCTGACATGGCAGTCGCCGAGCGCCTGGCAGTGGCTCGGCTTCGCGCTGTGCGGGCTGCTGGGCAGCGGCGGTCACTACTGCCTGACGCGCTCGTTCCACGCCGCCGACATCTCGGCCACGCAGTCGGTGAAGTTCCTCGAGCTGCTGTGGGCGGCGCTGCTGGGCTGGCTGTTGTTCGCCGACGTGCCGACGCAGACCACGCTGCTGGGCGGCGTGGTGATCTGCACCGCCACGCTGTGGGTGGCGCGGCGCGAACACCGGCGCTCGGCGCTCGCGGCCGACGCCCGCCGCTGACACCGCGCCGGCCGATGGCCCTGGCGCCGGTGCCGCCAGGGGGCCGGCTCCTACAATCGGCAGCTCGCGCCGCGCCCGCACCCGTCCACCCGAAAGTCGCCTCGATGATCACCCGCGAACCCACCCTCGAACGCCTGGCCATCGCCCAGGGCCTGATGCTGGAACCCTTCGGCATCACCGAGGCGACGCTGGCGCGCGCGCTGGCCACCATCGGCGAACACCGGATCGACGACGCCGACCTCTATTTCCAGACCACGCGCCACGAGGGTTGGAGCCTCGAGGAAGGCATCGTCAAGAGCGGCAGCTTCAGCATCGACCAGGGCGTGGGCGTGCGTGCGGTGGCCGGCGAGAAGACGGCGTTCGCCTATTCCGATGACCTGAGCGAGGACTCGCTGCTCGATGCCGCACGCACCGTGCGCACCATCGCCGCGGCGGGGCAGAACCGCCGCGTCAAGCTGGCGCGGCCGCTGAAGGTGGCCGGTAGCCGCGTGCTGTACGCCCCCACCGACCCCATCGCCACGCTCGACAGTGCGCAGAAAGTGGCGCTGCTGGAAAAGGTGGAGAAGCTGGCGCGGGCCAAGGACCCGCGCATCGCGCAGGTGATGGCCAGCCTGGGCGCCGAATACGACGTCGTGCTGGTG
>Ga0105090_10002065_pt1 | contig 11107 bp, 10 predicted proteins | sample PPLLak3March2015_FD_79110 | JGI IMG/M metagenome (GOLD analysis project Ga0105090, IMG submission 79110) | Freshwater sediment microbial communities from Prairie Pothole Lake near Jamestown, North Dakota, USA - PPLs Lake P7 Core (1) Depth... | ecosystem: Environmental > Aquatic > Freshwater >... | reverse complement strand
TGGCTTGGGGAAGAGCGCTTGGTTGCCTTCGACCTTCCAGGAACGACCCGGGACGCCATCAAGGTGCCGTTCGAACGCAATGGCCAGCGCTTTGAACTGATCGACACTGCCGGGTTGAGGCGTCGTGGAAAGGTGTTCGAGGCGATCGAGAAATTCTCTGTGGTCAAGACTTTGCAGGCGATCGAGTCGGCCCATGTGGTGCTCCTGCTGCTGGACGCGACACAGGGGGTGACCGATCAGGATGCGCACATTGCCGGCTACGCACTTGAAAGCGGTCGGGCCGTGGTGCTGGCGGTGAACAAATGGGATGCAGTCGATGACTACCAGCGAAACCTGCTGCAGCGTTCCATCGAAACTCGGCTGAGCTTTCTGAAGTTTGCGAATCTGCACTTCATTTCCGCCCGAAAACGCCAAGGATTGGGGCCTCTTTGGACTTCTATCGTTCAAGCTTACAAGGCATCCACCCGCAAGATGTCCACACCGGTTCTCACCCGTCTGCTGCTGGAGGCCGTACAGTTTCAGTCACCCCAGCGGTCCGGCATGTTCCGGCCCAAGCTGCGCTATGCGCATCAGGGCGGAATGAGTCCGCCAGTGATTGTCATTCATGGCAACTCGCTGGAACATGTGACGGACGCCTACAAGCGGTTCCTGGAAGGACGGTTTCGCAAGGAATTCGACCTTGTCGGGACGCCATTGCGCATTGAAATGAAAAGTTCCGCGAACCCCTATGCCGACAGGGATGCGCACTGAGCACGCCAGGCCGTAGGGGAATAACCTCAGGCACAGACCGGGTGCACCGGGCCCTGTGTTAAGGTCGGGGCCCCTAACAACTCTTGAACACGGAGAATATCGTGACCAACAAAGGGCAACTCTTGCAAGACCCATTCCTCAACGCCTTGCGTCGCGAGCATGTGCCGGTGTCGATTTATCTCGTCAACGGCATCAAGCTACAGGGGCAGATCGAGTCTTTTGACCAGTACGTGGTTCTCCTCAGGAATACTGTCACCCAGATGGTTTACAAGCACGCGATATCGACCATCGTGCCAGGACGCCCGGTAACGATCGCCTCCACTGAAGACGGTGAGCCATCTGGCGGCTGAATGAGGCCGTCCGCGCGTCGTCAGTGAGTCGGCACGCAGACTTTGGCTGTTTCCGAATTGAGTCAGACTGTTTCCCAGGGTCTTTCCACTGCTCGCGCCATTCTCGTGGGCGTCGATCTTGGTTTGCCACATTTCGATTCCGAACTGGAGGAGTTGGCTTTGCTCGCCCAGACCGCCGGCCTCAATCCGGTCGCGCGGATCACTTGCAAGCGCAAGGCGCCCGATGCGGCGCTGTTTGTCGGCAGTGGCAAGGCCGACGAAATCAAATGGCTGGCCGAGCAACACGGCGCGCAGGAGATTCTGTTTGATCAGTCCCTGAGTCCTGCGCAGCAGCGCAATCTGGAGCGACACACCGGTCTTGCGGTGAATGACAGGACGCTTGTGATCCTGGAGATATTCGCGCAGCGGGCACGCAGCCATGAGGGAAAGCTGCAGGTGGAATTGGCTCGGCTTCAGTATCTCAGCACCCGTCTGGTGCGTCGATGGTCGCACCTGGAACGTCAGCGCGGTGGCATCGGCACCCGGGGCGGCCCGGGTGAAACCCAGATCGAACTGGACCGTCGAATGATCGGCGAGGCGATCAAGCGCACGCGCGATCGCCTTGAGAAGCTCAAGCGTCAGCGCCTGACACAAAGGCGTCAGCGCACCCGCCGCGACAGTTTTTCGATTTCGCTGGTCGGCTACACCAATGCCGGGAAGTCAACGCTTTTCAATGCACTGGTGAAGGCGCGCGCCTACGCAGCCGATCAGCTGTTCGCGACGCTGGACACCACGACCCGACAGCTCTACCTGGGCGAAGCTGGCCGGTCGGTTTCCCTTTCGGATACGGTGGGCTTCATCCGGGACCTTCCGCACGGATTGATCAACGCCTTTCAAGCGACGCTGCAGGAAGCGGCAGAAGCTGACCTGCTGCTTCATGTGGTGGACGCCGCAAATCCCGGATTCCCGGAACAGATGGCCGATGTACAACGGGTGTTGCGGGAGATCGATGCCGACCGGGTTCCGCAGGTTCTCGTCTTCAACAAGATTGACGCGCTGCCGGTTGGACAGCGCCCTTTGCATCGTGTCGATCACTTCGATGTCGATGGGGTGGCGGTGGTGCGGGTCTTCGTCAGTGCGGCCAGTGGTGAAGGCCTGCGAGATCTGCGTGAACAACTGGTGAATGTGGTCAAGACGGCAATGCCCGGACAGATCGCACCAGATTGCCTTGGTCCTTTTGACGACGCCGCTCCCTGATTGGGCACAATCGGGGCCACAGACAAGAAACAGCTATGCGAATAAACCACAAATTACGCGCGCTTCCCGGAGCCGGGCTGGCGCGAGGCATCCGGGGCATGTTCAATCTGAACGACCCGCGTTGGGGGCGAGGCGGCGACCAATCTGCCGAAGGCGGAAAACCGGAGGCACCGCGGCCCGATGCCGAGCCGCCGCAGCCTCCTTCCGGAGGTGGGCGCGGCCAAGGGCCCAATCAGGGGCCACCGGACCTTGACGAACTGTGGCGCGACTTCAACCGCAAGCTCGGCGGTTTGTTCGGTGGGGGACGGGGTGGTGGCCGAAGTGGTGGCAACGGTGGCGGTGGCGGGTTTCAGCCGCCTGACATGAAAAACGCCGGATTGGGCGCGGGTCTGATCGGCGGTGTGGTGTTGCTGATCTGGCTGGGCACTGGCTTCTTCATTGTCCAAGAAGGGCAGCAGGCGGTCATCACCCAGTTTGGAAAGTACCACTCGACAGTGGGCGCAGGTTTCAACTGGAGGCTGCCGTATCCTGTCCAGCGGCACGAACTCGTGGTGGTCACCCAGATTCGCTCGGTGGACGTCGGTCGTGACAACATCGTCAAGTCGACCGGCCTGCGCGACTCGGCCATGCTGACGGCTGACGAGAACATCGTTGAGATCAAGTTCGCCGTCCAGTATCGCCTGAGCGATGCGCGTGCCTACCTTTTTGAAAGCAAGGATCCCGGAACCGCCGTGGTTCAGGCTGCGGAATCTGCCGTGCGTGAAGTGGTCGGGCGGATGACGATGCAGGTGGCTTTGAACGATGAGCGAGACCAGATCGCGCCTCGGGTGAGGGAACGCATGCAGGCGATCCTTGATCGCTACAAGGTCGGCATTGATGTCGTCGGCATCAATCTCCAGCAGACCGGTGTGCGTCCACCGGAGCAGGTCCAGGCTGCATTTGACGATGTGCTCAAGGCGGGCCAGGAACGCGAGCGCGCCAAGAATGAAGCCGAGGCTTACGCCAACGATGTGATTCCGAGGGCTGTCGGTTCCGCCTCCAGGCTACGCGAAGAATCGGAAGCCTATCGTGCCCGCATCGTCGCACAGGCTCAGGGTGACGCGCAGCGGTTTCGTTCGGTGCTGACCGAGTACCAGAAGGCGCCGCAGGTTACCCGCGACCGGATGTTCATTGATGCGATGCAACAGGTTTACAGCAACGTATCCAAGATCCTGGTGGACTCGCGCTCGGGTTCCAATCTTCTGTACCTCCCGCTTGACAAGATCATGCAAATGACCGGTGCAGCAGCCAACTCCGGTGGACAGGACACTTCGGCGCCCGCAAGCGGCAGTCCCACACCGGCTGCCACCGTGCCGCCAGCTGCGCCGCCGGTGACTACAGCCCCTGATTCGCGCTCGCGCGATGCGGCCCGTACCCGTGAGCGTGAGGCCCGCTGAGGAAGAAAGATGAACAGAATCGGATTTATTGTTTCTTCCCTGCTTGTTGTCCTGGCTTTGCTGGCGTCAACCTTGTTCGTTGTCGACCAACGGCAGTTCGGCGTGGTGTATGCATTCGGCCAGATTCGGCACGTGATCACAGAACCCGGTCTTCACGCCAAGCTGCCGCCGCCGTTCCAGAACGTTTCGTACATCGACAAGCGTCTCCTTGTGCTGGAAAACTCCGATACCGATCCCATGCTGACGGCCGAAAAGCAGCGCGTGGTGATCGAGTGGTTTGTACGGTGGCGCGTAAGCGATCCTTCGCAGTTCATCCGCAACGTCGGGCTCGACGAAAAAGCCGGAGCCAGTCAGCTCAATCGGGTTGTCCGCAATGCATTCCAGGAACAAATCAACCGGCGCCCCGTGTCCGAACTGCTGACCAGTCGTGAGGCGCTCGTGTCTGGTGTCAAGCGCGAAGTTCAGCTGGCTGTGCAGGGCGAAAAGCCGTGGGGTATCGACGTGGTCGATGTCCGGATCACCCGGATCGACTATGTGGAATCGATCACCGAATCCGTATTCAGGCGCATGGTGGCCGAACGTCTGCGCGTGGCCAACGAATTGCGATCGACCGGTGCGGCCGAAGGAGAAAGAATCCGTGCCGACGCGGACCGCCAGCGCGAAGTGACGATTGCAAACGCCTATCGCGAGGCCCAGAAAGTCAAGGGTGAAGGCGATGCGGAAGCAGCGCGTATTTTTGCGGAGGCGTTCGGACGCGACCCGCAGTTTGCGCAGTTCTATCGCAGCCTGGATGCCTACAAGGCAGCCTTCAGCAAGAAGAGCGACGTCATGGTGCTTGACCCGTCTTCTGATTTTTTCAAGGCCATGCGAGGGTCTGGAAGCGTCGCCGGTGGCGCGCCCGCCACAGCGAAGAAGTAGCGCTCGTGGACAGCGACACCCTGTGGAAAGCGCTGGCGCTGATGCTGGTGCTGGAAGGTTTGCTGCCTTTGGTTTCCCCTCTCAACTGGCGGCGGATGTTTGAGCAAATCCTCAGGCTGGACGACGGACAGATTCGTTTTTTCGGCCTCTGCTCGGTGTTGTGCGGTCTGGTTTTGCTGTGGCTGGTGGCCTGAACGCCACCGTCGGGCCGGTAAAATCCCCGTTTTAACAGCGCTCACCACACATGTCAGCCTGGGTCCTGCCGGATCACCTTGCCGATGTCTTGCCCTCCGAGGCTCGCCACATCGAAGAACTTCGCCGCCGCCTTCTCGATACCGCCTGCACCTATGGCTACGAGTTGGTCATTCCGCCGTTGCTGGAGCATCTGGAATCGCTGCTCACCGGGACTGGAGAAGCACTTGACCTTCAGACTTTCAAGCTGGTGGATCAGATTTCCGGGCGGATGTTGGGCGTGCGTGCCGACACCACGCCGCAGGTCGCACGCATCGATGCCCACCTGCTGAACCGGGCCGGGGTGACACGCCTTTGCTACTGCGGGCCGGTGCTTCACACCCGTCCTGATCGTCCGCACGCCACGCGCGAGCCTCTTCAACTGGGCGCTGAGATATACGGCCATGCCGGGCGGGAGGCCGATCTCGAGGTCCTGTTGCTGGCGCTCGACTGCCTCAAGGCAGCCCAGGTGTCCGGTCTCAGTGTCGATTTGGCCGACGCCAGTGTCGTCGATGCCTTGCTGGCAGGCGCGCCGGTCAGCGCACCTTTGTTGGGCCAGCTGCTCGCGGCGCTGGCCGCGAAGGACTCGTCAGAGGTGGCCATCTTGAGCCGCAGTCTGCCGGCGCAGACGCGGGAGGGCCTGTTGGCGCTGGTTCAACTGTACGGCGATCAAGGCGTTCTGGATGAAGCCCGCATCGCCCTGCGGTCCACCCCGGGTATCGACACCGCGCTGACCAACCTGAAATGGCTGGCCAGCCAACTGGGTGACGTCCGGGTCAGCTTTGACCTGGCTGACCTTCGGGGTTATTCCTACTACAGCGGGGCGCGTTTCTCGATTTATGCGAAAGGCGCGTCCGATGCTCTGGTGCGGGGAGGCCGCTATGACGGTGTGGGTGCCGTTTTCGGGCACAACCATGACCGTGCCCGCCCTGCGGTGGGTTTCAGTCTGGACCTCAAGACCCTGGTGGGTGCGGCGGCGCCGCGACCGCTGAAGGCTGCGATCCGCGCCCCGTGGCGCGAAGACCTGGGTTTGCGCGCGGCCGTCGCCGCGTTGCGCGAACGCGGCGAAACGGTGGTCGGCATGTTGCCTGGCCACGAGAGCGAGATCGACGAATTCCATTGCGATCGTGAGTTGATCGATGTTGCCGGGCAGTGGGTAGTGAAAACCATTTGAGAACCAATGAAATGAACATGACCAAAGGCAGAAACGTGGTGGTTGTCGGCACCCAGTGGGGAGATGAGGGCAAGGGCAAGCTGGTGGACTGGCTGACCGAGAGCGCCCAGGGCGTGGTGCGGTTCCAGGGCGGTCACAACGCTGGCCACACGCTGGTGATCAATGGCGTCAAGACCGCGCTGCACCTGATTCCCAGCGGCATCATGCGCCCTGGTGTGAAATGCTACATCGGCAATGGCGTGGTGTTGTCGGCGGCCAAGTTGTTCGAGGAGATCGAAGGGCTCGAAAAAGCTGGGGTCGAGGTGCGGTCACGCTTGCGCATCAGCGAGGCCTGCCCGTTGATCCTGCCGTTTCACGCGGCACTGGACGTGGCGCGCGAAGCCGCGCGCGAGCAGGGAGGTACCGAGAAGATCGGCACCACCGGCCGCGGCATCGGCCCGGCCTACGAAGACAAGATCGCCCGTCGCGCCTTGCGGGTGCAGGACCTGAAATACCCGGAACGTTTTGCCGCCCGCCTGCGTGACCTGCTGACCCTGCACAACCATGTGTTGACCACCTTCCTCAATTCGGGCAGCTTCGCATTCCCCGATGCGCTCCAGCCCTACATCCGCGCCGGCGAAGTCCAGTTCGAGGCGGTTTATTCGGAGGCCATGAAGCACGCCGAATTGCTCAGGCCCATGATGGCCGACGTTTCGCGCGAACTGAACGAAGCCAACCTGCACGGCGCCAACCTGTTGTTCGAAGGCGCGCAGGGCACGCTGCTCGATGTCGACCACGGAACGTATCCCTTTGTGACCTCCAGCAACTGCGTCGCGGGCAATGCCGCTGCCGGATCAGGGGTGGGGCCTGGCATGCTGCATTACATTCTTGGCATCACCAAGGCCTACTGCACCCGCGTCGGTGGTGGCCCCTTCCCGACCGAACTGGAGTGGGAAAAGGAAGGCACGCCCGGCTGGCACATGAGCACGGTGGGTGCCGAAAAAGGCGTCACCACGGGCCGCAGCCGCCGCTGCGGCTGGTTCGACGCCGCGCTGCTCAAGCGCTCGGCCCAGGTCAATGGGTTGTCCGGCCTGTGCATCACCAAGCTGGACGTTCTCGACGGCCTCAAGGAACTGAAGCTGTGTACCGGCTACGAGCTCGATGGCGAACTGATCGACATCCTGCCTATGGGCGCGGACGAAATCGCGCGATGCAAGCCGGTGTACGAAACCATCGAAGGCTGGAGCGACAGCACGGTCGGCGTCACGCAGTACGACCGCCTGCCGGTCAACGCTCGCCTGTATCTGCAGCGCATCGAGCAGGTGACCGGCGTGCCGATCCACATCGTTTCGACCAGCCCCGACCGCGACCACACGATCATGATGCGCCACCCGTACCTGGCGGACTGACGGCGCATCTTTTTCTTGACCTATTGGATCTTTCCCAGCGTGTATCGGCCTTTGTTAGCTACAAAATCAGGAGTATTCAAGCATGTTGACTGAAGATGGCAAGCACTTGTACGTAAGCTACGACGAGTACCACAACCTCATCGAAAAACTCGCCCTGAAGGTCTACCAGTCGGGTTGGCAGTTCGACACCATCCTGTGCCTGGCCCGAGGCGGCATGCGCCCGGGCGACATCCTCTCGCGGGTTTTCGACAAACCGTTGGCCATCATGTCGACCAGCTCCTACCGCGCCGATGCCGGCACGGTGCAGGGGCATCTGGACATCGCGCGTTTCATCACCACGCCCAAGGGCGAGATCGCCGGCCGCGTGCTGCTGGTTGACGATCTGGCCGACACCGGCCACACCCTGAAGGCGGTGTTTGAAATGCTCAAGAGCAACTACGCGCCGATCACCGAATTGCGCAGTGCGGTGATCTGGACCAAGGGTGTGTCGACCTTCGTCCCCGACTATTCGGTCGAGTTCCTGCCGACCAACCCCTGGATCCACCAGCCCTTCGAGAACTACGACAGCATGACGCCCCAGATGCTCCTGGACAAATGGAAGTTGTGAACCGGCTACCGGACGCAGCCAGGCGATGAACGACGGGAGCTGCGGCTCCCGTTTTCATTTTCTGGTCGTCGCCCGGGTGCCGTGGTGAAGCCCGGCTGGCGCTACCATTGCTCGCATGACGACCAACAAAACCGACCTCGCCACCGAACTGATCCATCATCCTTACCAGCCGCCGGCCGGATTCGAGGCGCCGCAGCCTGGCATCCACAAAGCTTCCACTGTTTTTTTTGCGGATGTGGCGGCCTTGCGTGCGCGGGACTGGAAACACAAGTCGGGCTATACCTACGGCTTGCACGGCACGCCCACCACCTTCCTGCTGGAGGAGCGGCTGTGCACCCTCGAAGGCGGCACCCAGTGCCTGCTGGCCCCGAGCGGTCTGGCCGCCATTGCGACCGTGGCACTCGGGCTGCTGCGCACCGGCGACGAGGTGCTGATTCCCGACAACGCCTACGGGCCCAACAAGGCGCTGGCCGAAGGTGAACTGGCCGGCTGGGGCATCACCCACCGCCTGTATGACCCGATGAGCCTGCCGGATCTGGCGGGAAAAATCTCGGAACGCACACGCCTGGTCTGGCTGGAAGCGGCAGGATCCGTCACGATGGAGTTCCCGGATCTGTGCGCGCAGGTCCGCCTGTGCCGCGACCGCGGCGTGACCACGGCGCTGGACAACACCTGGGGGGCCGGACTGGCGTTCAGGCCGTTCGATCTGGACGAAGACGACCCTGGCGCGCTCGGTGTCGACATCTCCGTGCAGGCGCTCACCAAATACCCCAGCGGCGGCGGCGACGTGCTGATGGGCAGTGTGATCACCCGCGATGAAGCCTTGCACCGCCAGCTCAAGCTCAGCCACATGCGGCTGGGTACCGGTGTGGGCGCGAACGATGCCGAGACGATTCTGCGTTCACTGCCGAGCATCGGCTTGCGCTACCGCGCCCAGGATCTGGCCGCCCGCCAACTGGCGCGGTGGTGCCAGACACAGCCACAGTTCATCCAGGTTCTGCATCCCGCCGTTGCGGGTTCGCCGGGCCATGCGTATTGGCGTGCACTTTGCGCAGGATCCGAAGCCGACACCGACGAGGGACTGGCTGCCGGGCTGTTCAGCGTCATCGTGGCTCCCGCCCATGGCCAGGCCCGGGTGGACGCCTTCTGCGACGCTTTGAAGCTGTTTCGGATCGGCTACAGCTGGGGAGGGCCGATCAGCCTGGTGGTTCCCTACGAACTGGGCGCCATGCGCCCGGCGTGGCCGGCGCACCTGGCGCGCGGCACGCTGGTGCGTTTTTCGGTCGGATTGGAAGCGGTGGCCGATCTGATCCAGGACCTGGAACAGGCTTGGAGTAGGTCGCAACGCGGATGATTGATCCAGATCAGTGTTTTCCGCACTGGTCATGAAGCGATCAGCCCGGTAGGCTTTGGGGCTGCACTGTTGCCCACCGACGAGCTGCCATGACCGAATCGACCCCGCTGCAAGACCCCCAGCCTCCCGAGGTGGCACCTTACCATCCGCCGGCGCCCACCGGTCCGCAGGCGCTGATCCGTCCATTGGAATTCGGTGCCCCGTTTCGCTGGCTGGCAATGGGCTGGCAGGACTTTCGTGCCCATCCGGGCATCGGATTGTTCTACGGCGGGTGTTTTTGGCTGATGGCGCTGACGCTGGGCTTTGTATTCCGGGCGCAGCCTGAGTACACGATGTCCATCGCTTCCGGCTGCCTGCTGGTCGGTCCGTTTCTGGCGATGGGACTTTATGAAGTGAGCCGGCGCCGGGAGGAGGGACTGGCGCCCGATCTGTTGAGTTCGCTCACCTGCTGGAAATCCCACATCCGAAGCATGTCGATGCTGGTGCTGGTGCTGATCGTGCTGGAACTGCTCTGGGGCCGGGCTTCACTGGTGGTCTTCGCGGTTTTCTTCAACACCGGCATGCCCTCGACCACCGGGGTGCTGAACGCGGTGTTCAATCCGGAAAACCTGGAGTTCGTGGCGGTCTATTTCGCCGTCGGCAGCGTTTTCGCGGCGCTGGTGTTTGCCACGTCCGTGGTGTCGATTCCGATGATCCTGGACCGGGACACCGACGCCATTTCGGCCGCGATCACAAGCATCCGGGTGGTGCTTGAAAACCCGGGAGTCATGCTGCTTTGGGGGTTTGTGTTGACATCCCTCGTGTTCCTGGCCCTGCTGCCGTGGGGGGCTGGGCTGCTGTTGGCGGGGCCCCTCCTGGGGCACGGCAGCTGGCATGCCTACCGCGGGTCCGTGGATTGGCGCGAAGAGACGCTGGGCGAGGGCGAAGGCGACGCCAGGGCCTGATTGCGCCGGTACCAGCGCAGCGCCCGGCGGAACTGTTACAGTGGGCTCTACCTCAAGGCACCTGAAAGCACATTTTGGCTACTCCCAACTACGGATACGAAAAGCGTCAGAAAGAACTGGCGAAAAAACGCAAGAAAGAGGAGAAGCTCAGGGCCCGGTCCAAAGGGGCGGGCACCAGGGAGGATGCTCAGGAAGGCCAGACTCCGGATGAAACGTCCACCCCGTCGGCCGTGCCGGCAGACCCTGCAAACCCTTGAAGCGGCCACCACGCACCACGCCTCCATGGTGGTTCCCCATGCCGGACCACCCGATCTTCAAGTGTCGGCAGCCACCAGCGCTTGCGCCAGCGCGCGCATTGCCTGCACCGAACGGTCGGGTGCCTCCAGCACCACTGCGTCAGCGAAACGGCTGAAGTTGCGCCGCGTGGACTCGGCGTAGCCGGGGTCGTAATGTCGCTCCAACAGATCCAGCACCACCTGCTCGATCTGGCCAGAGCGCGCCTGTTCCTTCCAGCCGTCGACCACCGCTTTGCTGCGCAGCACGGTCAAGGCGTCGAGCCGGTGACAGAAGAACTCGATGTCCCGGGCAAAAAAAGCGTAGTCCTCCATCAGAAGGCGAACGCGCTCGTCATCGGCGAGTCGCAGCAGCAGGCAGGGACTCTCGCGCATCGCCAGCATCAGGCTGTGCGGAACCGCCAGGTTGCCGACTTTCTTGCTTTC
>Ga0105090_10002064_pt1 | contig 11107 bp, 11 predicted proteins | sample PPLLak3March2015_FD_79110 | JGI IMG/M metagenome (GOLD analysis project Ga0105090, IMG submission 79110) | Freshwater sediment microbial communities from Prairie Pothole Lake near Jamestown, North Dakota, USA - PPLs Lake P7 Core (1) Depth... | ecosystem: Environmental > Aquatic > Freshwater >... | reverse complement strand
GTCATAGAAGCGCAGCACCTGGTGATCGTCGGTGGCGATCATCATGCCGGCGTGCGTGTGCTGGCTGGTGCGGAACATCGCGTGCGGGCAGATGCAGCCGTAGTGCGGGCTCTCGTAGCCGAACCGCTCGAAGAACACCTGGCGGTACAGCGGCTGGATCACGACCATCTCGCGCACGCCGACCATCGGGTCGGCGAACGGGCGCGGCGCACGGTCCCCCGTGACCTCGCCGATCACTGCCAGGATGGGTTCGATGAGCCGGATGGGTTCGCCGAGCGTGCGGGCGGTCACGGCGTGGTTGGCGACGTTGAACACGCTCGCGGTGAGGCGCACGCCCCAGCGGCTACCGAGGCAGCGCAGGTTGTCGTCGAGGCCCAGGCCGTCGTTGACGGGGCGCTCCCACTGCATCAGGCGGATCAGGCCGTGGTCGGCGTCCTGGTGGTAGAGGCGCACGGAGCGCACAGCGGAGTCGGCACCGTACAGGGCGCGCGCTCCGGCGGCATCCAGCGTGCCGAAGCGGCCGGCCCGGCAGCCAAAGCGTTCGTAGTAGGCGATCGACTCGGCGAGGTCGGTCACGCCGACGCAGATCTCGTACAGGCCGCCGACGCAGGCGGGCCGGGCCTTGGCATTGCCGGGAGTGGTCTGGGTCATAGGGGCCTCCTCACCATGCCGTGCCGCCGACGAGCTCGCCGGCGGCCGGCAGGAACGGCCGGTACTCGATCGTGGCCCAGAACTGCGCCGCGAAGTACGGGTCTGTCTCGAGCCACGTGCGCGCCTGCTGGAGGCTGGTCGTCTTGAATACATACAGGCTGCCGACCATGCGCCTGCCGTCCTCCGAATACAGCGGCCCGGCGAGTGCGATGTTTGCAAGCATCGATTCCACCCAGCGCAGGTGCGCCTGCGCGGCTGCCTTGCGCTTCGGCCCGGAGTCGGGGCCGTCGTGGCACAGCACGGCCACGGTGGTCGGCGCGAACGGGTTACGAGCGGCAGTCTCGGTCATCATTCCCCCTGCAGGATCTAGTGGCCGGTAACCGGCTCCGGCAGCACTTTACCGGGATTCAAAATGCCTTTCGGGTCGAGCGCGCTCTTGATGGCGCGCATGACCTCCAGCTCGACGTGCCCCTTGTGCCGGGCGAGCGCTGCCCGCTTGAGCCGCCCGATGCCGTGCTCGGCGCTGATGCTGCCGCGGAAGCGCCGCACGATGTCGTGCACCGCATCGTGGATGGCCGGGGCGTGCGCGAGGAACGCCTGGGCCTGTTCGCCGAGCGGCACGCTCACGTTGAAGTGCAGGTTGCCGTCGCCGACGTGACCGTAGGCCACCATGCGGCCGGCCGGCACGATGGCGAGCACCGCCGCGGTCGCTTCCGTCATGAAGCGGGGCAGGGCGGCGATCGGGACCGAGACATCGTGCTTGATGCTCGCGCCTTCTGCACGCTGTGCTTCCGGCACGGACTCGCGCAGCTTCCACAGCGCGGCGCGCTGCGCCAGCGACTCGGCGAGCACTGCGTCCAGCACGAGGCCGTCGTTCATCGCGTCCTCGAGCGCGTCCTCGAGCAGGCCGCGCAGTGACGGATCGTCGCGGGCCGTCGAGACCTCGCAGAGCACGTAGGCCTCGTATGGCCGGTCGAGTGGATCGGCGACACCGGGAATGTGGCGTACGGCCAGTTCGACGGCGATGCGGGGCAGGAACTCGAAACTCGAGATGGCGTCGCCGCTCGCGGCGCGCAGGCGCGCTAGCAACTGCACCGCCGCGCCGATGTCCGGCACGCCGATCAATGCCGTTTCGATCGTGCGCGGGCGCGGGAACAACTTGAGACTGGCCGCGGTGATCACGCCGAGCGTGCCCTCGGCGCCGATGAACAGGTCGCGCAGGTCGTAGCCAGTATTGTCCTTGCGCAGGCTCGACAGGCCGTCGATCACGCGACCGTCGGCCAGCACGACCTCGAGCCCGAGCACTAGGTCGCGAGTCACGCCGTAGCGCACGGCGTTCAGGCCGCCCGCGTTGGTCGAGAGATTGCCGCCGATCTGGCAACTGCCCTCGGAGCCGAGCGCCAGCGGGAAGAACCGGTCGGCCGAGTCGGCCGCCGCCTGCACGTCGGACAGCAGGCAGCCCGCTTCGACAGTGATCGAGAAGTTGTCGGCGTCCACCTCGCGCACACGGTTCATGCGACGCAGCGACAGCACGACTTCGTCGCCGCTCTCGTGCGGCGTGGCGCCCCCGCAGTAGCTGGTGTTGCCGCCGTGGGGAACGACACCGACGCCGAGTTGGTGGCAGATGCCGAGTACCGCGGCCACGTCGGCCGTGGCGGCGGGGCAGGCGACCAGCGGCGTCGCGCCACGGTACAGCCCGCGGAAATCGACGAGATACGGCTCGATATCCGCGGGCGCATCGAGGCAGCCGGCGGGACCGAGCACGGCGCGGATGCGCTCGACGGCGGCAGCGATATTGGCGGGGACGTTCTCAGCCATCCCCGATTTATACCGCGGATCCGGCGGCGAAGGCCAAGCGGCTCAGGCCGCCGGGGCCTTGGCGAGCTTTGCCGCCACCAGTGCCACGACGACCGCGACCAGCAGCACGAGGATCGAGGCCAGCGGGTTGGTCAGCATCTGCGGGGCGAGCAGCAGCAGCAGGCCGAAGCCGAGCATCATGAAGCCGGACACCAGCTTGAGGATGCGGCCCTCGCTCTCGCTCAGCTTGCGTGCGCCCATGGTCTTCACGAACACGATCACGATCGCGAGCAGCGGGATCACGTAGATGACGTTGTAGGCCGCGAGCCACGCATAGTACTGCCAGGTCTCGAGCTGCGCGAGGGTCAGCACGCGCGTGTACACCATCGGGAAGCCGGCCGTGCAGAGCAGCTCGTAGGAGTTCGCGACGATGGCGAGCAACACGGTGCTCGCGAGCATCGGTCCGAGGCTGCCGGTGGCGACGATGCCGCGCATGCGCTTGAAGAGCCCGGGCTTCGCCGACTCCGGAATCGACAGGCTCGGGCCTTCCTTGAACCAGAAAAAGTCCTTGATGTTGAGCGCCGCGACGGTGAGCGCCAGCAGGCCCGCGATCAGCGTGATGACGCGCAGCTCGCCGGCGATCAGGAACACGTTGAGCCAGGCGGCCATGAACACGAAATAAACCAGGCCCGAGAACAGCACGAACGTGCCGCCCACGATTGCCATGCGCGCACGGCTCTTGGCGTGCACGAGCAAGCTGAGCAGGAACAGCAGCACGAAGAACGCGCATGGGTTGAACGCGTCCATACCGGCGAGCACCAGCGTGAGCACCGGCAGCGAAAAGGCCTGCACGTCCACCATGCCGATGAACGGCAGGTTGACCTTGGTACCGGCTTTTTCCTCCGCGAGCGAAGTTTGCGCGCCCGTCGCGGTCACCGGGCCGGGCGGCGCGGCGCCCTCGGACGCCGTGGGGTTCGCGAGGCGCCGCTCGTGGCACGACTCGAGGGCTCTGGCGATCTCGGCGCCGGTGGTCTCCGCCGTGTCGTAGCCGATCAGCACCTGCCGGCAGAACACGAAACCCGGCACCGACAGCGCCTTGGTGCCGACCGACAGCGCCGTCTCATAATAGAACTTGGCGTTGGCGCGATTGTCCTTGACCGAGAATTTCTTGACCTCGAGCCAGGGCCAGCGGGCTTTCAGTTCGTCGATGAACGGTGCCGCCGCCTGGCAGTGCGGGCAGCTCGGCGAGAAGAAGTAGTAGAGACGTACCGTGGGCGTGCCGTCGGCGGCGGTGCCGTACCAGAACTCGTCGGACTGCGGGTCGGGGTCGGCCCCCGCGACGTTGGCGCCGAGGAGCAGGGCGAACAGGGCGAGCAGGCGGATCAGGGGCATTGCGGTGGCCGGGGCTGCGTTAGGACCGGCGCATGATACCGGCGCCGCTCCCTGAAACGCTCCGGTTTTGTACCGATGCCCGCAAGCGCGGCGACCGGGAACTTTCCCGGTCTCCCAGGGTCACCGCACGATGTTGCTCGGATCGGGCTGCTGCTCCCGGGGCGCCTGGCTGTAATCGCCGAAAGGCCCGTCCCGCCGCGCGACCGCAGCCCGCACCCCCTGGTCGCGTGCGAGGTCGATGAATTGCTTCGCGTCGGGCGTATTACGCATCAACCCGTCGAGGATGGGCCCGAGGGTCTGGGTGGCGGCAAGCCCCATGTTCTCGTACGCCTGGTTCACGATGAGCTTCATGGCCGAGAGCTGCGATAGCGGGATGGACGCCAGCTGCTGCGCCGTCTGCCGCACGGTGGCCTCCAGCTCCACGAACGGCACCGCCTTGTTGATCAGGCCGCAATCCGCCGCTTCGCGCCCCGAGAGCGGCTTGCCCGTCAGCGCGAACTCCTTGGCCCGGGTCAGGCCGAGCCGGTACAGCCACATGCCGCTCAGGTAGGCGCCCCACATGCGCGAGTAGGGCGTGCCGATGCGGGCGTCCTCGCTCGCGATCACCAGGTCGGCGCACAGCGCGTAGTCGCTGCCGCCGCCGACGCACCAGCCGTGCACCTGCGCGATCACCGGCTTCGGCGAGCGCCACAAGCTCATGAATTTCTGCGTGGGGGCCAGCGCCGGCGCCGTGGCGAACATGAAGTCCTTGCCCGGGTCCCACTCGCCGTCCGTGTTGATGAACTCGTCCCAGTGGTGAAAGCCGTCGCCGAAATCGAAGCCACCGCAGAACGAACGCCCGGCACCGCGCAGGATGATCACTTTGACGCCCGGGTCCCGCACGGCAGCACTGACGGCCGCCTCGATCTCGTCGGGCATGGGCGGCACGATCGTGTTCAGCGACTCCGGGCGGTTCAGCGTGAGGGTGGCGATCGCGCCGTCCACGGCGTAGAGCAGGGTCTCGAACTGCATGGCGGTCTCCGGTCTGGCGGCGAGCGGGGCCCGGGCTGCCCCCGCAGTGCGCTGATGCTACAGTCGCGGCGGCAGAAAGCTAAGACCGCAATCCCCCACGCACAGAGGAGGCTCACCATGGCCGGATATGTCGATGGGTTCGTGATTCCGGTGCCCAGGCGCCAGATTGCTGCCTACAAGCGCATCTCGCGGCGAGCCGGCAAGGTGTGGCGCGAGCATGGCGCTCTCGACTACGTCGAGAGCATCGCCGACGACGTGAAACCGGGTAAGTGGACGTCGTTCCCGCAGGCCGTCAAGCTGAAGAAGAACGAGGTCGTCTGGTTCTCCTGGATCCTCTACAAGTCGCGCGCCCATCGCGACCGTGTGAACGCGAAAGTCATGAAGGATCCGCGGCTTGCGGACATGATGCAGCCCGGCGCCATGCCGTTCGACGGCAAGCGCATGTTCTGGGGCGGGTTCAAGGTCGCAGTGCGGCTCTAGCCTCAGGGCTCGCGCGCGGCGTCCACGAGGAAGTCGCGCGCGAGCATGTCCTCGAGCTGCGGCAGCCAGCGCGGGTATAGGCGGGCGAAATCCTCCGTCATCTTTACGAGCGGTACGTCGTCGAAGCTGCCGCGCTGCGCGACGTATTCCATGTGGCGGTGGCCGTGCCGGTCGAACGCGTGGTAGAGCGAGTCGGCGCGGCCGTCGAACTCGAGCGGCAGCAGGTCGAACCGTTCGCAGAGTTCGACATTGAACGCCGGCGTCGCCTTGCACCAGGTACCCTCGATCAGGATGTCGGCGTAGCCGTGCCAGTAGAAGATGTCGGTCTGCATCACCTCGCGCATGCGCTCCGTCGCGAGGTGGTTGCGCACGTCTGCGAAACCCACGCGCGCCGGAATGCCGAGGGCGCGGCAGGCAGCCGCGAGCAGCGTCGCCTTGGGCACGCACCAGCCATGGCCCGCCGCGAGCACCGCGCTGGCCTTCATGCCCTGCGGTGACAGATCGATGCGATACGGGTCATAGCGGAAGCCATCCCGTACCGCGTAGTAGAGCGCCACCGCCCGCGCCCGGTCGCCGGGCCCGCGGCCGTGCCGGGCGGCGAACGCCAGGACCGCCGGGTGGTCGCTGTCGATCAGATCGGTCGGTCTGAGCGTGGGGTCGATCATGGCTGGGCTGTGTCCCGTGTTTCCATGATGCGGTGCCCGTCACGGGCCCGCAATGTCCGCGGCGATTACGAATTACCTCTCTCGCCGCACTGTGTCAGCCTTAACACAGTTGGCGGCGGAGGGACAGATGATCCGCATCCACCCGGTCGAGCTGCAGCGGATGCACGACGAGTTGCAGGACGCCATTCGCAACCATGCGGAGTGGCATCGCCACCTGATTCGCACCCTCGTCTGTCGGCTGCCCCCCGACCCCGACGATCTCCGCGCGGACGCGCACCAGGCGTGCGGTTTCGGCCGCTGGTTCTTCCACCAGGCGCAGCGCGACCTCACGGGGCGTCCTCAGTACCTCACGATCGAGGCCGAGCATCGCGAGCTGCACGAGCTTGCGGCCGGTGTGCTGCGCGAGTCGATCGACTGCGATGCGGTGTCCTACGAAACGTTCGACCGGTTCGTCGAAAGTTCCGGCCGGTTGCGGCGCGAGCTCGATTCGCTACGTCACGACATGTCGGTGGCGCTGCGCAGCCGGGACAGCCTCACCGGCACGTACCGGCGCGCCGAGATCCTTCCGACGCTGGGCGAGGCGCGCGAACTCGTCATCCGTGGCGTGCAGACGTGTTGCATCGCTTTCATGGACCTGGACCACTTCAAGGCAGTGAACGATACCCACGGCCACGGCCTCGGCGACGAGGTCCTGGCGCGGGCGGCGCACTGCGTCATCGAACGCCTGCGCGCCTACGACAAGGTGTTCCGCTACGGGGGCGACGAGTTCCTGCTGCTGCTGCCCGGTACGCGTCCTGAGGAGGCGTGGCACCTCGTCGAACGCGTCCGTCAGGGATTGTCGGAAACGATACTCTGCACGACGCCGGAAGGGCAGCCGCTGCAGCTGACCGCGTCGTTCGGCATCACGCCGATCGAGCCCGACCTGACGGTGGAGGAGTGCATCGGGCGGGCTGACAAGGCGCTGCTGCTCGCCAAGGCGGCAGGCCGCAATCGGGTCGTGTGCTGGGACCCCGCGAGCACGACCGGCACGATGATCGAGCGCGAGCTCAGCGAACCCCCAGCCAGTCGGGATTCGGCAGCTCGCTGAAGGCTTCGCGCAGCGCCTCGCCCCAGGCGCCGCGGATCATCTGGAAGTACTTGTTGTCCGAGCCGATGTCGACGTGGCTCGCGACGCGGTACTCGTCGCGCCGCACGATGACCAGGTCGAGCGGCAGGCCGACCGTCAGGTTCGAGCGGATGGTCGAGTCCATCGAGATCAACGCGCACTTCGCCGCCTCCGACAGCGGCATGCTGCGGCGCGTGACGCGGTCGATGATCGGCTTGCCGTACTTCGATTCGCCGATCTGGAAGTAGGTGGTGTCGGCGGTCGCCTCGACGAAATTGCCGGCGGAGTAGATGTTGAACAGCCGGGGCGCTTCACCCTTGATCTGGCCGCCCACGATGAACGTCGCGTTGAACTCGACGCCCTGGGCCTTGAGCGCCTCGCCGTCGCGCGCGTGCATCTCGCGCAGCGCCTCGCCGATGCAACGCGCCGCCTCGAACATGTTCGGGCAATTGTGCAGGCTGGCCGTGCGCGCGTCCTGCGCGGCGAGCTTCTCGGCGAGCAGGTTCACGACGCCCTGGCTGATGGCAAGGTTGCCGGCCGACAGCATGACAATCACCCGCTCGCCGGGAATTTCGAACACGGTCGTCTTGCGGAAGGTGTTGATCTGGTCCACGCCGGCGCTGGTCCGGCTGTCGGACAGGAAGACGAGTCCCAGGTCGAGCAGCATCGAAACGCAATAGGTCATTGTTGCTGGCCCTGGCCGCTGGTCACCCGTACAGTCACCGTCATCGACTCGTATCCACCGCCGCGCCGAACGCCGCGCACCGGCGCCGCGTCGAGGTAGTCCCGCCCGACTGCGAGCCGGCAATGGCGCGCATCGGCCCGTTCTGCGTGGGTGACGTCGAGGCTCAGCCAGCCCTGTTCCGGGCCGAGCCAAACGTCGGCCCAGGCATGGCTTGCGACCTCGCCCGTGTTGCCTGCGTTGAAGTAGCCGCTCACGTAGCGCGCCGGAACGCCGGCTGCACGGCAGCACGCGACCAGCACGTGCGCCTGATCCTGACACACCCCCACGCCGAGATCCAAGGCCTCGGCCGCGGTATGGGTCACGTCGGTCACGCCGGGTTCGTATTTCACGGCCTTGCGCACGCCGGCCACCAGTTCCATGAGCGAACCGGGCGACACCGGATGGCGGCCAAGGTGACTTTCGGCAAGTTCGCGCAACGCTGCGTCCGGGCGGGTGAGCGCGGTCGGGGCGAGATACGCGAGGGGTGACAGCCCGCCGCTGTCGGGCGGAATCAGCGCGATGCCTTCGTCCACGTCGGCGATGCCTTCGACGACGATGCACATCTCCTGGTGCGGCGTCTCCAGGGTGACGACCTGCGTGAGGTTGCCGTACGGATCCACCTGCTCGATTCGCTCGCCCGGCGAGATGATCCGCCAACTGACCACACGCTGGCCGGGGTCGGGGCGGGGCGTGAGCTTGAGGGCCTGGATGCTGTAGCTCACCGGCTGCTCGTACTGGTAGCGGGTCTCGTGGCGAATGTGCAGTTGCATCGGGGTGCACCTCAGGCCGGGTGTCCGAGAAAGTCGCGCCCGATGCGGTCGCTGAGATCCGCGGTGCGCGCGAGCAGGTCGTGCAGGAAGCGTTCGCTGCCCCCGGGCGCGAGCGTCTGCAGAGTGCCGAAGCGCAACTCCGCATGCAGCAGGCCGGCCCGGCGCTCCGTTTCGCGGGACTGCGCATTGGCCACGGCCCGCAGGTTTTCGTGGACGAGATTGGCCGAGCGATAGATCGAGCGCGGCACGTGCTGGTGCAGGATCACGAACTCGAGCACGCGGCCCAGGCTCACGGTGTCACGGGATACCCGGCGGAAGATCTCGAACGCCGACAGGCCGCGCAGCAGCACGCTCCACGGGTAGTAATCGGGGGCGACCGGGGCGTCATCGTCGGCGGATTGTGCGCATGCGAGACGCACCAGCAGCAGGCGGGCCACGCCGTCCGCGCGCTCGAGGAACGTGCCGATCTGCATGAAATGGTAGCTCTCGTCGCGCAGCATCGAGCCCAGGACGACCCCGCGTGCGAGGTGGGCGCGGTATTTCACCCAGTCCACGAATTCCGCGACGTTGAGCGCAGTGAAGCGTGTCGGTGCCTGCGACCGGGCCTCGAGCCAGGTCGAGTTGAACGTCTCCCACATCTCCGAAGAAATCGACCCGCGGACCGCGTGGGCGTTCTCGCGGGCCGCGCGCAGGCAGCTCAGGATGCTCGACGGGTTGCCGGTGTCGAAGGCGAGGAAATCGATGACCTTGTGCGGCTCGGGCGACTCGTGGCGTTCCGCAAAGGCGGCCTCGAGTCCGAGCGTGGCCAGTGCCTGCGCCCAGCCTTGCCGGTCGTCACGTCCTTCGTGCGGAAGCAGCGAGAGCCGGTACTGCACGTCCAGTGTGCGCGCGAGGTTCTCCGCGCGCTCGGCGTAGCGTCCCAGCCAGTAAACGTGGTCGGCGGTGCGGCTGAGCATCAGGCCTCCAGCACCCAGGTGTCCTTGGTGCCACCCCCCTGCGACGAATTGACCACCAGCGAGCCGGCTCGCAGCGCCACGCGCGTGAGTCCGCCGGGCACGATGGTGATGTCGCGCCCTGAAAGCACGAACGGCCGCAGGTCGATATGGCGCGGCGCGACCCCCTGCTCGACGAACGTGGGGCAGGTGGAAAGCGCGAGGGTCGGCTGCGCGATGTACTTCTCGGGTGACGCGAGGATGCGCAGCCGGAAGTCCTCGCGCTCGGCTTCCGAGGCCGTCGGCCCGATCAGCATGCCGTAGCCGCCGGCGCCATGCACTTCCTTCACGACGAGTTCGTCGAGGTGCGCCAGCGTGTAGGCGAGGTCGTCCTTGCGGCGCAGGATGCGCGTCGGCACGTTGTTCAGCAGCGGTTCCTCGCCCAGGTAAAAGCGGATCATCGCCGGGACGTACGGGTAGATGGACTTGTCGTCGGCGATGCCCGTGCCGATCGCGTTGGCCACGGTGACCCGGCCCGCGCGGTAGGCCGACATCAGGCCGGGCACGCCGAGCACCGAGTCCGGCCGGAACACCAGCGGGTCGAGGAAGTCGTCGTCGATGCGGCGGTAGATGACGTCCACGCGCTGCGGTCCGCGCGTCGTGCGCATGTAGACGAACCCGTCGCGCACGAACAGGTCCTGGCCCTCGACCAGTTCGACGCCCATCTGCTGCGCGAGGAACGCGTGCTCGAAATAGGCGCTGTTATGTGCGCCGGGGGTCAGCACCACGACCACCGGGTCGGCGACGCCCGCCGGCGCCACGCTGCCGAGGTTCTCGAGCAGGCGGTCCGGGTAGTGCTCCACCGGAGCCACGTGGTTCTGCGCGAACAGTTCCGGGAACAGCCGCATCATCATCTTGCGGTCTTCGAGCATGTACGAGACGCCCGACGGCACGCGCAGGTTGTCCTCGAGCACATAGAAATCGCCCTGGCCTGCGCGGACCACGTCGATGCCCGCGATGTGGGCGTAAATGCCGCCCGGCACGTCCACGCCCTGCATCTCAGGGCGGTACTGCGGATTGCAGAACACCTGCTCCGGCGTGAGCAGCCCGGCGGCCACGATTTCCTGGCCGTGGTAGATGTCGCCGACGAAGGCGTTGAGCGCGCGCACGCGCTGCCGCAGGCCGGCGGCGAGCTTGCGCCACTCGTCCGCCGAGAGCACCCGCGGAATGATGTCGAACGGGATCAGCCGCTCGTTGCCGTCCTGCTCGCCGTAGACGGCGAAGGTGATGCCGACCCGGTGGAACAGGCTGTCGGCCTCGGCGCGCTTCTGGCGCAGCGTGTCGTCGGGCTGGCGGGTGAGCCAGTCGGCGTACGCGGCGTAGTGCGGCCGGACGTGACCGTCGGCCGAGTACATCTCGTCATAGGGCAGGGGGGTGCGGTCCATCGGAATTCCTTCCGCGGGACCAAAGCGAAAATCGTGCCAACGGCTTCAGCGGCACGATTGCGGGGGTGGCGCCGCTTCAAGGCGGTGCGGCGCACCGTTTTGGGGCGGGGGCGCGTCTAAATTGAGGCAAGATCG
>Ga0105090_10002063_pt1 | contig 11108 bp, 8 predicted proteins | sample PPLLak3March2015_FD_79110 | JGI IMG/M metagenome (GOLD analysis project Ga0105090, IMG submission 79110) | Freshwater sediment microbial communities from Prairie Pothole Lake near Jamestown, North Dakota, USA - PPLs Lake P7 Core (1) Depth... | ecosystem: Environmental > Aquatic > Freshwater >... | reverse complement strand
TCGTGATCGGTGACGGTGATGGCATCGAGGCCATCGTGGTTGAAGTCAGCGATGAGTTTGCAGTTCTCAAACTGGTCACCGATTACCAATCCGGTAAAAACACCGTTTGGGGTATACAGGCGCGCAACCGTGAACAGAATTTCGCCCTGAACCTGCTGGTGGATCCCGAAATTGATTTCGTCACACTGATGGGCACTGCCGGGACCGGTAAAACCCTGCTGACCCTGGCTGCCGGCCTGGCGCAGACGATGGACTCAAAACTGTACAACGAAATTATCGTGACGAGAGCGACGGTTTCGATCGGTGATGAAATCGGCTTCCTGCCTGGCACGGAGGAGGAAAAAATGACCCCCTGGATGGGTGCCCTGACCGACAACATCGAAGTGCTGACCCACTCGGATGAAGGTGGTGAATGGGGCCGCGCGGCAACCAAGGACCTGTTGGCCAACCGGATCAAAATCCGCTCGATGAGTTTCATGCGCGGCCGCACCTTTCTGAACCGCTTCGTGATCATTGACGAAGCCCAGAACATCACGCCAAAACAGATGAAAGCACTGGTGACACGGGCCGGGCCGGGCACAAAAATGATCTGCCTCGGTAACGTCGGGCAAATCGATACGCCCTACCTGACGGAGACAACCTCGGGATTGACCTTTGCGGTCGACCGGTTTAAAAGCTGGTCACATTCGGCACATATCACACTGCAACGGGGTGAACGTTCACGTCTGGCTGATTTCGCTTCCGAAGCGCTTTAACCGGAACATTTCACCGGTATCCAGCCTCCGGCTTGGGCACGGACTGTTGTCAGGTGGCGTCCGCCTGCGTATCTTCGGACGCTGTCCCGGTTGCGTTCACTGGCCCGCCATTCGTCAACCGTGGCCAGGCTTTCAATACCGCCTGCACCACCGTCGCCAGGGGGATTGCAAAGAAGATGCCCCAGAACCCCCACAGACCGCCGAAAACCAGGATCGCCACGATGATGGCTACCGGATGCAGGTTGAGCGTCTCGGAGAACAGCAAGGGCACGAGTACATTGCCGTCGAGCGCCTGGATAATGGCGTAGGCGATCATGATATTGGCAAAATCCCAGCCCCAGCCCAGTTGAAAATACGCGACGAAGGCTATCGGGAAGGTGGCAAGTGCCGCACCTATATACGGAATCAGTACCGAAAACCCGACCATGGTCGCGAGCAGGGCCGAATACTCCAGACCCAGTGAAACAAAGGTCACGAAGCTTACCACGCCGACGATTACGATCTCACCTGCCTTGCCGCGTACGTAATTGGCAATCTGCTTCTCAACATCGGCCCACACCGAAGAGACCAGGTGGCGTTCGACCGGCAGATAACCCTTGAACCAGTTGATCAGTAGAGTCTTGTCCTTCAGCAGGAAAAACACCAGCACGGTGATCAGTACCAGCAAAACTGCCAGTCCCACCAAGGTGCCCACCGATGTCAATGACCAGGTCACGAACTGCTGACCGGCATTCACCAATTCGTTGCCCGCGTTACTGATCAGTGCCTGAATCTGCTTTTCTGAGATCAGGTGCGGGTAGCGCTGCGGCAACTGCACCAGGAGTTCCTGTCCCTGCGTGATGTAATTGGGGAGTTGTTGCACCAGTTGGGTCAACTGGCGAATCAGCATCGGCACCAGGCCGAAAAAGAGGAAAAACAGACCGGCCAGAAACATCAGGAAAACCAATACCACGGACAATAGCCGGGACAAGCCCAGCAACTGCAGGCGCACGACCACCGCTTCCAGCAGATAGGCGATCACGATGCTGGCGAAAACAGGCGCCAACATCCGCCCAAGGCCCGCTATGATCGCAATACCGGTTATCAGCACAAGACCGAGAATAACGACCTGTGGATCGGCGAATGTCCGTCTAAACCAAGAGGTCAGCAGATTCATTTACATAGGTCCAAATTCACGCGACTGGGGGATTATACAAGACAAAATTGCGCGGGATTACGGCCGGTTCGACCGCCTGGAAGACCTCAGAAGTCCAGGGTCCAGTATGCTTCGAGCTCAAACTCCTGGCTTAACGTGTCGGAAGTAACACCCAGAACGTTGCCGCCAAAGGCGTACTCGACCGGCGCGTAAGCGGCATTGACGTTAAAACGGCTTTGCATGCTCATTTGTCGGCTGTAACCAATCGTCACCGCATTTTGCGCCAGGTCACTGTTGATCGCCTGGCTCAGGATGCTCGAACTCGGCGAGGGTTGGATTCGGGAACTGAAGTCTATATACCAGGAATTGCCTTTCTTATGGTCCGCCCAGGCCCAGCCAACCGAGTACACGGTCAGGTCATCCCACGAAAAGGTCGGGCTGGTTGAATCGCCCAGCAAGGCTAACAAACGTCCCGGCAGGTTGCGGCTTGCGAAGGCGTCGATCTCGCTGTAAAGCACCCTTTCGACCGATACATTCAACCACGAACGTTCACTGGCCTGGAGTGCAAGACCCAACTTTGCGCGGGCCGGTATATCCAGATCGGCGCGTTGCGAATAGACACCGTGCAGGTTGTAGAACTCGTTCATATTGATATGGGAACGGAAGCCCGCTTCCATTGCTACACCCTTGGTGAGTTCACTGCGCAGCGCCAGGCTGACGCCGGCACCGAAACTGGTTTCCTGGAACGGATCATACAAATTCTGGCGATAAGCCACCGGAATTGACTGGTCATATGACATCATGCCAAGACGTGAGACGCCGTAGCTCTGTGTGGCAAACACCGCTGAAACACCAACAACCTGGTTATCATTCAAACGATGCAGCAAACCGGGTGACACCAGTCTGCGCTCAAGGCCCTGGGTGCCGTAACTCATGAACGAATCGAGACCATTCATGGCCAGTTCGTCTGAATACTGCCAGTCGACTTCGAGCTTGAGTAGTGTTTCCGGTTCACCCAGGAGTTGTTTCGCAAAAAACGGCAGCACGATGACGGAATGTTCGTCCATCCACGAAACATTCAATGGCTCGGCCTCTGGATCGAGCATGAAGTCGGGTGTCAGCTCGCGGGCGAGGTAACTCTGCCACGGGCCCAGTTCGAAGCCCAACAGATAAAATGACGTCAGGCCTGTTCCGCCGGCACTGAAACCGGCCATCGGCAGACCTGCTACACGGGCGAAAGAAAGCGCCGGAATCAGTGCCGTGACCAGTAACAATACTGTCAAAAAACGATGTTTCATCCCTGACGTTTCAACCCAACTTTTGGCTATATGCAGTTATGTGGCAATATGGCAGGAAAACAACAATAAGTCAATGTCATGCGGTGCCTGGTGGCAAATAAAGAACCTGGCCGATTAAAAACCCAGAAAAACAGGGTAACATCCTGTTTTGAAATGATAAAAAATCGTTCAGACCGATCTGTCAATGCTTGCGGAAAAACCCGCTCAGGCGCGTCGACGACGGGCCGAGTTGCGGTAATGCAACACTTTTCCAATCAGGCCCCGGAAGCGGTCCGGAAAGCGTCAAGCTTGCCTGCCCGGTCCAATTCAACCAGATCGGTGTAACCGCCGACGGGCATGCCGTTGATCAGGATTTGGGGGACCGTGGTTCGGCCGGTCAGGTCACGCATTTCCTGTTCGGCCGGGAAATTACCCGACAAGTCCGTTTCCTCAAATGCCAAGCCCCTTTTCATCAGCAGGTTTTTGGCCGCATGACAGTAGGCGCAGTAAGCCTTGGTGTATATTTTTATATGCATGAATATTACGTTGATATCAGTCTGGTTCAATTCGGTTTAGACTTTCATCCGGCACCCATGCGGTCTATCATCAATCGATGTATCAGGCACGACATTATGGATTGGGAAAGCGCGCCGGAGCAGAGACTCGGACGAACAAATGTGTATTAAGAGTGTCATAAAAATGGTACCTTCAGTCTCGGGGAAAGCATGATTCCGGTCAAGCAAAAACACAGCTTTTTAAGACAATTTCTGCTCGCGGCCGTGATCGTCGCAGTCAGCCTGTCGAGCGTTGCGCAGACGGGTCGTGTCAATTTGCCCGAACTCGGCAATTCCGCCAGCGACATACTTTCAAAAAGCGAAGAACGCGAGTATGCCGAGAGCCTGCTCCGCCAGATGCGGGCCTATGAACTGCTGGATGAGGATCCGCTGATCAGTGAATTCTTCTCGAATATGGGTTATAAGCTGGCCGCCAACAGCGACCAGCCCGAAGCCGCATTTACCTTCGTGGTGCTCGACCAGCCCATCATCAATGCATTTGCTGCCCCAGGCGGTGTGATCGCGCTTTACAGCGGCTTGATACTGCTGGCCGATTCGCAGGATGAGGTGGCCGGGGTGCTGTCACATGAAATTGCCCACATCACCCAACTGCACCTGTATCGTGCCTTTGAAAAGGGCAAGGAGATGAATGTGCTCGCCATGTTGGCCATGCTGGGTTTGATCCTGGCGAGTGGCGGCAATGGTGAGGTGATCCAGGGAGCGGTCATGGGGGCGCAGGCAGTCGCGGCGCAGGCACAGATCAACTTTACCCGGCACAACGAGATTGAAGCCGACCGGGTCGGCATCAGGACACTGTCCGCCGCAGGTTACGACCCGCAGGGCATGGCGGATTTCTTTGAGAAGATGGGTAAAAACACCCGCGCCAACGGCGAAGGACCACCCGAGTTCCTGCGGACGCACCCGGTTTCGGTGAACCGCATAGCTGAAGCCAAGAGCCGTATTCAGAACCTGCCGAAGGCCGAGCCTGACGAAGGCCGCCAGTTTTACATCGTGCAGGCCAGGATGCGCGCCCTGCTCGAGGAAGATCCGAAAACAGCCATTGATTATTTTAATACCGAACTGAACAAACCACTCCCGGACGCGAGGAAAAACGGCCACCTCTATGGACTGGCCATCGCGCTGCAGAGAATGGCGGAATATGACAAGGCCGAAGCCCTGCTCAGCGAACTGCTGGAAAAAGAGCCCTCGCAACTGGCCTTCCAACTGCAGATGGCGAATCTGCAGCGGGTCAGGGGTGAGCCACAACTGGCTATCAACAGCCTGGCCGATCTGTATCATATTTTTCCGGGCAACCAGGCCATCGCGCTCGAATATGGCAGGGCGCTGCTGGCCCAGGCGGACCCGCAGCTGGCGGTGACCGCCGGCGAGGTATTGCGGCAGCAGCTGGTAACCCGCAAGAACGACCCGGAACTTTATGCGCTGTACGCGCAGGCCGCAAATCTCGCCGGAGACGAAGTCCGCTCGACCGAAGCCATCGCGGAATCTTATTATCAGCGTGGCGGCACCGAGGAGGCGATCACCCAGCTGGAGAGTCTTGAAAAGCGTTCCGATCTCGATTACTACCAGCGCGCCAGGGTCAGCGCCAGGCTGATGGAGTTACGTATCGAAGCGAGCGAGTCAGGCGAACCGACCCGCGGTTGAGCGCATAAATCAAGCCCCTGCGGTTTGCCGGTTCTGTCCGGCTGCTCATTGATGACATTTCGATAATGTCATCAAACTGTCATATACCCCTCTATAATATGCCGGTGGGGCATACAGGCCTTGCCACTTCATCGGGTCGGGGAAACAAGTGACCGCGAAACAAATCAACGTACTGGTTGTTGATGACGAGTCAGCCATCCGGGAAATGATCCGGTTTGCACTCGGCAAGTCAGACATGGCCGTGGAGTGTGCAGCAAGCGCCAAGGAAGCAGTGGAGAAAATCAACCAACAGGCGCCCGACATCATATTGCTGGACTGGATGATGCCCAATATGAGCGGACCGGAACTGACCCGCCGCCTGCGCCGGGACATGTTGACGAGAGAAATCCCGATCATCATGCTGACGGCGAAGGTCTCCGAGGATGACAAAGTAACCGGGCTTAACTCAGGTGCAGACGATTACATTGTCAAGCCGTTCTCGCCACGTGAACTGGTCGCCAGGATCAATGCGGTGATGCGCAGGTCCGACCCGGGCGGGGCGGACGGAAAAATTTCGGCCGGTGAGATCAGCATTGATACCGTTTCAAGACAGGTCTTTCTCGCCCAGAAGCCAGCCCATATCGGCCCAACCGAGTACCGCCTTCTCGAGTTTTTCATGAAGCATGAGTGCCGCGCCTTCAGCCGTGCGCAGTTGCTCGATCACGTCTGGGGAACCAATGTATTCATCGAAGAACGCACCGTGGACGTGCACATCCGGCGACTGCGTAAGATTCTCGAACAGGCCAGGCTCGACCACTACATACAAACGGTGCGCAGTCACGGTTACCGTTTTGTAACAACTGCCACCTGATGCTCAAGCGGGATTGGACATATCACCTGATACGCCTGGCTGTCGTTGCGTTAGTCGCATTGCTGCTTGGCTGGTGGTCCGGGCACCTGTTTCTAGCAACAATTGTCTTCCTGTTGCTGGGTGCGGCCTGGCAGTTTTCTAACACATTGCGGCTCTACCGTTGGCTGCAATCCTGGGACAGCAAACCACCGGAAAGCATCGGTATGTGGGCGGACATATTTGACCGCATTGCGGCCCTGCAGAAGCAGAACATAAAAAGAAACCGGCAGTACCAGCAGGTAATCGACGATTTCGAAGGCCTTGCCGATGCATTCCCGGATGCCACCCTCGTGATCAACGACCAGGACGTCATCAGTTGGTTTAATGATTCTGCCATCAAACTGCTGGGGCTGAAAATGCCGGATGACAAGGGTCAGGCAGTGAAGAACCTCATCCGTGATCCCGCATTTGCCGGTTGGTTGTCAGTCCAGGACAGATTGCGCAGCCCGCTGGAAATCGTCTGCCCGGCCGACGACAACACTTTCCTGCAATTAAGCGTCGTACGCTTCAGAAAAAACCAGCGTTTGCTGATCCTGAGAAATATTACCAACTTGCGCAACCTGGAGCGCATTCGCCACGATCTCGTCGCCAATGTTTCGCATGAGTTGCGCACCCCGCTGACCGTGCTTCTCGGTTACCTCGAAATACTCAGGACGCAACCGTCGGAACCCCATCCCGAAGCCATCGAGCGGATGTTCACGCAGGCCAACCAGATGCACGATTTGCTGAAAGACCTGCTCGAACTGTCCCGTCTCGAGGACACCAAACAGGTCGAAGGTGCGGTCACGGTCGATATTCCGGCCCTGCTGGCACAGCTTGCGGAACAGGCAGAGGATCTGAGCCATGGCCGGCACAAGATTGTTTTCAAGATAGAACCGCGACTGAACCTGCGCGGAGCGGAAGCTGACCTGAAGAGCGCGTTTCAGAACCTCGTGGTCAATGCCATCAACTACACACCGGTAAACGGGAAGGTAAAAGTAGTCTGGCAGGAAACAGACGAGGGACTCGTCCTGAGTGTCATTGACACCGGTGTGGGCATACCGCACCGCGAGATACCCCGAATCACTGAACGGTTCTATCGCGTTGGCGATGACCGTAATCGCAAAACTGGCGGCACTGGCCTCGGCCTTGCCATCGTCAAGCATGTACTCCAAAGCCATAACGCGCGTCTTGAAATTAAAAGTGAAATAGGCAAAGGCAGCGAATTCCACTGCATTTTTCCACTCGATAGAAAAGCCTGAACACGGTTCCGGTACGATTCACCTGAAGGGCCCGTCACAGCGTCGGATCATTGTCATAAATCTGTCATGTGTCACACAACTGTCACATAAGACCTCTAACATTCACGCTGCCGGGCACGGACCCGGCATCAATCATGCAAAATCCCAGGAGTGCAATATATGAATACCCGAATTGCTCCAATACTCGTGTCGGTCGTGCTTTTTTTTAGCGTATCAAACGTTCTCGCCCAGATTTCCGTAGATGAAAATCTGCCGGTCTACAAGAAGACCAGCGGCGTCTCGGGCAACCTCTCCAGCGTCGGTTCGGACACCCTGGCCAACCTGATGACCCTGTGGGCGGAGTCCTTCAAAAAGACCTATCCAAACGTGAACGTGCAAATCCAGGCGGCGGGTTCCTCAACCGCACCACCGGCACTGACAGAAAACACCTCGAACCTCGGCCCGATGAGCCGTCTCATGAAAGACACGGAAGTTGAAGAATTTGAGAAGAAATTCGGCTACAAACCGACACCCATCGCCGTCACCATCGATGCGCTCGCGGTGTTTGTACATAAGGACAACCCGATCGAAGGCCTTACGCTTCCACAGGTCGATGCAATTTTCTCATCTACCCGCACCTGCGGTTACCCAGCGGACATCGAAAAATGGGGTGATCTGGGTCTTGCCGGTTCATGGTCCGACCGTGAGATGCAACTCTATGGACGCAACTCGGTATCAGGTACTTATGGTTACTTCAAGGACAACGCGCTGTGCAAAGGCGACTTCAAGAACTCGGTCAATGAACAGCCAGGGTCGGCATCAGTGGTACAGTCGATCAGCGCATCCATCAATGGTATCGGCTACTCGGGTATCGGTTACACCACATCGTCGGTCCGCACATTGCCCTTGTCGAGGGAAGCCGGCAAGGAATTTGTCGCGGCCAGCGCCGACAACGCAATTTCCGGCAAATATCCACTTTCCCGGTTCCTTTACATATATGTCAACAAGGCTCCCGGACAACCCCTGCCGCCGCTGACAGCCGAATTCATCAAGCTGGTTCTGTCCCGTGAGGGTCAGGAAGTCGTCGTCAAGGATGGCTATATCCCGCTGCCGGCCAAGGTTGCCGAAAGGGAACTGACCAAGATCCAGTAATTGGACTAAGGAAGCCCTGATTAATGCCATCCTGGCATTATCAGGGCGCGGATGTTCTAAAAAAACGAATCACTTGCCTACCCTTTCATCTGCAGACAAGTGATTCATCGTCAGAGATTTACGACTTGAACAAGCTTTGACCTCTGTCCATGACAAGTCTATGGTCTCTTTATGACAAGAGGGTTACAGCAAGCCGTAATGCTCGTATAACCAATAGAGGAGTCATGTCATGTTGACGTATAAAAACATACCCGTTCGGTTCAGGGTCACGTTATTCACGTTGATACTGCTTTCACCCGTGCTTGCACAGGCTGCAAACGATGAAGAGATCGCCGCCATGCGGGCCCAAATGATGGCTTTGAGCGAGCGCCTGGACCGTCTCGAAGCCGAAAACCGTGAACTGACCGCAGCCAATGCCGAACTGGCAAAAAGTCAGCAGGAAACGGCTGTGACGGTTGCGACTGTCAGCGATAAAACCGACGCGGTGGCAGCCGAGGCCGAGGAAAAGGCAGCAAAAACCAGCTGGACGGATACCATCCGCTGGAAAGGCGATTTTCGCTACCGCTATGAAACAATAGACGTTGAAGACAAACCGAACCGCGACCGCAACCGCATCCGCGCCAGGGCGGCGCTGGTAGCCAATGTCACGCCGACCATGGAAGTCGGCCTTGGCCTGGCCTCAGGTGGCGACGACCCGGTCTCCACGAACCAGACCCTCGGCGGTGGTGGCTCGACCAAGGATATTAAAATGGACCTGGCCTACTTCGACTGGTCGGGTTTGAAGGACACCCACGTTTACGGAGGCAAGTTCAGTAACTACATACACAGGACCGGCAAGAACGCCTTGCTGTGGGATAGCGACTGGCGTCCGGAAGGTACCGGTATCGGCTGGAACAACGGCAAATTCTTCGCCAATGCACTCGGCACATGGATCGAAAGTGACAGCGCCAGCGGACAGTCGTTTGCCTACCTGACCCAGGCGGGCTTCAAGCTGCCGATCGGCGATTCTCTGACCATGACGGCCGGCGTGGGCTACCATAATTTTGATACCAAGGGCAGCGGTTCGTTCTTCGGCGATGATGATGACTTTTTTGGCAACAGCTATGATCGGGTCACCAATACCTACCTGTATGACTATGAGGAACTTGAACTATTCGCAGAACTCAACTTCGACATGTTTGGCCGTCCCTCGCAGTTATTTGGCAACTGGGTACAGAACCAGGCCGCCGACGAAAATGACACGGCCTATGCGTTTGGTTTCACCTATGGCTCGGCAAAGAACAAGGGTGAATGGGAGTTTGGCTATGTCTACCAGAAACTCGAGGCCGATTCGGTTCTCGGCCTGTTGACCGACTCCGATTACGGCGGCGGCGGCACTGACGCCAAGGGCAGCATCTTCAAAGGCAGTTACGTCCTGGTCAAGAACATCACTACCGACTTTACCTATTTCCTCAATGATGTGGGTCTCAAGTCCGGCAACCCGAAAGACTACAAGCGGCTGCAACTGGATTTAAACTTTAAGTACTAGGGAAGCTCTGATTAATGCTGTCCTGGCATTATCAGAGCGCGGCAGCTGAAAAGTGTCATTTTCGACTGCCTTACAAATCAACGCCACCGGCACGGCGGCGTCCAGTTCACATATAAGCAAACGAGCCCGGCCGGGCTCGTTTTTATACCCCGGCCGGAAAAAGAACATGAGATGATATTGCGCTTCCCAGCGCTTGCAGAAACCATCAATCCGGCCTCGGCATAAGGCTATAATCCCCCCCATGAAACCCGACCCCCAGCTACAAACCTACGCCGCGGTTGATTTGGGCAGCAACAGTTTTCACCTGCTGGTCGCGCGACGCGAGCACGGCGAGTTGCGCGTGCTGGATCGCATCAGGGAAATGGTCAGGCTGGGTGGAGGACTGGACCAGCAAGGCAACCTGGACCCGCAGGTCCGCGAGCGTGCACTGGCCTGCCTGTCCCGTTTTGGCCAGCGGTTAAGGGGAATTCCTGCAGAAAACCGGCGCGCGGTCGGCACGCAGACATTCCGGCGCCTAAAAGACGCCGGAGAGTTTCTACGGGAGACTGAACTGGCATTGGAATGCCCGGTGGACATCATATCCGGCCGTGAAGAGGCACGCCTGATTTACCTCGGTGTCACCCAGTGGATCGCCGGCGACCGGAAAAAGCAGCTGGTCATAGACATCGGTGGTGGCAGCACGGAACTGATCATAGGCGAGGATCTCGACCCCATTGAGATGGAGAGCCTGCAATTTGGCTGTGTCTCGGTGACAAACCGGTTTTTTGCCGACGGCATTATCACTGAAAAAGCATTGAAGAAAGCCCAGCGTGCAGTGGCAACCGAATTACAGGAACTGCAAACCGTATTCCGCAACACCGGTTGGCAAACTGCGGTCGGTTCATCGGGCACCATCCGCTCTGCGGCCACCATGTGCGAGGTCAACGGCTGGTGCAG
>Ga0105090_10002062_pt1 | contig 11110 bp, 10 predicted proteins | sample PPLLak3March2015_FD_79110 | JGI IMG/M metagenome (GOLD analysis project Ga0105090, IMG submission 79110) | Freshwater sediment microbial communities from Prairie Pothole Lake near Jamestown, North Dakota, USA - PPLs Lake P7 Core (1) Depth... | ecosystem: Environmental > Aquatic > Freshwater >... | reverse complement strand
TGCACTACGGCGCCATCCGCACGGCGCTGGAGAAGGCGGGGCGACCCATCGGCGTGAACGATCTGCACATTGCAGCCCACGCCCGCAGCGAGGGGCTGACGCTGGTCACGAACAATATCGGTGAGTTCGAGCGTGTGCCCGGCCTGTTGCTGGAGAACTGGGTCGGCAATCCGATCTGAAGGGTTTGCGTGCCCAGCCGCAGCCCGCGCTGGCGGGTACGGGGATCCCGGCTACAACGGCTTCACGGCGGCGTCGCCTGGGTAGCCAGCTGCGCATTTCGGCGAACGTGACCGGTGATTTCGGGAACGTGACCGATCTGGGGCTCGGTGCTGGGTTGCGCGGTTGAGATTGTAGGAACGAGTGTGGTCTGGCGGGTTGGTGACCTCCTTGGCGGGTGTTGTCGGGCCTTCGATGCCTGAGCGGCGTGCAAGGTGTTTCTTGTTCTGCCCTTCGCCTGTGGTGGGGTCCGGTGGGGCTTGTGGGCAGCCGGCGGCCTGTGGGTGGGCGCGTGGGCAACCCGCAGGGTTGTCCATCCGGCCAGCCACAGGTGAACGCCCTTGGGCGTTCAGTCGGGGAGCCCGCGTCAGCGGGCCTGTCCACAAATCCACGGGGCTTGGCGGTGCCTACCGCGCCATGTCGATGGTGTCGCTGCCGCCGCCGGCACCGGCGGGCCGTTGCGCTCGCAGTGACTTGCCCTTCAACGCCAGGCGGTGGCTGCGCGAGAGCAGCCGGTCGAGGATGGCGTCGGCGATGCTCGCGTCGCCGATCCACGCGTGCCAGTGCTCCACCGGCAACTGGCTGGCGATGATCGTGGCGCGCGTACCCGCGCGGTCGTCGATCAGCTCCATCAGGTCGGCCCGCGTTGTGCCGTCCATCGCCGCCAGTGCCCAGTCGTCCAGCAGCAGCACGTCGGTGCGCGCCACCGCCGCCAGCCAACGCGTGAAGCCGCCGTTGCCGTGCAGGATGCGCAACTCCTCGGCCAGGCGCGGCACGCGCAGGTACAGCGCCGATTGCCCCCGCCTGCAGGCGTAGGCGGCCAGTGCACAGGCCAACCAACTCTTGCCCGACCCGGTCGGTCCCGTCACCAGCACCGCCGTGCCGTCCTCGACCCAGCGCGACAGCGCCAGGCTCATCAGCGCTGTGCGCTCGAAGCCGCGACCGGCACGGCCGTCCACGTCCTCGATGCAGGCCTGCGGGTACTTCAATCGTGCCCGCTTGAGCAGCGCCGCGTGGCGCTTGTCGGCACGCTGGTGGACCTCGCGGTCGACCATCAGTGCCAGCCGCTCCTCGAAGCTCAAGCCCGTGCTGGCGCTGCTGGAGAGTTGTTCTTCGACGGCGGTGGCCATGCCTGCGAGCTTGAGATCGCGCAGTTGCGCCAGGGTGTTGTTCATCATCATGGTGAGATCCTTGAATGGGGTGGGTTCAGTGATGCCGACGGCTGTCCGGTCGCATCAGTGGTAGTTCGCCGCGCCGCGCACGTTGTCGTGCTCGGGCGCCACCCACTCGGGCGCCGGCTCGGCGCGTGCGATCAGGTCGCGTCCGTTGGCCAAGATGTCGCGCACATGGCGGTAGTGCCCGGCGCGCAGCTCCAACGCCAGCGTGCAGGCCGCCTCCAGCCGCACGGGGCCGTAGTGCTTGGCCTGGCTGAGCAGGCCCAGGCAGCTGCGGTAGCCGTGCTCGGGGTGACGAAAGCGCTGCAGCAGCTGGGCCACGAACTGGCCCGTGTTCGGACCGATCCCGGCGCCCCAGTGGATCAGCCGCTCGGGCGTCCACTGCTTGTGCGCCCGGTGGGCTGCGGGCATATGCGCATCGACCGTGGTGAAGCCCCCGCGACGGCTGCTGCGGGCGTGGCAGGCCACGCGCTGGCCGCGGTGCAGCACCTCCACCAGCGCGTCCGTGACGCGCGCTTCCAACTCCAGCCCCACCAGCGCGTGCGGCACGCTGTAGCGGTGGAACTCGACCTCGACGTGGTAATCGATGTGCGCCTTCACGGTCTTGAAGGTGGCCCACTGCCAGGGCTGCGCCGGCAAGGGCGCAAGCGCCGGGCCGTCCAGGGCCGCGAAGAGACTGGCGCGGCTGCCGTCAAGCTTCTGGAAGGGCCGGTTGTTCAGCGACGCCAGTAGCGCCGATATGGCCGCGTCGGCAGCGTGCACGTCGGCCAGCACCGCGTGCCGCAGCCGCGCCAGGATCCAGCGGGTGACGACTTGCACCGCGGACTCGGCGGCGGCCTTGTCCTTGGGCAAAAACGGACGCGCAGGAAGGATCGAGACGGCGTAGTAGCGGGCGAAGTCGCGCACCGTCTCGTTGAGCTTGGGCTCGTAGCGGCAGGCGTCCGAGACCAGCGAGCGTGGGTTGTCGGGCACGATCAGTTGCGGCACGCCGCCGTAGAAGCTGAGCGCGCGCGCCATGGCGCCGAGCCACGAGCGCATGCTCTGGTCGGCGGTGGCGCAGGCGAAGGTGTAACTGGACGCGCCCATCGCGGCAACGAACACCTGCGCGCGCGAACCATCGGCCAATGCCAGCGTCGAGCCGGCGTAGTCGATGAACAGCTTCTCGCCGGCGCGACGGTGCTGGCGCATCGAGCGCTTGAGGGTCTTGGCAAACGCCTTGTAGTGCTCGCAGAACTGGGTGTAGGCCCAGGTGCGCCGGCCTTCATGGGCGACGCGGTACTCCTGCCACAGCAGCATCAGCGTGACGCCCTTGCGGCGTAGTTCGACGTGCACGCGGGCGAAGTCGGCCTCGACCGCCTGGGTCTCGGCGATGCTGCGGCCGAGCAGCCGGCGTTCCAGCCCGACCTGATCGAGCTCGGCCACGGCAGCCCAGTCCAGGCCGGCGGCGCCGGCCAGGCCGAGGTACTTGGCGACGACGCCCTTGGAGATACCGAGGCTGCGCGCGATGGCTTCGTGCGACAGCGCGGCGCTGTACTTGAGTCTGAGGATGTCCTTGATCATGCGTATGTCCATTCGTTGCTGCGGCATCGGCGCTCCGGCCAAAAGGCCCTGACGCTATGCCGCCGCGGTGGTTCATACGCAACACCAGCACCGATCCCTTGACAGATCGGCAGCCGCCCTCAGGCGGACACAAAACGCCCGTCGGTCACGTCACCGAAATGATCGGTCACGCTTCCGAATTCGGCGGTCACGATGCCGAAACGGTCGGTCACGCTCCTCCGAAATACGCACCAGCGTTGCAGCGGCCTTGGATCAGGGGCGTCTGCGGCCTCGCCGACAGTCGCCGCGCTCGACGACAAGGGCTGCGTCGGGTCACTCGCCAGTGGCCGGCACCGAACGCCTTGCAAGGCGGGATCGTCCAACCGGGCCCGTACGCCGACTGAGGTGTTGAACCAATACCAATATTGCCATTGCAGCGCCAGCAAGGCCTATTGCCGATGGCTCGGGGACAGGTGTCAGTATCTGCAGTTTTGAATTTTCGAACGGGTTGAGCCCCGTGAAGTACGTGACCGGTTGTCCGGAGACCTCGTCAGTGAAGTGCTGGGTGATACTCAGGCTATAGCTGCTTGGACTATGAATATCAAAGTAGAGGACTAGATCATCCGCCCTCAGAAAAAATACATCGTATCGTAGTGAATTGTAAAAGTCGATGAACTCATAGTATCTCGATTCATTAACTGTGTTTTCGTCCCGGGGAATCAATCCAGTAGCAGGCGGGGATAGAAGTCCAGTAAGTGACAAGGTCGCATCCGATGCCGGAATGGGAGAAGTACCTAGGAATGCACCAAGAGTGTCGTCACCTCCACCAAGTTCAGCCTTCCCATTTGGGCCGTCTTCCCACCAAGTGTATCCATACGATGCATCATCGTAAGTCGCTGAAAGCCGAAAGACGTGACCAGCGCTGTAATGTCCCACGTCGTTGAAGAGTGTGATTTCGTACTGCCTGTTGACGATTGCCGCTTTGGAAAAGAGCGGCAGTATCGCCAGCAGGAAAAGCGCCAGATTCAGCCTCATGCTACCCTCGTCATGATTAGGTTGATATTCACGCGAGACATTGTGCCGCCCCAAAGTGTCGTACCCGAAACCCAGATACCTTCAATGGTTCGAGTCCGGGGAAATCCACAATCTCGTGGACGCAGCGGCCGAAGACGGCGTCTGATCAATAGGCGTTGCCGGCGGCAGACTCTGTGTCCACGGCTAGCATACAAAGTGGGATAGCGGGTTCCATCACGATCTTTGGTGATGCCGGGCCGCACACCCCTCGTTTGCGGGGGGAGGGCTCGAAGGGCCTGTCGAGCCGTGCCCGCCTCCCTCCTGAGGAATCTGTTCGATGAACGAAGAAGAACTGATCGCCCAGTGCTACGAGGCCGCCGCCCTGCGGGTTCCCTGGGCCGATGCGCTGCAGGGTCTGGCCGAAAGACTGGACTGCCTGCTGGTGCAGATCATCGGCGTGGACCTGCAGCGGGGACAGTTGAGCTTTTCCTTCGAAGGCGGCAACCCGATGCCCGGCGGCGCACTCGAGTACGCAAGGCGCTTCCACGCCATCGACCCGCACGTGCAGGCCATTGCCGCCGAGCCTGTAGGCAGCCCGTTGTCCTTCAGCAGGGTGTTCGACCAGCGGTTCGTCGATCACAACCCCTTCTATCAGCAGTTCCTCATTCCCTACGGCGTGCGCCACATGCATGGCGCCAGGCTGTACCAGGACGACCGCATGGGCGTGATGCTGGGTCTGCACCGGGCGGTGGGCAACGATCCCATCGACGGCGATGACTGGCAGTTCGTGCGCCGGCTGTGTTTCCATCTCGTGCGTGCGGCGGGCATCTACGTCGCCAACCGGCGCACCTCGACCGAAGCCGCCATCGGCCGGGCCACGCTGGATCGCATCGACGTTCCGCTGCTGCTGCTCGATCGTCACTTCGGCATCGCGCAGCGCAATCACGCCGCCGACGTCTTCCTGAAGACGTCGGGGGTGCTTGCCGAGCGCCAAGACGCGCGCCTGGTCTGCCAGGACACCGGCATCGGCGAAGCCCTGTTGCAGGCCGTCGTGGATCTGCTCCACGGCGCATCCGGTGGCGCGCCGAAGCCAGCGCCATCGATGCGCGTGATCTTGCCCTTGCGGCCCCAGGGTTCAGGCCGGCCGATCGTGGCCTGCCTGGTGCCGATACGCGCCGCCGAGACGATGGGTGCCTTCGGTGCCGCCGATGTCGTCATGCTGATGATTCACGACTGCAACCAGTCCGTCTGCCCCGACCCCTACGTGCTCGGCGCCGCCTTCGACTTCACGCCCACGGAGGCGCGCGTTGCCAGCGCCCTGGTCGAGGGGCTGAGCCCGAAGGAGATCGCGCAGCGGCACGGCGTGTCGCTGAACACGGTGCAGACGCAGGTGCGCTCGGTACTGAACAAGGTGGGGACGAACCGCACGGCCGAACTGGTGTCCCTGCTCGGCACGCTGGCGGCCCGCACCGCCTGAAGTAGCGGCCGTCAGGCGTGACCGTCAACCTGCCGGCGCGCCCTGGCTGAAGAGCTGCTCCATCTGGCGCCGCAGCTTGTAGGCATCGGTGCCGGTGTCCACCGCCACATCGTCCCAGCTGAGGCTCTGGCCCTGCTTCACCGGCCGCAAGAGCCTGATGCCGTGCGCCAGCCCCAGCGGCAGGCCGCCGGTCTGCACCGAGCGCGCCGCCGGCAGCAGCTTGCCCCAGACGGTGTAGCCGCCTTCGCCGTCGAGCACTTCGCCGACGCGCAGGTCGCGCTTGGCGGTGGCCACGACGTCCGCATCCCAGCCGGTGGCTGCGCCCGTGGCCTCGCCGCGCAGCGCCACGCTGGCCACCGACTGGCCCACCTCCAGCCCGATCAGGTGCCAGCGCTTGTACAGCGTGAAGTAGCGGCCGCTCGGGTCGGTGTGGGCGTTGTATTCCTCGAAGCAGTGGCGGATGTACTCGGTCTCGCCCTCGACCGTGACCCACACGCCCATGCGGATGTCGTAGGGGATGCTGCGGCCGTCGGCTTCCAGCGAGCTGATCACCTCGACCATGCCCTTGCGCTCGAGCACGCCGCCTTCTTCCCGCGGCCGCGTCACGAAGGGAATGTCCTCGACGCTGGCCGGTGGGTAGAGCAGGCCGTTGCTCGGCACGCCCAAGCCGGTGGCGTTGCTGACCGCGCTGCTCTCGATGGCCGGCTTGCTGCCGTCGAGGAAGCTGTTGAACATCTTCGGGTTCAGCCCGCCGCGTGCGGCTTGCTCGGGCGTCAGGCCGTAGTAGCCCCACACCGTGTCCGGCGTGCTCTGGCTGAAGTGCGGCAGCCACTTGTGGCCGCGGCCGGCCGCCACCACCGGGAAGCCGCAGCAGCGCGCCCAGTCCACCAGGTCGCAGATCAGCGCCGGCTGGTCGCCGAAGGCCAGCGAATACACCACGCCGGCATCGGCCGCGCGCCGCGCCAGCAGCGGGCCGCAGAAGGCGTCGGCCTCCACCGTCACGTTGACCACGTGCTTGCCGTGCGCAAAGGCCGCCAGGCAGTGCTCGACCGCGGCGACGGGGTGGCCGGTGCATTCGACTACCACGTCCACCGCCGGGTGGCCGACCAGCGCGCGCCAGTCTTCGCCGATGTGCGTGCTGCCCTGCTTCAGCGCCTGGTCCAGCGACGCCGCCTGCGTGCGCTGCGGCTCCCAGCCCACGCGAGCCAGGTTGGCGCGCGCGCCGTCGGGCGACAGGTCGGCGATGCCCAGCAGGTGCACGCCCGGCGTGCGCGGGATCTGCGCCAGGTACATCGAGCCGAACTTGCCGGCGCCGATCAGCGCCACGCGGACCGGCCGGCCCTGGGCGGCGCGTTGCAGCAGTTGGCGGTGCAGGCTCATCGGCTTCTCCTCGGGCTGGAAGGGGCCACGCGCACGGGCAGGGCGGCAGGATGCCACAGGCCCCGGCGCCTACCAGCCAAGGCCGAGCCGGAACAGCAGCAGCGCGGCCGTGCCGACGACGATCGTGCCCAGGATCGTGCGCCGCCACGCGAAGTAGGCCAGCGCCAGCGCGGTGGCCGGCAAGCGTGCGTCGCGCCAGGTGTCGATCACCTGGCCCTGGGTGGTCACGATCTCCGGCACCACCACCGCCGCCAGCGCCGCCAGCGGCGCGTAGCGCAGGCCCTGCTGCAGCCAGCCGGGGATCGGCAGTTCGCGCTCGGGAAAGAGGAAGAAGCCGCGCGTCAGCAGCGTGATCAGCGCCAGGCCGGCGATGGCGACCGCGCCCTCCCAGGTGCTCATCGGGAATCCTGCGCCGCGCGGCTTGCGGGCAGCCGTTCCATCAGCAGGCCGATGGCCACCGCCGCGGCGATGGCCACCAGGATGTTCAGCTTCAGCGGCAGCGCATAGGCGGCCACGGCCGCGGCGCCGGCGACCGCCGCCGACACCTGCGTGGCCCGGCCCTGCAGCATCGTCAGGCTCAGCGCCAGCAGCGCCAGCGTGCCGGCGAAGCCCAGGCCCCACGACACCGGCACGTGGCCGGCGAGCAGCAGCCCGGCCAGGGACGGCAGCTGCCACGAGCTCCAGTTCAGCGCCACGCCGCCCCAGAAGTAGGGCACCGATTCCGCGACCGGCGGCGGCTCGGGAAAGCGGCGCAGGAACAGCGCGAAGTTCAGGTCGGCGGCAAAGTAGGCCAGGCGCAGGCGTTGCGCGCGCGGCAGCGCCGCGAAGTAGCGCCGCCAGCCGGCGCTGAAGACCACGAAGCGCAGGTTCACGCACAGCGCGGTGGCCCAGATGACCCACAGCGGCGCGCCGGAGGCGAGCAGCGGCAGCGCCGCCAGTTGCGCGCTGCCGGCGTATACGGTCAGCGACATCAGCACGCCCAGCGCCAGTGGCAGGCCGCTCTCGGCCATGGCCACGCCGGTGAGCAGGCCCCACGCGGCGATGCCGAGCGAGGTGTCCACCATGTCACGCGCACCGCGCGCGAACTCGGGGTGTCGCCAGACCGGCGGACGGCGCGCAGCGGCCGGCGGCGTCGCGGTGGGCTCGTCGCTCATGCGGGCCGCGCCGGCCGGCTCAGCGGTAGCTCTGCCATACGCTGCTGCGCCCGCCGGACAGCACCAGCAGCACGTCGTACGGGTCCTTGCGCGCGCCGTACTCCGGGCCGTCCATGCCCGGCGAGCCCACCGGCATGCCGGGCACGGCCAGACCGATCGCCTGCGGGCGTTCGGCCAGCAGGCGGCGGATGTCGCGCGCTGGCACGTGCCCCTCGATGGCGTAGCCGTCCACCAGCGCGCTGTGGCAAGAGCCCAGCGCCATCGGAATGCCTAGCCGCGCGCGTGCCGCGGTGTTGCCGATGTCGTGCGCCTGCACGCGAAAGCCCTGCGCCTGCAGGTGCCGGATCCAGTCCTTGCAGCAGCCGCAGGTCGGCGCCTTCCAGACCTCCACCCGTGGTGTCGAGGCGGCTGCCGGCAGCGCGAGGCCGGCCGCCGCGGCGCACAGCGCGCCGACGAAGCCCCGCCGACCGCGCCTCAAGATCCGCGCACCGTGATCGTGCCGACCATGCCTGCCTGGTAGTGACCGGCGATCAGGCAGGCGAACTCGAAGACCCCCTCGCGGTTGAAGGTCCAGACGATCTGCCCGGTCTTGCCCGGCGCCACGTGCGCCATGTACGGCTCGTCGTGCTCCATGTCGGGGAACTTCATCATCAGCTCGGCGTGCTTGCGGTTTTCCTGCGGCGTGCCGATGACGAACTCGTGCATCAGCTTGCCGTGGTTGCGGACCACGAAGCGTAGCGTCTCGCCGAGCCGCACCTCGATGCGCTCGGGCGTGAAGCGCATGCGGTCGTGCATGCCGACCTGGATGCTGCGCGCGGCCTGCCGCGCGTCGCCGGCGATGCCCCAGTCGGTCTGTTCCTTCTTCGCCGCGCCGGCGCCGTGCGCGTGCGCGCGCTCGCCGTGCGCCAGCACGCGGCCGGCGGCGCTGAGCAGGCCGGCCGCGCCGGCCAGGACGAGGGTTCTTCTGCAAGCTTTCATGGACTGTCCTTTCTCGCGTGGGGTTCGTCTATCCGTTTCCGCCGCTCAGTGCCCGGCGTGCCCGCCGGACGGCTTGCGCACGCGGACCTCGGTGGGCGCTGCGGGGCGGGCCTGCCGCGGCATCGCGCCCGCGCCCTCGGCTCGGAAGCGGGCCGGGTCGGGCAGCGCACCGGTCCATTCGTACGCCACCGTGCCCGGCGGGTGCTTGAACCAGCCGGGGTCGCTGTAGTCGCCCGGCTTCTGCTCCTTGCGCACCTTGACGACGCTGAACATGCCGCCCATGCCCACCGCGCCGAAGGGCCCTTGGCCGGCCATCATCGGCGCGGTGTTGTCGGGCAGCGGCATCTCCATCTCGGTCATGTCCTTCATGCCGCGCTCGCCCATCACCATGTAGTCGGGGATCAGCCTGGTGATCTGCCGCGCCACGCCACGGTGGTCCACGCCGATCATCGTCGGCACGTCGTGGCCCATCGCGTTCATCGTGTGGTGGCTCTTGTGGCAGTGGAAGGCCCAGTCGCCCTCCTCGTCGGCCAGGAAGTCGATCTGCCGCATCTGGCCCACCGCGATGTCGGCGGTGATCTCGTACTGCCGTGCACTCTTCGGCGTGGGGCCGCCGTCGGTACCGGTAATGAGGAATTCGTGCCCGTGCAGGTGGATCGGGTGGTTCGTCATCGTCAGGTTGCCGATGCGGATGCGCACCTTGTCCATGTGCCGCACCACCAGCGGGTCGATCCCTGGGAAGATGCGGCTGTTCCAGCTCCACAGGTTGAAGTCGAGCATGGTCATGATCTTTGGCGTGTAACTGCCGGGATCGATGTCGTAGGCGTTGAGCAGGAAGCAGAAGTCGCGGTCGACCTCGTCGATCAGCGGGTGCTTGACCCTGGGATGCGTGACCCAGAAGCCCATCATGCCCATCGCCATCTGCACCATCTCGTCGGCATGCGGGTGGTACATGAAGGTGCCGGGCCGGCGCGCCACGAACTCGTAGACGAAGGTCTTGCCCGGCGGGATGCCGGGCTGGTTCAGGCCGGTCACGCCGTCCATGCCGTTGGGCAGGCGCTGGCCGTGCCAGTGGATGCTGGTCAGCTCACCCAGCTTGTTGGTGACGAAGATGCGCACCCGGTCGCCCTCGACCACCTCGATGGTCGGGCCCGGGCTCTGCCCGTTGTAGCCCCACAGGTGCGCCTTGAAGCCGGGCGCCATCTCGCGCACCACGGGCTCGGCGACGAGGTGGAACTCCTTCACGCCCTGGTTCATGCGCCACGGCAGCGTCCAGCCGTTGAGCGTGACGACCGGGTTGTAGGGCCGGCCGGTGGCGGGCAGCAGTGGCGGCATGGTGTCGGGCTGGGTCTGCAGCACCGGCTCGGGCAGCGCGGCCAACGCCGCCCGGCCGACGGAGGCCGCGGCCACCGCGGTGGTGACGGCGCCGGCGCCGCCCAGCAGTTTGCGTCTGGAAAGCATCGTGGGTCCTCTTGGAAGTTCAGTGGCCCGCGCCGGCCGGCTCGGCGGCGGTGGCGACGGCCGCGGCAGGCGGCGGGGGCAGGTGGGGGCGGCCGACCAACGCCATGTCCAGGTCGGCCTGCGCCATCCAGAACTCGCGCAGCGCGTCGATCGCCGCGTTCACGCTGGCGATCTGCGCCCGCGTGTCGGCCAGCAGCTCGAACACGCCGATGAGCATGCCGTTGTAGCGCAGCAGGTTCTCCTCGGCGATGCGCCGGCGCAGCGGCACGATCTCGTCGCGCTGGTGGCGCGCGATGTCCCAGGCCGAGCGGTAGGCGCCGTAGGCCTCGCGCACCTCGGAGCGGGCGTTGATCGCCGACTCGGCCGCGCGGTCCACGGCCTGCATGTACACCGTCTCGGCCTTGGCCACGCGCGCCGTGCCCCAGTCGAACAGCGGCACCTGCAGCGCGATTTCCCAGCCCGTCTCGCGCGGCCCGTTGTTGAAGGTGGCGTACTTGCCGCCGATCTCCAGCACGCTGATGAAGCGCGTGGCCTGCGTCAGCCCGAGGTTGCGCGCCGTCTGCTCGACGCGCAGCCTGGCTTCGCGCAGGTCCAGCCGCTGCTCGACGGCCAAGCGCTCGATGTCGGGCAGCTCGCGCGGCGCGGTCGGCAGGTCGGGCAGCCGCTCGGGCAGGCGGAAGTCCATCTGCACGCTCCACAGCCCCAGCAGCCGCGCC
>Ga0105090_10002061_pt1 | contig 11112 bp, 9 predicted proteins | sample PPLLak3March2015_FD_79110 | JGI IMG/M metagenome (GOLD analysis project Ga0105090, IMG submission 79110) | Freshwater sediment microbial communities from Prairie Pothole Lake near Jamestown, North Dakota, USA - PPLs Lake P7 Core (1) Depth... | ecosystem: Environmental > Aquatic > Freshwater >... | reverse complement strand
ATGAACATTCACGTAACGCTTGTTCCATACATTGCTTCTGCGGGAGAAGTGAAAACAAAACCCACCCAACATAGTGTAAAAAATCTTTTAGAATTAGGTATCCAACCGGATGTTTTAATTTGCAGGTCTGAAAAAAAACTTAGCAGAGAACTGCGTGATAAGATTGCCCTTTTTTGCAACGTAGCTTCAAAAGCGGTTATTTCAAATTACGATTCATCCTCCATTTACGAAGTTCCGTTAGTTCTACATAAAGAAAAATTTGATCAGATAGTTCTTGAAAGATTACATCTTCCTGATAAAAAGATTAATTTAGAAAATTGGGAACAGTTCGTTACAAGCGTAAAGAATCCAGAGGAAAAAGTTGAGATCGCACTTTGTGGTAAATATATTGAGCATATGGATGCTTACAAAAGCATTATGGAATCTTTTGTACACGCTGGAGCAGAAAATAAATGTAAGGTCGTGGTACGTCCTATCAGTGCAGAAGCATTGGAAACGGAATCAGTGGAAAAATTATTAGGTGGTGTAAGCGGAGTATTAGTACCAGGCGGTTTTGGAGAGCGTGGTATTGAGGGAAAGATTAAAGCAGTTCAATATGCAAGAGAAAATGATATTCCTTTTTTTGGCATCTGTTTGGGATTGCAATGTGCAGTTATCGAATTTGCCAGAAATGTTTGCGGAATTAAAAATGCACATAGCTCAGAATTCAAGAAAAATAAATTCAGTGTTATCGATTTAATGCCAGATCAAAAGAATATTAAAGACATGGGTGCAACTATGCGGCTTGGTGCATATCCTTGCAGCATAAAAGAAAAAACAATTGCATACAAAGCCTATCAAAGTTCTTACATTTCTGAAAGACACAGACACAGATATGAGGTGAACAATAAATTTCGAAATATTCTAACAGAGCATGATTTGGTTTTATCAGGTTTATCACCAGATAGAGAATTGGTTGAAATTATTGAACTCCCTGATAAAAGATGGTTTGTCGCTTGTCAGTTTCATCCGGAATTAAAATCCCGAGCAACCAAGGCTCATCCATTATTCAGAGAATTTGTAAAGGCTTCGTTGAAATTATCATTGTCTAAAAAATAATTTAATTAGCTAAACATTCGTTAATGCAAAAAATAAAATTAATCTTAGTCTTACTTTCTATATTAATCTCAAGTGGATTTTCACAACAGGTTACTGATAAACAAATTCAAATAGGATTAGACAAGATTTATAATTTTAACTGGGAAGATGGATTTAAAGCATTCAATTCTATTATTAAAAAACATCCGGATGATCCCAGAGGTTATCATTATAAGTCGATAATATTTCTTTGGTATTATCTTGGAAACCTAAATGAAACTAATTTAGACTCATTTATATATTTCTCGGATAAATCACTGGAATTAGCTAATCAAAGATTAACACAAAAAATTACTGCCGAGCTACGGTATTTAATTGGATCAATCTATTACAACAAATCTATTGCTGAAGCAAGAAGTGGAAATTATCTGCAGGCACTCTGGACAAGCAATCAGATGAAATCCAATCTTGAGGAAGCCGTTAAACTTAAATCGGAGCTTTATGATGCTTTTTTAGGATTAGGACTCTATAATTTTGCGCTGTCTCAAATTCCGTCAACCTTGGAATGGGCTGCAAATCTTGTTGGTATTAGTGCAGATAAAGAATTGGGATTAACTTATGTTAATCAAACTGTTAAAAAAGGCAAGCTTTCTAAGATAGATGCACAATATTATTTATCTCAGCTTTATTCAAGAGTAATTGTAGACCACCCTGCAGCCAAAGAGTTGCTTAATAATCTCGTTAAAAGATATCCTAAGAATTTATTATTTAATTTTTCTCTTGCCTGGGTTGAATATGAATTACGTGATCTTGACCGAGCAGAGAAATTTCTCAGATTTATAATTGCTGCAAATGATACTTTATATCCCTTTGTAGTTTCTAATTCGAATTATCTTTTAGGTAATGTTTTCTTTGCTCGAAATCAATTTGATTCCGCAAAAGTATATTACGAGAATTATTTAGAGTTAGGGATTAATGATGACTATAAAGGTTTTGCAAATTATCAGATTGGGTTATGTAATGAGATAACAGGCAATAGAAAAGAAGCTGTAAAGTATTTTGAAAAATCATCTGATGGCAATTCTGATATCGAAGAAGATCTTTTCGCTGAACGCAAAGGTGATGAGTTTGAAGATAGAAATTTAACCATTGATGAAATTCGATTAATGAAATTATCAAATCTGTTTAAACAAAATAAATTAGCTGCAGCTAAAGATTCACTCGAAAATTTCATCGAACAAAAAAATATTACAAATGATCTGAAAGCTGAAGCGTTACTTTATTTATCTCAAATAAGTTATAAACAAAGAAGGTATCAAGAATCGTTAGATTATGCTGTTGATTGTATTCAGACTGAAATTGAAAATGAGCGTTGGGTTCATGCGTATGCTTATTATATTGGAGCCTGGAACAGCTATTATCAAAAAAAATATACTGATGCCAAATTGTTTCTTTTGCAAATAGATAATCTAGATGATTTTGATTTTAGAAATTCCTTAGAAAATAAGATTTACACATTACAAAGATTGTTGCCTGTAGAAAGCAATAAATAATTTAATTTCAACATTTCTTTCATTGCTTCTTTTTGACTGATTAGCTAATTTTCATAATCATTTCAGGTATTTTTAATTGAAAATTGCAGTTTTTGTATCTGGCAGAGGTTCTAATCTAAATGCTATTTTAAATTCTCCTGATTTAAAAAATCTTGTTGAAATTATCGCAGTTTTCAGCGATAAAATTGATTGTAAAGCATTTGAGATTTGCAGAGAATTTGGAATTAAAACTTTTACTGTTGGTATTGGAGAGGGGAAGATATATCAGGATGCAATTACTTCAGTGCTTTTAAAACTTGATGTTAATTTAATTATTCTTGCGGGTTATCTGAAGCTTATTCCAAATGAATTGATTGAAAAATTTGAAAACCGGATTATAAATATTCATCCAGCATTACTTCCTTCCTTTGGTGGAAAAGGAATGTATGGGATGAATGTTCATCGTGCTGTTTATAATTCATCTGCAAAAGTTAGCGGAGCAACTGTACATATGGTTGATAGGACTTATGATACTGGAAAAATTATTGCACAAAAGTGTGTAAATATTTCTGATGTTAAAAATCCGGAAGAGATTGCTGAACGAGTTTTAAAGATCGAACATCAGCTTTTACCTGAAGTTGTGAAAGCATTTGCCGAAAATAGAGTGCAGATTGAATTTAGTAGGGTTGTTATAATAAAATGAAAATTAATTACATGCTCTTGTTAAATAGGAATTCCAATTGAAAAAGTTAGCGTTGCTTAGTGTATCAGATAAAACTAAGATTATAGAATTTGCCAAAGGCTTAGTTAAAAATGATTATCAGATAATAGCTACAGGCAACACTGCAAAACTCCTTTCTGAAAATAAAATAGATGTAACTGAAATTAGTTCCATTACAGGTTTTCCAGAAATATTTGACGGACGTGTAAAAACATTACATCCAAAAATATTTGGCGGAATACTTTTTAGAAGAGATAATGATTCAGATGTCAAACAAGCAGAAGAGAATTATATTGAAGCAATTGATATTGTTTGTGTTAATCTTTATCCATTCATTAAAACTGCTGCTAATTCAAAATCAACTTTAGATGAGATAATTGAAAATATTGATATTGGCGGACCAAGTTTGGTAAGAGCAGCTGCAAAGAATTACAAGTTTGTCTCTATCCTTACAAATCCGCAACAATATGATTTATTTGTTGAAGAACTAAATTCAGGAAGTATATCTGAAGAGTCACGAAAGAAACTTGCTGTTGCTGCTTATTCTCACACGGCAAATTATGATACACACATTGCAAATTATTTAGAAAATAAATTCTCCCTTCCACCAACACACATTCGTGTAAATGAACAGTTAAGTCAATCATTACGATATGGAGAAAATCCACATCAGAATGCCGGTGTCTTTGGAAGTTTTGACGAGTATTTTTCCGTTTTTCACGGCAAAGAAATTTCTTACAATAATATTCTCGATTTAGTTGCCGCGGTAGAGCTTTGTGAAGACCTTGGTGAAATATCCTGCGCGATAATAAAACATACTAATCCTGCCGGTGCTGCTATTGGTAAGAATCCGTTTGAAGCTTATATTCGAGCATTAAAATGCGATCCTGTTTCTTCTTTTGGAGGAATTGTAGCTTTTAATAAAGAAGTTGATATTGAAACTGCTACAGAGTTAAATAAAATATTTTTAGAGATTGTCTGCGCTCCTTCATTCAGTGATGGCGCTTTAGAAATCTTAAAGAAGAAGAAAGATAGAAGACTTGTGATTCAGAAAAAATCTGTCTTGGTTGATGGAAAAACTTTCCGTTCAATTCCAGGTGGAGTTCTTGCACAAGATTCAGATTCTATCTCCTTAAAAGTAGATGAATTAAAAGTTGTAACTGACAAAGATCCATCAAAGGAAGAATTAGAAGATCTTAAGTTTGCATGGAAAATTGCTAAGCATACAAAGTCTAATGCAATTGTTTATGTAAAAGATAAAGCAACTTTAGGAGTTGGTGCTGGACAAATGTCCAGAATAGATTCAGCAAAAATTGCAGTGATGAAAGCAAAAGAGCATGGACTAGATTTAACAGGTTCTGTTGCAGCATCAGATGCATTTTTTCCTTTTGCTGATGGATTAATCGAAATAATAAAATGCGGTGCGGTATCTGTTATTCAACCGGGTGGATCAGTTCGTGATCAGGAAGTTATTGACGCTGCAAATAAAAATAAAATTTCTATGGTATTTACCGGAATAAGACACTTTAAACACTAAGAGGAACAATGGGCATATTTGATTTATTCTCAAATGATATAGCAATAGATTTAGGTACAGCAAACACTCTTATCCATGTTAAAGGTAAGGGAATTGTATTGAATGAACCTTCTATTGTTGCGTTTGATAAAAACTCCAAACGTATTATTGCGCTTGGAAATAAAGCAAAAGAAATGCAGGGTAGAGAACACAAAGAAATCAAAGTTACACGCCCTATGCGTGATGGAGTTATTGCTGATTTTGAAATTGCTGAGGGAATGATACGCGCTTTTATTAAACGTGTACATGGTGGCAGTGTGATGGCTAGCAGAAGAGTTATAGTGGCTGTTCCAAGTGGTGTTACTGAAGTTGAAAAACGTGCTGTTCGAGACAGTGCTGAGCATGCCGGCGCTAAGGAAGTTCACTTAATTGCTGAGCCAATGGCTGCAGCAATAGGAATTGGAATTGATGTTGAAGCTCCGGTTGGAAATATGATTATTGATATCGGAGGCGGCACTACAGAAATTGCTGTTATTGCATTATCAGGAATCGTAAATGAAGAATCTATTCGCATTGCCGGTGATGAAATGAATTATGCAATAATGCAGTTCTTCAAAAAAAATCATAACATACTTATTGGTGAAAGAACAGCAGAAGCAATTAAATGTGAAGTTGGTTCAGCCGTTCCTTTAAAAGAAGAAATCACCATCCAGGTTAAGGGAAGAGATTTAGTTGGTGGTATTCCTAAGACCACAGAAGTAAGTTCAGTAGAAATTAGAGAAGCGCTTAACGAAGCAATTGTTCAGATTGTTGATGCAGTCCGCCAAACCCTTGAGAGGACCCCGCCTGAACTTTCTGCAGATATTCTTGATCGTGGTATAATGCTTACAGGTGGCGGAGCATTATTAAAAGGATTAGATGAGCGAATCAAAATGGAAACTAATCTTCCTGTTCACATTGCAGAGGATCCACTAACCGCAGTTGTAAGAGGTGCCGGAAAAGTTATTGATAATCTTAATCACTATTCTAAGGTTTTAATACGTAATAGAAGATATTGATGATAAGATTTTTTGTTTCTGTATGGGAAAAATTTAAGGAATATATTGTACTTGTAGTTTTATTAATTATCAGCCTCATTCTACTCTCGCAAAACAACACACAGGGAATCCAGCAAGTACGTTCAATCGCTTTTGGAACGTTTGCATCTGTAACTTCAGTTTTTACTGATGTTTTCAATATCAGCAATCTTAAACAAGAAAATGAAACTCTACGCAGAACTAATGCTGAGATGATGCTTCATCTAAGCAGACTTCGCGAATATGCAATAGTAAATGAAGATCTTAAAGGATTGTTAGCATTAAAAGATTCGTCGAAATTTCCACTTATTCCTGCAACAATTGTTTCTAAATCATTAACTAAATCTCAAGGTACGATCACACTTAATGCTGGTAAAAATCAATCTGTAAAAGTTGGAATGCCGGTTATAACAGATAAAGGTCTGGTTGGTATTGTTTATTCAATCTCAGATAATTATTCAATTGCAAGAACTTTAACTAATGTGGATTTAAAAGTCACTGTTAAAAGTGAGCGCACAAGAGAAAATGCTGTGATGAAATGGAATGGCGAATGGTTAGTAATGATTAATGTTCCTAAAACTTTTGATCTTAAAAAAGGTGATCGAATTGTTACTTCAGAGATCAGTTCAATAATTCCGTTTCCATTACCAGTCGGGTTGGTTTACGAAATTGGAGACGTTGAGAAAGGAATATTTAATGAAATTAGGGTTTATCCTTTTGTGGATTTTCAAAAAGTAGAAAATGTTTTTATTCTTGGGATAGTCAAAAGTAAAGAGATCGATGATATTGAATTTAATTTGTTGAGCAGAGAATGATAAGACCCCAGTATATAATATCCATTCTGCTTTTCTTTCCTTTACTATTAGTCCAGACTACAATAGTACCATTATTGGCGATTGACACTGTAATACCCGATTTGATTCTTATCCTACTTGTTTACTATTCAATTACTCAAGGGCAAATTTATGGATCTGTTTTAGGATTTATTTATGGTTTTTTGTTTGATATCATTACGGGAAGTTTATTAGGAAGTACAATGATTGCTAAAACTGTTGCTGGCTTTACGGCTGGATATTTTTCATCAGAAAATAAAAGAGATCAATACCTGATTTCTTATTATTTTGCTTTAATCGTATTACTTTCTTCCTTAATTGATTCGACAATAAATGCATTCTTTACATCAATAAATTTTACTTCAAACATATTTCTACTTTTCTTTCAGTATGCTTTACTGCCTGCAATTTACACTTCAGCCATAGCTTTAATGGGAATGATATTTTATCCTAAGAGGAAAATATTTTGAGATCCGAGAATTTTGCTTCAAATAGCAGAAGAACTTTTATTTATGCATTCCTTATAATTTTATTTGGTGTGCTGTCTTCCAGACTCTTTCACATGCAGATACTAAATCAGGAAGCATACGAAGAAAAATCTGCAGACAACAGTATTAAGGCGATTGAACAAATTCCTTTTCGTGGTGTTTTTTATGATAGAAATCTTAAAGTGATGGTCGATAATATTCCTGCTTATACTTTACGTATCACTCCTGCTGATTATGATCCAAAATTAAATCCTCTTATCGATAAAATACTTGATGCTGATTCCGGTTTTGTCGCTTCAATTTTAAAAAAGAATAAAATATACTCTAAGTATATTCCAATTAGAATTAAGCGTGGAATTGAGTTTGAAATAGTTGCCTGGTTAGAGGAAAATCAAGAACATCTATCAGGTGTTGATTACATAGTTGAAATGCAGAGAGGGTATCCTTTCGGAATCAAAGGCTCGCATTCATTTGGCTACACAAAAGAAGTATCTCCAAATCAATTAAGTAAAGAAAAAGATTATTATGTACCAGGCGATTATGTTGGGCACAACGGAATTGAAAAACAGTATGAAAAAGATTTACGCGGGATTAAAGGATTTAATTATGTGCTTGTAAATTCTAAGCGAAAAGAAATCGGCAAGTATAAAGATGGAACTGAAGATAAAAATTCGACAAAAGGAAAAGATCTTGTTTTATCTTACGATGCAGATGTTCAAAAAGTAGCTGAACAACAAATGATTGGTAAGCGAGGAGCGATTGTTGCGATCGAACCTAAGACCGGTGAGATAATTGCATTAGTTAGTGCACCTGATTATGATCTGAACGAGTTTTCTTATGTAACGTCCAGACAATTTTTACAGGATCTTTACAATGATCCTGATAAACCTTCCTTTAATCGTGCAACAATGTCTTTAAAACCCCCAGGGTCAACATTTAAAATGCTTGCAGCTATTGCAGCTCTTGATATGGGAGTAATTACTCCATCTACTCTTATAAACTGTGGCGGTGGATTTACGTTCGGTAGATTCTTTAAGTGTCATGGCAATCATGGTTCTGTAAATGTTATACACGCAACCGAAAAATCCTGTAATAGTTTTTTCTATCATTTGATTTATAAAATTGGATTAGAAAAGTGGAAAGAATATTCACTTAAATTTGGCTTCTCGTCAAAAACAGGAATCGATATTGGCGAAGAGGCTGCAGGTTTTATTCCTGGAGAAAACTATTATATAAAAATGTATGGCGAAAAATGGCCGCGTAGTATTATGGCAAGTTTGGGAATAGGGCAGGGAGAAGTTAGTGTTACTCCATTGCAGCTTGCACAATATGTAGCATTAATTGCTAACAACGGAAGTTCATTTCAACCTCATATAGTTAAAGGGTATCTTGATGAGAATGGAAGACAAATTATTCCTTATAAGTTTCCCGAAATTAAAACAGGAATTAAGCAAGAAGTTTTTGATATTGTGAAAGAAGGAATGTTCCTTGTAGTAAATGGTAACGGTACAGCAACTCATATCAGGATGTCAGATATACAAATTTCAGGGAAAACAGGTACTGCTCAAAATCCTCACGGAAAGGATCATGCTCTGTTTGTTTGTTACGCTCCATCGGATAATCCCCAGATCGCAATTGCAGTTGTAGTAGAAAATATTGGATTTGGTGGTACACACGCCGCTCCAATCGCAAAAGCTATGATTGAAGCTTACCTAAAAAAAGAACCTCTTAAATATCAAGAGATCAAAAAAGGAAATAAACAAACCATTGCTGGAGTAAAGATTGAGGATTGATTATAAGCTTAGTGATAAATTTGATTTTGGAATTTTTATTCCGGCTCTTCTATTAATAGTAATTGGTTTGACGGCAATTTATAGTTCGACATTTAATCATCCTACTATGAGCGGCAACTTTAACAGGCAATTAGTTTTTAGCATTGCTGCAATAATTATTTTCTTTATAATGTATTCACTGCCGACAAACTCATTTAAAACTATTACGACGCCGACTTATTTATTATCACTTTTGCTGCTCGTTGTAGTACTCTTTATGGGAAGAAAAGTTTCTGGTGCGCGTAGTTGGTTAGATTTGGGTCCATTTGGATTTCAACCTTCTGAGTTTGCAAAAATAGGGACTGTACTTGCGATGTCTGCTTATCTCAGTAGAAAAAATACTGATATTGAGTCCTTTAAAGATATTCTTATTTCTCTCGGCATAGGATTCATTCCAGTTATGCTGATTTTGCTTGAACCGGATATGGGAACCTCAATAGTTTTTTTGGGAACAATATTAATCCTGATTTTTTGGAAGGGCATAAGTCTTTTTGGATTATTCATCGTGCTGTCTCCGGGATTCGTAGCAATAGCTGCAATTTTTGGATTCTACTATTTTCTTGCTTCATTAATTTTAGTTTTGATAGTCTTAATGCTTTTTCGCAAAGATATATTTTTTAGCGGATCGATCTTTGCGTTAAATCTTGCAGCAGGATTTTTTACTGACTATTTGTACAATGCGTTAAGTCCACACCAGCAAAAAAGAATTCAATCATTTATAGATCCAAATACCGATCCGCTTGGTGCGGGCTACAATACTATCCAAGCTAAGGTTGCAATTGGTTCAGGCGGATTATTCGGGAAGGGATATCTGCAAGGCAATCAAACCCAGTTGCAATACATTCCGGAACAATGGACAGATTTTATTTATTGTGTTATTGGTGAGGAGTTTGGATTTCTAGGTTCAATTATAGTTTTGGTTCTATTCCTCTATTTATTTTTACGAATATTAAAAATCGCTTCTACGACTAAAGATGAATTTTTAAGTTTAACAATAATCGGAATATTATCTGTTTACATTATTCATTACTTAATCAACATTGGAATGGTTGTTGGGATCATACCGGTTATAGGTATTCCACTGCCGTTTGTTAGTTATGGTGGAAGTTCGTTACTTGTAAATATGTTTATGCTCGGTATAATTGCAAACGTTTATCGTAACAGGAAAAATTTCACTTAAAAAATATTATGACATCACAAGAAAAAATTCTTAAAAAAAATGATGAAGGAAAATTTATTTGTGTTGGATTGGATACCGATATAAATAAAATTCCTGTATTTCTTAAAAATGACCGTGATGGAGTTTTCAAATTCAATCAATCGATAATTGAAGCAACTAGAGATTATGCTGCAGCCTACAAAATAAACTTTGCATTTTATGAACGTGCCGGTGCAAAAGGAATTTCTGAACTTGAAAAAACAGTAGAACTTATTCCTAGAGATATTCTATCTATTGCAGATGCTAAACGGGGTGATATTGGAAACACATCTGAAATGTATGCAAAATCTGTGTACGATCATTTTAAGTTTGATGCTGTTACGTTGCATCCATATATGGGTAAAGATTCTTTACAGCCATTTTTAGATTTTACTGATAAAATGAATTATATTTTGGTTTTAACATCAAACCCCGGCGCAAATGATTTTGAAAAACTTGAATTAAAGGATGGAAGATTTCTTTATCAGAATATTTTAGAAAATGTTAATAAGTGGAATGAAAATAATAATTGCGGAATTGTTTTCGGTGCAACTAAACTTGATGAATTGAAAACAAATATTAACAAGTTTGGTAATTTATCTGTTCTTTTGCCAGGTGTAGGAGCACAAGGTGGAAGTTTAGAAAATGTAAGTAAAACATTTAAGGATAATGAGCGTAAAAATTATTTAGTAAATGTTAGTCGTGGGATTATCTATAAAAGCTCTGGTGATGATTATGCTGAAGCTGCACGTTATGAAATAATATCTTTGAATAAAATTACATCCCGTAATTAGAACACTCTAAAAATTTATTGGAATAAAATTTTGCTACTAAAATAT
>Ga0105090_10002059_pt1 | contig 11113 bp, 10 predicted proteins | sample PPLLak3March2015_FD_79110 | JGI IMG/M metagenome (GOLD analysis project Ga0105090, IMG submission 79110) | Freshwater sediment microbial communities from Prairie Pothole Lake near Jamestown, North Dakota, USA - PPLs Lake P7 Core (1) Depth... | ecosystem: Environmental > Aquatic > Freshwater >... | reverse complement strand
GCCGCGCCGCACCTTGCTACAATGCGTCATCCGGCGAATGGCCGCAGCGCGCCGGTCCAGCAGAGTGTCCAGGCGGCCGGCGAGGACAGCACGTATGTCAAATGACGTACCGGAAACGGGGTTCACGGGGGTTGCAGCCGTGCTGTTCGGCCTGATTTTCCTGTTGATCGCCTGGGACCTGGTCGAGGACTTCAGCCACGGCACGGGAGGACTCCACGTCACGCTGGAGTTCGCCGTGCTGTTGCTGGCGGCGTGCGGCGGCGCGCTGCTGGCGCGCAGGGCTTATGTCGCGCGCGCTTCGCTCCGGGCGCTGCAGCGCGACCTGGAGCAGGTGCGGGGCGATTCGATGCGCTGGCGGCAGGACAGCCGGGCCCTGATCGAGGGGCTGTCGCTCGCCATCCAGCACCAGTTCGAGGAGTGGAAGCTGACGGCCGCGGAATCCGAGGTTGCCCTGCTGCTGCTCAAGGGATTGAGTTTGAAGGAAATTGCAGCCTTGCGGGCAACCAGCGAGCGCACCGTGCGCGAGCAGGCCCGCAGCGTCTACAGGAAGGCGGACCTCGGTGGGCGTTCGGCATTGTCGGCCTGGTTCCTCGAGGACCTGCTGCTGCCGCCGGCCCCCTGATGAACCGTCGCCACAAGGAAAACGCGCCCATGCATTACCCGAAATCCGCCACCCGTTTCTCACTCGCCCTGCTGGTCTGCCTGGCACAGCCCGCGGCCGCGGCCGCGCAGGATGCCAGGACCGCTCACTACGACTGGCTGACCGCCGGCGAGGTGTCCGGCTCGCACGTATTGCAGATCCGTGCGGACGGCACGCGCGTCGCCGATTTCGAGTTCAACGACCGCGGCCGCGGACCGAAAATCCACGAGGAAATCGGCGTGGCGAGCGACGGCACCCTGGCCTCGGTGCAGGTCAGCGGCCACTCCTACATGGGCGCGACGGCGCAGGAGTCCTTCCGCATCGCGGACGGCCGTGCAAGCTGGGAAAGCACGCTCGAGCGCGGTGACGCGCCGGCCGGCGGCTTCTACGTGCCGCACGACGGCACGCCGGAGCAGCAGGCGGTGCTGGCCCGCGCGCTGCTGAGCGCGCCCGACCGGCGCATGGACCTGCTGCCGGCGGGGACCGCCTCGATAGAGGCCGTCGCAACGCAGGAGGTCGAGCACGAAGGACAGACCCGCACGGCCACGCTGTACGCGGTCAGCGGCCTCGACCTGACGCCGCAGTACCTGTGGCTGGACGAGGCGCGCGAACTGTTCGCGCTGACCTATGGCTGGATGGGGTTGGCGCCGCGGGGCTGGGGCGGCGCGCTCGAGACGCTGCAAGCGGTGCAGGACCGGGCGGAACAGGACTACCATCGCCGGCTGGCCACGGAATTGACGGGGGAACTGCCGGCCAACTGGATCCTGCGCAACGTGGCGGTGGTGGACGTCGAAAGCGGCACGCTGCTGCCGGACCAACTGGTGGCCGTAAGCGACGGCCGCATCGTGCGCGTGACCGGCAACGAGATGCCGGACCTGCCGGCCTACGGCGACCTGCAGCCGCGCATCATCGACGGCCAGGGACAGACCCTCATTCCCGGCCTGTGGGACATGCACACGCACCTGTCGCTGGCTGACGGCCTGCTGCAGATCGCGGCCGGCGTGACCGCGGTACGCGACCTGGCCAACGACCCGGAGCGCCTGGCTGAAGTCCGGGCCGCCTTTGACAGCGGCGAAGTCATCGGACCGCGTTCCGTGGCCGCCGGCTTCATCGACAAGCGCAGCCCCTTCTCAGCGCCGACCGGGCGGCTGGCGGAGACCCTGGAAGAGGCCCTGGCGATGGTGCGGGAATACGCCGAGGCCGGCTATCCGCAGGTCAAGATCTACTCCTCCATCGAGCCGGAATGGGTGCCGCCGATCGCGGCCGAGGCGCACGCGCGCGGCATGCGCCTGTCGGGGCATATCCCGTCCTACATGACGGCGCGCCAGGCCGTGCTGGACGGGTTCGACGAGATTCAGCACGTCAATATGCTGTTCCTGAATTTCCTGGCCGGGCCGGAAGACGACACGCGCACGCCGCTGCGCTTCAAGCTGGTCGCCGAACGGGCGGGCGGCATGGATCTCGATGCGCCGCAGGTGCGGGACTTCATCGCCCTGCTGAAGGAGCGGGGCATCGTCGTGGACCCCACCGTGACCATTTTCGACAGCATGTTCCGTCATCGCTCGGGGGAACTCGACCCGTCCTATGCGATGATCGCCGAACACATGCCGCCGGCGGTGCGGCGCGGCATGCTGGGCGGCGAAATGGACATCGACGAGAGCAACGCGGCGACCTACGCGCGCTCCGCCGACGCGCTGCTGGGCATGATCGCCCGGCTGCACGCCGCCGGCGTGCCGCTGGTGGCCGGCACCGACGCGATGCCCGGCTTCACGCTGCACCGCGAGCTCGAACTGTACCGGCAGGCCGGCATCGGCAACGCGGACGTGCTGCGCATCGCCACGCTGGACGCCGCGCGCGTGGCGGGCGCCGCGGCCGAGAGCGGCTCGATCAGCGTGGGCAAGCGGGCCGATTTCGTGCTGCTGGCCGGCAACCCGCTCGAGGACATCAGCGCCGTACGGCGGCCCGTCGCCGTGTTCAAGGGCGACCGCTGGTATGATCCGGCGAAGCTTTACGAGGCGGTCGGAATCAGGCCGTTCACCCGCTGAGGTCCCGCAACGGGGTCCCGGCTTGAGAGGCATGGCATGAGAGGCACGGCATGAGAGGCATGGCATGAGAAAAACCGCGGGCTGGCTGGTGCGCCAGGCGCTGGAGCAGCTCGGTGTCCGCTACACGTTCGGCATTCCCGGCGTGCACAACATCGAGCTGTACGACGAGCTGGCGGAGTCCGCAAGTATTACGCCGGTGCTGGTGAGCCACGAAGGCGGCGCCGCCTTCATGGCGGACGCGGTCAGCCGGACTTCGGACAGCATCGGGGTCCTGGCCGTGGTGCCTGCGGCCGGGCTGACGCATGCGATGAGCGGGATTGGCGAGGCCTTCCTGGACGGCATCCCCATGCTGGTCATCTCCGGCGGCGTCCGCACCGACCTGCGGCAGGGCTTCCAGCTGCACGACGTGGACCAGCAGGCGCTGATGCGGCCGCTGACGAAGGCCACGTACAAAATCGAGAGTTACGACGAGGTCGTGCCGACGGTCTACCGCGCCTACCGCGAGGCCGTCGAAGGCGAGCCGGGCCCGGTGTACATCGAACTGCCCGCGAACCTGCAACTGCTGGCCGGCGAGGTCGGCGAAGTGCCGCCCTTCGGTGGCCTTTCCGGGCGCGCCGCCGTCGACCCGGCGGCCATTGCCGCCGCGGCAGATCTGCTGTCCCGGGCGCGCAAGCCCGGCATCTTCGTCGGCTGGGGCGCGCGCCACGTGGCCGAGGAAATCCGCCAGATCGCCGAGCACCTGGGGGCGCCGGTCGCGACCACGCTGCAGGGTCTGGCGGCCTTTCCCGGCGACCATCCCCTGCACACCGGCATGGGTTTCGGCCCTTCCGCGGTCCCGGCGGCCCAGAACGCCTTTCGCGGCTGCGACGCGATGCTGGCCGTCGGCACGCGCTTCGCCGAGATCTGCACCGGCAGCTACGGCGCGGTGCCGCCGAAAGACCTGGTGCACGTGGACATCAACCCGGGCGCGATCGGCCGCAACTACCCGGCGGCCGTCGCCATCGCGGCCGACGCCCGCGACGCCGTGCCGGCGCTCGCCCGGCGGCTGCTGGAGTCCATCCCGGCCCGCGACAGCGCCGTGCTGCGAGCCGCGATCGCCGCGGACAAGGCGGCCTGGATCGCCGAGTGGCTGGCGCACGACTCGGGTGACCGGGTCAACCCCGGCCGTTTCTTCCAGGCGCTGCGCGAGCGCCTGGCGGACGACGCGATCGTGGTGGCCGACGACGGCAACCACACCTTCCTGACCGCCGAGCTGCTGCCGATCCGCGCCGGTGGCATGTACCTTTCGCCGACCGATTTCAACTGCATGGGCTACTGCGTGCCGGCCAGCATCGGCGCCAAGCTGGCGCGACCGGAACGGCAGGTGGTGGGCATCGTCGGCGACGGCGCCTTCCTGATGACGGGCCTCGAAACCGTGACCGCCGCCCGCGACGGGCTCGGCATCGCCTGGTTCGTGTTCAACGACGGCGAGCTGTCGCAGATCGCGCAGGCGCAGCAGATGCCCTACCAGCGCAAGACCTGCACGACCGTGGGCACCCTGAACTACCAGGCGCTGGCGGCGGCCACCGGCTGCGCCTTCGTCGCCATCGACGGCGACGCGCCCATCGGCCGCGGCATCGAGGAGGCCCTCGCGCACGCCGCTGCCGGTCGCCCGGTCATCGTCGACGTGCGCATCGACTATTCCAAGCCCACGCAGTTCACGCGGGGCGCCGTGAAAACCAACGTCAAGCGCCTCGATAGCCGCAACAAGCTGCGCATCGTGGGCCGCGCGCTGTGGCGCAAGCTCACGTACCGCTGATCCTCGCGCCTTATTTCTTCACGAACTTCAGCGTGAAGCGGTCGGTGTTGCCGGTGACGGTCTTGCGGCCGACCTCGTAGCGCAGCTCGTCGTCCGGACGGAAGTGCACGTCGCTGTAATCCACGAGGTCGAAGCCGGCGGCCTGGATTTCCTTGATTGCCAGCACCGGGTCCATGCGGCGGCGGTTCTCGGGGTTGTCGGGCTCCATGTGGCGCCGGTTGTGATCGACCACGGCATAGATGCCGCCCGGCTTGAGCGCGTCGTAGACGGCCTTGTTCAGCGCGGCGCGGCCCTCGGGGCCGAAGTTGTGGTAGTTGCGGAAGGTCAGCACCATGTCGGCATCGGTGACGCCGAGTCCGGTCGTCTCCAGCACATAGTTCGGCGCGCCCTCGGGCCGGTAGACCTTGGCGTCCTCGGCCACGATCTGCATCTTCTCGAAGCCCGGCTTGCCGGTCAGGGTTTCCTTGATCCGGCCGGTGCCGATCGCGGCATAGTATTCGCCGTTCTCGGCCACCACCTGCGCCAGCAGCCTGGTGTACCAGCCGCCGCCGGGCAGCAATTCGACGATTTTCATGTCCTCGCGCAGGCCGAAGAACTCCAGCGTTTCCAGGGGCAGGCGTTCGGCGTCGCGACCGGTGTCTTCCGGGCCGCGGATGTCCGAGGCCATCGCCGCGCGGATCCTGTCGGCGGTGGCGGTGAAGTCGTCGGCGTCCGCGGTGGCAGCCAGCGTCAAAAGCAGGAAGGCAAGTGCAAGTCTCGTCATCGCTCAATTCTCTCGGTTGGGTGATAACCCGAAGGATAGCAAATTCAGGCTGTCCTGAACGGGGCGAGGAGGTGCGCCCAGTAGCCCTCGGGGATGCGCTCGCGGAGCAGGCCATAGTCGCGCGGCCACTCGCCCGGCGGGCTGTGGTAGGTGCCGAAGAGCAGATCCCATAGCGGCAGCGACACGGCAAAATTCCGGTCCTGGTGCTGCGGGCCGCGGGTGTGGTGCCAGTGATGGAACTTCGGCGTAGCGGTAATTTTCTGCAGCGCGCGGAACTCGAATTGCAGGTTGCAGTGGATGAATACCGACTGCAGCGCGAGTATGGGCAGGTAGAGGTTGACCGCCTGGCTGGAGAAACCCAGCAGCACCATCGGCACCAGGCTGAGCGAGCGCGTGACCAGGACGTCGACGATGTGCAGCCGCGAACCGGCCAGCCAGGCCATGCCGTCGAGAAAGGACTGGCGCACCGTCACGCCCGGCACGTCGCGTTCGCGCCGGCTCAGGACCGGGCCGTCACCTGTTCCAGGCCGACGCGGAACAGGAACAGGCCGATCATCAGGAACGCCAGGGCCAGTTTGAGCGCGGTCGCCACCACCACGCCGAGCCAGGCCCCGACGCCGGCCCGGCCGGAGCGGACGATATCGCTGCCGGCGCTCAGCTCGCCGATCACCGCGCCGATGAACGGCCCGAGCAGCATGCCGGCGACGCCGAAGAAAATACCGACCACGGCGCCGATGGTGGCGCCCCAGAACGCGCGCGAACCCGCGCCAAGGTAACGGGCACCCGCCGCGCTCGCCACGAAATCGACGATCCAGGCGAGCAGCGCCAGCGCGCCGAGCACGCCGAGGGTGCCCCAGCCCACGATCTCGAAGTCGTCGATCCAGGCGCCGATGAACAGCCCGGCGAAGACCAGCGGCGGGCCCGGCAAGGCGGGAACGACCGTGCCGACGAGCCCGGCCACGACGACCAGCGCAGCCAGCAGCCACCAGAGAATGTTCCAATCCATGGAATTCCTCCACGCAGAACAGGCAGATTCATGATAACCAATAATCGAGCCGGTCCGCATGCCGGCTTTGACGGCGGTCATAGAGGGAAGCGCGTGGCTGGAGCACAATAGGTCCTGCTGATGCGGCGTCGGCTCACGCGGGGCGCCGGCGAGGATAACGGCGAGCATGTTTCTGCCACGAACCGACCAGATGCAGTTGGACCAGTATCTCGAGCGTCTGCGCAAGGCGGCCGAACTGGAGATCGGTTACCCGGTGGCTTTCGACTTCGACTACCGTGCGCTGACGCCCTTCCTGTCGTTCAGCCTGAACAACGCGGGCGATCCCTTCATGCCGATGACCTACCTGCTCAACTCCCATGAGTTCGAGCAGGAGGTGGTGGCCTTCTTCGCGCAACTGGCGCGGGCGCCGGAAGGCCAGTGGTGGGGCTACGTGACCAACGGCAGCACCGAGGGCAATCTCTACGGCCTGTACCTGGCGCGCGAACTGCTGCCCCAGGGCATCGTGTACTTCTCGCAGGACAGCCACTACAGCGTGGCCAAAAACCTGCACTTCCTGAACATGCGCCACATCATGATCCGCGCGCAAGCCAACGGCGAGATGGATTACGAAGACCTGCGCGAAACCCTGCGCATCCGCCGCGACGCGCCGCCGATCATCTTTGCCAACATCGGCACGACGATGAAGGAGGCGCGCGACGACATAGCTCTGATCCGCGGCATGCTCGACGACCTCGCCATCGAGAACCGTTACGTGCATTGCGACGCGGCCCTGTGCGGCGGCTATGCCGCCTTCCTGGAACCGCGCCCCGCCTGGGACTTCGAGGATGGCGCCGACAGCATCGCCATTTCCGGCCACAAATTCATCGGTTCGCCGATGCCCTGCGGCATCGCCCTGGCGCGTCGCGGCCACGTCGAGCGCATCGGGCACTCGGTGGCCTACATCGGCAGCGTCGATACGACCATCAGCGGCTCGCGCAACGGCTTCACGCCGCTGTTGCTGTGGTACGCGATTCGGGCGCTGGGCGTCGAGGGTCTGCGCCAGCGCATCGTCGATGCGCTGGCGGTCGCAACGTACGCCGAGCAGCGCTTACGGGATATCGGCATCGCGGCCTGGCGCAATCCGCAGGCCCTTACAGTCGTGTTTCCGCAGCCGCCGGAGCCGGTCTGCGAGAAATGGCAGCTGGCCACGGCGGGCGGCGCCAGTCACATCATCTGCATGCCCCACGTGCGCCGCGAGCAGGTCGACGAGCTGATCGCGGACATCGAGCGGGCGGGAGGCGCCGCGGCATGAAAGTGTTGACCATAGTCCAGGAAGACCATCCCGGCCTGCTCGCCGAGGTGACGGCTCTGCTCGCCGGGGACAATATCGCGGTTGAGGATTTCACCGGCACCTCGGTCGGCGCCACGGCCGTGCTGACGCTGACGGTCGGGCCGTACCGGCGGGCCTTCCGGCTGCTGTCGAAGGCGGGCTACCGCGTGGTGGCCAGCGAACACCTGCTGGTGCGGATCGAGCGGCGCCCCGGCGCGCTGGCCGAGCTGTCGCGCAAGCTGGCGGACGCCGACATCGACGTTCGCGGCATGCATATCGTCAACAAGGACGCGCTGACCGGCATCGTCGCCCTGGAAACCGCCGACTACGAGAAGGCCCGCAAGGTGCTGAAAGACGTCCTGGTGTAGGACCGAACCTTGTTCGCGACGCAGGCGACCTGTCCCGAACAAGGTTCGGTCCTACGGGGCCGCTCAGAACAACTCGCGAACCTTTTGCAGCAGCCGCGTGGCCTGTTTGCGGTCGCCCGCGCCCATCCGGCCGAACTTCGATTGCAGGAAAGCGACGTGCCTGGGGTACTCGCGCTCGTAAACCCGCTGGCCGCGCCGGGTCAGGGCGACGATGGTCTTGCGGCCGTCTTCTTCCACCGACCAGCGCTCGACGAGCCCCTTTTCCTCGAGGCGGTCGACCACGCCGGTCAGCGTGCCCTTGGTGATCAGGGTGATGTCGCCGATCTCCTTGCAGGTCATGCCCTCGGTGCCGCCGAGGGTGAAGATCACGCGGGCCTGGGACGGGGTGAGCCCGGAACCGGACCGGCGCAGGCCCTCGGCATCATACAGTGAGAAGGCCTGGTAGGCGCCGGCCAACTCCTGCATAAGGGGAATGAATTCCGCCGCGGAGGCGGATTGAGAGGTCAATTTGTCCATGATTTCAACTCGATTGCAGCAAATGGCGCATGTTCTGGTGCGAACAGCGGAAGGTATCTTTCAATCTAGTACTAGAAAAAACTAAAGTCAACATGCGACAGGCCATGACAGCCCTTCACTTGACCTGGATCAGGCGCGCTTCAGATGGGGTTGCTGAATTTCGAGATAGCGGACGATCGACAAGGCGGTCTGGCGGGCATCGGCGATGGCCGTCACCACCAGGTCGGAACCGCGCACCATGTCGCCGGCGGCGAAAATCGCCGGATTGCTGGTCTGGCCGGCCGCTCGCGGATCGGTGGCCACGAGGCCGGTCTCGTCGGTTGCGACGCCAATCGATTCGAGCCAGCCGGGCGGACTGGGGCGGTAACCGTAGGCGAAAATCAGCGCCGTGGCCGCCAGCCGCTGCTCGCTGCCGGCGATGATCTCGGGGCGCGCGCGCCCGTCGTCCGACGGCAGCAACCGCGTCTTGACGATGTCCAGGCCCACCAGCCTGCGGGCCTCGTGGGCCAGCGCGACCGGTTGCGAATTGAATTCGAACTGCACGCCCTCGCTCATGGCGTGCTTCACTTCGCGCTGCGAACCCGGCATGTTCTGCTGGTCCCTGCGGTAGACACAGTGGACCGACGCCGCGCCCTGGCGGATGGCGGTGCGCACGCAGTCCATGGCGGTGTCGCCGCCGCCCAGCACCAGAACCCGCTCGCCGGACAGGTCGATGTGCGGGTAACCCGGCAGGTCGAGGCCGTACATGTGGCTGGTCTGGCCGATCAGGAACTCCAGCGCCGGGACGATGCCGCCCCGGTCCATGCCGGGCAGGGACGCCTCGACCGGCCGGTAGGTGCCCATGCCGAAGAACAGCGCGTCGTGCATGCTTTCGAGCTCGTGCGCCTGGATATCCCGGCCGATTTCGCAGTTCAGCTTGAACAGCACCCCGGCGCCCTCGAGCACTTCGCGGCGCCGCCGCATGACCGCCAGCTCCAGCTTGAAATCCGGGATGCCGAAGCTCAGCAGGCCGCCGATCTCGGGATAGCGGTCGTAAACCGTGACGCTGATGCCGTTGCGCGTCAGCACGTCGGCGCAGGCCAGCCCGGCCGGGCCGGCGCCGACCACGCCGACGCTCCAGGGCCGCATGCGCACCTGCGAAAGGTCCGGGCGCCAGCCCTGCTTGAGGGCCTCGTCCACGATGTAGCGCTCGATCGCGCCGATGGTGACGGCGCCAAAGCCGGTGGCCAGCGTGCAGGCCTGTTCGCACAGGCGGTCCTGCGGGCAGATGCGCCCGCAAACCTCGGGCAGGCTGTTGGTTTCATGGCAGAGATCCGCGGCCTCCATGATGCGCCCCTCCCTGGCCAGCTTCAGCCAGTTGGGAATGTAGTTGTGCACCGGGCACTTCCACTCGCAATAGGGGTTGCCGCAATCCAGGCAGCGCTCGGCCTGTTCGGCGGCCTCTTCCTGGGAATACGGCTTGTAGATCTCGCGGAATTCGCTGCGCCGCACCTCCAGGGGATAAACCTCCGGATCCTCGCGGGCGCGGTCGAGAAACGCGAACAGGTCGATTTTCCGGGGCATGCGATGAATCCTCAGGCCTTGACCAGCCGCAGCGGCACGTCCTGCTGCGCGATCTCCTTGCTGGCCGAGAGGTTCTTGGGCACGACGTAAACCCAGTGCGGCAGCATCATTTCCCAGGAATCCAGCACCTTGCGGCCCCAGTCGCTGCCGGTCAGGCTGACGTGCGCGGTCACCAGCTGTTTCAGCCGCCGGCGCGGCGCGTCGAAGCGCTGGTCCTCGAGCGGGGAGGCTTCGACGAACTCGGGGTTGAGGTAACGCCCGACCTCGTTGTTCGGGTCCAGCAGAAACAGCTCGCCGCCGGTCATGCCGGCCGCCAGGTTGGGGCCCACCGGGCCCATGATGACGACCGTGCCGCCCGTCATGTACTCGCAGGCGTGATGGCCGGCCCCCTCGATGACCGCCTGCGCGCCGGAGTTGCGCACCGCGAAGCGCTCGCCGGCCTGGCCGTTGGCATACAATTCGCCGCCGGTGGCGCCGTACAGGCAGGCATTGCCGCAGATCACGTTGCGGCGGGCGCGTTCGCGGTCCACCTCGGCGGTGGTCAGCACGATGCGGCCGCCGGACATGCCCTTGCCCACGTAGTCGTTGGCGTCGCCCTCGAGGTGGATCGAGATGCCCGGGGCGTTCCAGCAGCCCAGGCTTTGCCCCGCCGTGCCGGTCAGGTTCAGGCGGACGCGGTCGGCCGGCAGCCCGTCGCGGCCGCAGCGCCGCGCGATCTCGCCGGAGAGCATGGCCCCGACCGAGCGGTCGAAGTTGCGGATGCCGAACTGGCCGCTGAACTTCTCGTCCCGGTCCAACGCATCCGCGGCCGCCGCGAGGATTTCCCGGTTCAGCCGTCCCTTGTCGAACGGCGGATTGCTGGGCACCGTGCAGTACGGCGCGAAGGCGCCGCGCGTCGCGGCCGAGGCCAGGATGGGGGCCAGGTCCAGTGCCCGCTGGCGGGCGGTCACGCCGGGCAGCTGCTCGAGCAGGTCGCCGCGGCCGATGATGTCGGTGAACTCTCGCACGCCGAGGCTGGCGAGGATCTCGCGCACGTCGCGGGCGAGGAAGCGGAAATAGCTCATCACGCGCTCGGGCAGGCCGTGGAAGTGCTTCTCGCGCAACT